>Ga0126307_10002724_pt1 | contig 11976 bp, 7 predicted proteins | sample Plot28_FD_89955 | JGI IMG/M metagenome (GOLD analysis project Ga0126307, IMG submission 89955) | Serpentine soil microbial communities from UC McLaughlin Reserve, CA, USA - Plot28 | ecosystem: Environmental > Terrestrial > Soil > Grasslands | place: USA: UC McLaughlin Reserve, Lake County...
TCAACGCCATGTTGCAGACCACACCATCGAACGCGCTACCGTCCCACCAGGCTATGCACATGGCGTCGCTGTGCACGTAGCGGATTCCGACCGGATGCCGCCGCTCGATGTCTCTGACTCGCTCCAGCAGCTTTCCGGAGAGATCGACCGCCGTCACCGCCGCACCGCGTCCGGCGAGCTCCGGCTCAGCTGGCCCCACCCACACCCAAGATCCAGCACGCGTAGGCCGTTGAGGTCGCTCGGCAATGAGGCGGTCGAGGACAACTTTCCCACCGGCTGGTGTAGTCGACATACCAGGCGGCATGGTCGTCGTATCGAGAGGCCGTCACTGGCGATCGTAACCATGAGCCTGACCACGGGGCTCCTGATCAAAAGCCGAGCCGCGAAGTGGACGACTCTTGACGAAGATCGTCGCCGTGGGGCGGGTCCGCATACGGCTCCCGCAAGATGACCCGCAACTGCACATAAGGGACTCAACCGCTGGTTCGCTGACCTACCCCCCGTGCACGCCCGCTGCCGACCCTCGACAACGCGATCTTGCTGCTTGAAGACCACCACGGCACCGGGCTCGGCCAAATCGACCGCTGCCTAGCTCAGCTGGTGCACGCCGGGCGCTCAGAAACCTCCGCGGGATCGCTCTGGGGGCATTTGGTGAGTTCGAGACCACCACAGCCAGCCGGACTACCCTCGCCGACGTCCTGATTGACTGGCTGGCACCGCTAAGGGTGCCGATCCTCGTCGGCCTACCCATCGGACACGGGCACCACCCTGCCTCCGTACCGCTCGGCACCACCGCCACAATCGACGCCACGGCTGAAACTCTGACGGTCTCTCCTGGCGTTCACTAACTCCACCCTCCACCGTCGGCACGACCCGACGATCTCGCCCAGCTTCAGCAAGCGGGCCAACAGCTCAGCGTCCGGGCGTCTTCTCCGAACTAGAAAATGATCTTGGAAGGATGGTTGCCGGCGAGGTCACGGATGGCTCCGGGGGCGGGGCGGGTCCATGCTGGTGCGTCTGGCGGTGTCGGCGAAGCTGGGGATGCCGAGGTGGGTCTGGTTGCGGCGGGCGGTGATCTGGTCCATCTGGGCGAGCTTGCCGCGGGCGCCGGCGAGGCTGACTTTCAGCCCTTCGGCTTCACCGAGCCAGCGGTGGGACTCGGCTTCGGCGATGCGGGCGATGAGGTTGTCGGATCTGGACGAGGCGGGGCCGGGCGGCGGGGTCGGGCCGCAGGAGCGGGCAGCGCAGACAGCTGTGTTCGTGGATGCAGGGCGTGTCATAGGAGCGGCCGCAGTCGCCGACGGAGACCTTACGGTGCTCGAAGTGGCCGATGAACTCTGCCCATTCCTCATCGGTCGGGATGCGGTATTCCTGGCTGGGGCGCAGCGCGCGGCGGCGGGCGATGAACGCCCGGTGTCCATGGATCACGTCTTCGGGGTAGACGGCCTTGTAGCCCATGGTGGTGTTGATGTCGCGGTGTCCAGCGACGAGTTGGGCGATGTGCGGTGGCATCCCGTGCATGATCGCGTCGGTGATGAACAGCCTTCGGAAGTCGTGGAAGGTGTAGCGCATCGGGCGGCCGCCGGCGTCCTTGATGCCGAGTGTGGTCAGCGCGTGGTCGAGATAGCTGCGCAGCGATCTCTCCGAGACCGGCCGGTTCTCCAGCCGCCGGCACCACTGGAACAGCAATGGCATCGGCGCGTTGTAGACGCGTTCGTTCTTGTCGTAGGAGACCACCGACGGCATCTGGGGCTGGCTGCTCCGGACCCGGGCGACGATGGTGGACAGCACGTCGGCGAGTTCGGATGAGATGACCAGCAGCCGTTCAGCGTCGGTCTTGGACGGGGCGATCTGCAGTAGCGGGATCAGCTCGTTGGTGCTCGGCAGCCGGTATTGGATGAGGCTGTGGTGGGAGAGTTCGGTCAGCTCCTCGATCCGGATGCCAGTGTGGCGCAGCACCTCGACCATCGCCCAGGTCCAGAACCCCCGGTGCTCTTCGAAGGTCAGGTCGCGGCGTTGCCCGGTGTCTGGATGCTCGGCCCAGATCCGGCCGGTGGTCTCCGTCGTCATAACGGTGCGGCGCAACGTCTGGGCTGCGGCGGTGAACAGTTGGCCGGGCTGAGCGCGTTCGGCTGCTGCGAGCAGTTCGAGGGTCCGGGCCCGTTCGGCTCCCACCCAGGACACCAGTGCCGGCAGCACCGGCAGCCGTTCCCGGGTGCGGGCGTCCATCCGGGACTTGCGCCGTGACCGGTCCTTCTTGTGGGTGACGTCGCTGGCGCTGACCGGGCAGCGCACCGCCCACGGGCCCCAGCGGGCCGGGTCGTCGTCGGCCCACTCGGCGATGTCGAGGTAGAAGGCACGCACCGCCGACAGCACGCTGCGCCCGTCCAGCCGGGGCAAGATCACCCCGACCTGGTCGCCGGCGGGAGAGGTTGTCGTGCGGGTGCGGGTCATCACCCGCTGCTTCCAGGCCGCGGCGACGTCGCGGGGCAGCTTGAGCGAGTCGATGCCGGGGTGGTGGGCCTCCAGGTCGGCCCAAAACAACTTCCCGAGCAGGTAGGCGAAGCGTTGCAGCGAGGAGAAGTCCACCGACGGCTGGCGTTCGCGCAGGTAGTCCACCAGCACATCACGCACCGGGCGGCAGGCGATCCGGTAGCGGTCTATCAGCAGCTCGCAGGTGGGCTGCCCGCGGCCGGAGAACATCTCGATCGCGGCGGGCGCGTCGTCGCCCAGGACACCGTGGCTGCGCAGCAGGTGATAGAACAGCGGGCTGTGCGCGTGCACCTCGGAGGTGGCGCGCATGCCGGCGGCGATCTGGAGGAGTTCGACGCAGTCACCGACCCGAACCGCCGCGACCGGCCCGCCCTTGGCGGCCAGGATTACCGCGATCCGGTTCAGCGCCTGCTGTGCGCTCTGCACCCCGACGCGACCTTGGGTGCACAACTCGGCGAGCCCGACGAACGCCGCGGTGTCGCGGGTCCGGGCCATCTCAGTGGCCAGTCCGCGGCGCGCTGGGGCGAAGCGCAGCAGCCACCCAAGGCTGGGCCGGATAACGTCGGCGCAGATCAGCACCAGCAGACCGGGGCTCAGGTGCGGCAGGTGTGTCCCGGTGGCCGTCGCCCGGGAACTACCGGCAGCCGCAGCCGTGATCAGGTCCCGCCAGTCCAGCGCAGCCTCGGCTCTGCTGGCCCGCCACCGTTCCTGCCAGCTGTCCCCGGCGTGGGTCTGCAGCCAGCTCAGCGCAGCCAGCACCCCCAGCCGGCGGGTCTGCTGGCTGGCCGGGTTGTCCAACGTGAACGGCGTGGCCAGGACCCGGGCCAACGCCGCGGATCGGCTCGCCTCGGTCGCCGGCCATGACGACGCGATCGGGCGGGGCGGGAACGCGGCCAGCAGCTGTGCCCCGGTCGGCTTCACCGGTCCGCTCAACAGCGATGCGGCATCGGTGGCCGCCGGGACGATCACCTGCTGACTGCTGGCGGTCACGAGCCGTCCTCGCCGAACAAGATCTGTAGGCTCTCGGACCGATATCCCGGCGCCGACGGGGCAGCCGGGTCGCGATCGCGTTGCCGGGCGTGGAAGGCGAGCACTCCGGCGATCACATCCTCGGTCACCGGGTTCAGATAGCGCTGCGTGGTCGACAGGTGCGCGTGGCCCAGCACCCACTGCACGTCGGTCAGCGGCATCTGGGGATCTCGAGCCATCCGATACGCCGCGGTATGGCGAAGATCGTGTAGCGACCAGTTGGCCCCCATCGCGGCGTTGGCGCGGGCGAACATCGCCCGGGCGGCGTCGTAGCCCAGCCGGCGAAACGGACGCCGCAGTGTCCACCACAACGGCTCGTCGCGGCCGGCCGGCGCCAGCCCGAGCAGCTGCGCCTGATACAGCCGTAGCCATACGAACGCATCCGGCGCGGCCGGCAACGGCTGAAGCACGCGGGTGCCCTTCCGTATCACGGTGATCAACTGCTGGCCCGGGTCAACATCGGCGACCGTGGCACCCAGCAGCTCCGAGGCCCGCGCGCCGGTAGAGACCCACAACGCGACCAGCGCCCGGTCACGGTGCGAACCCAGCTGCACGAACAACTCGTCGAACTGCTCATCCGGGATGCACCGTGGTGCCCGCGTCACGACCTTCGGCCGGTACCGGCCACTGCGCTGCCCGGTGAACGGGTCCATCGGATTGTGATGCGCATACCCGCGTCCGGGCACACGGTGCCGAGACAGTGGGAACGGGTTGACCATCGGCCCGGTCCCCGCCTCCAGATGGAAGTCGTAGAAGCCGCGCAGCACGCTCTCACAATGCGCCACCGTCGCCGCCACGTAGCGGTCACCACGCGACGGCTTGCCGGTCACCGCGTTCACCTTCACCGCGGCCGGCCCCGTGCCCGATCCCGGAGCACCACCCGCCGGATCGTCACCGGGAACCGCCAATGCGGCCGGACCGGCTTGACCGCGACCTGCAGCCACCGGAAGAAGTCCCGCGCCTCCGGCCGGGTCGCTTGATCCCAGCCCACCCCGAGCGCCCACAAGAACCGAAACCAGCGCAGCAGGTCCATTCCATACGAACGCTGCGTCGTCGCCGGCCGCCCGCAGGCCGCCAACTCGGCGAAGAACGCCGACGCTGGTACGACGACCTCACCACCGGAGTCAACGAGCCGGTACGGCTGGAACAGATCCCCGGTCGACTCGAGCGACCCGTGCTGCGGCACCACCAGCCCGGACAACTCCAAGGGCACATCCTCGTCGTTGCTCACAGGCAGCGAACCTAGCCACCCCGCAGCGACACCGCACCCAGCTTTCGGGCATGAATTGCTCGACCAGCAGAGCCGCATCCGGGTGGTCGAGTGGACGGACGCTGAGACTCACAACGCGGCGGCGTGTGCCGGTGACGGAGTGCGTCGCCGAGCCTGCGGTTCCGGCAAGCACTGTCGTGCTTGTCCGGTCCGAGCTCGGCAGGGATCAGGCGGGCTTCGACAGCCGCAGGGCTGGTTCGGGTCGGTGCACGCCTCGCGGTCGATAGCCCAGGGCCTCGCTGACCCCGGCCAGGTCAGCGAGCAGCCAGAGGATCGCCAACCACATCTCGGTTCCCTGCAGGCCCGGGGCCGCGGTAGGCAGTGATCGATTGCTGAGTGAGGGGGCCCGGAAGCCGTAACCTTGCCCGTCCGTCCAGTGCCCCAAAGCGTCCTCCAGCAGCCGGCACGCAAGCGTGACCACCTCGTAGCGACGGTGGCCCGTTTGCTGGCCGGCCAGCCACAGCGGGTGGGCGATGTCCAGCACATTGCAGGCGTTCTGGCTGTCCGCGGCAACGTAGCGGGGATCGGCGGCGTGCTGCAGCACCGTGTCGATCACGCGCTCCGGGTAGGGCAACGGCAGTCCGAACTGGGCGAAGGTCCCCCGCGTGGCGCGGTAGAAGCCGTTGACCATCTGCAGCAGATCACCGTCCAGTCCGGGAGATCCCCACATCCCCGTCCTCGAGTCCGCCCTGGTCAGCAGCCACCCGAAGATAGTCTCGGCCGCCCCGGCGGCGCCCGGAACGCCATGGGGAAGGTTCCAGCGCAGCGCCGTCCCCAACATGTCGACCCAGGCTCCGGCACTCCAGGCCCGCCTGAGCCACGGCTGCCTGTCGATGCCACGCACCAGCTCGTCCGCACCTGCCCGAGCGACCACCTGGATCGGGTGCCGGAACCCAGTGCCCAGCAGGTCGAGCGCGTACCCCACGCACAGCACGTGGTACGCCACGTCGCCGTCCTCCAGATCGACAGTGGCCTGCGGTCGGCCCTCACCGTCGAGGCAGGGCACGAGGCCGGTCTGCTCGTCCTGCAGCCCTCGCAGCCGCTCGGCCTGCTCCTCCGCCGCCAGTTGCGGTGGCGCCGTCCCCAGGAGCAGGTCGGCGATCTCGATGGCATCGCATTGGGCGCGGACCGTCGGCCCCACGCCCGGTCGGTCGATGAACCGGCCCGCCTCGGGCCCGGGCTGCCAGCACCGCGTCAACACGTCGCCCACCTGCTCGCGGGCCCGCGCTATGAAGGTGGTCAACCGCCCGGCCAGATCCTGACCGTCACCGGTCGCCGGGCCCGGCGGTACGCGCCACCGCAGTAGCCGGGCGGGGTTGCCACCGACCACCGCGCCGGGCCGGACGTCCTTGGTGACGACCGCCCCGGCCGCAACCACTGCCCGGTCGCCGATCCGGACGCCGTCGAGGACCACCGCGTGGGACCCGATCCAGACGTCGTCGCCAACGGTGATGCCTCGCGAGGAGATCGGCTGCCGGAAGACCTCCACCTCCGGATCGGCCATGGTGTGGTTGAAGGCCAGGATCGAAGTGTGTGCCCCGATCCGCACGGCGTCGCCCAGCGTGACGGAGCCGCGGACCACCGCGAAGGCATTGATCGTGCAGTTTCGCCCCATCCGCACCTCCCCGGTGAGGTAGGCGTGGCCGGCCACGTAGCTCTCGGCACCCATCACCAACTGCTCGGTCTGCACGGCGGCGATCTCGCTGACGAAGCAGCGTTCGGCAAACCGGAATCCTTGCCGCTCCCTGAGCTCGGCCTGCACCTCGCGTTGCCGCTGCTGCTCAGCCTGGCCAGCATGCCGCCAGAAGCCCCACGGCGAGTAGTCGAAGTGATGCCGGTCGACCGGGCTGACACCCTGGTCGTGCGTCGTGGTCACGGGTCCTCCAGCGGAGTCGGTGACGGCCGGGTAGCAGGGCTTCCCTCGGCTGATAGGCCCATGTTACGTTGGAGTTGCGGAGCCACGAAAGCGTTTTCACAGCAGCCTAACGCGGTCGCGGCCAGCGCGTGAAGGCCATCAACTCGTCGGGGTTGCTGCTAAGGCCGCATGCCGCTGTTCCTCGAGGGAGAGGTGACACCGTGAGCGCGAGGTCGAAGGCCCCGTCACCGCCTGCTGTTGCCTCCACGGGATCCCGGGCGTCCGCGGAGGCGCTGCCGACACCACAGCCGGGAACCACCGCGAGAAGGAGACGGCGGCTGCACCGGGACGCGATTCTGCTGCTCGTGCTAGGACTGCCCGGCGCAGTGGCGCTGATCGTGTTCCAATACCTGCCGCTGCTGGGCAATGTGATCGCGTTTCAGGACTACCAGCCGTACCTGGGATTGACCGAGTCCGATTGGGTGGGGTTCGCCAACTTCTCGTTCCTCTGGGACGGGAACCCGGAGTTCCTGAACGCCCTCAAGAACACGTTGATCCTGACCGTGATCCAGACGGTGCTGGTCTTTCCCATCCCGCTGGTCTTGGCGCTGCTGCTGAATAGCCTGGCGGGTGAGCGGTTGAAGCGTCTGCTTCAGTCCATCCTGTATCTCCCACACTTCCTCTCCTGGGTGATCGTGGTAGCAATCTTCCAGCAGATGCTCGGCAACGCCGGCATGCTCAACACATTCCTGGTGCAGCAGGACCTACCCATCGTGCGCATCATTGGCGTTCCCGACTTGTTCATGGCGCTGATCACCAGCCAGGCGATCTGGAAGGACGCCGGGTGGGGCACCATCATTTTTCTGGCCGCCCTGTCGCGGATCGACCAGGAGCAGTACGAGGCCTCCGCCGTCGACGGCGCCACGGCGTGGCAGCGGCTGATCAACATCACCCTGCCGGCATTGAAGGGCCTGTTCATCCTGCTGCTGATTCTGCGCCTGGGCAGCAGCCTTTCGGTCGGCTTCGAGCAGATCATCTTGCAACAGGGACCGGTGGGCCTGCAGGCCAGCGAGGTGCTGGACACCTGGGTCTACAACAACGGTGTCCTGGGGGGCGACTGGGGGATGTCCGCCGCGGTGGGCCTGGTGAAGAGTGTGGTCGGCTTGGTTCTGGTCATAGGGGCCAACAAGCTGGCCCACATGTTCGGCGAGCGAGGGGTGTATCAAAAGTGACCGCAGTCGAATCACCGCCCACCGTCGCGGAGGACACCGTGCCCGCCAGCCGTTCGCAGAAGCGGCCGGTGTGGATGGAGAAACCTAATCCCGTGGTCCAGGTCCTCAAGTTCGTGGTCCTCGGTGTCTGCGTGCTGCTCGTGATCATCCCGTTCTGGTCGATCGTGGCCACCTCGATCGCCGACCAGCAGACGATCAACGCCTCCGGCGGCGGCATGGTGATGTGGCCGGACGGGATATCACTCAACGCGTATTCTGCCGTGCTCGGTGGTGGCGTGGTGACCCGGGCCGTGATCATCTCGGTGGCCATCACGGTGATCGGCACGCTGCTGTCCCTGGCCACGACGGCCGGCCTGGCGTACTGGCTCTCCCGGCCCGGTGCGGTGGCCGCCCGGCCGGTGCTGTTCCTGTTGCTGGGCGCCGTATTGTTCGCTCCCGGGATCATCCCCAGCTACCTGGTGGTCAAGGAGCTGAACCTGCTCGACACCTACGCTTCGCTCATCCTGCCAGTGATGGTCAACGCCTTCAACGTCATTGTCATGCGGGCGTTCTTCCAGGATCTGCCGCAGGAGCTGTTCGAGTCGGCAGCGATAGACGGCGCGTCCAGCGCCACCGTCCTCCTCAAGATCGTTTTGCCGCTCTCCAAAGCCGTACTCGCAGTCATCGGGCTGTTCTATGCCGTCGCCTACTGGAACGCGTTCTTCAACGCGATGCTCTATATCCAGTCTTCGGAGAAGTGGCCGATGGCCCTGGTGCTCCGGACGTATGTCGTCAACCAGACGACGATCGGCGGTGATCAAGTGGCGATCACTGAAGCCCTACCCCCACAGTTGTCGCTGCAGATGGCCACCCTGGTGATCGCCATCGTCCCCATCCTGATCGTCTATCCGTTCCTCCAACGGCACTTCGCCAAGGGCGTCATGATCGGTGCCGTCAAGGGTTAGCCGTACCGGCCCACGCCCAGCCGGTCCCCATTCAAAGGAGAATCCGTGTCCGCCAACGCCTTCACCCGACGTACGCTGCTGGGCGGGATCGGTGGCTCCCTGCTGCTGGGCAGCAGCGGCCTGCTGAGCGCCTGCGGCTCCGACAGCGCGAGCAAGAACACCGGCACCGCCAACACCAGCGTTCAGCTGCCCACCTATATCCCCTACACCGCGGTCAAGCCGGACCTGCCCGGCACCGAGCAGGGAGTGGATCCGGCGTTTCGGAACTTCCCGAAGGAACGGCCCAAATCGGTCCCGGAGGTGCCCGGCAACGGCGAAGCCGTATCCGGCATGGCGATCATCTACTTCGCCGCGCCGCCCGGTCCGGACAGTAACAGCTACTGGGCGGGCCTCAACGAGCGGATGAACGTCGACCTTCAGCTGCAAATGGTGGGCAACGCTGACTACGTCCAGAAGTACGCCACCACGATCGCCGGTAACGACCTGCCGGACGTGGTTCTGGCCCTCTTGGGGCTGGCGCCCAACTTCCCGCAGCTGCTGGACAAGCGCTTCACCAACCTGAGCGAGTTCCTCGCCGGGGACGCGGTCAAGGATTACCCGAACCTAGCCAACATCCCGACCCGGACGTGGAAGTCGGCGCTGTTCAACGGCGGCATCTACGGCATCCCGATCACCCGAGGGGCGATCGGCAGCTACCACTTCATTCGCCAGGACCTGTTCGAGGAGGCCGGACTCTCCCCGGAGCCCAAGGGCTACGACGAGCTGATCGAGACCGGGAAGGCGCTCACCGACCCGAAGAAGCGCCGCTGGGCGTACGGTCTGTACAACCAGCCACGCCAGCTGCTGGGCCGGATGAACGGTGAGCCGAATATCTGGCGGGAGGAGGGCGGCAAGTTCACCAACGCCTACGAGACCGAGGAGTTCAAGCAGACGATCACGGACCTGACCGCCATGTGGAAGTCCGGGGTCATGCACCCGGACTCCTTCAACGTCGCCCAGCCGTTCAAGGCCCTGTTCAACGCCGGCACGGTCGCCATCAACGCGGCCGACGGCTACCCGGCGTGGAACCAGTACATCCAGGACAACAAGAACACTCCGGGGTTCAAGCTGGGCCTGATGCCGGTCTATACCAGGGACGGCAGCGAGCTGGCACAGTGGGCCCTCGGCAGCGGCGTATTCTCGGTCAGTTCGATCGCCAAACAGGACAACCCGGACCGGGTCAAGATGATCTTGCGCGTTCTGAACTACCTGGCTGCGCCGTTCGGCACCGAGGAGTACCTCTACCGGCTCTACGGCGAAGAGGGAGTTGACCACACGGTGAGCGCCGAGGGCGACCCGGTGCTGACCAAGACCGGCACCACTAACACCGTCATCCCCGTCCGGTACCTGTCCGACGCGCCCTACGCCATCTATCAGCCCGGTCGACCCCAGGACGCGGACGTGCAGCACGCCTACCAGTCCAAGATGATCCCCACCGGCATAGCGAACCCCGCGGTCGGTCTGTACTCCGACACCTACGCTTCCAAGAACGCGGGCGCCGACACGGACTTCCTAAACGCCTGCTACGAAATTGTCCAGGGTCGCCAGCCGTTCGCCGCCCTCGACGACGCGATCAGCAAGTGGCGTAAACAGGCTGGCGACGGCATGCGGAATGAGTACCAGGAGCAGTTCCAGTCCGTCGGCCAGCGGTGACGACTGGTCAGCGCCACCAGTCGCCCGCGGACGCGGCCCCGGCCCAGCTGCTGGTCGACGCGGTGGCCGCGTTGTCCACTGGCCTGCAGGCCGACGGGACGTTGCACGACCCGGTGTTCGGCTGCCCCACGCAGTACGGTGGGGCCTACTTCGCCTGGTGCTGCTCGGTACTGGCCGAGGTCGATCAGGGTCGGTCTCTTGTATGGCGGCGCCGGGCGGATCTCGCGTTGCGCGCGGCTGTCGCCCACACCACCGACCCGGCGGCCGAGCCGTACGCCTCCGATTTCGACCGGACAACTCTCAGCGTGGTCGCCCGTGAAAACCACCGCGACTTCACGTGGCCGCCGATCCTGCGGACCTACCTCCGCAACCCGACCGCCTACCCCGACCTCCGGTCGGCGATCTGCGGCTTGGAGGTGCTCGTCTCCTTCCGGTCCCGGCCGCCGTCCAACTGGGCGGCCGTCTGGCTGAGCGGGGAGTGGCTGCGGATGGGAGCCGGGCTCTCTTCCACCGCACCGGACCAGTTCGACGCCTGGCTGGACCCCTTCTTCCGCACCGAGGACGGGACGGGCTTCGACCTGGACACCGGCATGTACCGGGAGCGCGGCCTGCCCAACTCCTACGACCTGTTTACCCGGGTGCACATGACCGACCTGCTGACCAGCGGGTATGCCGGACGCCACCGCGACGGGCTGGTCGAGTTTCTCACTGCGGGGCTGCGCCGCAGCCTGGACCTCCAGCTGTCCGACGGCTCGGTGGCGTCTGGCTACCGCAGTGCGGGCCAGACCTGGGTCCTCGGGGCGCAGGTAGCTCTGTTCACAGCGGCGGACCGGCTGGGTCTCGGCACCGAGGCCGACCGGGCGGCCGCGCGACTCGCCGCCTGGCGGGCCTTCTCCAACCTGGCCCGCTGGCAACGACCCAACGGAACACTCTCGCCGGTGCAGAACACGCTGGCCCCGCAACTGCGGGTCGGCCATGAGCGCTACACCGCCGACGGGCACTACTCGCCGCTGGCACTGGCCTTCCTGGCAGCAGCGGTGGTCGCCGGTTTCGGGAACGACCTGGCGCCCTCGCGGGATGTCCTCGATCGCCGCTCCGCCACCGTCCTTCCCGAGGGCGCCGCCACGGGGCGCGGCTTGGCGCACCTCGGGCGGATCTCGATCGGCATACACGCCCAGGCCGACCCGACCTATGACGCCTGCGGGCTGGTCGATGCGAGCTTCGGCGCCGGTCGGCTGCTGCACCTGGTCAGTGCGGCCCGGCATGTCTCTGGTGGGCCCTGGCTGGTGCCCGGTCTGGCCGTCCGATTCCGCGCCGGCGCGGTCATGCCGATGGCGGTGTGCGCACGCCGGCACCGCCCGGCGGACCTCCTCTACGATCTCGGTTCCGCAGGTCTGGCCTTCTCCTCGGTGCTCGAGCCGCCGACGGTTCTCGACGACGATCCGGATCACGATCTTCTGA
>Ga0126307_10002725_pt1 | contig 11972 bp, 10 predicted proteins | sample Plot28_FD_89955 | JGI IMG/M metagenome (GOLD analysis project Ga0126307, IMG submission 89955) | Serpentine soil microbial communities from UC McLaughlin Reserve, CA, USA - Plot28 | ecosystem: Environmental > Terrestrial > Soil > Grasslands | place: USA: UC McLaughlin Reserve, Lake County...
CGAGAACGGGGTCGTCGTGGTGCCGGACGTGCTGGCCAACTCGGGCGGCGTCGCGGTGTCGTACTTCGAGTGGGTGCAGGACCTGCAGGCGTACTTCTGGACCGAGGACGAGGTCAACGACCGGCTCAAGGCCCTGATGGAGCGGGCGTACGCGCAGGTCTCCGCGCTCGCCAGCGAGCGGAAGGTGTCGATGCGGACGGCGGCCCAGATGATCGGCGTGGGCCGCGTCGCCGAGGCCCACCGCACCCGCGGCCTCTACCCGTAGCCCTTGCGCGCCTCCCGGCGCGGCGCGGCCGGAGTGTCGGCCGCGCGTGCTGTAATGGCCGCAGAGACCCGGGCGGCCGGGTCCTCAGCCGATGTATCCCGCTGGAGGAGCACCATCGTGGACGCCGCGGAGTCGTTGACCCCCTCGGTCGACGAGGGCGCCGAGCCAGCCGACGGCCTGAGCCGCCGGGAGCGCGAGATCCTCGCCTTCGAGCGGCAGTGGTGGAAGTACGCGGGCGCCAAGGAGCAGGCGATCCGCGACCTCTTCGACATGTCGGCGACGCGGTACTACCAGGTACTCAACGCGCTGATCGACCGGTCGGAGTCTCTCGCGGCCGATCCGATGCTGGTCAAGCGGCTGCGCCGGTTGCGGGCGAGCCGCCAGCGCGCCCGCTCGGCCCGGCGGCTGGGCATCGAGAGTCCATAGGGACCGGCGACGGCCCGCTACACGTTCGACGACCTCGGGGGCGGTTCGGGGAACCCGTCCGGCGGGGACCACCTCACAGCAGCAATCACGGAAATCCCGTTGGCCTCGACCGGAGGGAGACCGGTGCGCGGCGACCGGTCATGGTTGGCGGGGCCGCTCGGCGCCCGTCTGGTCGGTGGCCTGATCGCGGCGGCGGGGCTCGCACTGCTCGTGGCCGGGCTGCTCGCACTCAGCGGCGGTGATGGCGACGGGACGCCTCCGGGAGCGGCGCCGGAATCGCCGTCGGCCGGTGCGCCCAGCCCCACCGCGTCTGGTCCGTCGTCACCGGCGCAGCCCAAGGCCACCCGGTCCGCCACTCCCACCTCGCCCGGCCGTACGACGGCTAGCCCCCGGCCGGCGCCGCTGCGCCCGCCGCTGACCGTCCTCAACAACTCGACGATCCGAGGGCTCGGCGAGCGGGTGGCTGCGGAGGCGGAGCGACGCGGATGGCGGGTCCCCCAGGTCGGAAACTTCGCCGGGCGGCTGTCGGTGACCACCGTCTACTACACCCCGGGCAATGCGGCCGAGGAGCGCGCCGCCCGCGAGCTGGCCAACCAGTTCCCGCAGATCCAGCAGGTCCTGCCGCGCTACGAGGGCCTCCCGCCCACCCCCGCCGGCATCGTCCTCGTCGTCACGCGCGACTGGTCGTGAGCGTCACCGTACACATCGCCAGGCCGGGCGGCCCGGCGGGCGGAAGGCATCCGGCGGACCGCCGACTGCCTGATCGTGTTGCCTGCATCCGGGCCCGGCGCCCGCTCCGGCACAACGACTCCGACGTCGACCGGCTGCCGCCACACCGGCTCGTGAGGTGGTGCGGGAGGGCAGCTGAGCGGTCGGGTCAGGTCGGGCGGTGGTGCTCGGCGAACGCGGCGAGCGCGGCGACCTGCTCGGGGCGCAGCGACGGCCGAACGGTACGCCGGGCGGCCGCGATGTCCTCGGCCGTCACCTCCGGCGCGTCGAGCGAGCGGCGCATCGCGACGAGCGCGGCCTCCCGCACCAGCTCGGCCAGGTCGGCCGCACTGTAGCCGTCGGTCTCGGCGGCGATCGCGTCCAGTTCGACGCCCTCGCCGAGCGGCGTCTTGCGGGAGGTCGCGCGCAAGATGGCCGCGCGGGCCTCGGAGTCCGGCGGCGGCACGTAGACCAGCCGGCCCATCCGGCCGGGTCGCAGCAGCGCGGGGTCGACGAGGTCGGGCCGGTTCGTCGCGCCGATCACCACCACATCCCCGAGGCCCTCGACGCCGTCCAGCTCGGTGAGCAGCGCCGCGACCACGCGGTCGCCGACTCCGCTGTCGGTCGACTGCCCGCGTAAGGGCGCCAGCGCGTCGATCTCGTCGAGGAAGACCAGCGCGGGCGCGGCCTCGCGGGCCCGGCGGAAGAGCTCGCGAACCGCTCGCTCGCTCTCGCCCACCCACTTCGACAGCAGCTCGGCGCCCTTCACGGACAGCACGTTCGCCTGGCCCGAGCCGGCGATCGCCCGCACCAGAAACGTCTTCCCGCAGCCGGGCGGCCCGTAGAGCAGCACGCCCCGGGCGGGCTGCACGCCGAGTCGGGCGAACGTGTCCGGATAGGACAGTGGCCAGAGCACGGTCTCGATGAGGGCCTGCTTGACTGGCTCCATGTCCCCGACGTCGTCCAGATTCAGCGCCGGGATGTCCAGTGTGGACTCGGCCATCGCGGTCGGCCGGACGACCTCGAGCGCGCCGAGCAGGTCGGCCCGGGCGATCGTCGGCATGTCGGCGCCGCGCTGCCGGGCGGCGGCCCGGACGGCGGCCTCCCGCCGCAGCGCGAGCAGGTCCGCCGCGACGAAGCCCGGCGTCCGCTCCGCGATCTCCTCGAGGCGCACGTCCGGCGCGAGCGGGCTGGCGCGCAGCAGCACCTCCAGCAGCGCCCGGCGGTCGGCCCGGTCGGGCAGCGGCACCGAAAGCTCGTGGTCGAGCCGCCCTGGGCGACGCAGCTGCGGTGAAACGTCCTCGGGTCGCGCGCTGGTGCACACCACGGCGAGCCCCGGAGTCGCGGCGGCCTGCCCGACGGCGTCCAAGAGGACGGTCGCGATCGGGCTCGAGGCCTCCCGCGGCGCCAGCGCCTCCACGTCCTCGAGCAGGAGCACGGCCGGCGTAAGGCCCGCTGCATCGGCGAGCGCGTCCCGAAGCGCGCCGGCCGCTGCCGACGCCTCTAGCGCCGCGATCCCCGGAGCCCAGCGGCGGACGATGGCCGCACCGACGTCGGCCGCGACCGCCCGGACCAGGGTCGTCTTGCCGGAGCCCGCCGGGCCGGTGATGAGCACGCCGAGCTGCGGAGCGGCGCCCAGCCGGGCCAGCACCTCCCGGTGGTTGAAGCCGAGGTCGAGCCACTCCCGCAGCTGCGCGGCTTGCGCGTGCAGGCCGGGCAGGTCGTCCAGCGCGGGCGGTGGTTCGGCGTCACCACCCGCGTCGGTCCCGACGACCCCCGCCGTGGCGGAGGCGAGCCCGACGGACACGGCGGAGGCGGACGCGGCGGACCCCCGGCCCAGATCGCGGGCGCGCAGCCCCGGTGTACCGCTGCCGGCCGTGCTGCCGCCGTCCCGCCAGCTCACGATCGTGCCCATCGTCACCAGCGCCGGTCCGGGCGGCTCGGTGTGCGTCACCGTGAGCAGCGTGGTCGTCCACGCCATCCCCATGGCGGTGGACAGGCTGCGGCGGACCGGCGCCGCCTCGCGCAGCGCGCCTGGCGCCGCGTCCTGGGGCAACAGCGAGACGTTGTCGCCGGTCGTGAGGATCTTGCCGCGCAGGGCCTGCCGCAGCATGCCCGCCGGGACCGCGACCATGGCGTCCGCCCCACCGGCGACCACCACCCGCCGCGCCTCCCGCAGTGGCGCCGGTGCCACCTTCACCGGGTCACCGTCGCGAACGCCGAGGTTGCCGAGCAGCAGGTCGTCGCAGAGCAGGTCGCCGCGGGCCGCGCCGGCCCCCGACGTCGCCGCGGTGGCACCGGTGGTCCGGCGCCCGGTCAGCCGGACCGCGTCCCACGGCGCGAGGCCCAGCGCCGCGAGCACCTCCGGATGCAGCCGGACGATCCCGCGCCGCGCGTCCAGGCGCGCACCGGTCAATCGGGCGGTGAGCGTCAGGTCGCGCCCCTCGGATGCCGCGGCGGTCACCGTCGGCAGTCTAGAGGGCCGGAAGGTCACGAGCCGGCAACCGTACGGCCACAGCTGGCGTCTTCTGCGACAGGAACTCGTTCGGAGAACGAAGCGTTCGGGTTACGGTCGCAGGGGCCGGCCTCGATGCCGCGGCGGAGTCTTGGTCGCCGGTGCGGCGTCCGGGTCGCGTGGAAGTTGGGTGGGAATGGACACGACTGGGTACCGCAGCGACGGCGTGGGCCTGGCCGTCGCCGTCGTCAACGGCGTCTACGACCCGGACGTGGATGACGGCGAGGCGTTCGAGGACGCCCTGCGGCGCTACGGCGTCGTCGTCGGTAGGCCGCTGACCGGCCGGGAGCGCGCCGGGCTGCGGGCCTGGGCCGGTCACCTGCACGACGTATTCGCTGCGGAGGACGCCGAGGAGGCCGCCCGCCTGCTCAACCAGCTGCTCGACGTTGTGGTGACCCACCCCTACATCAGCGACCACAACGGCCGGCTGCACCTGCACTACGCGCCCGCGGAGGCAGGCCCGCTGCACCGGGCGCAGGCCAGCACCGCGATGGCGATGGCCCTCGTGCTCTGCGACTACGGGATGTCCCGGCTCGGCGTCTGCCGCGCCGCCGACTGCGAGTGCGTCTACGTCGACGTCTCCCGCAACGCGCAGCGCCGCTTCTGCTCGGAGAGCTGCGCCAACCGGACGAACGTCGCGGCCTTCCGGGCGCGCGCCAAGAGCGCCCCGGCCGCCGAGGCCGGCGTCCCCGGCTGAGGCGCCGGCCGGGCCGTGCAGCCCGGAACCGCCCCGACCGCCCGCGGCGTCCGTGCCGTCCGTGCCGAGTCCGGCTAGAGCGGCGGCCAGCCCTGGGCCGGCGTCGGCACCTCGAGCGTGGTGAGCACCTCGGGCTCGTCGAAGGTCGTCTCCAGCTCGAGGTGACTAGCCCCGCAGGCGAGCGCGAGGTCGACGGCCGCGTGCCGGAGCAGCGCCGCCCGCTCCTCGTCGACCCGGACCCGCAGCCGCCGCACCGGCGCCCGGACCGAGAGCTTCGCCTCGCTCTTCGCCCGACGGACCTCTCTCAGCACCCAGGACGCCAGCTCGGGCAGCCGCAGGTCGGCGCCGCGCGCGGCCGCTCGTAGCGGCTCGGCCTCGGGCCAGGGCGCGACGTGCACGGATCCGTCCCGCCACCACGACCAGACCTCTTCGGTCGCGTACGGCAGGAGCGGCGCGAGCAGTCGCAGCAGGACGTCGAGCACGGCCCGCAGCCCGGCCACGGCCGAGGCGGAACCGTCCGCGCCCACCGCCCCGTACGCCCGCGACTTCACCAGCTCGACGTGGTCGTCGCAGAACTCCCACGCGTACGCCTCGATCCGGGTGAGGGCCCCGGCATGGTCGTAGCGGACGAAGGCATCCGTCCCCTCGTCCACGACCTCGGCGAGCCGGGCGAGCGGCGCGCGGTCGACCGGCTCCGTCGGGACCCCGCCGGCGGCCGGCAGTCCGAGCACGAAGCGGGCGACGTTGAGCAGCTTGACCGCGAGCCGGCGGCCGACCCGCAGCTGCCCCTCGTCGTACGTGGTGTCGACGCCGAGCCGCGCATGCGCCGCCCAGTAGCGCATGGCGTCCGCGCCGAAGCGCTCCAGCGGCTCCGTCGGCGTGACCACGTTGCCGACCGACTTGGCCATCTTCTTCCGGTCCGGGTCCAGCACCCAGCCGGAGATCGCGGCGTCCGTCCACGGGAGACGGTTGAGCTCGGTGTGCGAGCGCAGAGTTGTCGCGAACAGCCAGGTCCGGATGATCTCGTGCGACTGCGGGCGGAGGTCGTACGGGAAGACGCGGGCGAACAGGTCGGGATCCTCGGCCCAGCCGCCGGCGATCTGCGGCGTCAGTGACGACGTGGCCCAGGTGTCGAAGACGTCCGGGTCGGCCGTGAAGCCACCCGGTCGGTCCCGCTGCCCCTCGCCGTACCCGGCCGGCCGGTCGACCGCGGGATCGACCGGCAGCTCGTCCTCCGCCGGCACGAGCGGCTTGTCGTAGGTGGGCGTCCCGTCCGCGTCCAGCGGATACCAGAGCGGGATCGGCACCCCGAAGCACCGCTGCCGGCTGACGATCCAGTCTCCCGTCAGCCCGCGCACCCAGTCCTCGTACCGGACCCGCATCGACGGCGGGTGCCAGCGCAGCTCGCGGCCGCGGGCGAGCAGCTCCTCCCGCAGCGCGGGGTCCCGGCCGCCGTTGCGCAGGTACCATTGTCCACTCACGACTATCTCCAGTGGACGGCGGCCGTTCTCGTAGAAGGCGACCGTGTGCCGGACCGGCCGTGGCTCGCCGCTTAGCGCGCCGGCGTCGCGCAGCAGCTCCGCCGCCCGGCGCCGGGCCGAGACCACGGTCAGCCCGGCCAGCTCGGCGTACGGCTCCTGGGGGACTCCGGGAGGCGGATGCGGTAGCAGGCGCCCGTCCCGGCGGATCACCGGCCGCGTGGGCAGCGCGAGCTCCCGCCACCACGTCACGTCGCTGAGGTCGCCGAAGGTGCACACCATCACCAGGCCGGTGCCCTTCGCCGGGTCGGCCAGCGGGTGCGCGAGCACCGGCACCTCCACGCCGAACAGCGGCGTCCGGACGGCGCCGCCGAGCAGCGTCGTGTACCGCTCGTCGTCGGGATGAGCGACGACGGCGACGCAGGCCGGCAGCAGCTCCGGCCGCGTCGTCTCGATCGTGGCCGGGCCGTCCGGGCCGTGAAAGTCGATGGCGTACCAGGCCCCGTCGACCTCGCGGTCGACGAGCTCGGCCTGAGCGACCGCGGTCTGGAAGTCCACATCCCACAGCGTCGGTGCGTCCGCCCGGTACGCGTCGCCGCGGCGCAGGTCCCGCAGGAACGCGAGCTGGGAGGTGTGGCGGGACCGGTCGTCAATGGTCGAGTACGCGAGCGACCAGTCGACCGACAGGGCGATCCGCCGCCACACCGCGGCGAACGCGGCCTCGTCCTCGGCGGCGAGCCGCTCGCATAGCTCGACGAATCCGCGCCGGCTGATCGGAACCGGCCGTCGCGGGTCCGGAGTGGACGGTGGCCGGAAGCCAGGGTCGTACTGCTGCGTCGGTTCGCAGCGCACCCCGAAGACCGCCTGCACCCGCCGCTCGGTCGGTAGCCCGTTGTCGTCCCACGCGACGGGGTAGAAGACCGACTTGCCGCGCATCCTGTGAAAGCGGGCGACGAGGTCGGTGTGCGTGTAGGACAGCACGTGCCCCACGTGCAGGGACCCGCTGACCGTCAGCGGTGGCGAGTCGATCGCGTATACCTCGGGCCGGGGGCGAGAGCGGTCGAAGTGCGCGACCCCGGCGGTCTCCCATCGCGGGGCCCACTTGTCCTCCAGGCCGTCCAGCGACGGCCGCTCCGGCACGCGGTCCATGCCTCACCGTAGGGCTCCGGATTGCGCTCTCTCATCCGAGTTACGCGCCTCAGCCCCGCCGATCGCGGCCTTGGCGCGCTCGATCGCACCGCCGGCGAGCAGCCGCGCGGCGACGACTCCGGCGACCGCCATCACCGCGGCGCCCAGGAGCCAGGGCAGCCGCAGGTCGATGCGGCCGACCAGGCCGCCCAGCACCGCGCCGACCGGGATCGCGCCGAGGCCGACCAGCCGGTAGGCGGCGACCAGCCGACCGAGCAGCCGCGCCGGGGTGAGCGCCTGCCGCAGCGACTGGATCAGCACGTTCGCGATCGCGACGGCCCCACCGGACAGCGCGAATCCCGCGGCTGCCACCCAAGCGGTCGTCGTGGTCCCGACGAGCAGCAGGGACGCGACCGTCAGCGCGATCGTGGCGACGAAGGTCCGGCTCTCGCCGCACCACGCGGTCACCCGCGCGGCCGCGAAGCTGCCGGCGACGGCGCCGATCGCTCCGCCGGTCAGCATCAGCCCGTAGCCGACGTTGCCCAGCCCGAGCCGCTCCTGGGCGAATAGGACGAGCGTCACCTCGCTGCCGGTGAAGACCAGGTTGGCCACCGCCGCCTGGACGGCAAGGCCGCGCAGCAGTCGGTGCCGCACGAGCCAGCGCAGCCCCTCGGCGATCTCGGCGCGCAGCGACCGGCGAGCACCGGTCGGCTCGACCGAGAACCGGCCGCGGATCCGAGACACGAGCGCCGAGCTGGCGGCGAACGACACCGCGTCCGCCGCGTACGGCAACCAGGGAGCGAGGGTGAACAGTGCGCCGCCGGCGGGCGGGCCGAGGAACTGCTGGCCCACCGTCTGGGCGCCCTGCAGCCGCCCATTGGCGCGGGGGAGCCGGTCGCCGTCCGGCCCGACGATCGCCGGGATGGACGCCTGCGCCGCGCTGTCGAAGAGCGTCTGCCCGACGCCGAGCAGGAAGGCGCCGGCCGCCAGCAGCGGGATGCTCGCCCACCCGGCGAGGACCGCGGCGGCGATCCCGGCGAGCACCGCGGCGCGGGCGAGATCCACCGTCCACATCAGCCGGCGCCGATCCAGCCGGTCGACCAGCGCTCCGCTGACCAGGCCGACGAGCACCCAGGGGAGGAAGGCGGCCGCGCCGACCACCCCGATCTGCAGCGGGTCGCGGGTCAGGGTGGCGGCGAGCAGCGGGCCGGCGGTGAGGCTGATGCCGTCGCCGACGGTGGAGACCGAGGCCGCCGCCCACAGCTTGCCGAAGTTCCGGCCGAGCCCGGTGCGGCGGCTCATCGGTCATCCCCGCTGCCCGGCTCGGCACGGAAGAACGCGACGGCGAGCGTGTACGCCGGCTGGTTCGAGGCGGGCTGCGACCGGAACTCCTCGGCGAGCGCGGCCAGCCGCCGGCGGAACTCGCCGGCCCGCTCGGGGTCCAGCCGGGCCCGGGTCGTCGTGGCGAGGTCGAGGTCCCGGTCGGCGAGCCCGGCGGCGGCCGCCCGCTCCATCTCGTCGGCGACCGTGCGCAGGACCAGCCCGACCTCCCGGTCCGGCCCGCCCGGCGGGTCCAGCTCGTACCGGCGAGCGGTGCGGCCGTAGTAGCGCTCCTCCACGCCGCGGACCTTGCGCGTTCGCACCACCCGGACCAGCCCGGCCCGCTCGAGCACGCGCAGGTGGAAGCTGGCCGATCCCTTGAGCACGCCGAGCGCCTCGGCGAGCTGTGCGCCGGTCATCGCCCGGTCCAGCAGCAGGCCGAGGATCCGATGCCGGGTCAGGTTGCCGAACGCGCGGTGCTGCTCGGGCGAGCTGGCGTCCATCCAGTCGTCGAGCTCGTAGTCGGGGCGGTCCATGAAACAATGGTCATTGACCGTTGACCATAAGTCAAGAGTCCTTGACCATTGGCAGCCTCGAAATCGCCCAGGCCTGCGTCCTCAGCTCTGGGCATGCCGGAACGCGACCGACCACCCCCCGGATGGGCTCAGCCGGGGTCGGGGTAGCGGAGGACGGCGCCGAGGCCGTCGCGGAGGTCGAGCTGGCCGGGGGCCAGGGTGATGACAGCGGCGTCGGTGCCGGCGGCGGCCCGGACGAGGGCGGCGTCGAGCCGGTCGCGTACCGGGTCGTCGACCCCGAGCGCGCCCAAATCGGGGCGGTCCAGGCCGAGGTGGACGGGCTCCGGCCCCACCCAAGCCTCCGCGTCGGAGGACGGGTCGTCGACCACGAGCAGTGTCTCGACCTGCGCCTTGCGCAGCGCCTCGACCGTGTCGGCGAGCCCGGCCACCGCGAAGATGGGTCCGATCCCTGCCGACGCCCGGCCGTACGCCTCCTGGAACTGGCCGACAGCCGCCTGGTCGGCCTCCGCCGCCGCTCGGGCGACCACCGCGTCGACCTCCTCGCGCAGCTTCTCCTCGTCGATCCCCTCGGCCCGACCACCGGTCTGCAGCTCGACGACCAGGTCCCGGGCCGGCTCGTCGAGGACCTTGCGCAGCGTCTCGCGGGCCCGGACGTCGCCGGCGAGGATCACCACCCGCGCCGCCGTCCGCCGCACGCCGGACTCGATGACGTCGGCGACCTGCCGGGCGTTGCGCTCCCACAGGTCTTCTGTCCGGTGCAGGTAGCGCAGCGCCGACCAGCCGCCGAGGCCCGTCCGGTGGATCGGGTACGTCCCGCCGTCCACCGTCGCCTCCGACTCCCCGCCGGGCCCGTGCACGGTGATGTCGGCGCCGACCCGGTCGACCAGTGCGAGCACGTACGGGACGACCGGGCGGAGCTGGGCCACCAGCGGCATCAGGTGCGGCAACGGCGACCAGCGGGCGGTCTCGCGGCGCGGCCGCCCCGGCAGGGCGTAGTCGCCGAGGAGACGACCATGCGCGCCCACGAGCGCCTGGCCGTGCTCACCCGGCACGTCGTCGCGGCCGACCGCGGCCTGCATCTCGTCGAGGGTCGCCTCGTCCGCTCCCTGCTCGGCGAGCGACCCCCGCAGCGCCCGCCAGCGCTTCTCCACCTCCTGCGGTCCGAGCTCCTTCGCCTGGGTGGCGTCGAGGTAGGCGACCGCGAACGGCCCGGGAGCGGCCGTGAGACCGGAGAGAGTGTCGAGACGGATCATGCTCGGCTGCCTACCCCGGCCCCGGGTGGCTCACGCGGTCCGACGGAACGTGCGGCGGTAACGCTGCGGCGGGGTGCCGACCCGGCCGAGGAAGTGGTGCCGCAGTGTCGCGGCGCTGCCGAACCCGGACAGTTCAGCGATGCGGTCGACCTCCAGGTCGGTGGTCTCCAGGAGGCGCTGCGCGTGCAGCACCCGCTGCCAGGTGAGCCAGGAGTGCGGGGTGGTGCCGGTCTCCGCGCGGAAGCGACGGGCGAAGGTCCGCTCGGACATGTGTGCCCGCCGGGCGAGCCGGGAGACGGACATGTCATCCTCCAGGTGCTCGGCCATCCAGGCGAGCAGGTCGGTCAGGTCGTGGTCCTCGTCCACCGGCAGCGGGCGCTCGACGTACTGCGCCTGGCCGCCGTCGCGGTGCGGCGGCACCACCATCCGCCGGGCGACCGCGTTGGCGATCTCCGGCCCGTCCGCGAGCCGCAGCACGTGCAGCGACAGGTCGATCGCGGCCGAGGTCCCGGCGCTGGTCATCACCCGGTCGTCGGCGACGTAGAGCACGTCCGGGTCGAGCAGCACCTCGGGGAACTGCGTCTTGAACTCCTCGACGTAGTACCAGTGGGTGGTCGCCCGCTTCCCGTCGAGCAGCCCGGCGTGCGCGAGCGCGAACGACCCGGAGCAGAAGCCCAGCAGCCAGGCGCCGCGGTCGAGCGCCGCTTGCAGCGCCTCGACAATCGCATCGGACGGCCGGATGAACAGCTGCGGCCACGTCGGGACGACCACGATGTCGGCGGCCGCGAGCCGGTCCAGCCCGTACGGGCTGTCGAGCGTGAAGCCGGAGCGCACCCGGACCGGGCCGGGCCCGGCGAGGCAGAGCGCGAAGTCCCACAGCGGGATCCCACGGTCCGACCGGTCGGTGCCGAAGACCTCGCAGGCGACCGCCATTTCGAAGGCCGACAGGTCCTGCGGGGCGAGCACGGCGACCGACCGTCCGGGAGGAAGCTGCATGACCATCAGTGTGGCAGAAAGTTCACGGGAAGTGGTAGTTCTGCCACTCGTCCGGGACGATCGGGCGGCGAATCATCTAGTCATGGAACTCCTCGTCCTGTTCGTGGCCATCGCCCTCGTCAATTTGGCGCTGTGGCTCGGCTGGGGCACCGACTCACGCGAGCCCGACAACAACTGGCACCCGTCGACCGAGCGCCGCAAGGACCGCGGCGACAGCGCGGATGTCCTCCTCGCCAGGCGCGACGAGCACGTCCTCGCCGGCTGACCGCGGCCTGACCGCCCGGCTGACCCCCGGGCGCCGGCTGACCGCGGCGTGACCGGCCCGGCTGACCGGCCCGGTTGACCCGCCCGGGGCGAGTGCCGGGTAGGGCGGCCGGCGTCAGCCGGCCACCCGCGCGCGGTATTCGGCCACCGTGTCGACCGGTGGCCGCTCGTGCGGCGCCATGTCGACGGTGTGCACGAGGTAGTCGTCCTCGGACCGCTCGAACTGCACCAGCTCGCTGGCCGGAGCGGCGGTCAGCGTGATCCGCCCCTCGCGGCGCAGCCGCTCCAGCGCGACCTGCAGGATCTCGCTCGACATCCGGCCGAGCTTGCCGATCTCCTGGTTGCGGTGCTTGCGCCGGGACAGGTCGACCTGGGCCAGCCCGTCC
>Ga0126307_10002726_pt1 | contig 11970 bp, 11 predicted proteins | sample Plot28_FD_89955 | JGI IMG/M metagenome (GOLD analysis project Ga0126307, IMG submission 89955) | Serpentine soil microbial communities from UC McLaughlin Reserve, CA, USA - Plot28 | ecosystem: Environmental > Terrestrial > Soil > Grasslands | place: USA: UC McLaughlin Reserve, Lake County...
CTTCCGACCGCGCTGAGCGTCTCTCGGTAGGTCGGGCAAGCCCGGCAGGCGCACGATCTCGACACCGGACGGGCCCTGCACGGCGGCGGTGTGGACCACGACCTCGTGGCGCTCCGCGAGAGCGGCCGCCAGATCCGCCGCGTAGGTCTCCGAGCCGCCGAGCCGCTCAGGGGCAAGACTGCTCGAAACTACGGAGATGCGCATGCTTGGACGGCGGCCAGAAGGCAGTTCGGGACGCGTAGAGGGATCACGGTAGCGCTGCCGTCCTTCGCAGGCAGGCGACCCACTCCGGCGTGGGCGGCGGCAGCGGTCCGCCGGGCTCCTTGCGCAGTCCGGGGACGATCATCCAAGCGGCCCGTGCAAGGTTCTTCGGGCTCCGGTGCAGCAGACCGCCGCGCAGGTACAGCCACGCCGCCTTGTGCGGATGCCCGCTTCGGCGGTGGGCCCACGCGATCCAGAGATCGAAGCCGAGCGCGTCGAAGTCGATGCCGTGGCGGCGACCCAGGTCGCGGTGCTTCTCGGCGAGATAGGTGAACTCGCGCCGGATCCGCGCCAGCTCCGACATGTGCATGTTCAGGCCGTGCTCCACGTACGCCACGTCGACCCGCCGGCTCGCGGCGGCGCGCGCCGACTCGGCGAGGCGGATCCAGAGGTCCCAGTCGGTCAGGTGATAGAGGCGCTCGTCGAAGCCGCGGAGGCGCCGGAGCAGGTCGCAGCGCACGATCACGTTCGACGCGCCGGCCGGCACGGCGTTCTGGCGCAGCTCGAGCCGGAGGAGCTCGTCCGGAGCGGGGAACGGGAGCGCGCGCGTGGCCACGAGGTGCTCGTCGACCGCCACCACTGCCGAGTAGGCGAACTCCGCGGACCCTTCCGCGCAGGCGTCGAGCTGGGTTCGCAGCTTGCGCGGCGACCACAGATCGTCGTCGTCGAGGAACGCCACCCACTCGCCGCGTGCCTCCTCGATGCCGCTGTTGCGGGCCGCCGCGACCCCGCGCGAATGCTCGTGCCGCACGACACGCAACCGCTCGTCGCCGATCCCGGCGAGCTCAGCGGCGGTCTCGTCCTGCGAGCCGTCGTCGACGACCACGACCTCGATCGAGACGCCCTCCTGCGCCAGCGCCCCGGCGAGCGTCTCCTTCAGCAGCCGCCAGCGCCCCTTGGTCGGGATCACTACCGAGACCTCGGGTGATGCTCGCACCTCAGACGTAGAACTTCGCCGCGTATGCGAGCGATCCGGCGACCAGCAGGGCGATGCCGGCGTAGTCGCTCGCCGAGCGAAGATCCGATGGCCGCATGAGCAGGATCAGGCCGAGGAGCAGGAACGGGTCGAAGTACTTCTGGTAGATCAGGCGGATCGCCAGCGTGGATGCCAGGAAGGTCGCCAGGTAGACGACGGGCAGAGAGAGCCAGCCCGAGCGACGCGCGAACAGCAGGAGCGACAGCGCGCCGAGCGGCGCGAGTGCCCAGAACAGGAGTGACGACGACGCGACGGCGGGCAGCTGGTCGGCGATTCGCCAGAGGTAGCCCTCGTCGCCGAGATGCTCGAGCGCGACCGGCGGGCGGTACTCGAGCTCGGACGCCGCGGCGAGTGCAACGCCGGCGACGATCGGGACTGCGACAAGCCAAGGCGACGGAAGCGTCAGCGAGCGCAGCCGGCGCGCGAGGATCGGGGCGTACGTGACCGCGGCGTAGAGCCCGAACAGGGCGACGCTGAAAGCCAGCGCGCGCGTGACCGGGCCGGGGTCGGGCACGCCGGCGCGGGATGAGCAGAGCCCGCACGAGGCCGGGTCGGCCCCCTCGGGCACGAGCCCACCCCACACCGCCACGAGCGCCGCGAACGGCAACAGCGAGACGCTCGCGAGGGCGGCGCCGGCGGCGAATCGCCTCGGCTGTGGCATCGCGGTCAACAGCACCCAAGCGGCGATCGGGGCGAGCCAGACGAACGACTGGCGCGTGAGGACTGCGGCCGCCATCGCCCCGCAGCCAATCGCGAAGGTTCCGAGCGAGCGATTCTGGCTCGCGCGCTGAAAGCGCTCGAGCGCCACGATCCCGAACAGCATCGAGAGGTTGTCGGTGAGCAATGCGAACGAGACGCCAAGCACGTGCGGTGAGAGTCCGAACATCAGCGTGAGCGCGAGCGCCTGGCGCCGGTCGAATGCGAAGCCGCGCCGCAGCCAGCGAAACAGGACGAGCAGGGTGACGTACGAGATGGCGACGTTCAGCAGCCGCAACCCCCAGAGCTCGACGCCGACGACCTTGCTCCACAGGCCGAAGAGCAGGTGGAAGAGCGGAGTCTGCGCCGCTGGATAGCTCTCGAGGTCGACGGCGGGCAGCTGATCCGCGAACTGGACGATCGTCGGGAGGTGGTACCAAGCCTCGTCCTCGACGTGGAACGTGCGAACGTCGCCTGTGAGGCCCTGGAGCGCGGCTATCCCGATCAGATACGGAATCGCGAGGACGACCGGCACGAACCAGCGCGCCTCGCTCAGCGCCGTCAGGGGGAGCTGGGGCTGTGCTGGAGCGGGCCTCGCCGCGTTCTCCTTCAGCACGTTTCGAGCCTAGTCGCGGCGAGGACGGGTGGCGAGCCGTCCGCTTCGCGCTCGGCACGTCCCATCGCGGCTCGCAGGCTCACCCCGGCCCAGATTGCCACGAGCCCGAGCCGCAGCGACAACACGGCGGCCACGGCGACGCCCGGCGCGTCGAGGTCGCGGCCGAGCTCGACCTGCCAGAGGTACGGGTCCCAGCGGTCCGCCGGCAGGATCGGGCGCTCCGGCGGCGCGTCGTCGGTCACGTTGACGAGCGTCGGCGGCAGCAGCTCGGCCTGGCGGACGATTTTCGGCCCGTCCGTCTCGGCGGTCTCGCCGAGCTGAGCGCTCGTCGGCACGATCACCGCCGCCAGGCTCACGAGGCCGCCGGCTATGGCGAGCCCGACGACCAGCCGCCGCCGTCCCACGCCTTCGCCGATCCACGGCGCGAGCGCGGGAAGCGCGGGGACGAGCGCCGGGAGCAGCAGTCGCGGCCCCCAGGTCCATCCGCCCCACCAGACGCTCCAGCTTGCCGCCGTGAGGAAGCCGATCACGAGTACGCCGGCGAAGAGCGCCGCGACCGGCGCGCCCCGTCGCTTCCTGAGCCACCAGATCGCAAACGGCAGGAGCGCCGCAAGCGGCATGAACAAGAGCAGGCTCTTGCTCGGGTCCGTCAGCAGACCCCATGCGCCCGTCCAGACCTCCGCGCGAAAGCCCTTGTCGTCCGGATAGCCGCTCTCTGTCACGTCCTCGAACCGAAGCCAGTTGTATGCGCCGAGGGCTGCTGCGCCCGCAACCAGGATGAACCCGGGCGCGAGCCCGCGACGCGGCCCGTCGCGGTGGACCCAGAAGACCCAGAAGAGCGGAGCCAGAAGGACGGCCTGCGCTCGCGTGAGCATGCCGAAGGCGAGGAACGCGGCCGCTCGCTTCGGATGACCGGCGAGCGTCTGCCAGAGGGCGAGCACGATCGCCAGCGCGAGCAGCGGTTCGCTGAAGAAGTCCTTCGAGTAGACGACCAGGTACGTGCCGAAGACGGCCGCCAGCGCGACGAGCAGCGCGTCGCGGGCGCGTCCGCCGAGCGCCCGGCCGGTCAGATACACAGCGACGCCGAGCAGCGCCGTCAAGAGCGGCATCAGGGTCGCCACGGCAGCCCGCGGCGCCTGCCCGTCGGGGTCGTCGAACGGCCTGGCGAAGGCGTACGGCACAGCGCCGAGCAGCGGCAGACCGGGGCCGAACCAGCTGTAATAGTCGCCGTCTCGCCCGGGGGCCGTGTGCGGAACCTGCGCGGACAGGACGAGATCGCCGTCGTCGACGAGCGACTGCGCCATCCGGTAGCTCGCCTCGCCGTCGATTCCCGTGATCGTGCCCTGCTCGACGAGCAGCAGCACGCTGAGGACGAACACGAACAGCAGCGCCGGCACGCCGAGGCGAGCCCTCATCTTCCGCAGGCTAACCGCGCGCACGGCGGGTTAGCTCCGGCGAAAGAGCCGCCACCCATCGAGCAGGCCGCGTGGCATGCCGCGCACGATGCCGCGCCGGCGGTCCGACCAGCGTGGGCGATCGCGAAGAACGAGCCCGCCCGCGCTCGCACGCAGTCCCTCGTAGAGGTCCCGCGCCATGAACGGAAGCACCTTGGGGTCCCGCGCGCGGAGGTGCTTTGCGTAGAGCATTCCCTGGCTGTGGGCGTAGCGCACGTACAGCCGCTCGAGTTCCTGCTCGCTGCGCCAGTCGTGATGCCAGACGACGAGCTCCGGCTCGTAGAGCAGACGCCTGCCGGCACGCAGCCAGCGCCAGCACAGGGCGTTGTCCTCCGACGCCGTAACGAAGCGCTCGTCGAACTCACCGATCTCGATCACCGGCTCGCGCGGCAAGCCCATGTTGTTCGCGAACAGCGCGCCGACGCTCAGCTCGCCGGTGTAGTCGTGCGCCTCGGCGTCGTCGATAGTGGATGGCACGGCCAGCGAGTCGCCCGCCGCGAGCACGCGGCCGGTGACGATCGCCCCCGGGTTAGAGGCCATCAGCTCGTGACCGACTCCGACCCACGAGGGCGCGACGGTGCAGTCGTCGTGCGTGACGAGCACGTTTGCACGCGTCGCGGCGCGCAGTCCCACGTTCGTCGCCAGGGCGATGCCGCGCCCCTCGCACGCGACGGTGTCCGCCGCGAGGTCCTCGAACCCGGCCACCGCGGCGGCTACCTCATCCGCGCCGCTCTGGTCGACCACGAGCACCTCAGCCGGCCGCGGACGGCAGGCCACCAGCGACGCAAGGCAGCGATCCAGCTGGTTCGCACGCCCGATCGTTGGGATGAGCACGGAGACCTCGACGGTCTCCGTGGGTTGAGTCACGCCGGCGCGTCCTTGTACGGCGCGAGCCAGTCCGGCGCCAGTGGGCGCGGCCGGTGAGCGCCGTCCGAGCGCTCCGGCGCGCCGCGCAGCAACGTCGCGGCCGCCAGCCGGACGTCGAGAGCGCTGCGGTGGGCGACGCCGCCGCGCAGGAACAGCATCGCCGCCTGGCGACGCCGGCCCGCGCGGGCAGCCCCCTCGGCCGCCCAGCGCCAGAACCACACCCGCTCGGGGTTGCGCAGCTGCTGCGGGCTCAGGCCGTGCTTCACGTCGAGGTACTCGCGCTCGCGGAGGACGCCGCGCGGGTCGCTCAACAACATGCTGCCGGCGTGCTGGACGTAGGCGACGAGCGTCTCGTCGCACGGCGCCGGCGTGCCGGCCTCGGCGAGGCGCCACCACATGTCCCAGTCGGTGAGCTGCTCAAGTCGATCGTCGAACCCGCCCACCGCGCGCGCCAGCTCCGTCCGGACGAGGACGCTCGAGCCTCCTGCGGCGACCGGATTGGCGAGCGCGATCCGCTCGTACAATTCCGCGACCCCGGGCGCCTTCCGCTCGAGCAGCGGCTCCAGCTCGGCGTTGACGAAGAGGGCACCGGTGTAGATGAAGTCGGCGCCCTCTTCAGCGGCGACGGCGAGTTGGCTTCGGAGCTTGCCTGGCGACCAGAGGTCGTCGTCGTCGAGGAAGGCAACCCAGTCGCCGTTCGCGGCTGCGATGCCGGCGTTGCGCGCGCCGGCGACGCCGAGCGATCGTTCGCGCCGGACGAGCTGGACGCGGTCGTCACCCAACGCCTGAATCGCCGCGGGCGTGTCGTCCACCGAGCCGTCGTCCACGACGACCACCTCGACCGCCACGCCCTCCTGCGCCAGCGCCGAACGGAGTGTGCGCAGCAGCAGCGACCCGCGGTCGCGCGTCGGGATCACGACCGTAACCTCCGGCGAGTCCGGCATCGAATCTAGGGTATCCCGCATGCCGCTCCCGCCCGTATTGCGGCGGCTGGCCGGCAGTGCCGGCGGCCGCCTCGCGCGCTACGCGCTGCTGCGGCTGTCGCGAAGGCGCGCCGGCGTCGTGCTCGTCTACCACAAGCTCGGCGACCCGCCCGGCGATCCGGAGCGCGAGCTCGTGCCGGCGCTGTCGCCGCGGCTGTTCGATGCGCAACTCCGGCACCTCACCCGGCTCTACCGGGTGGTGCCCTGCCGCGAGTTGCAGGGCGCGGCCGCCGCCCGCCGGCGCGGACAGCGCTTCCCGGTGGGGATCAGCTTCGACGACGACCTCGCTTCGCACGTCGCCCACACGCTGCCGGCACTACGCACGCACGGGCTGCCCGCCAGCTTCTTCCTGTCGGGGGCGTCGCTCGACCGCCCTTACCGCTTCTGGTGGGAACGGCTCCAGGAGGCGGTCGCGGCCGGCCGGGATCTCGGCATCCTGGCCGACGCCGGGATCCGCGCCCGCGGTGCGGGGATTCACGACTGGGGCGACGCGATCGAGGCGGCCAGCCCGCACGATCGCGGCCGGGCGGCCGAGGCGCTGCTCGAGCTGGCCGGACCCGACCCCGACGACGCCGGTATGCGGGCCGCGGACGTGGCGGCGCTGGCGTCGTCGGGCCACGAGATCGGCTTCCACACGCTCCGTCACGATGCGATGCCGGCGCTCGACGAGGCCGCGCTCGAGGCGGCGCTGCGGGACGGGCGCGAGGCGCTCGCACGGATGGCAGGCAGAGAGCTCGCGACGATCTCGTATCCGCACGGGAAGGCCGACTCGCGCGTGGCCGACGCGGCACGCGCGGCGGGCTATGACTACGGCTTCACCGGCGTGCCCGCCGCGGTGACGCCCGCGGACGACCCACTCCTGCTCCCGAGGATCGACGTGCTCAACACGACGCTCGAAGACTTCGCCCGCCAGCTCGTCGGCGCGCTCGAAAGGAGCCCGGCGTGACGACGGCCGAGCGAGCGCGCGCCACCTCCTGGACGGAGATAAGGCCGTCGACGAGCCGGCTGCCCGGGCCGAACCTCCGCGAGATGTGGCAGTACCGCGACGTGGCGTACTTCCTGGCGCTGCGAGACCTGAAGCTCCGCTACAAGCAGACCCTCTTCGGCGTCGGGTGGGCGGTCATCCAGCCGGTCGCCGCGGCCGTCGTCTTCAGCCTGATCTTCGGCAGCGCGGCGGGGCTGCCGAGCGACGGGCTTCCGTACCCGGTGTTCGTCTACGCCGGGCTCGTTGTGTGGACCTACTTCTCCACCGGTCTCAATGCCACGGCGACCAGCCTCGTCGACCACCGCGATCTCGTCGAGAAGCTCTACTTCCCCCGTCTCCTCGCGCCGCTCGCCGCGGCGCTGCCCGGGCTGGTGGATCTCGCGATCTCGCTCGTCGTGCTGGCCGTCTTCATGGTCGCCTACGGGGTAGCGCCGGGCGCCGAGATCGCCCTGCTCCCGGTCTGGGTGGTTCTCCTGTTCGCGCTCCTGCTCGGCGTCGGTACGTGGCTGGCGGCCTTGAACGTGCAGTACCGCGACATCAAGTACGGCCTGACCTTCCTGATCCAGCTCTGGCTCTTCGCGAGCCCGGTCGTGTTCCCGAGCTCGATCATCGACGCCGACGTGCGCTGGGTGTACGCGCTCAACCCGGTCGTCGGCCTGATCGACGGCTTCCGATGGAGCGCCGTGGGAGCGCCGCCGCCGGACGTGACCGATCTCGTGTCGCTTGCGACCGGCTGCGTGCTGCTCGTGAGCGGTGTCGTCTACTTCCGCCGGGCGGAGAGGCGCTTCGCGGACGTGATCTAGGCGGCGCCGGCCGGCTTCCCGCTGACCGTCCAGCGAAGCTCCGGCTGGATCACTCGTGGGCGCTCGATCCACTCCTTGCGGTCGTCCGGACGGGGCGCGACCTCGAACGACAGCAGCTCCCGATCGAAGAGATCCTCGACCGCGGTGCCGAACCACACCCCCAGGACGTACTCGCCCGAGGAGAGCACCGGGGGCACCTCGACCGTCGCCTCGTACTCGCCGGGCTCGTCGGCCAGAAACTCCGACTGACGCCAGTCGGACCAGACGTCGTCGAGGATTCGGACGCCCTCGCGGTTTAGGAGGTAGATGCCGATGTCGAGGCCGAACGCCGGCTCGCGAGTGCGGAAGCGCAGCCGGACCCGGAAGGGCTCGTCGCGCCGGACGGTCGCGGCACCGTCGTTGCCGACGAGCTCGACGCTCGCCAGGTCAGCGGGCCGGGTCGCGTCGGACGGAAGCTCGACGCGCGTCTGCGCCGGGATCCCGAACCGCAGGTACTCGTCGAGGACGGCGTGCGCGGGGCCGTCCGTCTTGATTCCGCCGTGCTCGAGCCAGACGACGCGTCGGCACAGCCCTGCGATCGCGCCGAGGTCGTGGCTGACGAACAGCACGGTGCGCCCCTCGCCCGTGAGCTCGGACATCTTCCCCAGGCACTTGCGCTGGAACTCGGCGTCGCCGACCGCGAGCACCTCGTCGACCACGACGATCTCGGGCTCGAGGTGCGCGGCGACCGCGAACGCGAGCCGTAGCTGCATGCCGGCCGAATAGCGCTTGAGCGGCGTGTCGAGAAACCGCTCGACGCCCGAGAAGTCGACGATCTCGGCGAACTTGGCGGTGATCTCGCGCCGCGACATCCCGAGCACGGCGCCGTTCAGGAAGATGTTTTCGCGCCCTGTCAGCTCGGGGTGGAAGCCGGTGCCGACCTCGAGCAGCGACCCGACCCGCCCGCGGATCCTCGCCACGCCCGTCGTCGGCTCGGTGATCCGCGAGATGATCTTCAGCAGCGTCGTCTTGCCGGCGCCGTTGCGGCCGATCACCCCGACGACCTCGCCCTCGCCGATCGACAGGGAGACGTCGCGCAGCGCCCACAGCTCCGAGCGGGAATCATTGGCGCGCTGGCCGCGCCACAGCGCCCGTACGGCCGCCTCGCGGGCGGTTTGGTAGGCCACGCGCTCGCCGAGCACGTAGCGCTTTCCCAAGCCCTCGAGCTCGATCGCGTTCATCGCCGCCGCCGCCAAACCGCCTACATTGTCGCGTCCCGCCATGTCGAACGAGTCGAGCGTCGCCCCCGCCGCCGTCGGAAGGATCCGCCGGACCCGCCGGCACCCGCGCTTTACGCAGTTCGACTATCTGCACGTGAAGCGGCTGGTGGACGACCTCGCGGCCGCGATCGCCGGCCTCGGCGAGATTCGCGACGTGCTCGACGTCTACTGCGGCACGCGCCCGTACGACGATCTGTTCCCGGTCGGGGCGCAGATCGTGGGCTTCGACATCGAGGACAGGTTCGGCGTCGCCGACATGGTCTCGCGCGAGTTCCTTCCGTTTCCGCCGGACTCCTTCGATGTCGTGCTTTGCACCCAGGCCTTCTACTACGCCGACGATGCCCCGGCGGCCGCCGGCGAGCTTCGGCGGGTGCTGAGGCCCGGCGGCACGGCGCTCGTCTCGGTGCCCGTCGTGTGGGAGTACGACGTCCGCACGTTCGAGCAACGCTTCACCGAGTCGAGTCTGCGGCGGGTGTTCGACGGCTGGGATGACGTCGCGGTCGTCGAGAACGGCGGCTGGGGGGTGTCGTGGGCGGCCGTTACGGGGTCGCTGTTCGCGCGGATTCAGGAGCGGCTCGCCGCCCGGGTCGTCCTGCGCACGCTCGCCCGACCGGGGTTCGCCGCGCTGTACGCAGCGATCAACGCGGTCGGGCTTGCGCTCGAGGCGCTCGACGGCCGGCTCGTCCGCGGTTCGTACAGGCTCCCGATGAACCTGCTGGTAAGCGCCCGGCGCCCCGCACCGTGACGTCACCACCTGAGGTCACGGTGGTGATTCCCACCAGGGGACGCTGGCCGCTCTTGTCGGTGACGCTCGCGAGCGCGCTGGCGCAGGAGGGCGTGGACCACGAGGTGGTCGTCGTGGACGACGGCTCGGGCGACGAGACCGCGGCCCGCCTTGCCTATCTCGGTGATCGGCGCGTACGCGTCGTGCCGAACGAGGGTCCACGCGGCGTCGCGGCGGCGCGTAACCGAGGGCTCGCGGAGGCGCGCGGCGAGTGGGTGGCCTTTCTCGACGACGACGACCTCTGGGCGCCCGTGAAGCTGCGCGGCCAGCTGAGTGCCGCCCGCGCGGCCGACGCCGACTTCGCGTATGCCGCGGCGGTGGTGGTGGACGAGCGCTACGTGCCGTTCCATTCCCCGGCGCTGCCCGCCGCGGAGGACCTCGCCGCGGAGCTTCGGAGGGCCAACGTGCTGCCGGCTGGGTCGTCCAACGTGATCGCGCGGGCCAAGCTGCTGCGGGCGCTCGGCGGCCTCGATGAGAGGTTCAGCGAGCTTGACGATTGGGACCTCTGGCTGCGGCTGGCGCACGCGGCGCGAGCCGCGGAATGCCGCGACGTGCTGATCGCCTACGTCGAGCACACGGGCAACATGCCGAGCTCGCGGCAGACTGACCTGATCGCCGAGCTCGACCTCCTGGTCCGCAAGCATGCCGACGCCGACCCACCGATACGCGTGGAACCGGACGAGCTCGACTTCGAGCGCTGGCTTGCTCGCGGTCACGGCCGCGCCGGTCGCCGGCTGGTCGCGGCGCGCGCCTACGCGGCCGCCGCTGTCCGCCACCGGACCCCCTCGGATGCGGCGCGCGCGCTGCGCGTGCTTGCGGCCGGCCAGCCGCGCCGCTTCGGCCCCGTGAGCGCGGTGCCGGACCCCGAATGGCTTGCGGCGTACAGGCGGTCGGGCCAGTGAGCTCGACCGTGCCACCCGAGGTCGTGGAGCGGATCCGCCGGTCGCGACGGTATCCGCGGCCAACCCAGTTCGACTATCTGCACGTCAAACGGCTCGTGGAGGACCTCGCTGCCGCGATCGCCGGCCTCGGCGACGTTCGCGACGTGCTCGACGTCTACTGCGGCACGCGCCCGTACGAGGACCTGTTCCCTGCCGGTGCGAAGGTCGTCGGGCTCGACGTCGACCGCCCCGGCTACGGCTACGGCGTCGCCGACGTCCTCACGAATGAGTTCCTCCCGTTCGCGGACGAGAGCTTCGACGCGCTCATGTGCACGCAGGCGTTCCACTACATCATGGAACCGGAGCCCGCGATCGCCGAGATCCGACGTGTGCTGCGCCCAGGCGGTGCTGTGCTGATCACGGTGCCCGTCGTCTGGGAGTACGACCGCGAGAACCCCGAGCACCACTACACCGAGCCGCTGCTGCGGCGCCTGTTCGAGGGCTGGGACGAGCTGCGTGTGGTGGAGAGCGGCGGCTGGGGGGTGTCATGGGCGGCGGTCACAGCCACGCTCCTCCAGCACCTGGAGGAGTCGGCCGCTGCGCGTCGCGCCCTGCGGCCGCTGGCGCGGCCGCTGTTCGCCGCCGCCTACCTGGCGGTGAATGGCGTCGGCATCGCGCTCGAGGCCGTCGCGCGGCGGTTCGTGCGCGGCCGCCTGCGGCTGCCGATGAACCTGCTGCTCATGGCACGGCGGCCTACCTGACGATGCGTACGGACATCCCGCCGACATCGCTGCGCTCCCCGGGACCGGGGCGCGCGCGCCAGGCCTCGTCGACCACGGCATATGGCGGCTCGGTGGTCGCCTCGCGTCCAGGCCCCAGGTTGAAGGGACGGTCGAGAGTCGTGTCGAGCTCGCGCAGGTAGAAGGCGACCACGGCGCTGTTCGTGAGAACCGTGCGCACGTCGGCGTCCCGGATGATCCGCTCGACGCGTCCGTAGTCGGGCTCCGTCTCGCGGTCGTAGCGCTGGATCACGACCGCGGCGCCGACGCCCACGAGCGCGACGACGGCGAGCGGCACCGCGGGCCGCCACGGCAGCGAGTCGACGCCGGCGGCCAGCAGCGCCGCGCCGAGTGGGATCAGCCCGGTCAAATAGCGCTCCTCGAACACGCCCAGATCCGCCAGGGGCGAGGCCGCGTGCAGGACGAGCGCACCAGCCGCCGTGCCGCCGGCGAGCCAGAGGAGGGTCCGGGCGCCCGGCTCGCGCCGCGCCCGTCGCCTCAGCAGCACAACGGACATGGCCAGCGCCGCCACCAGGGCGACGAGGAGGAGCAGGCGCAGGGCGGCAGCGGCGGTCGCGCCCTCCTCGCCGAAGAAGAGCGAGACGACCACGTCGCGAACCGTCTCC
>Ga0126307_10002727_pt1 | contig 11969 bp, 11 predicted proteins | sample Plot28_FD_89955 | JGI IMG/M metagenome (GOLD analysis project Ga0126307, IMG submission 89955) | Serpentine soil microbial communities from UC McLaughlin Reserve, CA, USA - Plot28 | ecosystem: Environmental > Terrestrial > Soil > Grasslands | place: USA: UC McLaughlin Reserve, Lake County...
CTCCGCTTCGTCGTGCACGCTGGCGTGCCCGTCGTACTCCTGCTCGGCCAGCATCTGGGCCGGCGACCGGACCGGCCCGGTCACGGTCACCTCGGTGGCGAAGGCGCCGGTGCTCACCCGAGGACCACCCGGTGCTCGGGGCGGCCCCGGCCGAGCGAGTCGTCGACCTGGAGCCAGCTCGCCTCCCTCGTCGGCGGCCCGTCGCCCAGGTCCACGGCGATGGCCGTGACGTACAGGCGGTCGAGGTCCGGCCCGCCGAAGGCCACGTCGCTCGGGTTGGCCAGGGGCAGGTCGACCAGGCGGTCGATCCCCGACGCGGTCAGCCGGGCCAGCTGCCCGCAGCGGAGGACGCAGCTCCACACCGCCGCCCCGTCCTCGGCCGCCGCCCCGTCCGGCGCGCCGCCCAGGGCGGCGTGGTCGGCGAGCACCCGGCGGGGTCCTGCCATCCCGGTGTCGGCGTCGAAGTCGTAGGCGTAGACCTTGCCGGCGGTGGTGTCGCCGAGCACCAGGGTGCTGGTTCCGTCGAGGTCGAGGTGGACCGGCCCGTTGAGGTTGCCGATGTCGTCGTCGAGCTGCTGCCACCCGGCGGCCGCCGACCACCGCCACGCCGACCCCGGGGCGGCCACGACGTTGAGCGTCCCGGTGATCAGCCCGCCGGCTCCGTCGGCGGTGGCGTCGTTGGCCCGCCCCCGCATCCCGTCGGGGTACCTCGCCAGCAGCTCGGTGGCGCCGGTGTCCGGGTCGACGACGTGGAGGCCGTCGTCGAGGCACACCACGAGCTCGCCCCCCTCCGCCAACGCCACGCCCGCAGGCATCGACGGCATGGGCACCGTGTGCACCGGCGGCTCACCTCCTTCGAGGAAGTGCAGCGTCTGCGCCGCGCAGTCCACGAGGTAGAGGCGGGAGCGGCGGTCGTCCCACCGCACGCTCTCCCCCCACGTCAGCTCCAGGTCCCCCACCCGCTCCACCGGGCCAGGATTGCAGGTGCGCCAGAATCGGGCCCGTGGACGTCGCCCCGCTGCTGCTCGAGCTCTACGGACGGATCCCCCTGCTGGCCCGGTCGGCCGTCGAGGGCCTCGACGCCACCACGCTGGCCCGGGCCCCCGGGTCCGAGGCGAACACCATCGGGTGGCTCATCTGGCACCTCACCCGGGTCGAGGACTCGCACGTGGCCGAGCTGCTGGACGCCGACCAGCTGTGGGCCACGGGCGACTGGGCCGGGCGGTGCGGGCTCGCCCCCGACCCGTCGAACACCGGCTACGGCCACACACCGGAGGAGGTGGCGGCCGTGCGCCCCGACGGCCCCGAGGTGCTCCTCGACTACCTGGAGGCGACCCACGCCCGCACCTGCTCGTACCTGGAGGGCCTCGACCCGGGGGAGCTCGACCGGGTCGTCGACCGCAGCTGGGACCCGCCGGTCACCCTCGGCGTGCGCCTCGTCAGCATCGCCGACGACTGCCTCCAGCACATCGGCCAGGCCGCCTACGTCCGGGGCCTCCTCGAGCGCTCCTAGATCCCTTCTGGCCTGTCAGTCGCCGAGGGCCCGCTCGAGCTGGGCCAGCCGGTCCTCCAGGGCGGCCACCCGGGCCTCGAGCTCGTCGACCCGGCCGGCCCGCGAAGGGCCGGGTGCGTCCGACGGGGGTGGCGCAGTGGCGGCCCGCTCGGCCGCGCCCGGCTCGAGCAGGGCGGTGTAGCGGCCCTCCTTCTGCCCGGCCACGCGCCCCACCCGGCCGACCAGCGGCGGGTCGCGCCGGGCCAGCGCCTCCAGCGCCGCCTCCACCTCGGCGGGCGAGGCGAAGGGGTGCAGCCGCTCGGTGCGGGTGCGCAGCTCGGCCAGCGTCTGTGGCCCCCGCAGCAGCAGCACGGCCAGCAGGGCCCGGTCGGGCACGTCGAGCTCGAGCACCTCGTCGAGGACCTGGCGGTACTTGGTGGCCCGCTCGCCCGAACCCGGGTGCACCACCCGGGCCAGGCCCTTGGCCTTGAGGGCGAGGAGGGTGGTCTCCACCTCCTGCGGCGACCACTGGACGACCGGGTCGCGGTTCGACGTCTGGTTGCACGCCGTGGTGACGGCGTTGAGGGTCATCGGGTAGGCGTCCGGGGTCGTCAGCTGCTTCTCGAGCAGCGAGCCCACGACCCGGGCCTGCGCCGCCGTGAGCTCCGCCGGCAGGTCCGCCACCCGGGCAGGGTGGCACACCGGCGGAACCGCTCAGCCCTCCAGGTCGGCCTGCGCCCGCTCCGCGTCGTCCGCCGCCCGCGCCGCCTCGTCGGCCTTGTCGCGGGCCCGCTCGGCTCGGGCCCGGGCGTCGTCGAGCTGGCGCTCGAGGGCGGCCACCTTCTCCTCGGCCGCCGTGACCGCTTCCGCCGCCTCGTCCGCGGCGTGCCGGGCCCGCTCGGCCCGCTCCCGGGCCGTCCGCACCTCGCCCGGCGAGGGACCGGTCGGCGCCGTGCCCTCGGTGGCGGTGACGGCGGCGGTGAGGAACCCGCCGAAACCCGAGGCCGGCTGCGGCTCGGCGGCCAGGCGCCCCGCCAGCAGGGCCTGCCCGCCCTCCTCGTCCATCGAGGCCGCCTCGAGCGCGCTCCCGAGCCCGTCCCGCTTCCCGGCGCCACTGCCCGCCTCCCGCTGGTCGAGCAACCCGGCGGCTGTGCCTGCCAGCCGGTGCACCAGCTCCCGGCGCTCCTTGGTGAGCCGGCGGAAGGCGGCGGCGTCGCCGCCGGTCGAGGCCTCGGCCTGGGCGCGGGCCACCTCGGCGCTGGCCGAGAGCAGCAGGCGCACCTCGTCGCCGTGGCGGCGGGCCAGCTGGTTGAGGGCCCAGGCCACCACCGTGGGCCGCCGCAGGCCCTTGACCTCCTTGGCCGCCTCCTTGTCCCCCGCCTTGCGGAGCTCGGCCGCCAGCCGGTCGCGGGCGGCGGTGAACTCGGTGGGATCGAGGGCGTAGAGGTCGTCGGCCGCAGCCACGCCGCCCATTCGTAGTCGCCCGTCGCCGGCCCCGTGCCGAGGGGGCGGCCCCGACGGCGATGGCGGGGGGCGCCTCCCTCGGCGGACGGGGTCGGCCGCGTGGTCAGGCCGGTGGTGACCTCGCTTCGCCGGAGGCCCGGGTTCCGTCCACGAGGGCTCCTCTCGACGGCGACGGTGCACCGGGGACGGTAGGGACCGGCCGTTGCACCCCGGTTCCCGAGCGGGGACCACGTCGTGAACCGCGTCTTGCGCCCGCCTGACGCCGGCAACTGGTCAGGCGAGGTGGGAGAGGGCCGGCAGCGCCTCCTCCGCCGCCCGCCGGCCGGCCGCCACCGCGGCGTCGATGCGCCCGAACTCGAACAGCCCGATGCCGGTCAGCTCTGGCGTGACGATGGCCGCCGCGTGCTCGCGGTTCTGCGCCGCCGTGCGCCAACTGCCGAGCACGGTCACCCGCGAGAGGGTCTCGAGGATGTTGGGCAGCGCCAGCTCCCCGTCGACGGGCCGCCGGCGGACCCGGAAGCGCCGCCCCCCGCCGCCCGGGGGCGGGCGCGTCGCCGACGCCTCGAGCTTCCGGCCCATGACGTCGACGGCCACCACCGGGCCCTCCCCGCTGCCGGCCATGATGTCGATGGGCAGGTTGTTGAGCACCCCGCCGTCGACGAGCAGGCGCCCCGCCTCCCGCAGCGGCGGCACGAGCCCGGGGATCGACATGCTGCCGCCCACCGCCTCGGCCAGCGGGCCCCGCCGGTGGACGACCACCTGCGCGTTCAGCATCTCGGCGCTCACGGAGAAGTAGTCGATGGGCAGCTGCTCGATGCGGGAGGCCCCGAAGACCCGGCGCAGCATGGCCTCGGCCTTGTGAGCCCGGATGAGCGACACCCGCGGGATCGTGTAGTCGTTGAAGGGGTTGCGGGAGACGAGCTCGGCCTTGCACACCTCGACCATCTCCGCCGGGGTGCGGCCGAGAGCGAACAGCGCGCCGATGAACGCACCCATGCTGCAGCCGCCGATGCGGTCCACGGCCACCCCGGCCTCGAGCAGCACCTCGAGCACGCCGATGTGGGCCAGGCCGCGGGCACCGCCGCCGGACAGCACCACCCCCAGCGATGTCGCCGTCAGTCGCCGGCCCATGCGCTGGACGGCGGCGGCGAAGCCGGGTCCGGTGGGCACGATGTGGTGGCGGCCCGGCGCCGCCGCCCCGAACCACCGGTCGACGTCCGGCGGCCCCGCGGCGCGGGTGAGGAGGGCGAGGTCGGCCCCGCCCACGGTGACGGCGGTGTCGGGCGTCGGCGCCTTGTCGGCCCAGGCGAGGGCGATGGCCCGGTCGGCCTGTCGCCGGCAGAAGCGGTCCCACCCCGGCGGGGCATCGGCCCCACCCCCGACGAGGAGCACGTGGTCGTGCTCCACCTCGACGCGGTCGAGCAACCGGCCGTAGGCGGTCAGCGCCTCGTCCCCGCCCACGTCGATCTCCCGCCCCCGCAGCGCCGCCACCCGCGCCGGCCCGCCGAGCGACGCGGTGAGCTCCTCCACGAGCCGCTCGACCGGCAGCCCCAGGTGGACCGGGACCACCCCGAGCACGCCGCCCCGGCGCAGCGGTGCGGCCGTGGCGGTGTCCCGCTGCAGGAGCGCGGCCAGCGTGCGGGTGAGGGCCATGGCGAACGAGGGCTCGGCCATGAGCCGCCCGAAGCCGTCGGCGTCGAGGCGCAGCAGCTCGCTGTCGCGTGCGGCGCGCACGGACGCCGCACGCGGCTGGCCGGTCAGCAGCGACAGCTCGCCCAGGGCGGCGCCGCTGCGAAGGACGTTGATGACGACCGGCCCGGCGGCGTGCTCGGCCACCACCTCGACCCGTCCCGAGCGCACGACGTAGAAGGCATCGCCCTCGTCCCCCTGGTGGAAGAGCTCCTCGTCGGCGGGCAGCCGCACCGGCGTGGCCGCCGCCTCCACCCGGGCGCGGGTCTCCGGGGGCAGCTGGGCGAACAGGGTGCCGGTGTCCAGGACCTGCACGGGTCGCTCGGCGGCGTCGGCGTCGGCGGGCAGCACGTCCGTGGACGGTGGACCGAGACCTCCCCCCATGCCTTCCCCCTCCCGCTGGCAGGGCGCGCCGGGAGCGTACCCGTGGCTCTCGTTGAACGTCGCCGCGCCCCGTGCGATCCTGTGCGCCGAGCCGGGGCGAGGGGGGCAGGTGCGGCGACTGGGTCGGTTCCTCATCAGGCGGCGCTGGTTCGTGCTCGCCGGCGCCCTCGTCTTCCTCGTGGTCGCCGGTGCCCTCGGCGGCTCGGTCGAGAAGCGGCTGTCGGCCGGCGGCTTCAACGAGGGCTCGGCCGAGTCGAGCCGGGGCGCCGCCCTGCTCGAGGAGCGCTTCCACACGGGGACCCCCAACGTGCTCCTCCTCGTCGAGACCGAGGAGGGGGACGTCGACGCGCCGGCCGTGGCCGAGGTCGGGCGGCGCCTGACGGACGAGCTCGCCGCCGAGCCGGCCATCGCCGAGGCCTACTCCTACTGGAGCCTGGGCGGGGCGGCGCCCCTGCGGGGCAGCGACGGGCGGTCGGCCCTCGTCCTCGGCCGCATCCCCGGCAACGAGGACCAGGTGCGCGAGGGCATCGAGGGCATGGCCGAGCGCTACGAGGGCGAGGACGGTCCCGTGACCGTCGGCGTGGGCGGTGCCGCCGAGGTGTTCCGGGCCATCTCCGAGCAGGCCAAGTCCGACCTGCAGAAGGCCGAGGCCCTCTCCCTCCCGGCCACCCTCGTGCTCCTCCTCCTGGTGTTCGGCGGCGTGGTGGCCGCCGGCCTCCCGTTGGTGGTCGCCGCGCTGGCCGTGGTCGGGACCCTGCTCGTCCTGCGGCTGTTCACCGCCGTCACCGACGTGTCGATCTTCGCCCTCAACCTCACGACGGCCATGGGCCTCGGGCTGGCCATCGACTACAGCCTCTTCATCGTCTCCCGCTACCGCGAGGAGCTGCGGGCCGGGAAGGACGTCGAGGCCGCGCTGGTCCGAACCATGCAGACGGCCGGGCGCACGATCGCCTTCAGCGCCCTGACCGTGGCCGTGTCGCTGGCCTCGTTGCTCGTGTTCCCGATGGCCTACCTGCGCTCGTTCGCCTACGCCGGCACGGGGGTGGTGGCCCTCGCCGGGATCGGGGCCGTCATCGTCCTCCCCGCCCTGCTGGCCGTGCTCGGGCGGCGGATCGACCGCTTCGCCCTGCGCCACCGCCCGCCCACCCCGGTGGGCCAGGGGGTGTGGCACCGCGTCGCCGTGGCGGTCATGCGGCGGCCGCTCCCCGTGATCGTGGTGGTGGTCGCCCTGCTCCTCGTGCTCGGCGGGCCGTTCCTCCGCATCGAGCTCGGGCTGCCCGACGACCGCGTCCTCACGGAGGACGCGCCGGTCCGCCGGGTCAACGACGAGCTGCGCCGGCTGTTCCCCAACAACGAGGCCGGGGCCCTGTCGGTGGTGGCCGAGGGTGACGTCGACATCGACGCCCGGGCCGAGGACATCACGGACTACGCCACCCGCCTCTCGGAGGTGGACGGCGTGGCGCGGGTCGACGCCGTCACCGGCTTCTTCGCCGACGGTGCCCTCCAGGCCCCGGCCATCGAGCTGAGCGAGCGCTACGGCAACGACGAGAGCACGTGGTTGTCCGTCGTGCCCTCCGTCGAGCCGCTGTCGGCCGAGGGGGAGGCGCTGGTCGCCGACCTCCGCGCCGTCCCTGCCCCGTTCGACGTCCTCGTCGCCGGCGACTCCGCCGATCTGGTCGACGCCAAGGAGACCCTCTTCGCCCGCCTCCCCATCGCCCTCGGGATCATCGCCGTCCTCACGTTCGTGCTGCTGTTCCTGATGGTGGGGAGCCTCCTGGTCCCGGCCAAGGCCCTGATCCTCAACCTGCTCAGCCTGAGTGCCACCTTCGGGGCCATGGTGTGGGTGTTCCAGGACGGCCACCTGTCGGGCGTCCTCGACTTCACGCCGACCGGGGTCATCGACGTGTTCACGCCGATCCTGATGTTCTGCGTGGCCTTCGGGCTCTCCATGGACTACGAGGTCTTCCTCCTGTCCCGCATCAAGGAGGAGTACGACGTCGAGCGGGACAACGAGCACGCCGTGGCCGTGGGCCTCGAACGCACCGGGCGCATCGTCACCGCCGCCGCCCTGCTGCTGGCCCTGGTGTTCATCGCCTTCGCCACGTCCGAGGTGTCGGTGGTCAAGCTGATCGGGCTCGGCCTGGCCCTCGCCGTCCTCGTCGACGCCTTCGTCATCCGGGCCACCCTCGTGCCTGCGCTCATGCGCCTGGCCGGGCGGGCCAACTGGTGGGCCCCACCTCGCCTTCGCCGGCTCCACCTGCGTTGGGGCATCTACGAGGACGAGCCCCTGTCCGTGCTCGACCTCCCCGGCGCCGAGCGGGCCCGCCACCTCGGCGGCAGCCCTGGACCGAACGACCCCGAGGAGGCTGAGTGGCCCGCCGGCAGGACCTGATCGACCACCTGAAGAACGTGCCGCTCTTCTCCCGGTGCACCGGGCGGGAGCTGCGGATCGTGGCCCGGCACGCCGAGCCGGTGCGGCTGCCGGCCGGCTCGGTCCTCTTCTCCGAGGGCGACCAGGGGGACGCCTTCTTCGTCGTGCTCGGGGGGTCGGCGGACGTGCGCAAGGGGAAGGGTGGCCGGCGGGTCAACACCCTCGGCCCGGGCGACTGGTTCGGGGAGCTGGCGCTGCTCGACGCCGCGCCCCGCAGCGCCTCCGTGGTGGCGGTCGACCAGCTCGAGGTGGCCGTGCTCGGGGCCCGCATCTTCCGGACGCTCCTCCGGGAGCTGCCGAGCATCTCGGAGCGCCTGCTGGCGGCGCTGGCCGGCGAGCTGCGGGACGCCCGTCGGTACCAGGACGTCTAGGCCCCCGGTCCCCGCCACTCCACGAGCACCCACGTGGCGTCGTCACGTGTCCGGCCCTCGTGCTCCTCGAGGAACGACCGTGACAGCCGCCGCACCGTCTCCGAGGCGGTGTGACCGGCTGCGCACTCGCGGGCGAAGGCGTCCCGGAGCCGCTGCTCACCGAAGGGCTCCCCGTCCGGACGCCGGTTCTCCACCACCCCGTCGCTGAAGAGGAGCAGCCGGTCACCGGGCTCGAGGGCGACCGTGGTGAGCGGCGGCGTCTCATCGCGGCCGAACCCGATCGGCAGCGCGGGTGAGCACGGCACCGGCCGGCTGGCGCCATCCGGGCCGACGAGCAACGGCGAGGGGTGGCCGGCGTTGAGCATCGTGAGCTCGCCGGTCTCGAGGCGCAGCTCCGCCAGCTGGGCGGTGGCGAACTTGTCCTCCCCGAACTGGCGGGCCAGCACGGCATCCATGGCCCGGTGGGTGTCCACCAGCCCGAAGCGCTCGCGGCGGCTGTGGCGGTACGAGCCGACGGCCACCGCCGCCATCTCGCTGGCGTCGAGCCCGTGCCCCATGGCGTCGATGATGACCACATGGGCCACGTCCGCGTTGAGGGCGTAGTCGAAGGCGTCACCCCCGACCTCGTAGGCCGGCTCCAGGACACCGGCCACGGCGACGCGGGGGGTGGCCACGGTGAGGGCCGGCAGCAGCTGCCACTGCATCTCCGCCGGGAGCGACATCGCCCGGCGGCGCCGGGCCCAGAAGAAGTGGTCGCTGGTCTCGGCCTTGGAGACGAGGAACAGCGCGGCCAGTGACGCGAGGCGCCGGCAGAACCATCGGGCCCCGTCGTCCGCCGGGTCGATCGTGGCGCCCAGCACCCCCATGCGGTCGGTGCCGTCCAGGAGGGGCACCCACAGCCTGACCCGCTCCCCTCGGGGCTCCTCGACCTCCGCCTCCTCCGTGAACGACCGCCCGGGCACGGTTTCGTCGATCAGGTGGGCGTCCGCCTGCGCCCCGGCGGCGGCCAGGGGGACCAGGAGCTCCTGGGCGTAGTCCTGGACGTAGACGGTGCAGGCGTCGGCTCCGGCCAGGGCTCCGAACTCGGCGATGAGGTCGCCGAGCCGTTCCGGCGCCGTCGTGTGGTACCGGTCGAGAAGGTCGGCGATGACCTCGGCGGCGCCCGCCATGGCGGCGTCGTCGAGTCGGGGCGGCACGGCGGCAGAGACTAGGGACATCGAGGGGGCGGGGTGCCAGCTTCCCTCCCGGCCGGGGTGCTCGCCGGGTTGCCCGGACGCGCTCCACCACGGACGATGGCGCCATGGCCGGGGGGGAGGTGGCCGCCGGAGCGGTGCTGGCCGTCGCCCGCCAGCGCCTGCGCCGGCGACGGGTCGCCACCGCCGTGCTCCTGGTCCTCGCCGGCCTCGGAGCGGCGGCGCCGCTGGCCCTGTGGTCGGCATCACGCCAGACGGCCACCGCCCTCGACCGCTTCGTGGAGCGGGCCGACGTGCCGACGACGCAGGTCTTCATCTGCCCCCGGGGCCACGACCCCATCGAGGACGGCCCCGACCCCTGCTTCGAGGAGCCCGAGCCCTCGGAGCTCGAGGCCGTGCGCGCCGTCCCGGGCGCCTCCGCCGCCGCCTCCTACTCGTTCCACCCGGTCACCCTGCGCACGGCTCGGGCCGACACCGGCACCCTGCCCGCCGGCCTCGGCGTGGCCGCCCTCCACGGAGCTGGGTCGACCGCCACGGTGGCCGGGGACCCCGTCATCGTCTCCGGCCGGCTGGCCTCCCCGACGGCCGCCGACGAGGTCATGGTCACCGAGCCGGGGGCCCGTTCGCTCGGCGTGGGCACCGGTGACCGCGTCACCTTCGTGGCGCCGGTGCTCGATCCTCCGACATGCCGGCGCGGGTCACCGCTGCGGGAGGATCCACCACAGTGGTTGTGGTCGATCCTCCCGCAGCGGGCCTCGGTGCCGCTCTGGGAGGATGCGCGCATGGCCTCCTACTCGGTGCACGAGGCGGGCGTGGCCCAGGCCCGCCGGCTCATCGACGCCCGGCAGTACGTGCTGCGCAGCAACTGGGGCGACGTCCAGCCCTCGGCCGACGACGAGAACGCCTACCTCGAGTCCCACCCGTGGGAGGAGTACGCCGCCTGGCACCTGGCCCTGACGGACGGCGCCGCTGACGGGACCAAGGCGCGCTGCGCCTTCGTCTACGGCGACTTCCGGCGGGTGCACCGCTCGGGCCTCATCGCCTGCCAGTACCGGGCGGCGGAGTGGCGCCACAAGGAGGTCGAGCTGGCCGCCCACGACCTCCTCCAGCACCTCGATCGCGTCAGCGCGTAGTGCTCGCCTACGTCTTCTGGCACGTGCCCGGTCCCGGCGCGGGAGGCGCCGCCTACGAGCGGGCGCTCGCGACCTTCCACGAGGTGCTGCACCACGAGCCGCCCGACGGGTTCGTGGGCTCGGCCGCCCTGCGCATCGCCGGCGCGCCGTGGCTGCCGGAAGGCGAGGGCTACGAGGACTGGTACCTGCTGGCCGGGTTCGCCGAGCTGGGCACCTTGAACCGGGCGGCGGTGGCCGGTCCCCGGCAGGCGCCCCACGACGACGTGGCCCTGCGGTCGGGGCACGGTGCCGGGGGCGTCTACGCCTCGTGGGTAGGGTCGCCGGACGTCGCCGGCGGCCCGGCCACCTGGTGCTCCAAGTCGCCGGGCGCGACGTACGAGCAGCTGCGGGCCGCCCTGTCGACGCCGACCTGGCAGCGCCAGCTCGTGCTCGGGCCCGCGCCCGAGTTCCGCCTCGCGGGCGACGGCCCGGTGCCGGCGGGCGCCGAGGTGGTGGCCACCACGTCGGCCGAGGTGGTGTGGGCTACGCCGCCCGCCACTCGGAGCGGCCCTTGATGCCGTAGAACTCGAGGAAGACCGCCCGGGTGGGCTCCACTGCGAGGAAGCCGGTCTCGGGCGACCCCTCCGGCCCCCCGCCCGAGAAGAGGTCCAGGTCGTAGTCGAACACGCCCTCCCACAGGCGGCGCTTGGTGTCGAGGTCGTCGAACATCGTCCCCCGGCCCCAGACCATGAGGTTGTCGCCCGCCTCGGTGACCTGCCAGTGGAGCATCACCTCCGGGGAAGCCCGCGCGTTCCGCGCCTTGACCGAGTGCACGCCGGTCATGGCCCAGATGGTCCGCCCCTCGAAGGCGGGGTGGACGGGCACCACGTGAGGCGAGCCGTCCGGGCTCACCGTGGCCACGTGGCACCACGGGCTGAGGCGGGCGGCCTGCGTGCGGACCTCGTCGAACTCCATGCCGCAGTCCACCACGACGTCGGGCCCGGAAGCCCCGCCGGGGCTGTCACCCCCCCTGCGTAGGATCGCCGCGGTGCTGGCGGTCACCCCCGGGGAGCGGAGCGAGGTCGGTCCTCCGGGGACCCTCGAGGGCTTCCACCCGGCCGTGGCCACGTGGTTCCGCCGGCGCTTCCCCGAGGGCCCCACCGAGCCCCAGGTCCGGGGCTGGCCCGCCATCGCCGCCGGGCGGGACGTGCTCATCGCCGCGCCCACGGGCTCGGGGAAGACGCTGGCCGCCTTCCTCGTGGCCATCGACCGGCTCTACCGGGCCGCCGAGGCCGGAGCCGACGGGCGCGACGTCGCCGGGGTCCTCTACGTGTCGCCCCTCAAGGCGCTGGCCGTCGACATCGCCGAGAACCTCGAGCGGCCGCTCGACGAGATCGCCGCCGTGGCCCGCGAGCTGGGCCTGGCCGTGCCGGACCTGACCGTGGGCGTGCGCACGGGCGACACGTCCGCCGCCGAGCGGGCCCTCATGGTGCGGCACCCGCCCAACTTCGTGGTCACCACGCCCGAGTCGCTGTACCTCCTCGTCACCAGCGGCCGGGGGCGGGAGGCGCTGTGCACGGTCGACACCGTCATCGTCGACGAGATCCACGCCGTCGCCCGCGACAAGCGGGGGGCCCACCTGGCGCTCAGCCTCGAGCGGCTGGAGGCGCTGTGCGACCGACGGCCGGCCCGCATCGGGCTCTCGGCCACGCAGCGCCCGGTCGGGGTCGTGGGCCGCCTGCTGGTGGGCGACCGGCCGCTGCCCGACATCGTCGACGTGGGCCACCAGCGCGACGTGGACCTGGCGCTCGAGCTGCCCGACGCCGAGCTCGA
>Ga0126307_10002728_pt1 | contig 11967 bp, 12 predicted proteins | sample Plot28_FD_89955 | JGI IMG/M metagenome (GOLD analysis project Ga0126307, IMG submission 89955) | Serpentine soil microbial communities from UC McLaughlin Reserve, CA, USA - Plot28 | ecosystem: Environmental > Terrestrial > Soil > Grasslands | place: USA: UC McLaughlin Reserve, Lake County...
AGAACGAGCGTGACGTCGCAATTCGGGCACTCCCACACGCGGGCGCAGGACCGGCATGAGAGGAAGTTCGACCATCCGCGCCGGTTGAGCAGAATTATCGCCTTCTCCCCGCGGCGGCGGACCTCGTCGAGAGCCTGGCGGGTGCGCTCGTGGAGCGGACCCGCCGTGCCGGCCATGGCCACGAGCTGCACCGGCGGCAGTCGCCGCCCGTCGACGCGCGAGGGCAGCACGATGCGCTCGTAGCGCAGCATGCTCTCGGGCCGCGGCGTGGCGCTTCCGACCACGAGCAACGCGCCCTCCACGGCGGCGCGGCGCTCCGCGACGGTACGGGCGTCGTAACGTGGATCGCACTCCTGCTTATACGAGCCGTCGTGCTCCTCGTCGACGATGATCAGCCCCAGGTCATCAAACGGCGCGAACACCGCTGAGCGCGGGCCCACGCACACGCGTGCCTCGCCGCGTCGCATCCGCCACCACTCGTCGTAGCGCTCGCGCTGCGAGAGCCGCGAGTGCATCACGGCCACCTGCTCGCCGAAACGGTCGACGAAGCGGCCCGCGGTCTGCGGGGTGAGTGCTATCTCGGGAACGAGCACCACCGCCGAGCGTCCGCGCTCGAGCGCGGACGCCACGCAGCGAAGATAGACCTCGGTTTTGCCGCTCCCGGTGACCCCGTGCAGCAGCAGCGGACGGCGCTCATCCGAACCGGGCTCGCCGGACTCGAGCCGGGAGTCGATCAGCGCGAAAGCGGCCTCCTGGTCCGCCGTGAGCGCGACACAGCCGGTCCGGGCCCCCACCTGCTCCAGACGCGGACGGCGCAGCGCGTCGGCGGCGTTCTCGAGCCGCAGCAACCCGCGGCGCTCCAGGCTGCGTAGCGTGGCGTGGGAGCAGCCCGTGCGACGAGCCAGTGCGGCGGCACCGAGCGGTGCGCTCGCGAGCGCCTCGAGCGCGCCGCGCTGGCGCGCTCCCATCCGCGCGCCGTCGGACAGCGCCGCCTCGCCTGCCGGGGTGATCGCGGCTCGCAGCGAGCGCTTGGGAAGCAGCGGCCGCCCGGCGCCGGTTCCGGTACCCGGCGGGAGCACCAGCGCAAGCCCACGCGCCGGCGTCGAGACGTACTCCTGCGCCACCCAGAGGCCGAGCGCCACGAGCGACTGAGGCACATCGGCCTCGAGCGCCGCGATCGGCTCGGCGAGCCGCTCCGGCGGCAGCTCGCTCTCGTCCGCCACGTCCACCACGACGCCGAGCAGGCGACGCCGCCCGAACGGCACCACCAGCATGGAGCCCACGCCCACGTCCTCGAGCGCACCCACCAGTCGATAGTCGAACGGCCCACGCAGGCTCCGCGCAGGCGTGAGCGGCTCGACCTTGGCGATCACGCCCCCGAAGCTACGGGCCGGGCCGGACGGCGGTCTCGCTCAGGCGGCAGCCGCGCGCGCGAGCTCGCCCTGCTCGCGTGCGATCACGCGCTCGAGGGCCTCGACGCAGGCCGGGTCGAACTCGGTGCCGGACTCCCTGCTTATCAGCTCGAGGGCCTTCTCCAGCGTCCAGGCCGGTCGGTAGACCCGTTTGGACAAGAGAGCGTCGAATACGTCGCAGACCGCGAGGATGCGTCGAGATCAGGCGCGCCGAGCCCGCGCGGGTAGCCGCTGCCGTCGACGCGCTCGTGATGGTTCAGGACGAGGCGTCCCACCTGTGCCGAAAAGCCGAGCTGGCGGACGAGGTCGCTACCGAGCTCGGAACGCCGCTTGGTCTCGTCGTACTCCTCGTCCGTGAAAGCGCCCGGCTTCTGCAGGATCTCGTGGGAACCGAGAGCTTCCCGACGTCGTGCAGAGCCCGCCGATCGCCGCTCGCGCAGCCGGGCGGGAGGCAGCCCCAGCTCCTCACCCACCTGCACGGCCCTCAGGGCCACGCCGCGCGTGTGCTCCGCGGTGTAGTCGTCCTTGTGCGCGAGGCGTACGAGAAGCGCGCGCACGGTTGGACCCATGAAGGCGTCGGCGGCGCTCACCAGCTCGCTCGCGCGCAGGTCGCCCACGAGCGGGCGTGACTGCGCGCCGCGGTAGGGCGCCAGGATCCCCGTCAGGCCGAGCGCGACAATCGCCACGATCAGCGCGGCCCGGAGCGCGAGCACCGGCCGCACGGCGCCAGCCCGGCACTGGTGGCGATCGGCAGGAAGTGAACCGCCCCGGGGATCTGAACCTCGGTATCCCCGAAGAAGTGCACCACGGCCGCGGGCAGCACCGCGCACCCCGCAAGCAGGCCGAGGAGGGACACCGTCCGCCGGCGAAGCAGATGGGCCATGCCAGGGGTATCGGACTCTGGGCACGGCCCTTAGGGCACCATGTGCACCCGTGGCGACCGACTTCGAAGCCGAGGGCCTGCTCGATGGAGCGAGTGACCGCCAGGCGCGGCTCGAGTTGCTTCAGACGCTCGAACAGGAGGGCTTCGGCGTCGAGGAGCTGCGCGAGGCGGCGGCGCAGGACCGGCTGGCGCTGTTGCCGGTCGAGCGCGTGCTCGCGGGCGAGGGCAAGCTCTACACGCCCGAGGAGGTCGCCGAGGAGACGGGCCTCGACTCCGACTTCCTGAACGAGGCCGCACGGGCACTCGGCGTGCCGGTGCGCCACCCCGGCGAGCGTGCGATCACCGAGGAGGAGCTCGAGCTCTCGCGCAACGCGAAGGCGCTGCTCGACGCCGGCTTGAGCCCCGAGTCCTTCGTCGAGCTCACGGCCGCGATGAGCCGCTCGATGCAGACCATCGCCTCCTCCCTCACCGCCGTCTTCGGCGAGGCCTTCCTCCAGCCCGGCGACACCGAGCGCGACCTCGGGCTCCGCTATTCCGAGGCGCTGCGTCACCTCGGCCCGTTGGCCGCGCCGACGCTCCAGCACATGCTGAACCTGCGCCTGCGCGAGCAGATGCGCCAGGCGGTGATCAGCCAGGCGGAGCTCCAGACCGGGCGTCTAGCGGGCTCGCAGCCGATCACGGTCGGCTTCGTGGACATCGTCGGCTTCACCAAGCTGGGCGAGGACGTGGCTCCGGAGGACCTGGGCCCGGTCGTCAGGAGCTTCGAGCGGGCCGTCGCCGACGCCGTCGAGCCGCCCGTGCGGCTCGTGAAGACGATCGGAGACGCCGCCATGCTCGTAGCGCCCGAGCCGGGGCCAGTGGTCGATACGGTCGTACGGCTGGTGGAGCACTCGCACGAGCGGGGGCCGCTGCTGCGAGGCGGGGTGGCGTGCGGCCAGGGCCTCTCGCGAGCGGGCGACTGGTACGGGCGTCCCGTGAACCTTGCGGCCCGGCTCACCGGCTTTGCGCGGCGCGGCAGCGTCGTGACTTCCAAGGAGGTCCGCGACGCGGCCGGAGACGGCTACGACTGGTCAGCCGCCGGCAGTAAGCGCTTCAAGGGCGTGCGCGGGACCGTCGACGTGTTTCGGGTGCGGGCGCCCCAGGGCTAGGCGTTCGCCGGCTCGGCCTCGGCACGCTCGCCAATGCCGGCGGCCTCGCGCAGCGCGTCGGCCTTGTCCGTCTTCTCCCACGTGAAGTCGTGGTCCTCGCGGCCGAAGTGGCCGTAGGCCGCCGTCTTCCGGTAGATCGGACGGTGCAGGTCGAGGTACTTGCGGAACGCGCCCGGGCGCAGGTCGAAGTACTCGTCGACAAGCTGTGCGATCTGCGAGCGCGCCACGCGCTCGGTCCCGAACGTCTCCACCATCACGGACACCGGATGCGCGACGCCGATGGCGTACGCCACCTGCACCTCGCACTTGTCGGCGAGGCCGGCGGCCACGACGTTCTTCGCCACGTAGCGCGCGGCGTAGGCGGCCGAGCGGTCCACCTTTGAAGGGTCCTTGCCCGAGAACGCGCCACCGCCGTGGCGCGCCATGCCGCCGTAGGTGTCCACGATGATCTTGCGGCCGGTGAGGCCGGCGTCTCCGACAGGCCCACCGATTACAAACTTGCCGGTCGGGTTCACGAGGAAGTTGTGCCCCTTCGAGTCGAGCAGCTTCTTCTCGTCGTAGAGCTCTGCCGGCAGCACCGGGTGAACCACGTGCTCCCACAGGTCCGGCTTGATCAGCGTCTCCGCGTCCACGCCGTCCTTGTGCTGCGTGGAGATGAGCACGCGCTCGATCTCGATGGGGCGGCCGTTCTCGTAGCGCACGGTCACCTGGGTCTTGCCGTCCGGTCCGAGGTACGGCATCAGATCGGCGCGGCGGACCTCCGCGAGCCGGTGGGCCAGCTTATGGGCAAGCGAGATCGGGAGCGGCATGAGCTCCTTCGTCTCGCGCGTGGCGTAGCCGAACATCATGCCCTGGTCGCCGGCGCCGGCCACGTCGAGCTCATCGTCGTCCGCGGGGTCGGTGCGCGCCTCGTAGGCCGTGTCCACACCCTGCGCGATGTCGGGTGACTGCTCATCGATCGCGGTGATCACGGCGCAGCTATCGCAGTCGAAGCCGTATCGGCCGCCGCTGTAGCCGATCCTGCGGATCGTCTCGCGCGCGATCTTCGGAATGTCCACGTACACGTCGGTCGTGATCTCGCCCGAGACCACGACGAGCCCGGTGTTTACGAGGGTCTCGCAGGCCACGCGGCCCTCCGGGTCCTCCGCCATCACGGCGTCCAGGACGCCGTCGGAGATCTGGTCGGCCATCTTGTCCGGATGGCCCTCGGTGACCGACTCGGACGTGAAAAGGAACTCGTTGTCTGGAAGCGGCTGCGTCGTCATGAGGCCGGGAAGCCTAGCGGCAACGTACGGACGGGCTATCCACTGGGGTAGAGATACCCAATGCACGCTTTCCGGACGATCATCGAGCCGTTCCGCATCCACTCGGTCGAGCCGATCCGCATGACCACGCGCGAGGAGCGCCAGCAGGAGCTCGAGCGCGCGGGCTACAACCTCTTCAACGTGCCGGGCCCGCGCGTGCTCGTGGATCTGCTCACCGACTCGGGCACCGGCGCGATGTCGTCCGAGCAGTGGGCTGGCCTTCAGCGGGGGGACGAGAGCTACGCGGGCTCCGCTTCCTGGTTTCGCTTCCGCGACGCTGTGCAGGAGCTCTTCCCGTTCGAGCACGTGATCCCGACGCATCAGGGCCGCGCGGCGGAGAAGATCCTGTTCAGCTCGCTCGCCGGTCCCGGCAAGGCGATCCCGAACAACACGCACTTCGACACCACGCGCGCGAACATCGAGTTCACGGGCGCCCAAGCGCTTGACCTGCCTGTGCCCGAGGCCCTCGTGCCGTCGTCGCGCCATCCCTTCAAGGGCGACATGGACGTGGAGGCGCTGCGGCGTGTCCTCGCCGAGCGAGACGTGCCGGTGGTGTTCATGACGCTCACGAACAACTCCGGCGGCGGACAGCCTGTCTCGATGGCGAATCTGCGCGCCGTGCGCGAGGCCTGCGACGCGGCCGCGGTGCCGCTCTTCCTGGACGCCTGCCGCTTCGCGGAGAACGCCTGGTTCGTGAAGCTCCGCGAGGACGGTTACGCCGACACGCCCGTGCCGGAGATCGTTCGCGAGACAGCAGCGCTCGCCGACGGCATGACGATGTCCGCAAAGAAGGATCCGCTGGGCAACATCGGCGGCTGGCTCGCGCTGAACGACGACGCTTTGGCCGAGCAGTGCCGCAACCTTCTCATCCTCACCGAAGGATTCCCCACGTACGGCGGCATGGCCGGCCGCGACATGGACGCGATCGCCCAGGGTCTCCGCGAGACGGTCGAGGAGGACTACCTGCGCTACCGCATCACCTCCACCGAGTACCTCGGCGAGGCGCTCGATCGTGCCGGTATCGCGGTGGTACTCCCGGTGGGCGGGCACGCGGTCTACGTCGACGCGCGTACGTTCCTCCCGCAGATCCCGCCGCTCGAGTACCCAGGCCAGGCCCTGGCGGTCGCTCTCTACCTGGAGGGCGGCATCCGCGGATGCGAGATCGGGACCGTGATGTTCGGGCGCCAGCCCGACGGCTCGGAGCGGCCCGCGTCGATGGATCTGGTGCGGATGGCAATGCCGCGCCGCACCTACACCCAGTCGCACGTGGACTACGTGATCGAGGTCTGCGAGTACGTCGCAGACCGCGCAACCGAGCTGCGCGGCCTGCGGATCGTCGAGGAGCCGCCGGCGCTGCGGCACTTCACGGCGCGCTTCGAGCCCCTTTGAGGTTCGGCGAGTTCAATCCCGAGAGCGTCCCCTCGAAGTCTTGAAGTCGATCACCAGCGGAACTCCCTGCAGGCCGTAGCGCTCGCGGAGGCGGTTCTCGAGGAAGTAGGCGTAGTCGCGCGTAACCTGGCCGCGGTTGTTCACCTGGATCGCGAAGCGCGGCGGCCTCGTCTCGAACTGGGTCATGTAGTACATGCGCAGGCGCTTGCCACGCACGGCCGGGGGCTCGCGAAGTGCCTGGAGGTCGCCCAGGAAGCGGTTCAGCTCGGGAGTGGGGATCTGCTGGGCCGAGCGGTCCGCCAGCGACAGCGCCTCGGCCACCAGCCGCTTCATGCCGCGGGCCGTCGCGGCCGACACGGCCATCACCTGAGGGCGCTGGCGCAGCTTGCGCGCGACCTTCGCCTTGGCCTCCTCGAGGTCCGTCTGCGTGATGTCCCACTTGTTGAGCGCGATCACCGTGGCGCACTTCTCCTTCATGGCCAGCTCGGCCACGCGAAGGTCGTCGGTGGTGACGCCCTCGCTCGCGTCGCACACGACGATCGCCACGTCGGCGCGCTCGGCGGCCTGCTCGGAGCGCAGCTGCGCGTAGTAATCCACGGTGCCCGCCACCTTCGTTCGCCGGCGCAGGCCGGCCGTGTCGACCAGCACCACCTCGCGGTCGTCGAACCTGATGCGCGTGTCGATCGCGTCGCGGGTGGTGCCGGCCTCGTCGTGCACGATCACGCGCTCCTCGCCCAGAAGCCTGTTCACGAGCGAGGACTTCCCCACGTTCGGCCGACCGATGAGCGCGAGCCGCGTGGCCGTCTCCTCCTCGCTCTCACTCTGCTCCGGCAGGCGCTCCACGATCTGGTCAAGGAGATCGCCCGTGCCGAGTCCCTGGGTGGCCGACACCGCCAGCGGGTCGCCGAGGCCGAGGCCGTAGAACTCGGTGGCGAGCGCTGTCTGTCGGGCGTCGTCGACCTTGTTCGCGGCCACGATCACCGGCACGCCGCCGCCGCGGAGCTCGCTCGCCAGCTCGGCGTCGCCGGGACGCAGACCCGCGCGAGCATCCACCACGAGCAGGGCGAGGTCGGCCTCCTGAAGCGCGGTGAGCGCTTGGCGCCGGATCTCTTCGGCCATCTGGTGCTCGCCCGCGAAGTCCACGCCACCGGTGTCCACCAGCGTGAAGCCCACGCCGTTCCAGTCGGCGTCGACCTCCTTGCGGTCGCGGGTCACGCCGGCGTCCTCGTGCACGACGGTCTCGCGCGTGCCGGACAGGCGGTTCACGAGCGTCGATTTGCCCACGTTCGGATAGCCAACCACCGCGACGGTCGGCCGGCTCATCGGCGCGCCTGCTCGACCAGATCCACGATGCGGTCGACCACCTCGTCCACATCGAGACCGCTCGTGTCGAGCTCGACGGCTCCGGGCGCGGGCATCAGCGGCGAGTGCTCGCGCTCCATGTCCTGGGCGTCGCGGAGCGTCTGGTCCTGCAGAACGGTCCGGACGTCTGTGCCAAGCTCCTTGGCGCGCCGGCGCGCCCTTTCCTCGGGCGACGCGGTGAGATAGACCTTTACCGTCGCGTCCGGGGCCACGACCGTGCCGATGTCTCGGCCCTCGGCCACCCAGTTCCCCGCGGAGAGCAGCTCGCGCTGCTTCTGTACGAGCGCCTCGCGCACAGCCGGGTTCGTGGCGACCTTGGACGCCGCCTCCGAGACCTCCGGGGCGCGAATCGCCTCGGTCACGTCCTCCCCACTCGCGAGCACCCGATCGCCGAGCTCGATGTCGAGGTTCTGGGCATGCTCGGAGGCCGCGCCGCCGTGTCGGTGCGCCATAAGTCCGACCGCCCGGTACATCGCGCCCGAGTCGAGATACGTGAACCCGAGCGCGCGCGCGGCGGCGCGCGCGACCGTGCTCTTGCCCGCCCCCGCGGGTCCGTCGATGGCCACGACCATGGGTCGAAGGCTACGCAGCGCCCTGCGGCGCGCCGGGCGTAGGCGCGACCAGCGGCAGGCAGGCGGGACACAGGCAGTCCCCATCACCAGCGGTCAACTCCATCAGCGCGCCGGCGTCGACCTCCACCTGCGAGCACCAGCAGGCCGTGCTTCCGACACCGCACCCGAAACGCTCGCCGCAGTTCTGGCACTGGAGGGAGCGCATTTCGGGACGCTCAGGAGGGCTTGGTGCTCATCGCCCAGATCGCCAGCACATACGCTGCGAGCGTGATCGCCACGAGCACCAGCGCCGCAGTGTTCAGCCCTCCGAACGCACGCCTGCCCTCGCCGGCGCGGCGCGCTGCGATTCCGGCGCAGACCGTGGCCACGATCAGCAGCAGGAGCGTGGGCTCTGAGGTGACGAAGCCGATGTCCACCCACGCCGGCGGCTCGTCCAGGTCGTCGAGCCCCTCCTTCGATGCAATCCACTGAGCGCCGACGCGCATGACGATCCAGGCCGGGATCGCGCCGAGCAGCAGCGCGCGGTAGCCCAGGCGCAGGCCGGCCGCCGAGTCGCCGCCGCGGGCGGACGCCAGCGAGAGCACGACCAGGACGAGGGAGCCGACCAGGGTCATCGCGCCCAGCACGTGCAGGAACAGCGGCAGATTCCAGTCGTCCGGCCGGATCGCGGCGAGGAGCGTCATGCGCCGGGCTTCCAGAACATTAGGACGAGCAGGCCGACAATTGCGACCGTTCGCAGCCAGTGCATCAGCGGCGCGCGCTCGGCCGAAACGTCCTCGGCGCCGATCCGGGACCGCACACCGAGCCCAGTGGCCACCAGCCAGAGGGCGATCGCTCCGAGGATCCAGCCGTCCCAGATCTCGTACTGGTCGAGGTTGAGCGCAAGCCAGATGCCGAGTACCAGCGTGCCGAGACCGCCCACGTCCCAGCACCTGTCCGCCACGAAGAGCGTGCGGCCGCTTGTCTGCGCGCCGAGCGCCACGGCGGTGTAGGTGACCACCGTCACGGCGAGCAGGAAGGCCGCAAGCAGGTGAAGGAAGAGCAGCGTGTCGTACACCGGCGCGGAACCTACAACAGCGCGCGGAGATCATGCTCGAAGCGGGGATACGACACCGCGGCGGCGTCCATGCCCACCACGTCCACGCCCTCGGTCGAGGCCAGGCCGGCAACGGCGCCGAGCATCGCCATGCGGTGGTCGCCCCGGGCTTCGATCGTGCCCCCGCGTAGCGGTGAGCCGTCGCCGCGGACGGTGAAGCCGTCCGGCGTTGGCTCGATGTCGGCTCCCAGACCTCGCAGTCCCTCGACCACACCGTCGATCCGGTCCGACTCCTTCAGCCGCAGCTCCCCGGCCCCGCGCACAATGGTCTCCCCCTCGGCGTGCGCGCCCAGCAGGGCCACGAGCGTCAGCTCGTCGATCGCGAGCGGCACCTCCTCCGGCTCCACGACCGTGCCCTCGAGCGGTCCAGAGGCCACGTCGAGCTCCCCCACCGGCTCGTTGTCCGACTCCGCACCCGGCTGCTCGAGCTCACCGACGATCACCGCCCCCATGCGCTCGGCGATCCGGTAGAAGCCCGTGCGCGTCCAGTTCAGGCCGACGTCCTTCACCACCACGCGCGAGCTGCCCACCAGGACCGCGGCGGCCACGATGAAGGCGGCCGACGAGGGATCGCCCGGAACCACGACGTGCTCGAGCTCGAGCTCGTCAACCTGCGCCACGGTGATGCGCAGCCCCTCGCGTTCGAACGGGACGCGCGCGCGGCCCATCATGCGCTCCGTGTGGTCCCGGGTCATGGAGCCCTCGGTGACCGTGGTGGAGCCGGACGCGAACATCCCCGCGATCAGCACGCAGGACTTCACCTGGGCGCTCGGCACCGGCAGGTGATACTCGATGCCGGTGAGGTTCGTGCCGCGGACGGTGAAAGGCGGGAAGCGACCCTCGCGCGCCTCCAGGGTCGCGCCCATCCGCTGGAGCGGCTCGGCGATCCGGTCCACGGGACGGCGGCGGATCGACTCGTCCCCGTCGAGTGTCCAGACCCCGCCCGGCTGCCCGGCGAGCCAGCCCGGCAACAGCCGCATCAGCGTCCCCGCGTTGCCGACGTTCATGAGCCCGCCGGTGGCCTCGAGCGGCGCGTGAAGGCCCACGCCGCGGATCAAGAGCCTTCCACCCGGCTCCTCCTCGACGCCGGCGCCGAGCGACATGACGGCGTCGAGCGTGGAGCGCGTATCCCCCGAGTCGAGGTAGTTCACCACCGTCACCGGCTCGTCGGCCATCGCTCCGAAGAGCGCCGCGCGGTGGGAGATCGACTTGTCGGGCGGCGGCGTGTAGCTGCCCCGGAGCGGGCCGGCTGGATCGAAGCGGACCGTCGAGCTCACTCGCTGCCGACCGGGAACCCGAGCGCCTCGATCAGCTCGCGCGCACGCTCGGCCTGAGAGTCGCCGGCGATCCAGAGCGTCATGGCGCCGGTGCGCATGTCGGACGCGGGCGCAAGCGCCATGTCGACGATGTTCACGCCCGCCCTGCCGAGCTCGAGAGCCACCTGGGCGACGATACCGGGGCGGTTCGGCACGGTCAGTCGGAGCTCGTGGATCGGACCCTCGGACGAGCCGGCCTCGAGCAGCGCGCGCCTGTCGTCGCGCGCGCGATCGTTCCAGTCCTCGACCGCGCCGTCGCGGAGGCGGCTCTCCACCTCGTCGAGCTCGCGCCGGAACGCGCTGATCTCCTCGATAATCGCCGCGCGGTTCGAGCGGTAGATGTCTCCCCACATCGCAGTGTTGGCGCCGGCAACGCGCGTCATGTCGCGGAAGCTCGGGCCCACTTGGCGGAGTACCTCGCCGTGCTCGAGGAGGCGCCCCGCGGCCTGCGAGGCGAGCACGTTCGCGAGCACGTGCGGCAGGTGGCTGAACACCGCGACCAGGCGGTCGTGGGTCTCGGCGTCCACGGCCACCGGCCGAGCGCCCACGTCGACCACGAAGCGGTGCAGCCGCTCGTAGAGAAGTCCGCCCGACTGCTCGTGCGGCGTCAGGTACCAGACGGCGCCGTGGAAGAGGTCCGCGCGTGCGTGCTCCACGCCGGCGGTCTCGGCGCCTGCGATCGGGTGGCCGCCCACGAAGCGAGGGTCGGGTGTGCGCTCCACCAGGTCTTGCTTGGTCGAGCCCACGTCGGTCACAACCGTGTCCGGGTCCGAGGCGTCCAGCGCCTCGTGCACCAGCTCCGGCAGCACGCCAACCGGCACGCAGGCGAAGCACAGCTGCGCCCCCTCCACGGCCTCGGCGATCGACGCCGCGGCGCTGTGTATGGCGCCACGCTCGAGCGCCGTGCGCAGCCGCTCGGGATCGCGGCCGAACCCCACGACCTGCGCGCCCTGGACGTACTCCCGCGCGGCCAGGCCGATCGAGCCGCCGATCAGCCCGACGCCGAGGACCGCTATGCGCACGGATTCCACCGTTCGGCAAGCACGCGGCTCAGCCGCGTGCGCAGTGCCGTCATCCGACGGTCGTGAACTGCTTTCCGGCCAGCTCGGCCGCCGCCTCGAGCTTGCGCAGGTACGCGGCGAAGTCGTCCGCGTAGAGCGCCTGCGGACCGTCGCAGACGGCCTCCTCGGGGCTCGGGTGGACCTCCACGATGATGCCGTCGGCGCCCGCCGCGGCCGCCGCGAGCGACAGCGGCTCCACCAACGAGCGCTTGCCGGCCGCGTGGCTCGGGTCGATCACGATCGGCAGGTGCGTGAGCTCGCGCAGCACAGGCACGGCCATCAGGTCGAGTGTGAAGCGGTAGCTCGGCTCGTACGTGCGGATGCCGCGCTCGCAGAGCATCACCTGCTCGTTGCCCTCCTTGAGGATGTACTCCGCCGCCATCAGCAGCTCCTCGAGCGTGGCCGACAGGCCGCGCTTCAGCAG
>Ga0126307_10002729_pt1 | contig 11964 bp, 12 predicted proteins | sample Plot28_FD_89955 | JGI IMG/M metagenome (GOLD analysis project Ga0126307, IMG submission 89955) | Serpentine soil microbial communities from UC McLaughlin Reserve, CA, USA - Plot28 | ecosystem: Environmental > Terrestrial > Soil > Grasslands | place: USA: UC McLaughlin Reserve, Lake County...
CCGGCCTCGAGCTCTCCCGCCTCGCGCTCTACGCCCCGACCGCGGAGGCGATCTCGGTCGATCCGCGGGAGGTCGAGGCCGAGCTGGTCGTCGTCACCCGCGGCGCGCAGGGCTGCACTGCCTACACGGCCGACGGGCAGATGATCGAAGCTGCAGCTGCGCCGCTCGACGATCTCGTCAGCACGCTGGGCGCAGGCGACGTCTTTCACGGGGCATTGCTGGCAGGCTTCGTGCGCGGGCTCCCGCTCGCAGAGGCACTGGGGTTCGCCAACCGGGTCGCAGCCCTCTCCTGCCGGGCGCTCGACGGGCGCTCGGCGATCCCGACGCTCGAGGAGGTCGAATGACGCATCGGATCGCGGTCATCCCCGGCGACGGCGCCGGGCCGGAGGTCACGGCCGAGGCGCGCAAGGGCGTCGACGCACTCGGGCTCGACGTCGAGTGGACGGAGCTCCCGTGGGGGTCCGCCTTCTTCCACGAGCACGGGAGGATGATGCCCGCCGACGCGCTCGACGTCGCCGGTCGCCATGACGCCGTTCTGCTCGGGGCGGTCGGCGACCCGTCCGTGCCCGACCACGTCTCGCTCTGGGGGCTGTTGCTGCCGCTGCGGCAGGGACTCGACCTCTGGGCGAACATCCGGCCGGCGCGACTGCTCGAAGGAATCCCCTCCCCCCTCGCGGGCTCGCCCGCCGTGGACATGCTCTTCGTCCGTGAGAACACCGAGGGCGAGTACTCCGGCGTCGGCGGGCGCGCGCACACGGGGCTCCCCCACGAGGTCGGGATCGAGACCGCCGTCTTCACCCGCGAGGGCGTGCGTCGGGTCGTCCACCACGCCTTCGAGCTCGCCGAGCAGCGGCGTGGCCTTCTCACCAGCGCGACGAAGTCGAACGCGTCACGCTACGGCTATGTGCTCTGGGACGAGATCGTGACCGAAGTGGCCGCCGAGCACCCGGACGTCGAGGTCGACCGCGCCCTCGTCGACGCACTCGCCGCGCGGATGGTCTCGAACCCCCTGAGCCTCGACGTGGTCGTCGCTTCCAACCTCTTCGGCGACGTGCTCACCGACATCGCCGCCGTGCTCCAGGGCGGGATGGGCATGGCCGCGAGCGCGAGCGTCGCGCCGGGATCGGGTACGACGGCGATCTTCGAGCCGGTGCACGGCTCCGCCCCCGACATCGCCGGCAAGGGGCTCGCGAATCCGGTCGGCGCGATCTGGAGCGCATCGCTCATGCTCGACCACCTCGGCGAGACGAACGCGGCGGGGCGGCTGATGCGGGCGCTCGAGACGGTCTGCAAGGACGGCCCGCGCACGCGGGACATCGGCGGCTCGGCATCGACCTCGGAGGTCGGCGACGCGGTGGCCGCTCATGTCTGACCAGGCCAGCGGGCGTAGGCTCGACGGAGCCCGCCCAGGAGCGGAGGCGGCGGCTTTGCCGGCGCCGGAGCGGGAGTGGTGGCGCGAGGCCGCCTTCTACCAGATCTACGTCCGCAGCTTCCAGGACTCGAACGGCGACGGCGTCGGCGACCTGCAGGGGATCCGCTCGCGGCTGCGGTACCTGAAAGAGCTCGGTGTCGACGCTCTCTGGCTGACGCCCTTCTACCCCTCGCCGCAGGCCGACCACGGCTACGACGTCGCCGACTACACCGACGTCGACCCGCAGTTCGGCACGCTCCAGGACTTCGACGAGCTGCTCGCGGACGCCCACGAGCTCGAGCTCAGGGTGACGATCGACATCGTCCCCAACCACACGTCGGACCAGCACGAGTGGTTCCGGAATGCAATCGCCGACCCGAAGCACCCGGATCGGAAGCGCTACATGTTCCGGCCCGGCCTGAATGGCGGCCCCCCCAACGAGTGGACGTCCGCCTTCGGCGGCCCGGCCTGGACGCTCGACGAGCAGACCGGCGAGTACTACCTCCACTTCTTCACGCCCGAGCAGCCAGACCTCGACTGGCACGAGGAGTCGGTGCAGCACAGCTTCGAGGAGATCCTGCGCTTCTGGTTCGACCGAGGCGTCGACGGCTTCAGGATCGACGTCGCCCACGCGCTCTTCAAGGACCAGACGCTGCCGCCGATGGTCGAGCCGGTGCCGCGGCCTCCCTTCGGCGACTGGCTCAACGCGCTGATGCAGCCCGAGCTGCACCCGCTCTACCGTCGCTGGCGGGAGATCGCGAACGAGTACTCGGGCGAGCGGATGTACGTCGGCGAGATCGTGATCGAGAACCAGGACAAGATCGCCACGTACGTCGACCGCGACCAGCTTCACCTCTCCTTCAACTTTGCGCTGCTGTTCGAGCAGTGGGAGGCCGAGCGGATGCGCCGCACGATCGACCGGACGCTGGACGCCCTCGGCGCGGTCGATGCGCCGGCGACGTGGGTGTTCGAGAACCACGACGTCACGCGGGTCGCGACGCGCTACGGCGGCGGCACGCTCGGCCGTCGTCGTGCACGCGCCGCAGCGCTCGTCCTCTTCGGCCTTCCCGGCGTGTCGTTCATCTACGAGGGCCAAGAGCTCGGCCTCGAGGAGGTGGACATCCCGGACGAGTGGCGCCAGGACCCGATCTATTTCCGCACGAACGGCGCACGGATCGGCCGGGACGGCTGCCGAGTCCCGATTCCCTGGACGACGGAGCCGGCGGCGTTCGGCTTCACCGCGGGTGAGCCCTGGCTGCCGATGCCACAGAACTGGGGCGCCGTCAGCGTCCAGGCGCAGACCGGCGACACGGCGTCGACGCTCGAGCTGTACCGCTCGGCCCTGCGGCTGCGCCCGCGCGGCGACGACTTCTCCTGGCGCGAGTCCCCCGGGGGGGCGATGATCTTCGACCGCGGCGACGTCACCGTCGCGGTCAACTTCGACGCGCCCGAGCTCGAGCTGGCCGAGGGCGACCTCGTCCTCGCCAGCGACCCGGCCGTGACGACGACGCTTCCAGCCAACACCGCCGCGTGGATCAGGAGGAGAACATGAAGACGAGTCTCGGCATCTGGGCCTTCGGGAACATGGCCACGCGGTTCAACGCGGGCGGCTACAAGCCGGAGCTGACGGGAGTCTCGACGGTACAGAAGGTGCGCACAGCGGTCGAGGGCCTCGGCGACCTGATCGACGACTACGAGTTCCACTATCCGCAGGAGCTCTCGCCGGAGAACCTCGACGAGGTGCGCGACGCACTCGACGGGCACGGGATCTACTGCGTCGCGAGCGGGCTCCATCTCGACCCGCGCTTCGGCAAGGGCGCGTTCGTCTCGCCCGACGACGCGACGCGCGAGGAGGCGCTGCGGCTGACGCGGGAGGCAATCGACCTCGCTGCCGAGACCGGCGCCCAGATGATCATCTGGCCCGGGATCGAGGGCTACAACTACCCGTTCCAGACGCCCTACAAGGAGTCGTGGGCGCGCTTCGTCGACGGCGTCGGCCAGGCGGCACAGCACGCGAAAGAGCGGGGCGTCAGGGTCTTCCTCGAGCACAAGAACTCCGAGCCCGCGATGAAGATCCTGATGCGGAACATCGGGATGACGCTGCACGTGATCCACTCGCTCCGGCGCGAGGGCGTCGACAACGTCACCGTCAACATGGACTGGCAGCACCTGCTCATGAACGGAGAGTCGTTGGCCGAGTACGCCGCAATGCTCGCGGCGGAGGGCCTGCTCGGGCACCTCCATGCGAACGACGGCTGGGGGACCTTCGACGACGACAACATGGTCGGAACGATCCGCTTCATGGAGACGCTCGAGCTGGCGGTCGAGCTGCGTCGCGCCGGCTATGGACAGAACGGCGAACGGCTCGGCTTCGACCTCTACCCGTACACGGAGGATGCGGCCGGCGCGGTGAAGCGCAGCGTGCTCCAGTGGAACTTCATCGACGGAATTGCCTCGCGGATCGACGACGCAGAGCTCCAGGCGGCGCAGCAGCAGAAGGATGCTGTGCGGGCGTACGAGCTGGTCTACGCGGCGATGGGCGCGTGAGGCTGCAGCACGTCTCCGTCGCGATCGGTGCCGACGGCGCAGACGACGGACGCGCGTTCTACGGCGGCCTGCTCGGCCTCACCGAGAAGCCCGTGCCGCCGAAGCTCGATCCCGATCAGCTCGTCTGGTTCGACCTCGGGGGCGACCTGGAGCTGCACCTGATGCAGACCGGCGACGACCCGCCCCCGAACGCGCACTTCTGCATCGCCGTCGACGCCGGCCTCGACACCCTTCGCGCCCGGATCGAGGCCGCCGGCGTCGAGACCCGGACGCCGACGGAGATCGTCGGCCGCCCACGCTTCATGTGCCACGACCCCTTCGGGAACATGCTCGAGCTGACGCAGCTCCCGGCGTGATCGAGGCGCTCGCGGACACCCTCGCGCGCGACCGGCGATACGCGCAGACGACGAACCTCGTCGTGCTCCGCGACGGCGAGCTCGTGCTCGAGCGGCACGACGGCGACGACTCGGCCGCGAGCCTCGCCGACGTCTACTCGGTGACCACGAGCGTGGTCTCGAGGCTCGTCGGGATCGCGCTCGGCCGCGGCGAGCTCGCGTCGCTCGACCTCCCCGTGCATGGCGGGCGCACCTACCGCCACCTGCTCACGATGACCGGTGGGACGAAGAACGAGGGTCCTTGGGAGATCGACGAGGTGATCCCGCTGGCGTCCGGCTGGCGGGAGCACATCGAGGCGGCGCCGCGCCTCGAGCCGCCGGGCACCCGGTTCCGCTACGACAACGCGGCCGTCCACCTGCTCGGCTGCGCGCTCGCCGACGTCGTCGGCCGTTCGCTCGCGGAGTACGCGGACGAGCACCTGTTTGCGCCGCTGGGGATCGGGTCGTTCGAGTGGCCGGCCGACCCGGAGGGCTATTCGTGGGGCTTCGGCCACCTGCGCCTCAGGCGGCGCGACCTCGCCAGGCTCGGCGAGCTGTGGCGCCGCGACGGCGAGGGGATCCTCCCGTCCGGCTACCTCACAGAGGCGACCCGGGCCCAGACGCCCGGGGGGCCGGCGGAGGGCGAGGGCTACGGCTACCTCTGGTGGGTCGGCGAGCGCTCGTTCTTCGCCGGGGGCGACGCTGGCCAGGCACTCGTCGTCGTCCCCGAACAGCGGCTGGTCGTGGCGGCGACCGGCATCGAGGAGCGGCTCCAGCCTGCGTGGCGGAACCCGCGTCACGCGCTGGCCGAGGTGCTCTCGGGGTGACCGCGCTCGTCGGGATCGACGTCGGCACGAGCGGGCTGAAGGCGATCGCGCTCTCGGACACCGGCGAGATTCTCGCCCGCGCCGAGCACGACTACCCGCTCTCGACGCCGCGTTCGGGCTGGGCCGAGCAGGATCCGGAGGACTGGGGGCGCGCCGCCGACGCTGCACTCGCCGGGCTTGGCGTCGAGCCCACCTCGGTCGGGTGGAGCGGCCAGATGCACGGCCTCGTCGTGCTCGACGAGCGGGGCGAGGTGATCCGGCCCGCGATCCTGTGGAACGACCAGCGCACCGCCGCCGAGTGCGCCGAGATCGAGGACCGGATCGGGCTCGAGCGGCTGATCCAGCTGACCGGCAACCGCGCGCTGACGGGCTTCACGGCGCCGAAGCTCCTCTGGCTCCGAACGCACGAGCCGGACTCCTATGCGCGAATCCGCCACGTGCTGCTGCCGAAGGACTACGTCCGCTTCCGCCGCACGCGCGAGCACGCGATCGACGTCGCCGACGCCTCGGGCACGCTCCTCTTCGACGTCGCCAACCGCCGCTGGAGCGACGAGGTGCTCGCCGCGCTCGACCTCCCGCGCGAATGGCTGCCGCCGTCACACGAGTCGACGGACGTCGCCGGCGCGGGGGATCAGGCTGCGGGCGCGCTCGGCGTCGGCATCGACCGGCCGGGTCCGCTTTCCGTGGTGCTCGGCACGTCCGGGGTCGTCTTCGCGGCGCTCGAGGCCTATCGGCCGGAGCCCGAGGCGCGGCTGCACACCTTCTGCCACGCCGTCCCGGGCACGTGGCATGCGATGGGCGTCATGCTCTCCGCCGCCGGCGCGCTGCGGTGGCTGCGGCACGCGCTTGGCGATGCTTCCTACGACGAGCTGCTCGCGGAAGCGGCGGCGTGGCCGCCGGGCACCGACGGCCTGCTCTTCCAGCCGTACCTCCAGGGTGAGCGGACGCCGCACGCCGACCCGGACGCGCACGGCGCCTTCGTCGGGCTCCAGACGCGTCACGACCGCGGTGCGCTCGTCCGCGCCGTGCTCGAGGGCGTGGCCTACGGGCTGCGCGACTCGCTCGAGCTCCTACGTGCAGTCGGCGTCGACGCGCACGTCGGCCGCGTCTCCGGCGGCGGCGCCCGCAGCGAGCTCTGGCTGAGGATCGTTGCGTCCGTTTTGAACCTGCCGCTCGAGCGGACCGAGGCCGAGGAGGGCGCCGCGTTCGGAGCAGCACTGCTCGGCGGCGTCCAGGCGGGCGTTTTCGCGGACGCTCACGAGGCGGTCGCCGCCACTGTCCGCGTGCGCGACCACGTCGACCCCGACGCGGACTGGCAGGCTGCGTACGAGACGGGCTACGCCCGCTACCGGCAGCTGTACCCGACGCTGCAACGGCTCGCGTGAGTGACGAGCTGATCAGGTTCTTCGACTACGAGCGCACCTCAGACCTGCGCACGTCCGTGGTCGTGCGCGACGAACGCGATGGGGTGCCCTTGACCGAGATCCGTTTCGACAACGGCACGGGGAGCGACGCGGACGCGTATGTCCTCGGCAAGGCGGACCGGCCAGGAATCGTGATCGCGCACGGGGGCGCGGCGCCCGGCAAGCACATCTTCGTCAGTGAGGGGGCGGAGCTCGCGCGTCGCGGCTTCGTCGTCCTGCTCGCGGACACGAGCTTTCCGCTCCACGGCTCGACCCAGGAGCGCGTCGCCGCGACCCGCAGCCGGGTGCTGACGCAGCGGCGCGGGCTGGACGTCCTCGAACGCCACTACGGGGCGACGGCCCTCGGCTTCTACGGTCACAGCGCGGGCGGCGCGCAAGGCGCCTGCCTCTCGGCCGTCGAGGTCCGACTCGAGGCGATCGTGATCGCAGCAGCGAGGGGCGGGCACGCGCGCTGGGCAGCCGACCAGGGCATCACCGATCCGGCAGAGATGCGTGCCTTCGGCCGCCTGGATCCCGAGCACTTCGTCGCCGTTCCAGGCCGGCGCGAGCTGCTCTTCCAATACGGGCTCCGCGACGACGTCGTCCCTCAGCGCGAGGCGCGCCTGCTCTACGAGTCTGCGGCCGAGCCGAAGACATGGAGCGAGTACGACTGCGGCCATGCGGTCGACGGGCACGCGCCCGCGCGCGCGGAACGAGCAGCGTTCTTCGAGCGGGTGCTTCGCCTATCGTGAGCCGCGTGCACCCGTACAGCCTGTACATCGCGGGCGAGGACGTCGACGCCGCCTCCGGCGCGACCTTCGACGCGCTCAACCCGACGACCGGCGAGACCTGGGCGACGCACGCGCTCGCCGGCGCCGAGGACGTCGACCGCGCCGTCCGGGCGGCCAAGGCCGCCTTCGAGAGCGAGGCGTGGCGCAACCTCTCCCCCACCCGGCGCGGGCGGCTGCTGATGCGCTGGGCCGACCTGATCGCAGACCGGGCCGAGGAGATTGCGCGGGTGGAGGTCGCTGACAACGGCAAGCTCTACAAGGAGATGCTCGCCCAGCTCCGCGTGATCCCAGACTGGCTCTATTACTTCGGCGGGCTTGCGGACAAGGTCGAGGGACGCGTGATCCCGCTCGACCGGACGAGCGTCCTCAACTACACACTGCGCGAGCCGCTAGGCGTCGTCGGGATCATCATCCCCTGGAACTCGCCGGTGCTGCTGACGATGTACTCGCTCGCGCCCGCGCTGGCGGCCGGGAACGCGATCGTCGTCAAGCCGTCCGAGCACGCGAGCGCGAGCGTGCTCGAGACCCTGCGGCTCGCGGCCGAGGTCGGCTTTCCGCCTGGCGTCCTCAACGTGGTCACCGGGGAGCGCGAGGCGGGCGAGGCGCTCGTCGACCATCCCGGCGTCGCCAAGATCTCCTTCACAGGCAGCGAGACGACGGGCGCGGCGATAGCCGCGAAGGCGGGAGCCCGCCTCGCGCCGGTCGCGCTCGAGCTGGGCGGCAAGAGCCCGAACATCGTCTTCCCGGACGCTGCGCTCGACGCCGCGGAGGCGGGCGTGCTCGCGGGGATCTTCGCCGCCGGCGGCCAGAGCTGCGTCGCGGGGTCGCGCGCGCTCTTCCACCGGGCGATCCACGACGAGCTGCTCGAGCGCGTGCAGCGCCGCGCAGCCCGCGTCGTCCTCGGCGACCCGATGGACGAGGGCACGCAGATGGGCCCGATCGCGAACGTGCCGCAGCTGAGCCGGGTCGAGCAGATGGTCGAGGCGGCGCGGGCAGGAGGCGCGCGCGTCCTGACGGGCGGAACCCGCGCAACGGTCGACGCGTTCCCGCAGGGTCTCTGGTACGGGCCGACGATCCTCGACGGTGTGGGCAACGACGCGCCGATCGCCCAGGACGAGGTCTTCGGCCCCGTGCTCACCGTGCTCCCGTTCGAGACTGAGGAAGAGGCGATCGCGATCGCAAATGACACGCGCTTCGGGCTCGCCTCGGGCGTCTGGACCCGAGACGTCAAGCGGGCACACCGCGTCGCCCGCGGGCTCGAGGCAGGCACCGTCTGGATCAACACCTATCGCGCGATCACGTTCAACTCGCCCTTCGGCGGCGTCAAGGAGAGCGGCTTCGGCCGCGTCAACGGCGCCGAGGCAATCGACGGCTACCTGCAGACGAAGAGCGTCTGGACGGAGCTCTCCGAGGAGGTCTCGGACCCGTTCGTGATGAAGGTCTAGTCGCCTTCCTCGCGCCCCCGGAGCATCGGGGGCGACCGGCTGATCCCGGCTGGCTCCGCCGCCAGTCGACCCATTCCTTCCTCGTTACTCGCCGCTGAAGAGATTCAGCAGCGCGAGGAAGATGTTGATGATCGAGACGAAGATCCCGGTGGCGAGCCAGACGGTGTCTTTCTCGGTCCCGTGCTTTCGCAGGTAGTTGAAGTCGACCATGATCAGGAGCGCCGAGGCCGCGAAGATGACGAGGCTCAGGATCGGGCTCATCGAGCCGAGACCGCCGAACAGGAGCGCGGCGATGCTGATCCCGACTCCGATCAGCACGACGAGCGAGAGCGGCCGCATCCACGGCGCGAGATCCTTCGAGAGAACGAGGCCGAGCGCGCCCATTCCAAGCAGCGTCAGTGCCGTGCCGCCCGCCGCCAGCGCAACCGTGCCCGGATCGAAGGAGATGTAGTAGCTGATCGTCGGGCCAAGCCCAAGCCCGATCAGGGCGGCGAGTGCATAGAGCCAGCCGATCGCGAACGCGCCGACGCGGAAGCGCTCGCCGCCGAACGCCTGCGCCAGCAGCATGCCGAAGCCGCCGAAGCTGCACGCCAGCGCGGCTCCCTGCGACAGATCCTGGCCCAGGTACGCCCCGAGCGAGAGCAGGCCAAGTGCGACGGCCACGAGGAACATCACCTGTCCGAACAGCCGCGTCGTGCTGATCGGCTCCGACCGGGCCTCGAGCCCCGTATACCCGAATGTCGACTCGTCCTGCACGCCGCACCTCCCTCGTGGTTTCGCTGACGGTAGTCGCGTCACCGGCTGTCGTCCAGAGGGAGTTAGGCTGGCGTCATGGCCGAGACGCTCGTCTTCATCCCCGCCTGGAACGAGGAGGCGAACCTGCCGGCCGTGCTGGAAGAGCTCCACAGCGAGTTGCCGGACGCGGACGTGCTCGTCGTCGACGACGGCTCCACCGACCGCACCGCCGAGATCGCGCGCGAGCACGGCGCCGAGGTCCTCTCCTTCGGCGAGAACCGCGGCCTCCAGGCCGGGATCGCGGCCGGCTACGCCTGGGCCAACGAGCACGGCTACGCCTACTGCGGCCGGGTCGACGCAGACGGCCAGCATCCGGCCGCCGAGCTCCGCCGCCTGCTCGAGCTCGTGCGCGCAGACGAGGCGGACGTCGCCGTGGGCTCGCGCTTCGTCAGCGGCCCAGGCTACGAGCCATACCGGTACGAGCCGGACGGGATCCGCAAGCTCGGCACCGGCCTCCTCCGCCGCTCGATGCGCGCCGCCCTCGGCCGCCCCTTCAACGATGCCACCAGCGGTCTCTACGCCGCCTCGGCCAAGGCGCTGCCCGAACTCGCCAAGCCGTACACGAGCGGCGCGCCGGAGGTGCAGGCGCTACTGCGCCTGCACGATGCGGGACTGCGCGTGGCGGAGGTTCCCGTCGACATGCGCGAGCGCGCGAGCGGCGAGTCGAAGCTGCAGGGCAAGAAGGCGTTCCTGCTCGTCGTCACGGTGATCGCGACGCTGCTCGGCGCCAGGCGCTTCCGGCGCCGGCAGCGTGGCTAGAACGCTCGTCGCCGTCCTCGGCTACTCGAGCTGGCGCGACGACGCGCTTCATCCGATCGGAGCGGCGCGGCTGGAGGCGGCGGAGCGCGTGGCAGAAGGCGCCGATGCGGTTCTCCTCTCCGGCTGGTCCCGGCGGCGGCACCGTCCCTCCGAGGCGGAGCTGATGCGACGCGCCTGGCGCGGGCCGGACGTGCCCCTGCTCGCGGACGGCGACGCCCGCACCACCGCCGGCAACGCGCGCGCAGTGGCGGCGGCAGCGAAGGAACTGGAGGCGGACGAGGTGGTGCTCGTCACCTCCTCGTGGCACGCGCGGAGGGCGCGTCTCCTCGTGCGCTCCCTGCTGCCTGCGCACGTCCGGTTGAGCGTGGTGACGACGACACGGACTCGCCCGCCCAGGCTGATCGCGCGTGAGCTCGCGACGCTGCTCCCGTCGCGGCTCGCCGTGCGTCTCAAACGGCGGTGAGCGCGAGCACGGCCTTCGCCGTGTGCAGCCGGTTCTCGGCCTCGTCCCAGACCGCGCTCCGCGGTCCGTACAGGACGTCGCCGGCGATCTCCTCGCCGGGGTGCGCGGGCAGGCAGTGGAGCACGATCGCCTCCCGGTCGGCCAGCGCCAGCAGGTCGGCGTCGAGGGAGTAGCCGGCGAGCGCAGCCAGCCGAGCTTCGCGTTCGTCCTCCTGGCCCATGCTGACCCATACGTCGGTGACGAGCACGTGCGCGCCGGTGGCCGCCTCGCGCGGATCCCTGACGACGCGGATCGAGGGGTCCGCCGGCTCGTACCCTGCGGGCGCGGCGCAGGTGAAGTCGAGCCCGAGCAGCGTGCACCCCTCGGCGAGGGAGACGCAGACATTCGTGCCGTCGCCGATCCAGGCGACGCGCACCCCCTCGGGCGTGTCGAACCGCTCGCGAATCGTCTGCAGGTCTGCAAGCGCCTGAAGCGGGTGGGCCTCGTCGGTCAGGGCGTTCACGACCGGCACGCACGCGACGGCGGCGAACGCCTCCACCTCGGCATGCTCGTAGGTGCGGATCGCGATTGCGTCGAGGTAGCGGCCGAGCACCCGCGCCGTGTCCTCGATCGACTCTCCTCGCGCGAGCTGTAGCTGCTCGTCCGGGAGATAGAGCGCAGTCGCACCGAGATGCGCCGCGGCGACCTCGAGCGAGGCACGCGTCCGCGTCGAGTGCTTGCGGAAGAGGAGGCCGAGCGTCCGGCCCTCGAGCAGCCGGTGCGGCTGACGCGCGCGACGCGCCGACTTCAACTCGTCGGCGAGGTCGAGCACGGCATCGAGCTCGGCCGCGGTCCAGTCGCTGATACGGGTGAGCGAGCGGCCTCGAAGGTCGAGCGAGAGCGGGACGGGCAGCGCCACTACGTGTCCCCGTCCAGGTGGTGCCGGAGCTGCTCGGCCAGCTCGGCCGCGGTCGTGCCGTCGCGGGGCGCCAGGAAGATCGTGTCGTCCCCGGCGATGCAGCCCGCGATCTCGGGGAGCGCCGCGTCGTCGAAGGCGATCGCGACCGCATTGGCGCATGCAGGCGGCGTCCGCAGCACGACGAGGCCGGCCGCCGGCTCGATTCCGACGACCCACCGCCGCAGCGCCGCCGTCAGCTCGCCCAGCCGGTC
>Ga0126307_10002730_pt1 | contig 11964 bp, 17 predicted proteins | sample Plot28_FD_89955 | JGI IMG/M metagenome (GOLD analysis project Ga0126307, IMG submission 89955) | Serpentine soil microbial communities from UC McLaughlin Reserve, CA, USA - Plot28 | ecosystem: Environmental > Terrestrial > Soil > Grasslands | place: USA: UC McLaughlin Reserve, Lake County...
AGGATGGCGGTGCGCCCCGTCGGTCCCACCAGCAAGACGTCTAGGTCGTCGGGGTGGGTGTGGGTGGCCGAGCGGATCGCCACGTTCACGTCGGTGACGCTCTTGAACCCACTGACGTTGATAGTGGAGGGATAAGGGTCGGCCTACCGAATGTTCCGCCGGAGATCTGGTTTGCCGGGATACGGATTATGTTGCCGTTACTGAAGGTCTTCGTGTCTCTGCGGGAGGCCGCCTCCACAGAGAGGGTGGACCACAGGAGGGCGAATAGCGTAGCCACCGCCACGGCCACCGCCATCGTCAGCGCTATCCTGGGCAAGCTCGTCTTTGTCACGGCGTCTTCTCCTTTCCTCGGCAAGTAACACTGCGATCAAGGGCAGCATACGCCCCTAAGGGAGCAAACGCATTCCCCAAAGGGACTAGTTTTGGACCTTTTTAGCGAACTTCCGAGAAAACCCATTGCCAGTAGTTGGGTGAATAAGGTTGTCAGTCTGGGGGATATAAGGGGCCGTGGTCCAAGCTGGGTTCTCTGCTCTTGTGGGTGTACGCTACGCACGGCCCGATGGATCGAAACACCCCTAACATCGAACTTCCGAGAATTCTTATTCCACGCAATCGGGTGAATAAGGGCAATAGAAAGGTTCGGGGCTGCTGTGTGTGCCTCAGCCCTCCCTCTCACTTCTCTGGAGTGGTGTTGTCCGCTCCTAACCTAGCCGCCGTGCTCGCCAGCGGGAGGCAACTTTAGCAGCGAACTTTACTCGCAGATTGCGAATACTTTGAAGGTCACCGGTCCTCCGGCCCGGCCTCTTACCGCTGCGTACCACTCCCTGGCGGTGTCGCCGCTCTGGGTCTGGGCAGTGATTCCGGTTTCGTCCAGCGGGCCGCTTGTCCGCACATAAACGCCGGTCAGTGGGCCGCTCTGGACCACGCCGCCACCGAGCGCACGCTTGTTGGAGGGGCACTTCGCATACTCCTCGCCAGTCTGGCCGTGCGCGACTTTGAACGTGGTCGCCTCGATGGTGGCATCGGAGATTGCTGGTGCTTTCGCCTGTTTTTTAGCCACCGCCATGCCCCCGCCACCGAGCGCTACGCCCAATGCCACCACCATCGCCACTACTATGGCCAACAGCATGGATATTACCGGCAGCCGACGCCCCCTACTACTACTGCCCGTGATGTACGCCTCATCTCCTTCTGTGCCCATAGACTTGTCTCCTCCCTCTTTGTGGAGGGCGAGGAACAGGGAGAGCCTACGCCCCCTCAGAAGTAGCTGCCACTATAACAAGTACGGCGGGCCAGTATATCACCCATTTAGCGTGTTTTTGCGGTTGCTTGAGCGTTGCGAACTTCGCAGAATTCCTCTTCTACGCCGTTCGTGAATAAGCCTCCGGAAGGATGCACCGCGGCAGAAAAGGTGCCATCATGACGGTGGGCGTTAGGGACAGAACACAAGGAGGATTCGCTATGTCGGAGGAGAACGAGGCTCTCGTCCGCCGCTATTTTGAGGAGATCTGGGATAAGGGAAACCTAGAGTTAATCGACGAGCTGTTCACTACCAACTTCGTCCGCCACGGTCCCGTCGGCACTGAGGGAGGAGAGGTGCGTGGCCTGGAGGGGTTTAAGGCTCTTGTGAGCAGCTACCGTACCGGCTTGCCTGATCTGCGGATTCCTATTGAGGATCTGATAGCCGAAGGCGACAGGGTGGTTACTCGCTGGACGGCTTACGGCACCCACCAGGGCGAGCTTTTGGGCAACGCTCCCACCGGCAATCAGGCGACCGTAGCCGGCATCCTCATTGACCGGATCTCCGGGGGCAAAATCGAGGAGGAGTGGGTCGACTATGACACCCTACACCTAATCCAACAAATCGGAGCTGTCCCCGGGGCAGGGTAGGTCACCGGGGCCTAGCTCAGCTACTTGGGCGCCGCCTTGCCGGGTCGAGGCGGCGCAGCCCCGCGTTCTTTCGTGCTGCCGAACTTCCGAGAATGCCTCTTCTTCTACGAGGTTGGATGAATAGAGGGGCGGGAGGCCCCTAAGGAACCCCCCGCCAAGTAGAGAGCGATCAAGGTTGGCGGCCCTACCTACTTCTTGACCTTGGCCTCGATCTCTATGCTCCAGCCCCCCGCAAACTTTCCAGAGCTGTTAAGGCTAGTCGTGTCGTCGAAGACCAAGAGACTCCAGGTGCCGTTGGGGTTGGTGCCGTCGAAGACCGAGAGAGCCTGAGCGTAGGGCGGAAAGCCCGCCGGGGCAGGGAATACAGACGGTCTCGGGTTACTACCAGCGTCACCACTGGCAGTTCCCTGAGTGGGCTTGAAGGTGCCGCTAGTTACTTCGGCATTATCGGGCAGCGGGCTGGCGGCCTCGTCGTCCAGCATGAGCGTGATGTTGGTGACGTCGTTGCCAGGGCCGCCCACGTCGCTCATCACGATAGCGTCCTGGCCCCTGGGTCCTTTGAGCAGCACTGCCACGTCGGCGGGGTGATAGTGGGTGAAGTTCTTGAGGGATAGGTTCACGTCCTTGATCTTGCCCTGCTTGAAGCTACCTACGGTTATCTCGGAGGGGTAGGGTGTGGCCTTACCCTCCAGGGGGATAGTGATCACCGAGGTGTTGCTGAAGGTCTTGGTGACGGCGCTCGTAGCAGCCTCGGCCTTCTTGGAGGACGGGACCCCCATCATCACCAATACCACCACCAGTGCCGCCGCCAAGGTGCCCCCTACCAAGAAGGCGAGCGGGCGGTGCCTCGTCGCCTGCTGTTGTTGCATCTGTGCTCCTTTCCTAAGGAAGGGCGGAACTCGTCAGCCCCGCCACGTTGCACAAGGGGGCCAAGTATGACGGGTTACAAGAGCTGGCGCATCACGTAAATGGACTATTTTTCTTAACTTTCTTGGCGAACTTCGGAGAGCCCCCTCAAGGCGAACTTCGGAGAATTATTCTTCTGAGACTGTCCGAAAAGGGGTACGAACAACACTCTGAGCGTGGATTTGGGAGGTAAAGGGAGGCCAAAACGGGCCGAAAAGCGCCGTTTCGGTGGTTCGTAAGGCTACACCGCAGGCTCCTCCGACCTTTTTCGGACAGTCTCTCTACGCACTCGGGTGAATAAGCCTTTACAGCATCTGGCTCCTTGCTTGTAACTGTAGCATGCAACTAGAGTGTGCTACCGTCGTCACAAAACACTCTGCCTTGCGCGGCGCAGGAGAAAGGGGTAGCGATGAAGCGCTTCACCACTGAGGGCACTAACGACCAAGAAGGTCTGGGGCTTATCCCCGCCCAAAGAAGTGGGGAGGAGGTGCCGCCACTGGGCCTTTCGTTCGAAGGCGGCGTGGCTGGAGCCAGAACCTACTCGCGACGCCAGGCGATAGGGTTGCTTGGGAGTAGTCTGGCAGGAGTTAGCCTGCTTTCCTTGGGGTTGGCGACTCCGGCCAAAGCCACTGTAGCAGGGATCGACCATAACGATATCATCACTCTGAAATGTCTGGGTGACAAGCCAGGTCCTCGATACCTAGATGGTCGGACCCAGAACGGCACTGTCGGACTCGCCCCGAACACGAACCCGCCGTACTCGGGAACAAAATGGCGAGTTGAGTACCTGAATCCGTCGGCTGACCCCAATCTCGAATACTACAATGACATCCTCCTCCACTGCGAAGGTAAGGAGCCAGGTCCTCGATGGCTAGATGGTCGGACTCAGGACGGCACCGTCGGTCTCGCCCCGGAGTCGAACACCTACAAGGGGTACACGGGAACGCGCTGGGCGATTGACGTAGTTGGAAAATCGAGGTAGTGCAAGCCCCCCGGTAGCGTAGGGACTGGGCACCGCGGGAAGTGCCTTGATGACGTCATCGAAAACGAGAAGGAAGGTTGCCCTAATCGTGCGGTAAGGACCAACCTCTTACCTTCGGATTCTCCGTGTTGGATGTTGGACCGGGGCTTTCTGCGAACTTCCCAGAACTCCGTAAATCGGAAGTCCAACTGGGGGAGGAGTTGCCTTGCACGCAAGGTGGCGAAGGCTCTCCCTCAGTTGCCCGCCAATCCGTCCACATCCAGCCGCGCCGGGGGAGCGGCGCCTCCGGTTCGCCTGACCTGCAACGCCTCAAGCTCGTGGAGAGCCTTGTAAAGCCCTCTGGAGAGATGGGCTTCGTAGCGTGCAACCTTCTCTAAAGTCTTCTCGTCCGGCAAAAGGCGCTCCCTAGCCATGTTCCTAAGATCCCGCTCTACCTTCTCGGCCTCAAGCTTGGATCGTTCGGCCTTCCACTGGGCGCTTCTGATGGCAGCTTCCAGCAGCTCTTCAGGCTCTTCGTCGGTGGCTTGGGCGACCTTCTCTATAACTGCCCGCACCAGCCCGGCAGTCCAACCTTCGTAGCCTTCCCAAGAGTCACTATCGGGAAGACCGGATACGGAGACGCTCCCTAGCAACTCTTCCGGGTCTACTTCTCCCTCGGCAACCTTATCAGCGCACTCCATTGCATCCCAGATGACGCTGTCGGCGTTCAAAGCGGAGAGGGGTTTGTCGTCTTCCATCTTGGCGAAGCGTTTTAGGAGCCTGTGATCATCCCTGTCGCTCTTGGCGTTGCCACGTACTGCTTCGGGGTGGTCGGGACCCGATTCGAAGCGTCTCTCCCTGGCCAGGTCATCCTCTACCTTCTCCTGGTAGAGCGCGATGCTCTCCGTTTCATAGCGGATCACGCGATGGAGGCGCCAGGAGAGCAGCGCTGCCCTTTCTGCCAACACAAGCTCCAAGTGCCCCTCAGGCTGTAGGCTCTCCAGCACGCCGTCACGGTGTTCCTCCCAATCCTCAACCTTTTCCAGCGCTGGGACGACCGGGGCGGGGGAGCGGATGCCGTGACGAGTGGCATTCCAGCGCACCACCTCCTTGCCTTCCTGGGTTGCCGGTCCTCCCTTGAGCATGCTTGAACCTCCTTCGATGGTCGATAAGGTCATGCAGCACCTCCTCTGATTCGTAACCGTTCCATAGCTTCCAGTCCTGCTCGCGTCCAACCTTTTAGCGCCGTCCGGAAGGCGACAGGGTCATTCGCCAATCCGGCCTCATGCATCCGCTCGTCCCACACCTCTTGGGCTGAAAGGTCCACAGTATCTTTCTCTTCGGCGGACAGCCCCGCGTAAGCCTTCTCCAAGCGGGCGAGGGTATCCTTACACAACTCGTGCGCCCACTCGGCGTCCCACTGTGCAGCCGGACTATTCGGCAAGAGGTTCCTAGCCAACCCAAGTAGAGAGTCCTCCACTTCTTCCACCTGAAATTGATTGCCTTGGTCATTGAGTTCGTCGCAGAACTGCCAGGCCTGTGAGCGCAGCGTCAAGGCGCTGATCTCGCAGCACGAACGGAAGAAGGCACGCCACTCACTAGACTCTTTGAACAACTCGAGCAGAGCAGTACGAGCCTTCATACTTCCTCCACAGCGTCGCTGGCAAACAGGTCGCGGACTTCTTCGATGATGATGTCGTCTTGATTATTATCGATGTCTCCCGGTTTACTGCCTGAGGGGGGAGGGGGGTCCTTTATCCCCTCCTGCACACGCGCACGACTGCACGCTTTGTATGCATCGTTGAGTTTTGCCCATTGCTATGCGGTTTTCGTGCTGGGTCAGGGCGTGCACTGCCCGGTGCACGGTCCTTCACGCTCGCACGCACGGCCTCCGGGGTGGGAAGTATCTGCACATCATCTGGCAAGTCGTCGCCCAGAACCAAACGAGAAGGTTTGCGCGGGTTGTCTTCCAGGTCCCTGAGATATCCACGGTCCTTGGCGCTCCTCGCTCTTCGCGATACGGTAGAGCGGTCAAGCTTGAGCGTTCGGGCGAGTTCTGCAACGGTGACCGGCTCTCCCTTCGAGCCCTCTCGTAACCGCTTGACTGCTTCTACGGTCTCTCGGATGGTCTTGGGCACGATCGTCTCCACGCCCTCACCAACCAGGTCGACTACTAGCTCGCGGACGGCTGCGTAGTCTTCGATGGTGGCGACTATGCGGCCTTCGCAGTCGCGCTCGCGGGTGGCCTGGTGTAGAAGGGCGTGGGCTCGGATAAGATTCAGCAGCGCCCCGAAGTCTCGCCTCAGCCTGACCGCCACCGGTGGTATCAAGTCGGCCAGCTTCCTGGCGTAAGGTATCCACACACGATGCTCGGCGCTCTCAAGCCAAACCTGGAAGGCGTGCCAGGTTGCGAGGTCAGGGGTAGCTTCGCCTGCTTCTTCTGCGAGTGCCGCCATGACTGCCTGGGTCTGCTCTTGGGTATCGGTTACGGTAAGAGAGGAGGCGAGTCTCGTTCTCCGGGTGGAGCTTTACGGCAGTGGTCGTGACTATCAACCCGGTCGGTCCTTCCCGCTCTATGAGGCGTGGCTTGATGCCATCCGAGGTCGTCTCTACGGTCTCGTAGCGGACGCGCCCCTCAGAGAGCAACGAGCGCATGAGGTAGGTGGCGAACTTCCCGCTCATCCCGGCTGCCTCGTAGATGACCAGGAAACGATGCTTTATGGGCTCCTCTGAATAGGCCAGGGTGCGTTCGCTCATGGCCGTGAGAGCGTAATAGGCGCTCTCCGGGACGAAGGAGAGCACACGCTCCACAACATGGCTCTTGCCACCGGAAGATGGGCCTTTCAGGGCGATGCTGACTGGCCTCTCTAGCAGGCGCGATGTGACGGCCAGGTACAGTAGCTTGGCTATCCTTGCCTCCCCGGCTACGCCCGAGCGGGCAAGCTCCTCGGCGAAGCGCCCAAGTATGTCTGACCCTTCTGCTAGCTCCTGACACCTTCCCCACGCCTCACGCGATGCCGCTTCCCCCTCCGCCCTTTCCAGCTCGATCCAGGGTTTGGCATTCTCCAGGGCAATCTCGAACCGTTCCTTGAACCTACCTGGATCGGCGAGGTGCAGGGCGCTTGGGTCCTTGTGCTTACCCAACTCTAGAAGGTGAAGCCTCTCGCGGATGACCTCGCAACGGGTCAGCTTCTCTCGAAGGGTATCTCCACCCTGATCGGGCTCGATGACAGCGTAGACCTTCTCGATACCATCTAGGTAGGTCGCCCACTCATCTCGCCAGTTACTCGCTCCGGGGATGCCAAGAGCCGGTATCTCGTGGTACCAGAGGGTGTGGCAGTCGCTCTCTCCCTCTACCAGGACCACGTAACCGACCCTGTGTGTCACTTCCAGGAGCCTGAGCCCATAGGGACCAGGCTTGTCACCGCTTTGCCACTTGAACTTCTCAGCACCGTCCAGGGAGACGCGGAAGCGAACTCCCACCTCTTGGCCTTCTTCGTCAGGATAGGGGATGCGGACGGCGGGCTTCTCTAGGTAGGTCACATCTCTCAAGCCTAATCCGCGCAAGAAGCCCTCTGGTAGCTTCTTCGCTTCGGAGTACTCCTTGACTGTGCAACCGTGATTAAGGCGTGCATCACCACTTGCACGCTCGTTTTGCCCATTGGAATGCGGCTTTTCCTTCTGAGCGTGCAAGCGTGCAGGCGTGCACGGGGGATAGAAGACCCCCCTCCCCCCTCGGAGAAAAGATGCTTCATCTGCAGACCCATCTCGGAAACAATGTCCTCAGGTTGGCACCCGGCGAAGCAGTGTAGCAAGAGCTTGCCGTTTTCCACTTTTAGGCTGAGGCTGGGGCTGTTGCGGTCGTCATGGGCAGGGCAGAAGCACATTGCCTTCTCGCCGTTTCGACTAACTACGGCCAGCCTGCCAAGCACCTCCTCGAAGTCTGCTAACATGAGAATGTCTCCTTTGAACGAGCGGAGCGTCTAGGCTAGGCGCCCCGCAGCAATGATGTGTTCGCCGCTAAAGGGGAATCTGGACGACGTCTCCTTCAGTGTCCGTGAACTTCCTGATGGGGTTGGCGCTTCCGGTCCTGTCCTTCTTCGGAGGCTTGACCTTCACAACCTTGTTCTTCTCGGTACCCTGAGCGTCTTCTGCGGCTTCGAGCACCACGATGCACTCTCCGCCTATCAGATCCTCCGGACTCCACCCTAGCTTTGGGTCAATCTCTCCGGCTATAGCTGATGCCCATTGGTCGGCCTTGGCCTTGGTGGAGGGGCTCATGCTGGTAAACCCAACAACCTCGGTGTTCTCTTCAGTAACCTCGAAGCTCCACATCAGCCGGTCGCCGAACTTCGTTTCTTTCTGCTCCACGTTAACGAGCTTGGCGTCGTAAGCGCCGTCCTCAAGTACCTTCTCCACCTTCACGTCCATCCTGAAACTCAATGTGCGTCTCCTTCGAACTCATGACCCGCGACTTTCCGCTCTTGCTGGTTCTTAATGCTTCATAGACCTCCTAACCTCCCTATGAACATTCCGCAGCCTTCTCCAGGTACTCATCAAGAGAGTGGCGATTGATGCAAACGGCGCGCCCCACGCGGGCTGCCTTGATTTCCCCTGCACTGAGCAGCTTCCACAGCATTGTCCTAGATAGCGCCGAAAGCTCTTCAGCCTGCTTGTAGGTGATCCACTCTCGAGTTATCTCTGCCTGCATCTGCGCTCCCTTCTTGTGGTCGGTGGTCTCTAGCTGTACTCAGTATCCTCCAGATGTTATGCTTCCGTAACGGATAATGAACAATAAGCGTAGCAACCACTTCGGTTACAAGGAGTTGAGGTGCGGTCAAGGATTAACGCAATGGATATCGAGCGATCAGGCCGGTGGCTGGAGGAGAATCCGTCGGAAGAGTTGGAAGGGTGGCCTGTTTGTAAACAGTACGATGTTCAACGAGGCGAAATCATCGCTGGGTTCCCTCCTGAGGACTTCGAAGGATGGGACATTCCCTGGCCTTTAGAAGAAGCGCCGGATTTGTTTCTCAGATTCGCCAGACTTCATGAGGAGCCTGATTTCGAGCAAGCCGCTTGTACCTTTGCGCATGAATATGGACTTCCTGATGGCACGACCATCGTCAGCCCCTTCACGGGATATAAGCGCCCGTTTCCGGATAGAATGGACATCTCTCGACTTCTCGACGAGTCCAGACGGGCATGGATCGTCCTTGCCCTATACGAATCTGTTCTGAATCAGGACGTTGAGCAAGCAAGAGCTCTAATCTCCGATCTCCAGGGAGATAGAACGTTTGAGTGGTACTTTCGACTTCACAGGATGGAACAAGCTGCCCGCACCCGCTTCCCGCCGGAGCTCGTGCTTGCTTTAGAGGCTGCTGTATTCGTGGCGAAAGGCGTTTCGGATAGACTTTGCACTGCGCGGATCAGTCTTTCTCTCGATGATGCTGTCGAGCTTGACTCTTCCTGTATCCGAACCAATTGGCATTTTGACAATCTTTTGGGGGTCATCTACTTGCAGATGTATCGGCTCATAACGTCGGGTGGGGGACTTACGCGCTGTAACTACTGCGGACGAATGATTGCACTTTCCTACACTGACCCTAGAGGCAGGAAGCGAAGACGAGATAGGAAATATTGCGATGATGCGTGCCGCCAGGCGCATCACAGGAGCAAGGAGCGCTCTACAGACAGCCCTTCCTGACAGAGATCTGACAGTTACCCAGGCTAACGTCCGCAAACATCCGGGAACGCCAGATTTGAGGACTTCGCTTAACTATGCGGTTTTCTGGACCGCGGTGAACGTCTGAGAATACGTCGCTTCTGACTACGAATCAGAAGGTCGCAGGTTCGAGTCCTGCCGAGCGCGCTAGATAAAGTCCTGCAAATGCAGCGTTTTTACCTCTTGGAATTAGCCTGAAGGTCGGCCTGTACCATCCGTTTGACCACTTACCTCTTTCCAAACGGCTTCGCAGGATGCCTGTAAGTGCGACCCAGAGATCCCAGGCTTGACGCAGTTCGAATACATCACGCGGCCGATATCTTGCATCGTCCCCTATTCTTCTCTTCTTGAATTACTGCCTCCCTACTCACCAGAAAACGGTTCCGAAGCCCTTTTTGCACTATTCGCTTATGCCCATGATATGGGATGTTCCAGACTCGTTGGCTTCCCGTGCCGACATACTTGATACAGCCAATCCGAGATGTCAACGTCTCTCTGTCTAGATTATCTCGAGCGGTGTCATCGAGCACCGTGTTCCGGTGGAGCAAGGCACTGGTCTCGAGTGATCATCTGACAGGTTCTCGTGTCTCGAATCTGAACTTCGGTGGTCGTCATCTCCTCGGGCTCGTACATCATGAACCGGGTCTCGTGGTCGAGCCTCCCGAGCAGCCGGAGCAAGCCCTCAGCGTCGCTCTCTCTTGCCATCCTGATCTGCATGAACCTCCTCGCGTAGTCGAGCGTCGCAGTCACGGGACGGGATCGTCTAAACATCTGCAACCGCAGGGATGACTTCGCTGCCGATGACCTCCAGCGGCGAGATCTTGTCCACGTTCGGGACCATGCCGATCACAGTCTCTACACCCATGCAGGCGAGCCAGCGTAACCGCCCGATAAGCTCGCCCGCCTTCTCGCCCCTCTCACCTACGTCGAAGGCGAAGGCGTAGGTCTTCTCAATCTCCTCATAACCCCGCCCCTCATCCTCGCAGTGCCGGCGCAGCACGTCGAGCTTCCTCGGGATCTCCGGGCTCGGGCGCAGGCTACAGGCGTCGGCGTAGCGGGCGACGAGCCTGAGCGTCTTCTTCTCGCCGTCTCCGGCGATCATGATCGGCGGATGGGGCCATGTGAGGCTCTGCGGTAGGTTGAGCAGGCGTTCGAGGTGGTAGTGCTTGCCCTCGAAGGGGCGCTCGTCACCGTGCTCGCCGCTCCACATCCGCAGGGCTATCTGTATCGCCTCCTCGAGCATCTCGAAGCGCACCCTCTGCTCCGGGAAGGGGATCCCGAGCCCCTTCGTCTCCTCCTCGTAGTGACCGGACCCGATGCCGAGCCAGGCACGGCCTCCCGAGAGCACGTCGAGCGTGGTCACGGCCTTGACCAAGACGGCCGGGTGACGAAAATGCACCCCCGACACCATGGCCGTGAGCCCGACCCTCTCCGTGTTGGCTGCCAGGAACGCCAGAGTCGTGTAGCACTCCGGCTCGTTAGCCTCTGGGCCGCCCATATCGGGTGCTGCCAGACGTGGTCCGTCACGGCGAAGCGGTTGAAACCGACCGCTTCCACGGCTCGGGCTATATCCATGAGGTTACTACCGAACCGCTCCGGTCCCCCGTTCCACTCGAAGCTATTGAGCTGAAGTCCGAGCTTCACCGACCTATCCTTCCCTTTCCGTGACCTGATTTTCCTGGCTTTTGAGCCATTCAGTCTGGGTCATGCGCCCGCTGGCGTGGACGACAAACGTCCGGCTGTGGCAGTGTCCCTCCGACCTGGGGTAGCTCCTGCACAGTGGGAGCTCGTCTTTGGCAACGATGACGGGGGGCATTCTCTCACTCCTGTGTGTCTACAATGCCGTGACCCTAACTTCGGCCCCGGCGATCTCTTCGCGGACTGCAGCCCGAGCGGCGGCCGAGCCGCACACCCGCGATTCCGCCAGCAGCCCGGAGAACCGCCCGACCGGGATGAACCACCCTGCCTGCTCCTTGACGAAGTAGAGCGGCGACAAGAGGCTCGAGACCGCCGAGACCAGACCCGTGATCGCCACCGGCCGGGGCAACTCGCCGGTGCGCAGCCCGGCCAGCGCGAGCTCGCCGGTCAATACCCCGAAGCCAACGCCGTGAATCAGGCCGCTGGAAAGCCGTGTCGATTCTGAAAGTCGCGGTGTCAGCGGCTCAGGAACGACGGCGCCCCCGCGATGGGGCTCGCGTGCCAGCCGGCCAGCAGCCAACGACTTTCCCCCTCCACGAGCACCAGCGTCGCCCGGAATTCCCCTCCCACGTCGTTGCCCTGGAACTCGCCAGCCTGCTTCTGGCGACAGGTCGCCACCGCGGCGTCCCCGTAGAAACGTGTCTTTAGCTCGTCGAGGGCGAAGGACTCGTAGGAGAGGCCCCCAGCGAACCGTCCCAGCCACTGCTGCTTGTTCAGCAGGAAGCCGAGAGGCCCCACGCCGACGAAGTCGTCGGTAAGCGCGCCTTCGAGGAAGGCGGCGTCGCCG
>Ga0126307_10002731_pt1 | contig 11961 bp, 9 predicted proteins | sample Plot28_FD_89955 | JGI IMG/M metagenome (GOLD analysis project Ga0126307, IMG submission 89955) | Serpentine soil microbial communities from UC McLaughlin Reserve, CA, USA - Plot28 | ecosystem: Environmental > Terrestrial > Soil > Grasslands | place: USA: UC McLaughlin Reserve, Lake County...
GACCGCCGGACGCTACTCCAGCTCATGACCAGAGTCGGGGTGAGCCGGTCGGCGCCGAAGACGGTCGCGGCTTGGGCGGCCGAGAAGGTTGGGCGCCTCAAGCTGAACGGGCAACTCACCGGCTACTCGCCGCTGTCGCGCCTGCTCGAGCTCGAAGCTCTCGCAGCGGGGATCGAGGGCAAGCGCTCGCTGTGGCTCGCGCTGGCGCGCGTCGGCGACGCGGACCGGCGGCTGGACGCGTTCGACCTCGAGGCGCTGGCCGAACGCGCACGCTCGCAGCGCGAGCGACTCGAGCCGTACCGACTCGCCGCGGCCGCCGAAGCGCTCCGGTAGCGCGCGCTCGCTGACTGGGCGAAACCGGGGAGAGGCTCACTCGTCTCGCGTTCGATCCGGGGGTGCCTGGGGTTGCCTCCGGCCATACCGTGGGTGCGCGCGCACCCGCATGAATGCGGCACTCGGTCCTCGAGTCGCCGCGCGGTCCGGGCTCGGCGAGGGCCGCATCACCCACGATGGCGACCCCGACCTCGCGCGGCACGTCGTGAACGCGCGGCTACCGAAAGCGGGCCGCACCGACGACGGCCGCGGCGCCTACACGCTCGAGGAAAGCGGGGCCCGGGCGATTCTTCGACGGTTGCGTTGCGGCCGTGCTCGCCTACGAAGCCGCGACGCAGATCGAACCCGAGCCGATCTTCGCGATGCCTACGCATGAGCGACCAGCCGCGCAAGACGTTCCGGGTGCCGGACGACTTCGAGCAGACGCCGCCGGCGCCCGACGGGAACTCATGATCGCCTACGTCGCGCTCAACGGCAGCGGCCAGGCGGACGCGACCGGCTTCCCGCCAAGGACCGCTCGCCCCCGGCCTCTACTCCTTCCGCGCCACCTACGCCGGCGACGCCACCTACAACGGCTCCGTCGGCGCCTGCGAACCACTCGCCGTCGTCACGGCAGAAATCCAGATCACGCCGCCGACAGCCGTCAACCAGGTCAACGAGACGCACACGCTGACCGGGCACGTCAACGTCAACGCCGGCACCGGCGGCCTGACGGCGCCGCCCGGGACGCTGATCACCTTCTCGATCCCGACCGGCTCCGCCACCTTCGTCGGCCCCAACAGCTGCACCACCGTCGACCCGAACGGCGAGTGCACGGTCAAGATCACCTCGAGCGCTCCGGGAGCGAACACGATCCAGGCCACGACCGACGTCACCGTCGGCGGTGTCGTCCTGACACGCACCACCGGCGACGGGCTCCCCGGCGACAGCGCCAACGCACAGAAGCAGTACGTCGACTTCGACGCGCGGATCACGATCGGGACGTCCGGGACGAACGAGGTCGGCCAGCCGCACACGTTCACCGTCACCGTCGAGAAGGACCTCGGCGACGGGGCCGGGTTCGTGCCGGCCGAGGGCGTTGGGATCGTGTCGAGGACCGACTTAACGGACTTCGGCGAGATCTTCGGCGGGACGTGCGGCGGATACGTCGACCTCGTCGGCCTTCATTTCGGATACACGGACGCGTCCGGCCAGTGCACCGTCACCGTCAAGGCCCGGTCCATCGCGACCGATGTCGCACACGTGAACGCCGGCGGCTTGGCGGCTGAAGGAGAGCTACGGGCCCGAGGGTCGGCTCGACCTGCCCGGGCTCGGGCTCGCGAGCGCGGGCTTGTTCGGGATCGTCTGGGGCCTCGTCCGCGGCAACAGCGTGGGCTGGGGGAGCCCGCAGATCGTGACCGCGCTGCTCGTCGGGCTCGGGCTCGTGGCCGCGTTCGTGGCCTGGGAGCTGCGCACGGATGTGCCGATGCTGCCGATGCGCTTCTTCCGCAACGCCACGTTCGCGCTTGCGAACGCCGCTTCGCTGTTCATGTACTTCGGCATGTTCGGCTCGATCTTCCTGCTGTCGCAGTTCTTCCAGACGGTGCAGGGCTATTCGCCGCTCGGCTCGGGCGTGCGCTTCCTGCCCTGGACGCTCGCGCCGATGTTCGTCGCGCCGCTCGCGGGAGCACTCTCGGACAAGATCCCGGCGAAGAACCTGATCGGCGTCGGCCTCGCGATGCAGGCGGGCGCGCTCGCCTGGATGGCGTCGGTGGCGACACCCACCACGCCGTACTCGCAGCTGATCGGCCCCTTCATCGTCGCCGGCGTCGGCATGGCGCTGTTCTTCGCGCCGGTGGCGAACCTCGTTCTGTCGGCGGTGCGGCCCGAGGAGGAGGGCAAGTCGTCCGGCGCTAACAACGCGATCCGCGAGCTGGGCGGCGTATTCGGCGTGGCGGTGCTCGCGTCGATCTTCGCCCACGTCGGCGGCTACGGCACCGGCCAGAGCTTCGTCGACGGGATGACGCCGGCCCTCTTCGTCGGTGCCGGCGTCGGCGCGCTCGGAGCGCTCGCCGCGTTCATGATCCCGCGCAGGCCGCGCGCGACGGAGGCGCTCGAGGCCGAGCCGGAGCTCGCGGCCGCGCCGGAGCTCGCCTACGGGGCAGAAGCCGCCTGATCGACGGTTAGAAACGCAACCCGAACGGCCCCGCACGGGGCCGTTCGGCATTCGCGGTCTCGGTGTCGTCGCTCATCTCGCTTGAGCAGATCGAGTTCGACTACGAGCGACTGCATGCGCCTGCGTGGGATCCCCTCGGAGGAAACTCGAGCGCCTTGCGTCTCGTTGCGAAGAGCTCGAACGTCTGATCAGGCGGAGGCTCCGACGGTCGTCGGCAGCGCGGACTGTGCGGCGCGCGAGATGAGCGAGGCGACGGCAGCCGGCTGGGAGACGTAGATGGCGTGGCTTCCCGCCGCTTCTGCGACGATCGAGCCTGCCCGTTCGGACATCGCCCGCTGGGCGGGCGGCGGGATCATGCGGTCTTCGGTTGCGATCAGGTACCAGCTTGGCTTCGTCCGCCAAGCCGGCTCGGTCACGGATCCGTTTAGGGCGTCGAGGCCCCAGGGGGCCTGCGCGTCCGCCATGAACTCGGCCTGCGTCGCGTCCAGGTCTGCCGCGAACGACGCCGCGAACTTGTCGCGTTCGAGGAACAGGAAACCGTCGACCGGCGGCAGGATCGGCGGGGCCGGAGCACCCGGCGGAGGGTCGGCGATGAGCGTGCCGACGGACTCGTCCTCGTCGGGAGCGAAGGCAGCGATGTAGACGAGACCGGCGACGTTCGAGTGCAGTCCGGCCTCGGTGATCACGACGCCGCCGTAGGAGTGGCCGACCAGGATCGTCGGCCCGTCCTGCGCGTCGAGGATCTGCCGCGTCGCGGCGACGTCGCCTTCGAGCGACAGGGTGGGGTTCTGGACGACGCTGATGTTGAAGCCTTCGTGCTTGAGCAGGTGGTAGACGCCCTCCCACCCCGAGCCGTCCACGAACCCGCCGTGGACGAGTACGACATTGCGCACCTCTGACATGGTGTCCTCCTTCGTTGGCATGGACGCGCCCGGCGCTGCCGAGCTCGATGACGAAGGTAGGGAGGAGCGACCTCCATCGGGTAAGTCGTTCGACTGCTCCTCGTCGGCGACGTGACTGCATCCGACGACGCGACTGTCGGTCACGCCGCTTTGCCGGTCGCTGTGCGGCGCCTATCCTTGCGTCGATGGCGCCGGCGGCCACAGCCGGTCAGGGTCAGCAGGTGACGCCGATCCTGCGCGGCCGAGAACGCGAGCTTGCGCACGTACGCGACCTGATCAACGGGATCGAGTCGCGCGGCGCGGCGCTCGTCCTGCGGGGAGACCCCGGGATCGGGAAATCGGCGCTGCTCGCGGAGGCGACGGCTCTCGCCGCCCAGCGGGATCTGCGCGTCGCGACCACGCGCGGCACGCCGTCGGAGAGGCACCTCGCATTCGCGGGAATTCATCAGCTGCTGCTCCCGATGCTCGGAGTCATCGGGCTTCTGCCCGCACCGCAGCGCAGGGCGGTCGAGAGTGCGTTCGGGATCTCGGACGCCGACGCCCCCGACCTCTTCCTGATCGGTCTTGCCGCTCTCGGTCTGATCGCAGAAACGGCAGCCGACCGGCCGCTCGTGGTCGCAGTCGAAGACGCGCACTGGCTCGATCGCCCATCGCTCGACGTCTTGACCTTCGTCGCAAGACGCATCGAGTTCGAGCCTGTGGTGATGCTGTTCGCCGAGCGAGCGGGCGCCTCAGCGGCGCTCGGCGAAGCCCGGCTCTCCGCCTTCGAGGTTGGGCGCCTGACGGACTCGGACGCAGAAGCGGTTCTCCGAGAAGTGGCGGTGTTGAGCCCCGAGCTGGAGAGGAGGGTGCTCTCGGCGGCGGACGGCAACCCTCTCGCCCTGATCGAGCTCTCGTCCGCGGCGAGCGGAATCGTCGCCGACGGCGGATCCGATCAGGCGTTGCCATTGAGCGCGCGCCTCGAGCACGCCTTCGCGGCGCGCCTCGGCGACCTCGACCTCGACGCCCGGACGGTCGCGCTCCTGGCAGCTCTCGAGGACGCTCGGATCACTGAAGTCGCCGCGGCAGCCGAGATCGTCCTTCGCCGCGAACCGCGGGAAGGCGCATGGGCATCCCTTACAGACGCGAACCTCGGCGCCGTCTCGGGCGACGCGTTCGTGTTCCGGCATCCCCTCGTCCGCTCGGCGGTGCAACAGGCCGCGTCGCCGGAGGAGCGCCGAGCTGCGCACGCCGCGCTTGCCGAAGTCCTTGCCGACCAGCCCGATCGAGCGATCTGGCATCGCGCCGCCGCGACGACTCCGCCCGACGACGAACTTGCCGCTGCGCTCGATGCGGCCGGCGAGCGAGCAACGCGTCGCGGTGCGCGCGACATCGCGGTGTCTGCACTGGAACAGGCAGCAGCCTTCTCAGGCGACCGCGGTGAGCAAGCGAGCCGGTTGTTCAAGGCAGCGACTGCAGCATTCGAGCTCGGACGCTCGGACCAGAGCCTTCGCCTCGTGCAGAACGCGAGCCCAGGCGACCTGTCACCGTACGACCGGCTAAGACGGACGCACCTGCTCGAAATCCTGAACGGCGGGTGGACGGGCGCAGAAACCGTGCGCGCGTACATCGCGATGGCCGCTGGCCTGAGCGACCGCGCGCAACAGCGTGAGGCGCTCGAGGGGATCGAGAGCATGGCAACACGCTTCTTTTTCTCGCAGGTCGACGAGGCCTCGCGGCGCGAGACGGCCAGAATCATCGAAGGCTTCAACGTGCGGCGGGACGATCCGCTCTTGCTCTCGGTGAGCGCGCATGTCGACCCGCTCCATACGGCCGACTACGTCCGTTCGCGCGTCGAGCGGCTCACACCACAGCAGTTCGATGATCCACGCGACCTTTTCGCCATCGCCGGTGCTACCGCGGCGACATGGGCGGATGATCTCGGAGAGCCGTTCTTGCGCAAAGCCGTCGATGAATTCCGCCGGCAAGGGCGGCTGTCGTCTTTGGCCCAGGCAAACGTCTTTCTTGCCTGGTTGCTCCTGCGGAAGGGTGATTCACGTTCGACCATGACCGCCGCCGGCGAAGCACTCCGGCTTTCCGACGAGACGAGACAAGGTCGCTACGTCGTGGCGGCCCGAATCGCAGAGGCGATCACCGTTGCTGATCGCGGCGGCGCCGAACTCGCCGCTCAACTCGTTGGCGAGGCCGAGTTGATCCTGCTCCCGCTGGGCGCGAACGCGATGCTCTCGCTCACGGCCGTCGCCCGCGGTCGCCTGGCTCTTGCCGCTGCACGCTTCAGCGAAGCGTTCGAACACCTCTCGCCGCTTTTCGACGACAACCACGCCGGCTTTCAGCCCTTCGTCGCCGGTTGGACAATCGCAGACATGGCCGAGGCAGCCGCACGAGTCCCAGAAAGTCAATCGACCGCACGCGAGGCTGTGACCGAATGGCGGCCGGTTGCCGAATCCACCGGCAGTCCGCACCTCGCGTTACAGATCGCATTCGCTGACGCCCTTCTGGGAGACGACGACACGGCCGAGGATCGCTTCCGTCGTGCAATCGAAGACGCAGGCGCAGACTGGGCCGACCTGAGAGCGCGGGCCCAACTCGCGTACGGCAGTTGGCTGCGACGGAACCGCCGCTCGAGTGAGTCCCGTCCACTCCTCCGTGAGGCTGCACAGACCTTCGACGCTCTCGGCCGATCGGAATACGCCGAGCGAGCGAGGCAGGAGCTGCGCGCATCGGGCGAGAAAACGCGCAGGCGCGTTCCCGAGGCCTGGGCACAGCTGACGCCCCAGGAGCTACAGATCGCACAGCTGGCAGCCGACGGACTCACCAATCGCGGGATCGGCGAGCGTCTGTATCTCTCACACCGCACCATCGGCTCGCACCTCTATCGGATATTCCCGAAACTCGGAATCACGAGTCGAGGCCAACTCGCAGCTGCCCTCACCACGGCATTGCACGATGGGTAAGGTCGTAGCGAGAAGCCGCGTCGCCGGACGCCCATCTGCCCAATATCCCGCGAGCACCCCACGACACCCTGGTTCGCTCATCGTTGAGCGGGAAGTGTCTCAGCCATCCCGACGCTGAGGTCGCCCTACCCGTGACCGGTTCAGATTTCCTCAGCCGAGCCGGGCGAGCGAGCGGCGCACTCTACTCCTTTCGCCAACCCGATCCGCGACATCGCACGGACGGGGTCGTCCTGATCGTCGAAGTCGCAACCGGAGAGCGCACCTCTCTAGCAAAAGAGGGAGTCAGCGTCGCGCCGGCGCGGCGACGGCGGGTCGACTGGGCGCCCTTCCCGGCCGCTCTGGAAGTCGCGGTCTAACCGTGCCCTTCCTGCCCCGGTCGTGGCGGCTCGTGCCCCGACGAGCTCGTGCCGCCGAGGGCGCCGATTGGGGGCTCGTCGCCTCGCGCGCCGGACTCCTCGTCGCGCTGCGCGTCCCTCAGCGCCACGTTCGCCACGCGCGCGTTCGGGACCTACCAGCGCTCGATCTGAGCCGCTTGCGCCCGGGGAAGACTGCCCGATAGAGCACGTTTCTGCGCGAACTAGCACGTTTCTGCTTGAATAGGGTCATGTTGACGGAGGAGCGGCGTGAGGCGATCCTCGAGCGGCTGCAGCGCGACGGGAGGGTCGTCGCGACGGAGTTGAGCTCCTCGCTCGCGGTCTCGCCGGATACCGTGCGACGGGATCTGCGCGAGCTGGACGAAGCAGGGCTGCTTCGGCGCGTCCACGGTGGGGCGCTGCCGGCCGCGGTCGGCGCGCGCTCGTTCGCGGCCCGCCTCGAGCAGGCCCCGGACGCCAAGGCGGCGATCGCGCGCGCAACCGGCCGCCTCTTCCGCCAGGGTCAGGTCATCCTGCTCGACGCCGGGACGACGACGCTGGAGGTGGCGCGCCACCTGCCGCCCGGACTTGAGGCGACCGTGATCACCAACAGCCCTCCGATCGCCGTGGCACTCGCCGAGCACCCGACCGTCGAGGTGATCGTGCTCGGCGGCCTGCTCGTCAAGGAGGCGCAGGCGCTCGCAGGCGCGGCGACCATCGAGGCGTTGCGCAGCGTGCGTGCCGACGTGCTCGTCCTCGGCGTCTGCAGCCTGCATCCGGAGATCGGCATCACGGTGCTCGAGCTCGAGGAGTCCTACGTGAAGCGCGCGATGATGGCGAACGCCGCCGAGGTCGTGGCCGTCTCTTCCGCCGACAAGCTCGGCTCCGCCGGGCCTTACGTGATCGGCCCGCTGGAGGAGCTGACATACCTCGTCACCGAGGAGTCGGCTTCCGCGGCGCCACTCGCGGACTACCGGGCAGCGGGCGTCGAGGTGGTGCTCGCCTGATGCGCGGGACACGCGTCGCCGTCACGCTCTTCTTCTTCGCCGACGGCCTCGCGTTCGGCAGCTGGGCGGCGCGCATTCCGGCGGTGCGCGATCAGGCGGGCCTGACGACGCCCGAGCTGGGGCTCGCGCTGTTCGCAATGTCGCTGGGAGCGCTCCTCTCCATGCCGCCGGCGGGCTGGCTGAGCGAGCGGGTCGGCAGCCGCCTCGTAACGGTGGCGGGCTCCGTCGTCGGCGGCGCGTCGCTCTTCCTCGCGTCGCTCGCGAGCGGCCGCGGCGACCTCGCGGCGGCGCTGCTCGCGTTCGGCGCGGCTTTCGGCGCGATCAACGTCTCGGCGAACGCGCAGGGACTGGCCCTCGAGCGGTTGTACGGACGCTCGATTCTCTCCTCGTTCCACGCCGCGTTCAGCGCCGGCGGGCTGGCAGGCGCAGGCGTTGGCGCACTCGTCGCAGCGGCGGGCATCGGGCCGCGCGCGCACTTCGGAGTGCTGGCGCTCGCTGTCGGCCTGGGCGCTCTCGTCACAGGGCGCCGGCTGCTCCCGCCCGAGCCCGGCGATGCCCGACAGGCGCCGATCCTCGTCCGCCCGCCGCGGGTGCTGCTCGTCCTCGGCGCGGCGGCGTTCTTCACGCTGCTCGCCGAGGGAGCCGCGGCCGACTGGAGCGCCGTCTACCTCGCCGACTCGCTCGGGGCCACGGCGGGCGTCGCTGCGCTGGGCTACACCGCGTTCTCGCTCGCGATGGCGACGAGCCGCACGCTCGGCGACCGGCTGAACGGCAGGTTCGGCCCGTCGGCTCTCGCGCGCACGGGCGCTCTCGTTGCGGCCACGGGTCTCGCGGTGGCGCTGAGCGTCGCCTTGCCGGCTGCCGCACTGGCGGGCTTCGCGGCGATGGGCGCGGGCCTCGGTGTGATCGTGCCGGTGTTGTTCCGCGCCGCCGGCTCGACGCCCGGCGTGTCCGCCGGCGTCGGCATCGCGGCGGTCTCGACGATCGGCTGGCTCGGGTTCCTCTCAGGTCCGGCGGCGATCGGCCTCGCCGCCGGCGCCGTCGGTCTGCAGGCGGCGCTCGTCATCGTCGTCGTCTCGGTCGTCACGGTGGCGCTCCTCTCGCGGGCGGCGGCGCCGGTGCGTGGAGGCGAGGTAGCGCCGGACGCGCGGCGCTACGCCGCGAGCCGGCCCGGCGGTCGCGCGGCTCCCGCGGAGCCGGGCAGCGGAGCGACTTCGAGCTCCGCCCGCGGTCGGAGGCCGATCAGTCCGGGGAATGCGTGGGCGGCGTCCTGCACGCGCTCCTCCGACGAAGAGGCCGGTCGATCGCTCGAGCTCCACGACCCGGCCGGCGTGGCGGAGCGCGTCGCGGGCGTCGCTCACCACGAGCCCCCGCGCCAGCTCGTAGACGCCGTAGAGCGCGACGACCAGCACCGCCTCGGTGCGCAGCGGCTGGCGCACGGACAGCCAGCCGCGGAGTCGGCCCGCGGCCTCTGCGGTCGGCGAAGGCGCCCGGGCGTTCGTCACGCGGCGGGGTCCAGCTCGTCGCGGCGGGCGTAAGTGGAGCACGACTCGGATGCTGCGCCCGGCGGTCTCCGGCGCGTCGTGTGCCTGCCCGAATCCGATTCCTAGTCTTTTGCGCGCTCCACCCCTAGCCGGTCGACGCAATGCTTGGGGGGAAATCTGGGGACGATCCCCGATGCGGTGACGCCGCATCGCGGGCACGGTCGCAGCCGGGCTGCGACGCGGCCTTGGACATAGGAGGCAGACGCATGGTTGTCGAGTACATCCGCTACGTGATCGACGAAGGTCGAGCGGAAGCGTTCGAGCAAGCGTATCGGGGCGCCGCCGAGGCGCTGGACGCGTCGGAGGACTGCGAGCGGTACGAGGTCGCGCGTTGCAGCGAGGACCCGACGCAGCAGATCGTCCGCATCGAGTGGGACTCGGAAGTGGGGCATCTGTCGGGCTTCCGCGCGAGCCCGGAATTCCGCCGCTTCTTCCAGGCGGTCGGGCCCTTCGTGCACGACATCGAGGAGATGCGCCACTATCGGGTCACGCTCTCGAGCAATGATCGGTCGCGAGCGTGACCGCGCCGGAGTGGGGGATGGGTAGACAGGACGAGAAGGGACGACGGTTCAGAGACCTCCACGCGGGTGAGCCGTTCGTCATTCCGAACCCGTGGGATGCCGGCTCGGCCCGCGCCTTCGCAGCGCTCGGGTTCGACGCGCTCGCCAGTACGAGCTCGGGGTTCGCGTTCACGCTCGGCCGCCTCGACGGCGACGTGACGCTCGACGAGGTCGTCGAGCACACCCGGAGGCTCGACCGCGCAACCGACCTCCCGGTCTCGGTCGATCTCGAGAACGGCTACGGCGACCATCCCGAGAGCGCCGCACGCGCGATCACCCGCGCTGCGGAAGCAGGCGCCGTCGGCGGCTCAATCGAGGACTTCGCCGGAAACGCCGGCCTCTACGACCTCGGGCACGCCGTCGAGCGAGTCGCAGCGGCGGTGGAAGCGGCGCGACGGCTCGACTTCCCGTTCACGGTGACGGCGCGTGCGGAGAACCACATCCGCGGCAATCCGGATCTCGACGACACGCTTGCCCGTCTGCAGGCGTTCGAGGAGGCCGGCGCCGACGTGCTCTACGCACCGGGGTTGCGGACGGTGGAGGAGATCCGCACGGTCTGCGAGGCCGTCTCGAGGCCGGTCAACGTGCTCGCCCGGCGCGACCTGTCGCTGACCGATGTCGTGGAGGCGGGTGCGCAGCGGATCAGCGTCGGCGGCGCGCTGACCTGGGCGGCCGTGAACGCTGCCGTCGCCGCGGCCGGCGCCATCCGCGACCGCGGCGACTTCTCGCAGCTCGGCTCGATGCCGTCGGTCGACGACTGGTTCGGGCCCTAGGAAATGCCGCGCTCCTCCGCGAACCGAACGAGTTCGACGCGGCCCTGGTGGCAGAACTGCGCCTTCAGAGACCCCGGCGCGTAGTAGAGCCCTGCGTGCAAGACGCCCGAATTGCGCCCGCTTTGGTGTGCGGCGAGCCGGTCCTCCTTGTCGAAGACTGCGAGGTTCAGACCCGGGCGCGCCTCGAGCAGCGCCATCGCGGTTGCCAGCCCGACGAGCCCGGCCCCGACGATCACAACGTCGTGCCGCTCGGACACTGATCTGGTAGGCACTCGCGGGCGCCGTCAGGACGCGTTCGCGGTCGACGAGCTACGAGACACCGGGAGCATCTTGCCTTCCAGCGCGCAACCGCTGAGCGCCAGGCTAAACGCGCGTGACCGGCGTCAGCCGGACGGTGCCGGCGCGGTCGACTCGCGCACGACGAGTCGCGTGCCGAGCTCGATCCGAAGCGTCTCGACGCGCTGCCGCGCGATCAGTCGCGTCAGGAGGCTGACCGCCGTCCGTCCCATCTCCGCGAGCGGTTGGCGAACGGTCGTGAGCGACGGGAAGACGATCGTCGCGTGCTCCACGTCGTCGAAGCCGACGACCGACAGCTCCTCGGGGACGCGGATGCCGCGCGCCCGCGCGGCGTGGATCACGCCGATTGCGAGGTTGTCGTTGAACGCGAAGATCGCGGTCGGAGGCTCGTCGAGATCGAGCAGCCTGTTCGCGGCGTCGATGCCGCCTGCGATCTCGAAGTTCGACTCCAGCACGAGCGCCGGGTCGGGAACCACTCCCGCGCCGGCGAGCGCTGCGAGGTAGCCGCGCCGGCGGTCCTCGGTCGCAATCCAGCCGCGCGGGCCTGTGATCGCGGCGATCCTCCGGTGGCCCAGCGCGAGCAGGTGCTGCATCGCCTGGTCGGCGCCCGTGGTGTGGGCCGCCGAAACGGACGGGATCGGCTCCTCGAGCGGCAGACGCGGGTCGACGACGACGAAGCGGTAGCCCTGGTCGAGGAGCCGCGCCAGCTCGTCGCTCGATTCCTCGGGGAGAACGAGCAGCGCGCCGTCGGTCAGGCCGTGCATCAGGCGATCGAGCAGCGAGACCTCGCGATCGTGCTCGTGGTGGGTGGGCGAGAGGACGAGGCGCAGCTCGTGCTCGTAGAGCGCCTCGGCGGCGCCCGAGAGGATGGCCGAGAAGTAGACGGGGTAGACGAGCGGGACGAGCACGCCGACGAGGCCGGTGCGACCGGCAGAGAGGCTGCGGGCGGTCCGGTTCGTCGCGTACCCGTGCTCGCGGATGACTGAGCTGACGAGCTCCCTCGTCTCCTCGGAGACGTCGCTGCGCCCGTTGACGACGCGCGAGACGGTTGCGATCGAGACGCCCGCGAGGTCGGCGATCTCA
>Ga0126307_10002732_pt1 | contig 11959 bp, 15 predicted proteins | sample Plot28_FD_89955 | JGI IMG/M metagenome (GOLD analysis project Ga0126307, IMG submission 89955) | Serpentine soil microbial communities from UC McLaughlin Reserve, CA, USA - Plot28 | ecosystem: Environmental > Terrestrial > Soil > Grasslands | place: USA: UC McLaughlin Reserve, Lake County...
AACGCAAAATAATAAATGACCGTTTCTTCGCTCACCGGCCCATAGAGCCGGAAGAGATGGATCACCGCCAAAAGCCCGATTAACCATGGAATGATCCGCGGCACGTTGAAGGCCGGGGGATGCCGGCGTACCGGGCTTTCGAACTCCATCATGCTCTCCTTCGCTCCTTCGCTGCCGGCTCGAACCTGACAGAACGCCATGATTGCAATGGAGTTCATTATCAATGGCCTAGGCGCAGGAGATTCCCCTTTTTGGCACGCCTTCTGCAAGGGCTGTTTAGCGGTGTTGGAATGACACATAAATCGCCTCCAGTGGGGCCGGCGGGGCGAATAGGATGGGACGATTGCGTATGATGGACGATCCTTCTTCGACTCCGGAAATTGCCCATTCGGGCACGCGTCATCTCTTTCGCTACTGGGAATCCATCCGCAAGGAGCGCAGCACCCCCTTGCGCAGCGATATTGGGCTGCACAGTATCAGCCAGCTCCTACCCTGGGTCTTTATTACCGAGCGAAGCGATGCTTCGGCCCACCTCCTCCGGCTGGCTGGAACCGGCATCTGCCGCCTGTGGGGCGCCAACATGACCGGAAGGGACCTCTTCGAGCGCTGGCCCGCCTTCGAGCGCCAGACGATGGCACGCCTGCTCGATTCCGCTTCGAGGCGACATCAGCCCTTCATCATGCGCTGCATGGCGAGAACCGACGGCGGCCGCCGCACCAGTCTCGAGATCATCGGGTTGCCCGTTGAAGCCGACGATACCGGCACCGTCCAGGTTCTCGGTCTCATCGTCCCACTAAGCGAGCCGGACTGGCTCCGCAGCGAGCCGCTGACGTCCTTCGAGCTCACCAGCATACGAATTTTCTGGACGGAGCAGGTCCCCAGCCAGGAAATAGCCCCCGCAAAGCCATCGAAGAAGCATTTGCCCCATCTTCAGGTCATCCAGGGCGGGCTTTCGCATTAACGTTTCTTTTCTCGGGCGAAAAATGAACCGTCAAGCTTAACCCGTAATTTACGGCGGATGCGTAGGCTTTCATCCGGGCTCCCGCCACAGTCTGCCATTCGAATCGGCGAGGCCCGCCAGCCCATGATTCGATGGATGTACCGTGACCGCATCTCTGTTCGATCCTGCCCTAACTCATGACCAGCCGCAGCTTGTGCCCGATCCCGATTTGACCGGCAGATTCATGCTGCCCGATACGAGCGAACATCCCTGTAAGGTTTCTCAGCTCACGATTGACGGTGCCTTCTTCACCACCGATGCGCCACCCCCGCCGGGCCTGCCTATTGTCGCCTATATCGATGGTATCGGCCGGGTTGTCGGCACCTCGGGCCCTCTCGCGGCCAATGGGTTTTCGGTCAACTTCACCATGACCGGCACGACGCGTGACCGCTTTGCCTCACGCCTCGATGCATTGCACGGCAAGGAGGCAGCGCCTGAAACCAGCCTTCGCCGCTCGGTGCGCTATAACGTGAACACATCGTCTCAGCTGGGCCTGCCCGATGGCCGGATGTATGCCTGCGAGGTCCTCGATATTTCCCTGACCGGCGCCGCAGTCAAGACAGATGTCATGCCCTCGCTCGGCACCTGCGTGGTGATCGGCAAGATGCGCGGCCGGATCGTGCGCTACACCGACAGGGGCATCGCCATCGAATTCGTTAAGCCTTTGGATCGCGACAGCTTGGCCGAGCATCTCCGTTAGGATTTTTGCCGGTGATCGGCGGATTTCAGCGACCCCCATGGTTAATCGATCGCACAATTGGTTACAGAATTGTTCTTTATTTACAGACATTTGTGACGCAGCACTGAACGCTCCTTCAAAACATTTCCGATAGCCTCCTTCCCAATGAACAAGGGTTGGGGTGTCGAACAATGTTTGCAAAACTGTTGAGTGCGCTGGCTTCTGGCCTGTTTGCCATGGCTACCGCCGCCCATGCGGTGGAAAGCAACGCTCCCGCGACGGAACGGGCCTTTGCTCCGGTTTATGGCAAAACGCTTCCCCCTATTGGATTTGTGGAGTTTTGCACCCGCGAGAAGCAGCACTGCCTTCCGGATAATTCACATCGGCGTCGTATCGCGCTGACCGAAGCGCATTGGAAGCTGCTGCAGCAGATCAACGCCCGAGTGAATTACTCAATTGCGCCGGTAAGCGACCTCGATCTCTATGCCGTTCCTGAGCGATGGGATTACCCCGTCTATGCGGGAGACTGCGAAGACTATGTATTGCTTAAAAAGCGCGAGCTCGAAAATCTTGGTTTTTCATCCCATGCGCTGCTGATCACGGTCGTTCTCGACGAAGCCGGCGAGGGCCATGCCGTGCTCATGGTATCGACCACCCACGGAGACTTCGTTCTAGATAACCGCCGGGATGCGGTCGTCCGCTGGACTGACACGCGATATCGTTTTCTCAAGCGCCAATCTCAGGAGGATCCGCGCCTGTGGGTGGCGCTTTCCGAAGCCGGCAAGACATCGGTGGTGGAAGCCGCCCAGAACAACTGAGGAAATAAACATCAGAGATTGATCCGGTCGGCGTCCCCTCCCCATCCCCCACCAGACCGGGTCATAGGAGCCGGCTCAGCCCCACCCTGAGCCGGCTCCGCTTTATTCAATCGGCTTCATCCCCGTCACATAGCGTTTCCAATTGGCGGCATAGCCAAGTGCCGATCGTGTGATGCCTTCCACCTCTTCAGGCGAAAGCTGCCGGCTGACCTTGCCCGGCATCCCGATGACCAGCGAATTATCCGGGATCACGCGGCCCTCGGTTATCAGGGCCTTCGCTCCGATGAGGCAATTGCGGCCGATCCTGGCATGGTTGAGCACCGTGGCGCCCATGCCGATCAGTGAATTGTCACCGACCGTGCAGCCGTGCAGAATTGCCTGATGGCCGACGGTGCAATTGCGCCCGACGGTCAAGGGCGCACCGGCGTCGGTGTGAAGAACGGCACCGTCCTGCACATTGCTGCCGTCCCCGATGATGATGAGCTCCTGATCGCCGCGCACCACCGCCGCGAACCAGACACTCGCATCGGTTCCGATCTGGACTCTACCGACGACCGTGGCCGTGGGCGCGATCCAATAGCAGCCGTTTCCCGGAAGCTCCGGCGCGATTCCTTCAAGCTCATGAATGGCCATGGCGGACCATGTGATATGATGGCATGTGATTCACTTTCGGCTCACCCTTCCATGACGCATTATCATAGCCATTACCAGCGCCAGCGCTTTCGGCAACGCTCCCTCGGCCTGTTGGTATTCTTCTTCCTTGCCGCCTTCATGATTTTTTCCGGTTCGATCCTGGCTTATTATTTCATTCCGGGTGGCGGCATTTTGCTTGCCCTGCCGGGCGGCGACCAGCACCCGCGCAATCGCCTGATCGAGATCGCCTTCGCCGGCGAAAAATTTTATGTTCCCGCTTCCATATTGAAACGCGTGAAGCGGCGGATGTTCGGCTCCGTCGAGCAGATCGACGTGCAGATCCCCTGGCCTTATGACCATCTCGCCGTCATCTCAGGGACGGTGCAGCAAACTGCCGACATCAGGGACTGGGTACTCATAACCCTGGTGCCGAAGGCCAAACGCAAGCCGCCTGACGAGCGCTTCAACACGATCGATAAATACTATTTCGCGGGTCCGCCGGTTCAGCAAGCCTCGGGCCTGCTGCGATATGATTACCGCGCCGATTCGCCTTACAAGGATTTGCAGCTGTTCGTCGACACGGCCGCGGCCGGCGCGCCCGCGGTCATTCGCTGCGATCTGAAGCCGTCGAGCCTCGGACCCATACTTTGCGAGCGCGAGGTAATGGCGAGCGAGCTGATCACGGCGCGCATTCGCTTTGCGAGACCGCACCTCGAGGATTGGCGAGAGATCAATCGGGTGGCCCGCAGTGTCATCCGCGCGCTTCTGCGCAGGACCGCCGTTCGATAACCGCTAGCCTTCGAGGTCGATCTCCAGGATTGCCATCTGGAAATTATAGGACAGTTCGCCATCCTCATCGTCGCGAAACAGCACGCCGATGAATTCATCGCCGATATAGACTTCAGCGGAATCATCTTTCTGCGGCCGTTTTCTTACCTGAATGGAGGGCAGCTCGAACTTCATCCGCAGATATTGCGTAAGCTTTGTCAGTTCTTCGGGCTTCAACTCATGCTCCTCATGCTGTCGGCCAAGGGTCTAACCGGCCAAACTCGCAAGGACAAGCGCAAAAGCACCCCATCACACCCACGCCGTCCGGCCAAAGCCGGAATCCAGCTTCATTAAATCGGCGCCGTAGCTTAATCCTGCAGCCCGGCAATATCCTCGATGTGATGGTCCATCAGGCGGGCCGGCTCCTCGCAGCCGGCGGTGCCGACCAGCCGGGCCGGAACACCCGCGACCGTGCTTTTTGGCGGCACGTCGTGGAGAACGACCGATCCCGCGGCTACCCGCGAGCATTGGCCGATTTCGATGTTGCCGAGGATTTTTGCTCCCGCACCGATCAGAACGCCCTTGCGCACTTTAGGATGCCGGTCGCCCTCCTGCTTGCCCGTTCCTCCGAGCGTGACGCCGTGCAGCATCGATACATTGTCTTCCACGACCGCCGTCTCGCCGATGACGATGTCATGGCCATGATCGATCATGATGCCGCGCCCGATCGGCGCATTGGGATGAATGTCGACGCTCGCCACAACCGAAACGCGGCTCTGCAGGTAGAAGGCGAAGTCCTTGCGGCCCATTCGATAGAGCTGATGGCCCATCCGATGGGTCTGCAGCGACTGGTAGCCCTTGAAATAGAGAAGCGGCTCGATGTAGCGCGTGCACGCCGGGTCGCGGTCATAGGTCGCCAATATGTCGGCACGCGCCGCCTGCGCGATATCGGGATCGGCTTCGAGTGCGTCTTCGAACGCCTTGATCACCTGATCGGCACTGATGTCAGCGGTCCCCAGCCGCTGCGCGAGCCGATGGACAAGCGCTTCCTCGAATCCGTCATGATTCAATATCGCGCCATAGATGAAGCCGCCGATCGCCGGGTCGTTGCGCACGATCTCCTCGGCCTCGGATTTCATCCGCGACCACACCAGATCGATCTTTTCGGCAGGCTGCAGGCTGACATTATGGCGGATCATTGGCTACTCCACGAGACAGGCCGACTATACCGTATTTTGGCGAAGCTCGCGAGCCTGCCACGCAAATGTGAAGGCCGCGTTGCGTGCTGCTGCTTTTCACTGAACCGCGTCAAGGAAGGCCACTACGCTCTCCTTGTGTAGCCTGTCTCCTACGGCATTCATATGGTTGCGGCCAGGCAAAATAACACCTTTCGCTCCGGGAATGGCTGCCACCAGAGGCTCGACGGGGCCGGCGGTCAAGTCTTCCGAACCTGCGGCCACCAGCACGGGAACCCTGATCAGCTGCAGTTCTTCCTTGCTGATCGTCTGGCGCGCCGAGCGCATGCAGGCGGCTAGCGCCTTCAGATCACTGCCGGTCTGTTCGGCAAAGCTGCGAAAGGCCCGCGCGGTCTCGCCGCTCACCGCATCTAGGCTGTCGGCCTCCAGCGCCCGCGCAATGGGCTCAACGTCATCAATGCCGCGGATCATATTTGCCGCAAGGCCGGAAAATACAGCGGCGGTCACATGCTGAGCATGGTCGATTGCAAGCAGCGCCGCAATGCGCGCGCCCATCGAATAGCCCATGATGGCCAAATGGTCATGGCCAAGATGCTGGATCAGCCGATATGCATCATCGGCCATCAGCGCAGCCGAGTAGAATTTCGGATCGTAGAATTTGCTGCTTTTGCCATGGCCGCGATTGTCGAAGGTGATGGCTTGAAAGCCTGCCTGGTTGAGTGAGCGCACCCAGCCCGTATCGACCCAGTTCACTCTGCCCGTCGAGGCGAAGCCGTGGATCAGCAGAACGGGCCGCCCATCGCCCCAGACCTCATAGGCAATAGTCGCTGTGTCATGGGTGAAGAAGTGCATCTTGCGTGAATTCGCCCTATTGCACGTCATGCGCGGACTTGATCCGCGCATCTGGTTGTTTCTCAGCGAGATGACCGGGTCAAGCCCGGCCATCACGAATTTTCCGAGGCCACCACCCGATGGACAGACTTCACCGCGCCATGCTATTCGCGGCCTGCTTGAACTCTCGGAGCAAACAGATGGCCCACACATCGACGCCTAAATTCCACAACGAAGCCGGCGTGCCTGCCATCCAGATTGGAACGAAGGAGTTTGAGTGCATCGGCGCCAAGCCGCCCCAGGATCATCCGCATATTTACATCGATATGGGACATGAAGACGAAGCCATCTGTCCCTATTGTTCGACTGTTTACCGATATGATCCGGCATTGGCTCCGGCCGGCGCGCGACCCGCCGGCGCCCTCTTTTCAGAAGACGCCGGCTGATTGTCCCCGGTCGCGGACAAAACCTAAAATCATTTGCAGTTTGGTGCCGGCCGCTGGCTTCCGGCACTGGAGTCATTGTCGGGCAAGGGAATGAACCCAGCGGTGAGAATCGCCTTGGCCCTCCGCCGCCAATCGGTGGGGCATATGCGATGAGCATGGCGCTCGCTGCGAAGTTCACTTTCAAGCACTTCTATGCCCAGCTCCTCCAGGATGGCCCTGCTCTCTGCCAGAGAGGGCTCGATCGGCGTTGCACCACATAGCGCATTTGCTCTGAGAACCCAAGTCATGGTTGCTGCCGGCCCAAGTTAACACCCTTAGATTGAACAGAGTTGCGTGATTTGGCAAGCCCGTAAATCGGCAAGCTCGGCCATTGGAAAACGGCGGGTGAATCCGCTAGCGCAAGACTGGGCCTGAAAGCCCGCCGCCAGCGCTGATCGATTTTGTCTGGTTCGACTTTTCCGAAAGCAGCCCCTTCGCCGTCCCGCCCGGCAGGCAGGAACAGCCGGCAAGCGCAAGCAGCGCCAGAAGCGGCAGCGTGAATCGGGAACCCCTCATGGAGCGCTTAGGATTACATCAGTGAGACCCGTTGTCCAGCCGCCTGAACCTATTCTTGGCAAAGGCAAATCGACCTGCAACAGTGCTCCCATGCCGAGTGGCGTTCTCTCCATTGCACAGGCGCGGCGGATCGCCCTCGTCGCTCAAATGGCGCCAGGTGCCAGCCGGCCGAAATCTCTCCCCGGACCGGCCGCAATCGAAAAGCTGGTTGAGAAGCTCAACCTTTTGCAGATCGATTCCGTCAATGTGCTCTCCCGCTCGCATTATCTCCCGGTCTTTTCCCGCCTCGGAACTTATGATCGCGCCACCCTCGATGACCTGACCTTTTCCCCTCGCCGTCGCCGCTTTTTTGAATACTGGGCGCATGAGGCAAGCTTCCTGCCGCTTGCGTTCTTTCCGCTGTTTCGCTGGCGCATGGACGCTGCGCGCCAGGGCGAGGGTATTTACAAGGGCCTCATTGAATTCGCCCGTAACGAGCCACATTACATCACTGCCATTCTCAATGAAATCCGCAGCCGTGGTCCGCTCACCGTTCGCGACCTGCCCGATCCGGGCAAGCGGCTGCCCGGCTGGTGGGGCTGGTCGCCGGGCAAAGTCGCGCTGGAATATCTGTTCTGGACCGGCGAGGTTACCGCTGCGACGCGCCGCAATTTCGAGCGCCGCTATGATTTGACCGAACGTGTGATCCCGCCGGAAATCTTCCACACGCCGCAGGTGACGCGGGCCGATGCCGTGCGCGAGCTGATGCGGCTTTCCGCACGCGCGCTCGGCATCGCGACTGCCGCCGACCTTCGCGATTACTTCCGGCTTCCCCTGGCCGATGCGCGAAAAGCATTGGCCGAGCTCGTCGAGGCCGGCGTTCTTGAAGAGGTGGCTGTCGAGACATGGCGCAATCCTGCCTATGTCGTCAAGGCGGCACCCGTGCCGCGCAAATCGCCCTTCTGTGCCAGCCTGCTGTCGCCCTTCGATCCGCTCGTGTGGGAACGCTCACGCACCGAACGGCTCTTCGGATTCTCATATCGCATCGAGATCTATACGCCCGCCGGAAAGCGCCGGCATGGCTATTACGTTCTGCCCTTCCTGTTCGGCGACCGCTTCGCAGCACGCCTTTGCCTCAAGGCCGACCGTGCCGCATCCACTCTGATGATCAACACGGCACATGCCGAACCCGGCATCGACCTGGCGGCCACGGTCGAGGCCCTCGCCCGCGAACTTGCGTTGCTCATGCGCTTTCTCGGCCTGGCAGAGATGCAAGTGAAGCGCAAAGGCGATCTGGCAGTCCCGCTCAGGAAGGCTATCGGTGCGTGAGCGCGTGATCGCTATACCATCCCCTCGTCTTCGATGTTGAGCAGCCTGCCGCAGGCCTTGCAATGAACGGCGTCATAGTCATGCCGCTTGAGGCCGCAGGCCGGGCATTTGAACTCTACCTTGGAGGGCCGCAGCATCACCTGGACGAGCCGCAAAAACAGCGACACCCCGAAGATCATAATGATCACCGAGATCAGCCTTCCCCAAGTTCCCGTGAGCACGATGTCGCCGAAGCCGGTAGTGGTCAGCGCCGTTACGGTGAAATAAAGCGCATCCACGTAATTCGCGATCTTGGGATTGATGTAATGCTGCGTCTCATAGACGACCGCCGTCATCACGAACAGGAACACCGCGAGATTGATTCCTGACAGGATCGTCTGTTCGTTGCGGCGGAAGAACCAGGAGTCCTTTCGCAGCCGCTGCACGAGCTGGTACGACCGAAACAGCCGCAACAGCCGCGCCACGCGCAAAAACGCAAAGCCCTCGCCGACGATTGGTGCGAGCAGCGATGCGATCACCACTATGTCGGCGATCCCGAAAGGGCTGATGAGGAATTTCAGCTTGCTTGTGCAGATCCACAGGCGGCCAAGAAACTCAACCAGCAGCAAGAAGCCCACGATCGCATCCACGATCTCGACAGCGGGCGAATGCGATGTAAATGACGTGGCGACCAGGAAGCAGATCGTGAAGACGTCGAATACCAGCAGCCCGTAGCGAAAGCGATGAGCTTGCGCACTATCACCCTCATAGAGTCCGGTAAGCTTCTTTCGAAATCTGGCGGCGGCTTTCATCAGGCGCGAGGCTGAACGCCTAATCCTTCGGGCTGCGTTTTACGCCCTCTTCGACCAGCCGCCTGATCGCCTCCGGCCGACCCGGCCTGTCGGGCTGCGCTTCGCGCCACTGGTCGAGCAGTTCGAGATCGTCGGCCATGATACGCACGCCGATGAGGGTGCCTCCGCCCGCTTGTGGCGGCCCGGGCCGCCTTTTGATCTTGTCCGGTTTGTCGGATGGTTGTTTTGCCATGGCGGCATGATAACAGCGGTGACGAGTCGGGCAAGGCGCGCCGACTTTTCTCCTCTCCAAACATTAAACTAATCGGTTGACAATTCCCTCCGCATAATTATATTGAACCTTATGGTTGAACATCCAGCACATCTCGACGCTGTTTTTCACGCCCTGTCCGATCCGACCCGGCGGGCCATGCTTGGTCAACTGGCGGAACGGGAACGCACGATCGGAGAACTGGCAACCCCGTTCAGCATGAGCTTCGCCGGCGCATCGAAACACGTGCGGGTGCTGGAGAGCGCCGGACTGGTAACGCGCACGATCCGCGGCCGCACCCATCTCTGCCGCCTGCGCGCGGCGCGGCTCGCAGAAGCCGATGCGTGGCTGAGGCGTTACGAGCGCTTCTGGACCGACCGTCTGGACATGCTCGAACAGCTCCTCCGCGACGACGACACACGCAGATCCCCACCCTCGAAAGGAGACGACCGATGACAGAACTCGCGACCCAGGATGGTTATGGCGCGCTGATTGAGCCCACCACCTTGGAGATCCAGCGCCTGCTGCCCGGCCCCATCGAACGCATCTGGGCCTATCTCACAGAGAGCGAACTGCGCCGCCAGTGGCTGGCGGCTGGCCAGATGGAGTTGAAAGTCGGAGCGCTCTTCGAATTCGTGTGGCGCAACGACGACCTCACCAGCCCGCCTGGAGAGCGGCCGCCCGGTTTCAGCGACGAGCACCGGATGCAGGCCCGCATCACCGAGCTTGATCCGCCCCGCAAGCTCGCCATCACCTGGCAAGGCAGCGGTGACGTCTCCTTTGAACTGGAGCCCGTCCGCGACCGGGTACTGCTCACGGTCGTTCATCGCCGCGTTCCCAATCGCGCGACCCTGCTCAAGGTTAGCGCCGGCTGGCACATGCATCTCGAGGTTCTGGCAGCCCGCGCAACGGGCAAGGAGCCGGCGCCGTTCTGGGATGGCTGGCGCCGCCTGCAGGAGGAATATGATCGGCGGCTGCCGGCCTGGGACAAATGATTGGTCCACGAACTCTGACGCGTGAGAGAAAACATGGGCAGCTCAACCTATCGCTGGGTGATCGTTGCGGCTGGAGGCTTGCTCAGCTGTGTGGCCATCGGCGCCATGTTTTCGCTCCCCGTTTTTCTTCTGCCGATCTCGCAGGATACCGGCTGGTCCGTCACCGGCGTGTCGAGCGCCATGACGATTGGTTTTGTCGCCATGGCAGTGGCAAGCATGGCCTGGGGCACGCTTGCCGACCGCATCGGCGCCCGGCCCGTGGTGCTGATTGGTTCTCTCGTCTTGGCAGCAAGCCTGGCGCTAGCCAGCCAGGCCACATCGCTTATTCAGTTCCAGCTGATTTTCGGAATGGCGGTCGGAGGTGCGATAGCCTCGGTCTTTGCACCCATGATGGCCTGCGTCACAGAATGGTTCGACACTCATCGCAGCCTTGCGGTGTCTTTGGTATCCGCCGGCATGGGAATGGCGCCGATGACGATGTCGCCATTAGCGGCCTGGCTTGTCTCCATTTACGATTGGCGAACGTCCCTTCTTATCATTGCAGCGCTTGCCGCCTCATTGATGATACCGGCCGCGCTGCTCATACGCAGCCCGCCGGCTCTGGACGGCAACAATGCAGTCGCTTCCGATGACGGTGAGCCGCAATCTGAGATGTCTTTGGGGCAAGCGATCAGGTCACCCCAGTTCCTCATACTGCTGCTGACGAATTTCTTTTGCTGCGCCACGCACTCGGGCCCGATCTTTCACACGGTGAGTTATGCCGTCAGCTGCGGCATACCGATGATTGCCGCTGTTTCGATCTACAGTGTGGAAGGGCTGGCAGGCATGGGCGGCCGGGTCGCCTTCGGAATCCTTGGCGACCGGCTGGGAGCCAAGCGCGTCCTCGTGTCGGGGCTCCTGCTTCAGGCATTTGGCGCGCTAGCCTATGTCTCCGCGCGCGAGCTCGGCGCGTTTTACGCGGTGGCCGCACTGTTCGGTTTTATCTATGCCGGTATCATGCCGCTTTATGCCGTCATCGCGCGTGAGACTTTTCCGCTGCGGATGATGGGAACTGTTATCGGCGGAACGGCCATGGCTGGCAGCTTGGGGATGGCAGCCGGCCCCTTAGCTGGTGGGCTGATCTTCGACGCCTTCGCGAGTTACACTTGGCTCTATGTCGGCTCTTGGGGTATCGGGCTCGGGGCTTTCCTGATCGCAATGACCTTCAGGCCGTTCCCTAAAAATCAGTCGCAAGCGGCACCAGCTTGACGAGGCTATTGTCCGTGACAGGTTTGCGGGCGCAGTAGTCACGCGCCTCCAACACTTTTTAGAGCTTGCCTCGATAACTCAGCTCTGTCGTCTGCCTTTTGATTCGCCGGTTTTCTTCCGGCGAAGGGAAAAAGAGAGCATCGCGAACTTAAGGAATAATTCCATGGCCACAATTGCGTTCTGGGGACAAATTTATCCCGTCGCTGTCAACCTGACTCTCCCAAAAATCGGACCAGTCGACTGGGGGATAAGTTGGCTCAATGTCGACGCAACGTACATGCTGGCCATTGAAAAGGGGTTCCTTTCCCTTGAGTGCCGTCTTAGTCGACAGGTGAATGCAGATGAGCTCGCTTGGATGTTTGCTCAAATTTACAGTCTCGCGAGAGCTCCGATAGATACGGTGTCGTTTGCAACGGGGCAGTCTCTTACACTCGTTTTCCA
>Ga0126307_10002734_pt1 | contig 11957 bp, 11 predicted proteins | sample Plot28_FD_89955 | JGI IMG/M metagenome (GOLD analysis project Ga0126307, IMG submission 89955) | Serpentine soil microbial communities from UC McLaughlin Reserve, CA, USA - Plot28 | ecosystem: Environmental > Terrestrial > Soil > Grasslands | place: USA: UC McLaughlin Reserve, Lake County...
AGCGACAACACCGACTTCTTCGGCAAGATGCAACCGCTGCTCGAGCAGGGCGAGTCAGGCGGCCGCGACCTCTTCATCGTCACCGACTGGATGGCGAAGAAGATGTATGACCTCGGTTATCTGCAGCGCCTCGACAAGGAGGCGATCGCGCCCGCGGCGCAGCACCTGAATCCGACCCTCGCGCACCCGAGCATCGATCCCAACCGCGAGTACACGCTGCCCTGGCAGGGCGGAATGACGGGGCTGGTGGTCAACAAGGAGCTCGCGCCGGACGTGACCTCGATCAACGACCTCTTCGACCCCCAGTACAAGGGCAAGGTCGAGATGCTCTCGGAGCTGCGCGACACGGTGCCGCTGGTGATGAAGGCGAGCGGTGTCGACCCGGCTCAGGCGTCCGAGGAGGACTGGATGGCCGCGATCGACAAGGTCAAGGAGGCCGCGGATGCCGGCCAGATCCGAAAGTTCACCGGCAACGACTACACCCGCGACCTCGCCAACAACAACGCAGCCGCGGTTATCGGCTGGTCGGGCGATGCGATCCAGCTTCAGGCGGACAACCCCGACATCCAGTTCGTGATGCCCGACGAGGGCTGCATGTTGTGGTTCGACGACATGGTCATCCCGGTCGGCGCACCGAACCCGACGGCCGCATACGAGTGGATGAACTACGTCTACGAGCCCAAGAACCACGCTCAGATCGCGGACTACAACTACTACTTCACACCCGTCGATGGTGTGAAGCCGATCCTCGCGAAGCAAGGGTCGGATGCGGCGAAGAGCGAGCTCGTGTTTCCGAGTCAGAGCTACATCGCCGACTGCACGACTCAGGACAACCCACAGGGAGGTCCGGAGGTCGAGCAGCGCATCGAGCGTGCCTGGCAGGCCGTGATCACAGGCGGTTGAGTTCGAGCGCGTTTGTGACCCGACAAAGAACGTGCGGGGCCGCCGGCACCCTGACGGGTGTCGGCGGTTTCGATACCTGGTAACGACAGCAAGGAGGCACGTGAACCCCGATCGAAAGCTGCTCGTCGACGCGATCGACATGCACGCCCACACCCACCCCGCGCTCTTCAAGCGGCCGATCGACGACGCCGACCTGGCCGAATACGCGAGCGAGTTCGGGATGCGCGGCGTCGTCCTCAAGGACCACGACAGCCTCACCACCGGCCGCGCCTACCACGTCGGGCGCATGTTCCGGAACCTGAAGATCTTCGGCGGTGTCGTCCTCAACCGGTCTGCCGGGGGCATTAATCCGTGGGTCGTGGAGGCGGCGCTCCACTACGGGGCGAAGGTGATCTGGATGCCCAGCAACCACTCGAAGCACCACAACGAGTTCTTCGACACGCCCGACTACCCGCAGCTCGGCCGGGTTCAGCCGCAGCTCACGGGCCCGGGCGTGACCGTGTTCGACGACCACGGTCAGCTGAAGCCCGAGGTGGGGACGATCTGCGACCTGATCGCCCAGGCGGACGCCTGCCTCGCCACCGGCCATCTCAGCCTGGAGGAGACGCGGGCGCTGCAGGCCGAGGCCAACGAGCGCGGGGTCCGCAAGTTCCTGGTGACGCACGCAAACTGGGCGCTGACGCGCTACGAGCCCGACGTCCAGCGGGAGCTGATCGCGAACGGCGCCTACCTCGAGTACGTCGCCGTCTCCTGCGTCTCGCCGATCTTCTGGGAGCAAAAACCCGACGAGCTCGCCGCCTGGATCGAGGAGCTCGGCGGCGACCGGCTGATCCTCAGCTCCGACCTGGGCCAGGCGTCGGCGGCGCCGCATCCGGAGGGGATGCGGATGCTGATCAGCTCGATGCTCGACGTCGGCGCGGACTACGACGAGCTCGCGAAGATGACCAAGGGCAACCCGGCGCACCTGCTCGGGCTCTCGGAATGAGGATGGACACGACCTGGAGGTTGAGATGCCGATCATCGAAGTGAAGGCGTTTGAGCGTCGGTTCGAGGATCCCGAGACCGCTGAGCGGTTGATCGCGAAGCTCACCGATGCGCTCTGCGACGTCTACGGCGAGGAGCTCCGCGCCGAGACGTGGGTGTTGCTTGAGGGGGTGGCGCCGGCCCACTGGGGGTTCGGCGGCGAGGTGCGCTCCTAGATGGCGGCACGCGTCCTCTCCACGTCGCTCACGGCCGGCTCGCAGCCGCTCGTCGTCGACGGCGAGGGTGTGTGGCTCGAGCTCGACGACGGTCGGCGCGTGATCGACGGCACCAACACCGCGGCTCCTCTCGGCCACGCCCATCCCGAGATCGTCGAGGCCGTGCGGGCCGCCGCGAGGGCGCCGTCGATCAACGAGGGAATCCGGTGGCCTGGGCGCGAGGCTGCGGCGGAGGCGCTGTTCGAGCACGCCTTCGCCGGCGAGGACTGGGTCGGCGCCGTCCGCTTCTTCATCAGCGCCGGCGAGGCGAACGACGTCGTCCTCTCCCTGGCGCAGGCGCTCACCGGCAGGCCCGCGCTCGCGACGCGCGATCGCGCGTACCACGGCGGCGTCGGCCTCGCGCGGGAGCTGACGGTCCAGCCCCACTGGCACGGCGGCCTGTCCTTCGGCGATCGGACCCTCGCGCCCCCCCGGCTCGCGACGGTCCACGAACTGCCGGCCCCGACCGGCGCCCGCATCCACGGGCCCGAGAACGACCCTGAGGCCGACCTCGCGGCGCTCGCAGCGGCGGAGCCGGAGCTGCGTGATGCGGCCGCGGCGCTGATCGACTACAGCCAGGGCGGCATCTATCACCAGCCGCACTACCAGGACCGGCTCGCCGAGCTGGCGCGCGAGGCCGGCGCGCTCTGGATCGCCGACGAGACGGTCACGGGCCTCGGCCGCGTGGGCAGCTGGTTTCAGTTCCAGGCGGGGCGCTCGCGACCCGACGTCGTCACGATGGGCAAGGGCCTCGCCGCGGGCGGAGCGCCGGCCGGCGCGGCGGTGATCTCGCGCGAACTGCTCGAGCGCATCGAGGCGGCCGGCTGGCAGACCTATTCGAGCTACCGCGCGCACCCGATCGAGGTCGCGGCGATCGAGGCCCACATCCGCGTCTCGGCCCGCGACGGCCTCTGGCGACGTGCACTCGACTTCGACGAGTTGATCGCGGACGAGATGCGCCGCCTCGCCGACGCCCATCCGGGCGTCGCCCGGATCGACGGGCGCGGCCTGCACTGGACGATCGAGTTCCACGGCCCGAGTTGGCGCGAGTGGGAGGGCCAGGACCCGGACCCGCTCGCGTCGCGGATCGCTGCGCGCGCGCTCGAGGCCGGCGTGATGATCGCGACGAGCGGTGAGCAGACCTCGATCTTCATCGCCCCGCCGCTGATCGTGGGGGAGGACGAGCTGAAGCGGATCCTCGGGGCCGTCGATCACGGCCTGGCGCTCGCCGACGCGGAGCTCGAACGCACCGCGGGCTGAGCCGATGCGGGTCGCCGTCGTCGTCTATCCCGGGTTCGACGAGCTCGACGCGATCGGGCCGTACGAGGTTCTGCGCACGGCGCAGGCGGCGGGCGCGGACCTCGAGACGATGCTGGTCACCCGCAACCGGACGGCGCGCGTGACCGGCTCTCACGGGCTTACCGTGGAGCCGCAGGGCACGCTCGAGGACGGCCCGTTCGACCTCGTGATCGTCCCCGGGGGTGGCTGGAACAACCGGGCGCCGGATGGCGCCTACGCCGAGGCGCAAAGCGGCGAGCTCCCGGCGGCGCTGCGGCGGATGTACGAGGGCGGCGCGGTGCTGGCGTCCGTGTGCACGGGTGGGATGCTCCTCGCCGCCGCCGGGCTCTCGCGCGGGCGGCCCGCGACCACGCATCACGAGGCGTTCGAGGAGCTTCGCGAGGCCGGCGCGGAGCTCGTCGACGCACGAGTCGTCGACCACGGGGACCTCCTGAGCAGCGGCGGGGTCACCGCCGGGATCGACCTGGCGCTGTGGCTGGTCGAGCGAAACTGGGGCACGGAGCTCGCCGAGGAGGTCGCGCGTACGATCGAGCACGAGCGGCGCGGCCCGGTCCACGCGCCGGGCTGACGGTCCACACGCCGGGCTGACTTAGCCCTCGAGCAGCTCGATCTCGATCGAGGTCGGGTTGCGGCCGTTGATCGGGACGATGTCCTGCGGGCAGGCCGAGACGACGACGTAGCAGTCGAGCTCCGCTCGCATCGTCACCGCGTCGCCCGGCTTCGTGGGCGCTGGCTCCCAGCCGAGCGAGCCATCCGCGCCCACCGGAATGTTCATGAACAGGTTGATCGACTGCGGCACCTCGACCCGTTCGAAGCCGCGCTCGGCCATCGCCCGCTGCAGGTTCTCCTGACAGGAGGCGTGCCAGCCCTCCACCCCGAGGCCGGTGTAGCGGGTCGGGTCACACGCGGCGCAGAGCATGTCGTGGACGCCGGGGGTCCGGTCTTCCTCGAAGCGCAGGAGCGGCCGCCTGCGGTTGGTCACGAACTGCTCGCCGACGCGGGGAAAGAGGCGGTCCACGTACGCCCGCGTGTGCTCGGCGCTCGCGTACTCGGTGACGTCATCGACGCAGAACGCGAACAGGTCCGCGACCTGCTCGCCCTCGACATCGATCACACGAAAGGCGCGCCCGGCCCCGACCTCGACCGCTCGGCCCTCGCGGGCCGGCACGTGGACGTGCTCACCGGCTCCCATCGTCTAGGCGGGAACCGGCGCGTGCGGGGCTTCCTCCTCCTCGTGCTCGAAGATGAGCGAGAAGATCTTGCGCTTGAGCTCCCCGAAGCGCTGGCTGTCCATGTCCTCGAGCCCGCGCGGCCGCGGGATGTCGATCCGGACCACATCCCGGATCTTGCCCGGTCGCGGCGTCATCACGAACACCATGTCTGCGAGGAAGACCGCCTCCTCGATGTCGTGGGTGACGAAGGCGATCGTCCGACGGTGCTGCTCCCAGATCCCCGTCAGAAAGCGCTGCTGCGACGCACGGGTGAGCGCGTCGAGCGCGCCGAACGGCTCGTCCATCAGGAGGACCTCGGGATCGTTGGCGAGGGCACGGGCGATCGCAACCCGCTGCTTCATCCCGCCGGAGAGCTCGCGCGGGTACGCGCCCGCGAACTCCGAGAGCTTCATCTCCTCGAGCAGCCGGCCGGAGATCTCGCGACGCTCCTCCTTGGAGCGCCCCTGCAGCTCGGGCCCGAACTCGATGTTCTCGCGGACCCGCAGCCAGGGGAAGAGGGTGTAGGACTGAAACACCATCCCCCGCTCCGCGCCCGGCCCCTCGACGGGACGCTCGTCCACCGTGACCGTCCCGTGGGTCGGGCGCATCAGCCCCGCCATGATGTTGAGCAGCGTCGACTTGCCGCAGCCGGAGGCGCCGACGATGCAGGCGAAGCTGGCGTCCGGGATCTCGAGCGAGACCTCGTCGAGCGCGGTCACCGTCCCGCGGCGCGTCTGGAAGACCATCGAGATGTCGCGGGCGGCGATCGCGCTCATCTGGCGACACGCTCCGCGTATGGGAACAGCGTCTTGTACAGCCGGCGGAAGAACGCGTCGGTCAGCAATCCGAGGGCCCCGATCGTGAGGATCCCCCCGATGATCTTCTCGGTCTCGCCGAACCGGCTCGCGGTCAGGATCACGTAGCCGATCCCGGTTTGGGCGGCGACGAGCTCGGCGACGATCAAATACGTCCAGGCCCAGCCGATGCCGATTCGCAGGTTGTCGACCACGCCCGGCCAGCAGGCGGGCAGGAGCACCTTCCTGAACACCTGCGAGCGTGAGGCCCCGAGCGTGTAGGAGATGTTGAGGAGCTCCTTCGAGATGTTGGCGGAGACGTCGGCGACCATCAGCGCGAGCGGGAAGAAGGTGCCGATGAAGATCACCGCCACCTTCTCGTTCTCGCCGATCCCGAACCAGATGATCAGCAGGGGGATGAACGCCGACGCCGGCATGTAGCGGATCGCCGCGATCCCGGGCTCGAAGAATGCCTGGGCGGCCCTGTAGGAGCCGATCGCGATCCCGAGCGGGACGGCCACGATTGCCGCGAGCAGGAAGCCGAGCAGGATGCGCAAGGCGCTCGCCCAGACGTCGGAGAGGAAGTCCTCGTGGGCGAACATGTCGTACAGCGCGCTCGCCACAGTCGAGGGCGTCGGGAGGAAGAACGCCTCGACGATCCCGCTGTAGGAGAGGATCGACCAGGCGCCGAGCACGAGCACGGCGCTGGCCAGCGAGAGGCCCATCGCGAACGAGCGGGAGATCGGCTCCTTCGGATCGAGGTAGCGCCGGCCACGGGCGGGAACGCCCTCGTCCGCGGCCGGCCCTCGGGCCGGAAGCGGCGTCGGGGGAGGCGCCGTGCTAGGACTGCCCGACGGCTTCGTTGATGAAGCTCGGGTCAATCGCATCGTCTGCGTTCGCGACCTCGTCCGCTTCGCCGATCGACTCCCAGAACTCCCCCGACTGCGTGAACACATCGTAGGCCGGCCCGGGGCTGTCGGCGGTGCCGTAGAACTCGGCGCCCTCCTCCAGCGTCAGCAGCGGCACCGTCTTGAGCGTCGCCTTGATGTCGGCCACGGACTGGCCGAGGTAGTCGCTGGCGTAGCCGAACGCCTTGTCCGGATCGGACTCGACCATGTCCATGACCTTGCCGTAGGCGTCGACGAACTTCTGGACCGTCTCCGGGTTCTCCTCGACGTAGTCGGGCGAGAACGCAACGCCGTCGGTGATGATGTCCGGGTAGTCCTCCGTCGAGACGAGCACGTGCCCGTCGGGGTTCTTCTCCGCTCGGGTGAGCCACGGCTCCCAGGTGACGGCGACGGGGACGCGGCCGGCGGCGAAGGCAGCCCCCGCATCCGCGGCGGTCAGGTTCGCCTGCTCGACGTCGTCGAGCGAGAGCCCGTTGTCCTCCAGGACGTAGCCGAGGAACCACTGGCTCGTCGAGCCCTGGCTCACCGCCACCGTCTCACCCTCGAGGCCGGCGACGTCGGTGACGTCAGTCCCGGCGACGATCCCATCGCCGCCAAGCGAGCGGTCGACCGGCAGCACCTGGACGGTCTCGATCGCCCTCGCCCAGTTGCGCGAGAAGGTGTCCGGGGTGGTCGCGACCGCGTCGAACTCGCCCGCCTTGAAGGCGTTGAACCGCTGCACGGGATCCTCGATCACGTCGTAGCTGACGTCGAGCCCCTCCTCCTCGAAGATGCCGCTCTCGACGCCGATGACGAGGCCCGCGTACCCGTTCCAGGTCGAGAACGCGAGGCTGATCGTGCTCGAATCGCCCGACGCCGATTCGGAGTCGTCGTCCCCTCCGCACCCCGCGACTCCGAGCGCCATGAGTGCAGCGAGGAGCGTTAGTGCCGTCGCCAGCCGCTTTGCCATGGTCGTTCCTCCTCGCCTCAGCGCCTCGGTCCTAGAGCGTCAGGCATGTTATTTCCGCCGTCCGCATTGTCAAACCGCCTTTTACATAGTGAGAAGCGATGCCGCGAGCGTCAGCCGGCCTGCCGGCGCGCCAAGACGAGCAGGCAGACGAGGTCGTAGGCGACGTTTGCCGCCGCGAGCGCGGTCACGCCGGCCGGGTCATAAGACGGCGAGACCTCGACCACGTCCGCCGAGACGATGCGCGGGCCGCCGGCGAGCGCGCGCAGGATCGCGAGCAGCTCGCGGGGCGTCAGCCCGCCCGATTCCGGTGTTCCCGTGCCGGGCGCGAACGCCGGATCGAGGACGTCCACATCGACCGTGACGTAGGTCGGGAGCGTGAGGTGCTGCCGCGCCAGTGCAGCCGCTCCCTCGACGCCTGAGTCATCGAGCTCGCGCGCGAGGAGCGTGTGGAAGCCGAGCTCACGGTTCTCCTCGTAATCCGCGCTTGCGTAGACCGAGCCGCGCAGCCCGATCTGGACCGACCGCGACGGATCGATGAGCCCCTCCTCCGCCGCGCGGCGGAAGATCGTCCCGTGGGTCACCTTCGCGCCGTAGTAGGCGTCCCACGTGTCGGTGTGCGCGTCCAGCTGCAGCAGCGAGAGCTGGCCGTGGCGGCGGGCCGCCGCCCGCAGGAAGGCAAGCGCGACCGAATGGTCACCGCCAAGGCCGAGGACCGCCGCGCCGCCGTTGTGCAGCGCGGTCGCCTCCCGCTCGATCGCCCCGTGGGCCTCGGGGATGTCGAACGGGTTCGCCCCGGCGTCGCCCGCGTCGGCCACCTGCGCCTCTGCGAACGGCGAGACGTCGAGTGGCTCGCTGTAGGGACGCAGGAGCGCCGAGGCCTCGCGGATCGCGGCCGGCCCGAAGCGCGAGCCCGGGCGGAACGTGGCGCCGCCGTCGAAGGGCGCGCCGAGCACCGCGACGTCCAGCCGGTCGACGTCGTCTGCGCGCGGGAGACGGGCGAAGGTGCGCAACCCCGCGAAACGCGGCACGGCGAAGGCGTCCACCTGGCCGACGGGATCGGGGCCGCTCATAGCTCGGGCATCTTGCGCGATCGGAAACCGCACCGCAAGTGCGGGCCGCGGGATACGGGAGACTGCGCCGGTGCTGGCCTTCGCCCTGGCGCTCGGCGCGAGCCTCGGTTGGGGCACCGGCGATTTCATCGGCGGGCTGCGAAGCCGCCGCCTGCCGGTGCTGACGGTGATCGCGGCCTCGCAGCTCGCCGCGCTTCCCGTGATCGCCGCGGCGTTCCTGATCGCCGGTGGCGAGATCGGCGGAGCCGAGTTCGTGCTCTACTCCGCGCTCGCCGGGGCGTCGCAGGTGCTCGGGCTCGCTGCCTACTACCGCGCCCTGTCGACCGGCGCGATGGGAGCGGCGGCACCGATCTCGGCCACCGGGGTGCTGATCCCCGTCGTCATCGGGCTCGCCGGCGGAGACCGGCCGACAGCGCTACAGGCGATCGGCGTCTCGCTTGCGATCGCGGGTGTTGTCCTGATCTCGCTTCAACCGAACCGAGCGTCGAGCGAGGGCCGCGCGATCGCGACCGGGGTCGGGATGGCAATGCTCGGGGCACTCGGGATCGGCAGCTTCTACGTGCTGATGGATGCCGCGAGCAGCCGCGGGGACGTCGTGCCCGCGGTCTTCATCAACAGGTCCACCGTGTTCGCGATGCTCGCAGTCGGAGCGCTCCTGTTCGGGGTCCGCCCCTCGTTGCTGCGCGCTTCAGACTGGCGCGACCTGGCCTTCGTCGGCGTGCTCGCATCCGCGGCCACCCTTATGTTCGCCGCCGCGACGAACGAGGGCCTGCTGAGCCTCGTCTCGGTGGTCGGGTCGCTTTACCCGGTGGCGACCATCCTGCTGGCGCGCTTCGTCCTCGGTGAGCGGCTGCGGCGCGCCCAGCGGCTGGGAGCAGTCGCCGCCCTGATCGGGGTCGCAATGATCGCTGCGTGAGTGGAGGCCGGCCCTAGGCCGAAGCGGAGCGCACTGGCCCATTGATCGCGATCAACGTCGGCCGATCCGCGTGGAGCGTTTCGGCCACGGCCGCCGACAGGGCGTCGGCGTCATCGACCGTCACGCCCCTGCCGCCGAGCGCCCGGCTCAGCGCCGCGAAGTCGACCGGGGCGAGGTCGACCCCGACCGGCTCGGCGCCGCGGGCGAGCATCTCGGCGCGGATCTCGCCGTAGCCTCGGTTGTCGAAGAGGATGATCGGGATCGGCAGGCCGAGCTCGACCGCGGTGGCGATCTCGGTCGCCGTGAACAGGAAGCCGCCGTCGCCGTCGATTGCGACCACCTGGCGCTCCGGCAAGGCCAGCTTCGCCCCGATCGCCGCGGGGAGCGAGTAGCCGAGCGTCGCGTAGCCGACCGGATAGAGGAAGCACCGCGGACGCTCGACCGGGAACTGGTGAACCGTCCCGTAGTAGGTGACCATCGAGCTGTCCCCGGCGACGATCGCGTCCTCGTCGAGGCTCGCGCGCAGCGCGCGGTGGAGCTCGAGGTAATCCGATCCGTCGCGCGCGATGATCTCCTCGAGCTCCGATCGCAGCGCCGACGCACGCTCGGCTCCGTTGCGCGGTGCCGGAGACGACTCCTTCAGGTCGCCGATTATCACCGCCATCACGCCTGCGGCGTCGCCGTGGAGCGCCGCCGCCGCAGACGCGTTTTTGCTCAGCTGCTCGGCGTCGATGTCTATTCGCACCAGCTTCCCTGCCAGCGAGAAGTCGGAGGTCCAGAGGTCCGACTCCGAGATCTCGCTGCCGACCGCGACCACGGCGTCGGCGGCGGCGAGGCCGTCCCGGGCCGGTGCCAGGCGCAGCGAGGCGCCGATGCTGAGCGGGTGGGATTCGGGGACTACGCCTTTGGCATTCACCGTCGTCACCACCACCGCCCCGAGGAGCTCGGCGAGCTCGCGCGCCTCTCGCGCCGCGTCCTTGGATCCGCCGCCGAGCAGGAGCCACGGCTCGCGCGCCTCGCACAGGATCTCGGCGGCGAGCCGCAGTTGCGCCTGGTCGGCGACCGGGCGCCGGTCGCGCAGCTCAACCGGGTCGCCACCGGCTTCGGGGGCCTCCGCCTCGAGGACGTCGATCGGGATCTCGATGTGGACGGGGCGCGGCCGCGCGTTCGCGAAGTGGTCGAAGGCGTCGTCGATCGAATCGACGGCCTCCCGCGCGCTCGCCACCCGCCGACTCCAGTGGACGATGTTCTCCATTGCGCCGCTCTGGCTCTTCACCTGGTGAAGGAAACCGGCATCGCGACCCTCGGCGAACGATGGCATCCCCGGCGTGATGATCAGCAGCGGAACCGAGTCGTGATAGGCGGTGGCGGCCGCCGTCATAAGGTTCGTCAGCCCCGGACCTGTCGTGACGATGCAGACCCCCGGCCGCCCCGACGCCCGGGCGTAGCCGTCGGCGGCGTACCCGGCTCCCTGCTCGTGGCGCGGAGCGATGTGGCGGATCGACGAGCCGGCCAGCGACTCGTGCAGCGCCAGCGTGTGCGTCCCGGGGATCCCGAAGACGTGATCCACGCCATGCGCTGCAAGGGCGCGGAGGATTGCCTCACCGCAGCTCACAGCTCAGAGAACTTACCCGCGCGTCGACGCCTGCTCGAAGCGGCCCCGGCTCGTTTGGGCCAGACGAGCAGGGGGCATACTTGACGGTATACGAAGCTGCATGTAGATTCGCATGTCAACGCTGAAGTGCGGATCTGCGTCTGGCAGAGGAGGAGGAGCCGTGCGGAGGACTACTTTGCTGCGCTGGGGGGCGCTGCTCGCGATCGCGATCATCGCCGCGTTCTCGTTCGCCGCCTGCGGCGACGATGACGACGACGAAGGGGCCGCCGGTGACGAGACGGCAGCCCAGGTCAACCCCGACCTTCAGGGTGAGCTGAAGATCGGCGTTGCGGCGCCGACCACAGGCGACAGCGCCTCGATCGGCGAGGACCAGGTACGCGGTGCCGAGCTCGCTGTCGACCGGATCAACTCCGGTGACGGCGTGCTCGGAAAGAAGCTCGCGGTGACCGTCGAGGACACCCAGAGCGACACTGTGGCGGCGGTCCAGGCGGCTCGCAAGCTGGTCTCCGTCGACAAGGTGCCCGTGGTCATCGGTGAGTTCCTCTCGGCGCGGACGATCGCGATCGGCAAGTACCTCGACAAGGCGGGCGTAGTGCAGATCAACCCCGGCTCCTCGTCGACGGACATTAAGGCGATCGGGCCGACATCGTTCTCGTCGATCGCCCTCGACGACATCGCCGGCAGGTTCGCCGCGGACACCCTCTACGACGCGGGCTACCGGAACATCGCGTTCCTCGGGCCGAACAACCCCTACGGGGCCGAGTTCGAGCGGGTCATCAACTCGAGGTTCGAGGAGCTCGGCGGCACCGTCACCGACTCGATCCTCTACACCGAGGGCGAGCCCTCTTACCGCACCGAGCTCGAGCGGCTCAAGGACTCGGAGCCGGAGCTCCTGGTGTACGCCTCATACGTCCCCGACGCGGTGACGATCAACGAGGAAGCGTTCGAGCTTGGGATCGACCCCGCCGACATGTACGGCATCTACCTCTCGATCTGCATCGAGGATGTGGACCCCACCGCCACTGCGGGCCAGCACGGCCAGGACCTCACCTAC
>Ga0126307_10002735_pt1 | contig 11955 bp, 12 predicted proteins | sample Plot28_FD_89955 | JGI IMG/M metagenome (GOLD analysis project Ga0126307, IMG submission 89955) | Serpentine soil microbial communities from UC McLaughlin Reserve, CA, USA - Plot28 | ecosystem: Environmental > Terrestrial > Soil > Grasslands | place: USA: UC McLaughlin Reserve, Lake County...
GACCACCTACGTCGCCAAGATGACACCGCTGCCGCCGACCGGAACCTACTACGGCGTGGGCGGTGGCACCGCGGTGGTCAGCGAGGTTTTCAACTCGACGACATTCCAAACGACCCGCACGGTCGTGTACGAGGGTTACGTCAACGAGGACGGGTTGATCCTCAACGGCAAAGAATGGGCGATCTACGGGCCGTCCCAACTCAGCGTGACGTACCTCGCCGACATCGATGTCACCGACGCCACCGGAGCCAACAGGGGCTCGTTGGACGCCAACGCTGCGGTCACCTTGCTGCCCACCCAGGCGGTGACGGGTTTCATCACCTCGACCCTCGACGGTGATACCCAAACCATCCCCGATTTCGCGAAGGCAGAGGCCGCGAAGACCGGCGCCTAGCGGGGCCGGGAACGCCGGACAGGCCTTCCCGAGCCGTCAACAACTCAATACATATACGTGGGGTGCGCTGCCAAGCGCACCCCACGTTCTCGTTTGCAATGGCCGACTCGAAGGTGTCTGGGATCGTGACGCCACTCGGACTGCCGGTCGTGACGATCGCGCCCGCTCAAGGTAGCGATGGTTCGGCGGCACCACATACCTGGAAGCTATGAAGGCGGTGTCCTTACGCGGATGGTCCCAGGCGAATGGCAGGCGGTCTGCGGCGCGGTGAGTCCGCCGTCAGGGGAGATTTATCGGACCTCACTCGAACAACACTGCGCCCGGTGCAACGGTGAGTCAGAACGTCTTTCGCCACCCACCGATCAGAGCGGCCCTGCCCGATCGTGGGCAAGTTGGTCCGCACCCCAAACGGGTACGAAGTCGCCGCATGCCGGCCCAGGAGGTGGCAAAGCGGTGGTCATCGAGGGCGCGGACCCCAACGATCCGACCCGCACGATCCGCACCGTCACTTACCACGGCTACGTCAACGAAGACGGATTGATCCTCAACGGCACCGAGTCAGCCGACTACGACGCCAGCCAGGTCGTGGTTCACGACGTCGCCGCCATCACCGTCACAGACGCCGAATGAAAGAAAAGAGGCTCCCTGACGGCCAACGCGACCGTCAACCCGTTCCAGCTGTCGTTGACCGGCTTCATCACCTCTGAGCTCGATGGTGACGTGCAGACCCTGCCCGATCTGGAGGACGCACAGGAGGCTCAGCAGAGTGCGTAGTCAATGACAGCGATCGTCTACTAGCTGAACCACTCGAAACCTGTACGCGGGGTGCGTCATCGGCGTACCCCGCGTACTCGTAGTACTCGAACAACAGGAGATCCGTCGCGAGGTGAAGGTCGACGCGTTTCATGCCGTGCTCGGCGGCGGAGACCCAGTAGGCGTCGATGGCCTCGATGTGGCGCGGGTCAGGGTCGCCCTTCCAGCGGATCATGAATTGTCCGGCGGCGGTGGTGCATTCGTCGATCGTCGACTGTGGCACCGCGGGTATGTCGAGGCCGCGGGCGGATTGCGTGACATAGGGCAGTGCCATCGCCGAGGTGCGGGCTAGCTGCTCGCGGGCGGTTTGGTCGTCGATGTCGAGCAGGGGCCGATAGCGCCGCGTCGGCGCCAGCATGGCCAGTCCGGCCTGGACGTCGACCCGCACATCGCGGGTGTGCACCGGCACTTCGAATGGCTAAGCCGGTGGCAGGCTGTCGCCGAATTTGCCGTCCACCAGTAATGTCCACACGTCACCGAATTCGACGCTCGCGGCGACCAGGTTCTCGACGTTCACCCCGCGATAGCGCAGGCTCCACCGTCGCGGTCGGGTTCGGCGATCTCCGTGCTGAATGCCACCACGCCGGATAGACCGGGGACGAAGTCGTGCGGAATTCCTTTGGAGGCAGCGGCTTTTGCGGGATCGGCTCGTGTGGGCTCAGCTTCTACGGGCCTGACGGACCCGCCGTCAGGCCACCGGGGTGAACTCGATGTGCAGTTCGGTGAGGCCGCGCAGCAGGAACGTGGGCTCATAGCGGTATTGACGGTCTTCGGCGCGACCGTGCTTGGCCTCGCTGATGGTGATGTCGCGCATCCGGTCGAGCATCCGGTTGAGGGTGATGACGCCCTCGACGCGCGCGAGTGGTGCTCCCGCGCAGGTGTGGATGCCGCGCCCGAAAGCGATGTGCTCGCGAACGTTCTTGCGATCCAGGCGAAATGCGTGCGGATTCTCGAACTTGCCGGGGTCGCGGTTAGCCGCGCCGAGGCAGAGCATCACCACCGTTCCCGCTGGTATGTGAACATCGCCGAGCGTGGTCGTCTTGCGGGCCAGGCGGAAGTCAACCTTGGTCGGGCTTTGCGTGCGCAGCGATTCCTCGATGAACGGGCCAACCAGCTTGCGGTTCTCGCGCACAGTCTGCGCAAGATCCGGCCGCTCTCCGAGCACCTGCACGGCCGAACTGAGCAGCTTGGTGACGGTCTCCTGTCCTGCCGCGAACAAGAACGTCGCGGGGTGGACGACGTCGAGCAGTTCCGGTGTCGAGCCATCGGGGTATGTCGCGGTTGCCATGGTGGTGAGCACATCTCCGCGCGGTTTACGTCGCCGCTCTGCGAGGTAGGCGCTGAACTTGTCATCCAGGTACTGCAGCGGGTTGAGGCCCACCGGTTCGCCGTCCAGAGCGCCCACCCCACCCTTCGGTTGCCCGGCGCCAAGCGCCTCGCGAATCTCGTCGCGATCTTCCTCGGGCACACCGAGCAGATCGGTGATCGCCAATGTCGCGAACGGCCTTGCGTATTCGGACAAGAACTCGCAGTGACCGGTGGCGAGGAACTCCTCGAGCTGGCGATCAACCAGCTCCCACATGAAGTCCTCGTTCTCCTTGAGCCGCTTCGGCGTCAACAACTTGCTCAGCAGTGACCGCGCGCGCGTGTGGGCCGGCGGATCCATAACGACCAAGTGCTCGTTGATCGGGAACATGTGGCGGTGCGCTTCAATTTGAGCGGTGATGTCGTCGCCCTCGGGCTCGAACGGCAACGGGGGGAAAGGACCACCGATGGCGTTGACCGCCGAGAAGGAGTCGGTGTCTTTGAACGCCGCCATCACTTCGGCGTAGCCCGTGACGGCCACGACGCCGTGGTGTGGTTCCCGAAACACCGGGCCCTGGCTGCGTAGGAACTCGTAATACTCGTAGGGATACTGCGCGACGCCTTGGTGGGAGAAGTAGTCAACTGACGTGAGACCGGTCACGGAGTGGGCCTTCCTGAAAGGGATTGAAATGGGCGGTCGACTATCGGCTGCCAGATGAACGGTCGCCTGTAGAAATGCTCATTGCCCGATCACGCTGATCGCCTGGCGCGGACACGCGTTGTTTCCGCTTGCACCTTGTCCCACAGGGCTTCTGCCCACCTTTCGTCACACGTGGCGACATCGTCGTCGCTAGATCGAAAACTTCCGGTGCCAAGTCGATGCACAAGGCGTGGCCTTCACACATATCGGGTGTCCACGCGAATTCTTCTCGGCAGCTCTGTCATCGAAACGACAGCTTCGTGCGGATTACCTGCTGGCAGACATCGATGACTGTGAGCGCTCTGCGGTTTGCGTCGGGCATGGACCACCTCGCGAAATCTGAAAGCCGCTTTCGGGCGACCCGAATCCTGATCGGTCGATCAAACTGTTAGAATCACTCATGCCTATCATGAGCCGAGACAACCGGTCAAGTGCTCACGAACTGGCGCTTTATCGTGCTGCTGTCGTGCCCTTTCAGGCAGAATGCTGAAATGGCTGCCCCCACAAGAGTCAGAGAAAAAAGCGACGGCGCGCGTCGCCGCTTGATGGAGGCGACCGCTCAAATCATGCGCGACCAGGGGTATGCCGCCGCGACGTCACGGCGCGTCGCGGCCCTAGCCGGGGTCAAACCCGCGTTGGTGTACTACTACTTCGCCACGATGGACGATTTGTTCCTGGCGGTGCTGCGGGCCGGTGCCAAGGCCTCGCTGGCCCGGATGCGGCAGGCGATCACCGACGACGATCCGTTGCGGGCACTGTGGGTGATGAACAGCGACTTGCGGTTCACCGGCCTGTACACCGAGTTCATGGCCCTGGCCAATCACCGCAAAGCGATTGGCACCGAGCTCAAAGCCTATGCCGAGAGGGTGCGCGACCTCGAAACCGCCGCTGTGACCGTCGCTTTACGTGCCCACGGTGTCGACCTCGACGAGTACCCGCCGGTGGCCGTCTCGATGGTGGTTAGCCAGATGGCGCGCAGCCTCTCCAATGAAACCACGCTCGGCGTCACCGAGGGCCACGGGGAATTCCGCAAATTCGTCGAGCGCCACTTCGATCGTTTCGGCTCTGCCTCATCGGCTGAGAGAACTCAGCGGGCGTAATCGGAGTAGTCCGATGCGATGCCTGCCGTCGAGGACGTGTCTATTTCAGCATGCTCCCTGCGTCGACCGTCAGAGGAAGACCGGTGATATAGCGCGCTTCATCAGATGCGAGGAACAGCACGGCATTACTGATGTCCACCGGCTCAACCCAGCCGACCGGCAGCACGTGCATCAGCTGCGCGACCGGCGCTAAATCCTCTGGACCGGGGCTCTCCAGGTCGGGGCGGAACAACTTCATAGTTCCGTCGTTCATGAACATCGGAGTGTTGACGTTGGTCGGGTGAACAGAGTTGACACGAATGGATTGCGAGCCCAGTTCGACGGCGAATGTACGCATCAAGCCAACGACCCCGTGCTTGGCGGCGATGTAGTGACCGGTATGTGGGTACGCTTTGAGGCCGCCGACCGAACTCGTCAGGATGATCGATCCACCACGACCGCCCGCAAGGATGTGCGGCACACCGGCTTTGACCGTCTTCCAAACACCAGACAGATTGACATCAATCATGTCCTGCCAGTCCTGCTCGCTGGTCTTGTCCAAGGTGTTTCCACCATTGCCGATTCCGGCATTGGCAACGACGATGTCGAGCCGACCCAGCTGTTCCACACCGCTGTCAACGACCGATTTCAGCCCGGCGTAATCGCGGACGTCGACTTCTGCAGTCACGATGCGACGGTTCTGTGCCTTCACCAAATTGGCGGTCTCGGCCAGGTCATCAGGAATCGATGCCGGGATCTCGCTGCTGCTGCTGATCGGCTTGCAAATATCGATCGCGATGATGTCGGCGCCCTCCTGCGCCAAGCGCACCGCGTGACTACGGCCCTGGCCCCGCGCTGCGCCCGTTATGAAGGCAACCTTGCCCTCGACTCGTCCCGCCATAGACACCTCACTCATCAGAAAGCCTTCGACTGATCACTCGATCAAACACTGTGACATTTTGCTGCCCGGACTGTCAATGTCACCCACATTAGCCAAGGACCCTGTTACCATCCCACCAGTGTAATTGTGCTGATCGCACGATCAGCATTCTCAGACCGGCTTGAGGTAGGCAATCTGCCCTCGCACTGAAACCGTCACATCGGATGGCCACAGCGACGGACTGTGGGCAGTGCGTGCAGTGGTCGCTGCAGTGTGGAGCACGAACGCCTCGAGAATGTTGGCTGGTGACGGACTAGCTCGAAATGCCGTGGAACGCTGGGTTTTGGCTAGAAGAACGGTGGTGCCGTGTGGCTTACTCGGTGCGGATCGGTGATAAGAGTCCTGGGTCGATTCGGGCACGGGCGCGCACGGATGCGCCTGCCGTTTGCACGATCATCTCGGCGTCGGACTCCTGCCCTTTTGGGATCTGGATCGCCGCACTGTCGGGATCCTCGCGGTGGGCCATCAGCCAGTCGTACAGCAGCCAGTCCAGTGCACAGGCGACGGTGAAGGGATCGGCCTCCTGCGACGTCGCGCTCGCGACGCACGCTTCGAGCGCCTCGCGGTGTTCGCGCCGGGCGGAGTCCTTGTTCACCCCCGAGCTGTCGAACAGCATCGTCGACAGGGTCAGTGGGTACCGTTGGCCGGATTCCGATTTGAGGATCCATCGGCCGCCCTTCCACGGTTTCTCCGGATCGACGAGCACCATGTGCCCGAATCCGCTGACCACTCCGAGGGACGGTTCGTCGAGTTCACCGTCGAACGGGGCCGGGCCGAGCAGGCCGACGGGTAAACGGGCGCGGATCGAGAACAGGGTGGCCGTACCGATGATCTTGCCCGCCCGCAGATCGGGAACGATCCCGGTGATCTCGGCGGCCAATGCGTAATCGCGCACCAAGAGGTCCAGACAGCGGTGCAGGGCGACCAGCCTGTCGCGTTCGTCCACATCAGGGTGCGTTCGTCCACATCAGGGTGCTTGCCGCCGCCGAGCAGGTCGCCGAACTGGCCAGCGGCGATGATCAACGCATCGTCGAGCGCCTCGAGATGGGTCGCCACCAACCGGTCAGGTTCCTCATCGCCGGCGACGAGGTCGGGCAGTGTGGTGCGGACGCCATCCGGTGTTGCCCAGTAGAAGCCGATCTGCCCGTCGGTCTGAATGATTCGCGGCCTCATGGCGTGTGGGCGCGAAGCCTGCGATTGGTGGCTAGTAGTTGCCGGTCGGTGCTGTCTTTCAGCGTCGCCATCTGTTCGGGCGTGAGACGATCGCACACTCGTCCCCAGTGCAGCGCGACGAGATCACCCGGCCTGATGGCGACGTTCCGACGCCCCTCGGTGCGCGTCTCGACCCTGCGAGTCTGCGATGGCGACAGCGACAACGCCGAGCCGTTCGAACACAGGCTCTGGGAGAGGACGACGGCTGTCACGTCATCTGTCGTCAACACTGTGCCCCACGATATCCGGCAGTTGTCGAGGACAAACAACGGATGTTCGTCCGAGCCCTTTCCGAGCAACCGTGACCATGGGTAGACGGCGAACACGTGGAAACAGTGATCGGGTGCAGCCTCGTCGGCGAGGTCGAAGGTGAGGTGGCTCCAGTAGTGGCCGGCCTGTGGGCCGATGACTGACAGCAGCTCGGCGGTGAACGCCTCGCAGTTCAGCCGAGCACCAATACCGCCCCCGTGCCAATACGATTCGACGAGGCGGTAGTCCAGCGGATCGGCGATTCCCGTCATTCGTGACAACACCTGCAGATACGGCCACGCACCGGTGAACTGCCTGGCCGCCGTCTCAATCCGGTCCCGCGGGCCATCCAAGAGGCTGGAGGAGTTAGCAGGCCCACAATATCCGAGCTGGTTGGGGGCATGGGCGTAGCGCGCGAACATCTCCGCACCGCGGGTGTCGGTGATGTTCGCGGCGGTCATGCCCGTGCGCCTTGACCGATCAGTGTGGCGGCATCGCGGTGCAGTCTGCCGAAGTTGTAATACGCCGCGCACGCGCCCTCAGGGGAAACCATGCAGGTACCGATCGGCGTCTCCGGTGTACACGCGGTGCCGAAAACCTTGCATTCCCAAGGCTTGAGCACACCCTTTAGGACCTCACCACACTGGCAGGCCTTCGGGTCGGCCACCCTCACTCCGGGCAATGCGAACCGCCTCGGCATCGAAGTCCACCAGCTCGTCACGAAGCCTCAGGGCGCTCTGTGAAATGAATCCCAGTCCACACCACTCGAAATGCGGTCTCAGCGCGAACACCTCGGCCATCAGCGCCAGTGCCGCCGGGTTACCTTCTTCATGGACCACCCGCGAATACTGAACGCTGCGACCGCAGCCGGCCTACCAACGATTGTTGTCAGTAGCGAGTACACGGCCGATCAGGACTTTTCTGGGGCGGCGATGGTACGGCCTGGCTTCGACGGCATCGAGCCACTGGTGGCCGCAACCTGTCAAAGGGTACATCGGCAATGGTGGACCGTTCGCGCGTCGGATTCGTCGCAGTGAACAGCCAGCGTTCGCGACATTGAGCGCGGCTGTTAACAGCTACGGCTTGTGCTGCAGTGACGTGATGCTCGGCAGCGGCGACGGTTAGCTATGCACCCGAAGCGAATTCGGACAACAGCGATGCGACGAACCCTTGAGTGCGGCGCCGAGACGCACCACGTGCGCGCGCGTCCTGTCCTAGCGGCACCACCCGAACGGCGAGATCGGTGACGCCGGCGTCGCGGTATCGGCGCAGCCGCGCAAGCACGGACGATTCGTCACCGGCAGCCATCGTGTCGCCGACGTCTTGGGCGTCGCCGTGTTCGAGCAGCCGCACATAGTTGGGAGAGAAGTCGGCATGTCCCAGTACCTCGCTGGCATACGCGCGGGCGTCATCGACCTCGTTGTCCGAGCACAGGGCGACGGGAATGCCTGCGACGACCCGTATTTCCGACCGACCCGACGCCTGTGCCGCTTTGGTGATGCTGGGCACGACGTAGTCACCGATCGCTCGCTCATCCGCCATCCACAGGATCGTCCCGCCGGTACGCTCGCCTGCGATTCGAAGCATCGTCGGGCCGAGTGCGGCGAGAAGCGTTGGCATGCCGAATGAATCCGTGACGTCGACTGGGCTGTGCACCCGGTAGCTGTCGTTGTCGACCGCAACGGCGCCCGGACCATCGAATGCCGCATTGAGGACGTCGAGGTAGTCGCGCACCAGCCGTGCTGGACGGTCATATGGCAGCCCGAGTTGATCCGAGATAATCCAGTGGTGCGACGGGCCGATGCCGAGGGTGAACCGGCCGGCGCACGCGATCTGGGTGGTCAGCGCCTGCTGCGCCATGATCAGTGGATGGCGGGTCTGGATCGGGACGACAGCCGTTCCGATCTCGATCCGCTCCGTGACTTGACCGAGCAACGCCACCGCCGTCATCGCGTCCAGGTAGCCGGGCACCTGCGGCATCCAGAACGACGCGAAACCATCGCGCTCGGCGGCCTTTCCGTCGTCGAGCAGGCCGGTCAGCCGGTCGGAACGCGAGCGCTCCTTGTCGGATCCGATCATCAAGCCGATCCGCACGAGAACCTCCTACGGCACATAGCGGTCCCATTCATGGGGGACAACGGGGTGAAACGGCGCGGCGAAGAGCGGCTCGACGCCTCGATCGCTCCATCGTGCCTGCAGTACGGGGTCGAGCCGGTTTGCGGTGACGACGGGGTCGTCGTCGAGGAAGCAATACGAAATCGTCTGGTCTGCAGGCGCACTGGCAAGTCGCGCTTCGACCGGCAGCGACGTCGCCGTCCACATGCCCGCCACGCCGTCGACCTCGACGAGCTGGTCCGCTGCTGTGGCCCCCCGCTCCAACAGCAAGTAAACGCCCCGACTGGGCCACCACGGCAGCACGTCGGCGCCGATCCTGATGCGCGACGCCGCATTTCTATTCGTCACGTCGTACACGCCCCGCTCGACAGGAGGCAGCAGTGGCAGTTTCCGGCCCGCATCACCGAGCGCCTTGGACAGCGCCAAGAACGACTCCATGCCACCGGGATCGGTGAAGAAGTACGTCATCACATGATCGATCGCGTCGTAGCGGTCCCGGCTAGCGGCGCGGGCGGACCGGCAGGCCGGCGTCGACACCAACCGCAGCGAGGCGCGCACCGCGGACAGCCGGTGTTGCTCGGGGCGGTGGTCGAGGGTGTGCCAGCGCAGGTATTCGGCGTCGGTTCCGTCGGGATGGCGGGTCGCCATGGAGACAAAGATGGTGCTGATGTCGCCGCGTCCTGTGGCGAGGACGCCGTCGACCTCGTCCGACGGTGTGCCGGGAAGCAGCATCGGGATCCCTTTCAGGAATTCGGTGTTAGAGCGATTTCAGGGTGGCGTGCCTCGATCATTCGCCGGAAGCCTTCGCGCCACGGCACTTTCGTCGAACCGAGCACCTCGTGCATGCGGGTGACGTCGGGCCACAGTGGTGTGTGCGCTTCCGGTGTGTACTCGAAGACCGGCTCGACGCCGACCAGCTCGCCCATGTAGGCGCAGTAGTCCTCGACGCTGACCGTCTCACTGCCGGCCCAGTTCACCACGATCGGCGGCGTCGTCGCGACTTCCATGGCCCGGATGCCGAGTTCGACGTAGTCGTCCTCGTAGATCGGGTTGTAGTTGTTCGGCCTGTCGGGATACAGCCGAATCGGCTTGTTCGCCAACATCATCTCGAGCCGGTCCGCCGGCGCTCCGCCCTCCGGCCCGTAGGTGGAGCAGATGCGGATGATCGTCAGCGGTATGCGGTGCTGTTTGGCGATCCAGGTGCACACCGCCTCCGCGGCGACCTTGGAGAAGCTGTAGTTGGGGCGCAGCGGAGCACCCGGGGGATCGGACTCCCGGAGCGGGCGCTGCCCTTGGTAGCCGTACACCGAACCGGTCGAACAGAAGACGAAGCCCTTGGCGGCGCGACAGTGATACAGCAGATCGCCCGACTTCTGCGCATTGGTGTCGACGCATCGGGTCCAGTCGCCTTGGCCGGTGTCGACTGCGGCGTGGAAGACGTAGGTGAAGTCGTCGGGCACTGCGGAGTAATCACCGGTGCTCATGTCGAGCGGCAGGGGAGTGATGCCGGCATCGGCCAACCTGTCCCGGTCCGCTGGATCCCGCAGGCGCGCCGCGCCCCACACCTCGTTGCGTGCTGCCAGAGCGCGTGCAATGGGAAACGCGATCTTGCCCGTCGCACCGGTGATGAGTATCTTCTCTGCATCTAACATCACCTTAGTCATAGCGCACCCGACGATAAATGTTAAGTACTTGATATCCTCGTTGCGTGCAGCTTTCCTTCGATGCCGACGTCGAAGCCTTCCGCGCCGAATTCATCGGGTTTCTCGACGATCACCTACCAGCCGAGGCGGAAGCGGGCGCCGAACGCTCGCGGTCGACGTCACACGTACCCGAATGGGCCCGTCGCTGGCAGCAGGTGTAGTTCGACCACGGTTGGCTGTTGCCGGGCAACCCGCCTGAGTTCGGCGGGCGCAATGCGGGCATCCTCGAACAGTTCGTCCATCGCGAGGAGCTCTCCCGGCGGCGGATTTATCACGCATTCAACCCGCAGGGTGTCGGCATCATCGCCGCGTCGCTGCTGTCGTTCGGCACCGAGCAGCAGAAGCAACGGTGGGCGGTCCCGATTCTGCGCGCCGAGATGACCGCTTCGCTTGGCATGAGCGAACCGGGAGCAGGTTCGGACCTGGCCGGTCTCAGGACACGCGCGACGTCGGACGGCGACGTATTCATGGTGAACGGCCAGAAGGTGTGGACGTCCGGCGCCCACGACGCCGACGTCATCCTCACCTTCGTGCGCACGGACCCGAATGCGCCCAAGCACAAGGGAATCAGTGCACTGCTGATCCCCACCGACAGTCCCGGCGTGACATGTCGGCCGTTCCCATCGGTGCACGACCGGGAGGGCCTGGACTTCAACGAGGTGTTCTTCACCGACGTGCGGGTGCCGGCCGAGAACCTGGTCGGTCCGTTGCACGAAGGTTGGCGCGTGGCCAACGGATCACTGGGTCACGAGCGCACAATGATGTGGATGTCGTTCGCCAATCGGCTGAACCAACTGCTCGAAGACTTCCGGCCCGTTGGCGCGGTGAACCGCGATCGCTACGCGACCATCGCGATGGACTACCAGGCGTTGCGCCTGCTCGGTTCGGCCGCGCTCGGCCAGGCCGCGCGTGGCGAGCGGGACATCCCCGCGGTCTCGGTGCTCAAGGTCCTCGGTTCCGAGGCCGAGCAGAACGCCATGAGACACGCGCTGGATGCCGCGGGTGTCGACGGTCTGATCGATCCCGCGCTGACCGCCCCGTATAACCCTTATGCGCCTGACCTTTTCACCGCGAGCTGGTTCGCGCGTTACATCAGCACCTACGCGGGCACCATCGCCGGCGGCGCGTCGGAGATCCAGCGCAACATCATCGCCCAGCGAGTGCTGGGACTGCCTGCGCGCTGACATCCGACGCGGTTCCGACAAGGAAAGACGTTGACTGTGACTGTGGTTCTGGTGCACGGCAATCCTGAGACCGACGCGGTCTGGGACCCGCTTGCTGACGCTCTCGGACGCAATGATGTGGTGCGGTTGTCTCCGCCGGGATTCGGCGCCCCGCTGCCGAGCGGCTTTCCGGCAACCTTTCTCGCCTACCGTGATTGGCTCATCGACGAGCTGGCGGGAATTGATCAACCCGTCGACCTCGTCGGACACGACTGGGGCGGA
>Ga0126307_10002736_pt1 | contig 11954 bp, 9 predicted proteins | sample Plot28_FD_89955 | JGI IMG/M metagenome (GOLD analysis project Ga0126307, IMG submission 89955) | Serpentine soil microbial communities from UC McLaughlin Reserve, CA, USA - Plot28 | ecosystem: Environmental > Terrestrial > Soil > Grasslands | place: USA: UC McLaughlin Reserve, Lake County...
CGTCGGTCGGGAGTCGTCGGTCGGGAGTCGTCGGTCGGGGGTCGTCGGTCGGGTCAGTTCGGCGAGGCCCGCGCCGGCTCCGGCACCCGGGCAGAGGTCCGGTCGGCCTGCAGCGGCGGCCCGGCGGCCACCCGGCGCGGGCCGCGCACGGCGGCCGCCACCACCGTGGGCCGGAAGACCGCGGTGGGCGGCGCGACCAGCTGGTTCATGTCCAGCAGCACCCGGGAGGCGGCCTCGCTGTGCGGGCAGACCGAGAGGATCCGGTAGAGGTAGCGGATCCCGATGCGGGTGCGCAGGTCGTTGGCCTGCATCGCCCAGGGGTAGGCGAGGTCGGCCATGGTGGCGATCTGCCAGGCCGGGTCGATGGCGCGGGCGACCACCCGGCGCAGCCCGGCCGCGGCGCCCCGCACCGAGCCGCCGGCGGCCAGCGCCTCGTCGACCGCGACCGCGGTCTGCGCGGCCACCGACATGCCCTGCCCGTACGAGGGGTTGAGCGCGCAGACCGCGTCGCCGAGCACCACGTAGCCGTCCGGCCACTGGCGGAGCCGCTCGAAGAAGCGACGCCGGTTCTCGGTGTGGCCGGACCGGTGGACCACGGTGAGCGGCCGGGCGTCCCGCAGCGCCTGCCAGAGCAGCGGCGAGCGCAGCGTCCGGGCGTACTCCAGGAAGCCGTCCTGGTCGGTCGGCGGGCGCAGCCCGCCGAGCGCGGACAGCGAGACCATCCACCGGCCGCCCTCGATCAGGTTGATGATGCCCTGCCGCGGGATCTGCGGGCTGGGCTGCAGCAGCAGGCAGCGCCAGTCCGCCCGGTGGCCGGGCGGCGGGCTGAAGACACACGTCGCGTACGCGGTGCGGGCGTCGACCACCCGCTCCTCCGGCGGCTGGTAGCCGAGCGCCTGCAGCCACTCCACCGCCCGGCTGGTCCGGCCGGTCGCGTCGACGACCAGGTCGGCGGCCAGCTCGCGGGGCTCGGACCAGCCGCTGCTGCAGTTGGGCGCGCGGCTGCGCACCCGCACCCCGCGCACGCCGGACCCGGCTGAGCCGGCTGAGCCATCCGTGGCGGCGAGCAGGTCGACGGCCTCCGTGCGCTCGGAGATCTCGATCCGCCGGTCCCGGCGCAGCCGGCGCAGGACGACCGCGTCGATGAGGTCCCGGGAGCAGGTCAGCATCTCCAGCGGGGTGGGGAAGCGCGGCATCCACCCGCCGGGGGTGAGCAGCAGCATGTCCTCCGGCATCCGTACCGACACCGCGCCGGCGGCGACCAGCTCGTCCCGGATGCCCGGCAGCAGCCGGGACATCGCCTGGTGGCCGCCGGTCATCAGGTTGTGCGCGTGCCGGGCCTGCGGCACCCCGCGTCGCCACTGCGGTTGCACCGGCAGCTTGTCCCGCTCCACCAGCACCACCCGGTCGACATGCCGGGCGAGCGCCACGGCGGCGAACAGGCCGGCGAGGCTCCCGCCCAGCACCACCGCGCGGGTGCCGCGAGCACCGAGGTCGTCCTGCGCCACCGTCAGCCCTCCTGTCCGTCGGCCTCGGCCGGGGAGAAGTCGTGGTAGCCGCGGCGCCAGTAGACGAGCGGCTGGTCGGAGACCGGCTTCCCGGTGCCGCCCTCCGCGGGCACGTCCCGACCGTCCACCACCAGCCCGATCAGGATCGTGTGCGAGCCGGCGGCGAGGTCGGCCACCAGCCAGCAGTCGACGAAGGCCAGGCAGTCGTCCAACAGCCAGGGCAGGCCGGTGCGCGGGCTGGGCCGCCAGCGCACCCGGGCGAACTTGTCCGCCGACGGGGACGCGAACTCCTCCGACACCGCGCTGCTGCCGGCCCGCAGCAGGTTCACCGCGAAGCCGCCGCTGGCCCGGATCGCGGCCAGGCTGCCGTTGCGGCGGTTGACGCAGGCCAGCATCATCGGCGGGTCCATCGACAGGCTGCACAGCGAGCTGCAGGTCAGCCCGCGCGGCCGGCCCTTTTCGTCGCGGGCGGTGACCACCGAGACGCCGCTGGGAAAGGCGCTCATCACCCGCCGGAACTCCTCGTCGAAGGCGGCCGGCGCGGGCACGTCCAGCTCGGTGGTGTAGGGCACTCCGGGCCGGCGGCCGATCCGGCTGCGGGCCATCTCGGCGACCAGCCGCATGGTGCCGACCGCCCGGGAGTCCGCCGCCCAGGCCTCGACCATGCCGGGCGGGCGCGGCTCGCCCATCAGAAGATCCTCCGGCCCCGCAGCCGGGACCCGACGGCCTGCTGCACGTTGCCCATCAGCAGCTGCCGGACCTGCGGGTCGGCGCCGGTCCCGGCCCAGCGCAAGGAGCGGATGATCTTCTTCGGGGTGGGGTTGAGGAACCGCTCGTCCCGCTCGGCGAAGCCGAGGTGCTTGGGCACGAAGTCGGCCTCCTCGAGCATCGCGAACAGCTCCCGGGCCGCCTCCCGGCCGCTCAGCGTGCCGGCCCGGTGCGCCTCGCAGCGGGTCACCAGCGTGTCGAAGAGGGCCTTGAATCCGTCGTGGTCCGGCCAGCAGAAGCCGACGTGCGGGACGTCCTCCAGCGCGGTGAAGTGCTCGTCCCGGCCGTCGGCGACGAACTTGCCCAGCGCGGTCTGCAACCGGAAGCTGCCGCCGCCGGAGCCCCACGCCCACACCCGGAAGACCGCGTTCCACAGGTCGTAGTCGTCGAAGGCCGCGTACGCCGAGCGCACCAGGTCCTCGTCGAAGGCCAGGAAGCCGCGCTGCAGCCGCTCCACGTAGTCGAAGCGGTCGGTGGAGAAGTCGTCGTCGGTGATCGCCCGCAGCAGCCGCCCGGCCAGCGCGTTGACCGCCTCGACCGTGTCGGACAGGCTCCGGGAGAAGAGCGGGTCGACGAAGCCGGCGCTCTCCCCGAGCAGGCACCAGCGGTCGCCGACCAGCTTCGAGGACTGGTACGGCACCTCCGCGACGACCTCCCACTCGCGGAACGGCGCGGCGCCGGCGAGCTGCCGGCCGATGTCCGGGAACCGCTCCCCGATCGCGGCCATCTCGTCCGCGCCGGAGCGCTCGCCGGCGGGGTGCCGCTCCGGGTCGAGCACCAGCCCGACGCTGCACAGCGGGTTGCGTGACCGCGGCGTGTTGTCGAACGGCGTCACCCACACCCAGCCGCCGTCGAAGAGGTGGTGCACGCTGCCCTGGTGCCAGGGCACCGGCGGGACGTCCCGCGGCGAGCGCGGGGCCAGCACGCCGTCGGTGGGCCGCACCCCGAGCAGGTGGCTCGACACCATCCGGGACCGGTGCCGCAGCGGCGACGGGCCGGAGCGCAGGTCGAGCTTCTCGGCCAGCGCCGACCGCCGGCCGCTCGCGTCGACCAGGTAGCGCGCCTTGTACTCCGAGCCGTCCTGGCCGGCGACCGTCACCCCGTCGCCGGCCAGCTCGATGCCGGCCACCTGAAAGCCCTGCCGCGGCACGCAGCCGTACCGGACCGCGGTGTGGTAGACGTGCGAGTCGGTCTCCTGCCGGTAGAGGTGGGCGGCGGTGTGCATCAGCGCCGGGGTGACCGACTGGGTCACCTCCCGCGGGTCCTGCCGCTCGCCCTCCCGATGCCGCAGGAAGCCCCAGTGCCGCTGGATGCCGAACTGCGGGCCGAGGATGCGGGTGAGGTTCTCGAACGAGGTGAGCGTCTTCAGCTCCGGCACGCCGTACCGCTCGGCGACGGTGCGCAGCGCCACCATCGACCGCGGCGTGGGCGCCTCACCGTGCGCGAAGCGCGGGTGCGACTCGGCGTCGAGCAGCACCACCCGGGCACCGTGCCGGGCGAGGACGGCGCCGAGCATCGAGCCGCCGAGGCCGGAGCCGAGGATGGCGACGTCGGCGGTCGGGGAGGCGGTCCGGTCGGAAGCCGGCTGGGCACTGCTCATCGGTCCTCCTGCACTCTGGAGACGGGGGCACGGACGAGCCCCGGGACGGGGCGGTCGGGGCCGGCCGGTCAGCGCGGGGCGGGCGGGCGCAGCCGCCGGCCCAGCCGCGGGCGGCGGGCGATCGCGTGCCGGAGCTCCTCGCCGAGGTTGTATTCCTGCCGGGACAGCCGGTGCCGGATGAAGAGCGTCAGCCCCTCGACGAAGAGCTTGCCGATCTCCGGCGGAGCCTCGGACCGCGCCCACCGCAGCGTCTTCGCCGCCACCGCCGGGGTGCCGTTGTAGAAGCGCACGTCCGGGTCGGCCAGCCCGATCGGCTTCGGCACGACGTCGCTCTGCAGCAGCTGCATGATCTTCTTCGCCGCCACGTCGGCACCCTGGCGGTCCTCCTGGACATCGATGACCTCCTGGCTGACCTGGTTGTACATCTGGCGCAGCGGCCCGTACGAGGGCAGCGCGCCGTCCGGGGCGATGGTCTCCAGCCGGGCCAGCACCGCGGTGTCGCCGGTGTCGAGCAGCTTCGCGTACGCGCGGTTGATCTCCATCGTGGCGGCCAGCTGCCCGAACGACCAGACCCGGCACCACGCGTCCCAGAGCGGGTAGTGCGAGAACGACGTGTACGCGTTGGCGACCAGGTTGTCGTTGAAGTCGAGCTGGCGCTGCTCCAGGTTCTGCACGTACTCGAAGCGCTCGACGGAGAAGTCGTCGTCGGAGAGCGCGGCCAGCAGCCGCCAGGTCAGCGCGTTGATGATCTCCAGCGTGTTGGACATGCCGCGGGAGAACAGCGGGTCGATGAAGCCGGCGGCGTGCGAGGTGAGGCACCACCGGTAGCCGATGGTCTGCCGCGGCGAGTACTGCAGGCGGCCGGTGGACACCCACTCGCGGACCGCCCGGGCCGGCCGGAACTGCTCGGCGATGTTCGGGAAGCGGGCGATGAAGTCGCGGAACTCCTGCTCCGGCGCGACCCCCTCCGGCTTCCAGCCGTGGATCCGCGGGTCCAGCTGCAGCCCGACGCTGACCAGCGGGTTGGTGGCTCGCGGGTGATTGTTGAACGGGATCACCCACAGCCAGCCGCCGGGGAAGATGTGGTGCAGCGTGCCCTCGCTCCACTTGTCCGGCGTGCCGTGGATGCCGGCCGGGACCGTCTCCTCGTACGGGGTGACGTCGATCATGTGGGTGAAGATCGACCGGGAGTGGTGCCGCAGCCGGGTCGGCTCCTCGCGCAGCCCCAGCTTGGTGGCCAGCGGCGCGCGGAAGCCGCTGGCGTCGACCACGAACCGGCTGCGCCAGGTGGCCCCGGTGTGCGCGGTGACCGTGACCCCGTCGTCGCCGGGCTCGACGTCGACGATGCGGGCCTGCTGGACCGTCTTCGCGCCGTGCTTGACCGCGACCGAGAGCAGCCAGGCGTCGAGGTCCTGCCGGAAGTAGTGGTTCTCGGTGTGGGTGATCTTCGGGATCGGGAACTCGTGGCACTCGGCCGGGTTCTGCCGCTCCCCCTCGCGGTGGTAGAGGAAGCCGAAGTTCTTCTTGACTCCGCCGTCGGTGGTGATCTGCGCCTGGGCGTTGTAGAAGGTCGTAAAGCCCTTGAGCTCGGGCACCCCGTAGCGCTCGGCGATCAGCCGCATGAGCATGGAGGTGTACGGGATCGTCGACTCGCCGATGGCGAACTTGGGGTGGCTGCCGGCGTCGACGATGAGCACCTTGGCTCCGTTGCGGGCCAGCACCGCCGCGAGGATCGTGCCGGCCATCCCGGAACCGAGGATCGCGACGTCGTACTCCGGTCGGGCGCCGCCGCCAGGGGTGTCGGCCATGATCGCTCCCGTCATCGTGTCGGTTCGGGTCAGGGCGCCGCGGGCCTAGGCCGCGCGAGGCAGAACGGCTCCTGGGCGGTGAAGTGGACGGTGTTCCAGTGGACGGTGTTCCAGTGCTTGTCGAACGTGCCGCCGGCCACCACCCGGGACAGGTCCGACGGGGGCAACACCAGCGGCCGCACCGGGGTGGTCGCCAGCACCGGCACCAGCAGGGTCCGCAGTCGGCGCACCATCACCGGCCGCCCATGACGAGCTGCTTCGGGTGGTAGCCGAAGAGCTTCTTCACGTAGCTGTAGTCGACCCGGTCCCAGTGCTCGACCAGCATGCCGTCCTCGAGCCGGTAGACGTCGGAGGTCGGCACGGTCACCGGGGCGCCGGTGACCTCCTGGTTTCCGACCCAGTCCCAGAGCGCCCCGATGTGCTCCCGGCCGGCGATGAGGTGCCGCGGTACGACGTGGATGTCCGGCGCCATCGCGAGGAAGATCTCGCAGCACGCCTTGAAGCCGTCCAGGCCCGGCGGGATCATCGGGTCGTTCTGCCGGAAGTCGCGGCAGATGTAGAGGTGGGCGCGGGAGTAGTCCTGCACCTTGACCTCGTCGATGTAGCGCACCAGCAGCCCCATGTTGCTGCGCTGCAGCCCGGTGCCGACGAAGGCGGGCAGCGCGACCGGCTGGTCCTGGTCCGCCCGGCCGAAGCCGAACGGCTCGATCTCGTGGTATTCCACGACGTCCCAGTGCTCGACCAGCAGACCGTCCCGGAACCGGTAGAGGTCGGCCGTGGCCAGCTCGATCTCCGCACCGGTCCGAGCGTGGTGCCCACGCCAGTCCACATAGGACAGCACCCGGTCGTCTTGGGCCAGGTGCAGCCCGATGGTGGCGTGCAGGTCCGGGAAGGCGGCCGGCATCGGGCCGGACAGGAACGCGGCGAAGCCGTCCCGGCCGGTGCCGTAGAGCGGGTTGTGCTGCACGAAGTCCGGTGCCATCAGCCGCAGCGGCACCTGGGCGTCCCGGCCGTTCACCCCCGCCGAGTAGAGCCACTCCACCCGCGCGACGTTCGCGCGCTCGGCGGCCGTGCTGGTGTCGAGGACCTGCGTCCGCATCGCCCCGCTCACACCCTGACCCGGAGGGTCTTCAGGCCGCGCACCAGCATCGACTCCTGGTACTCCAGCGACTGGGTGGCCAGCTGCAGGCCGGGCGCCCGGCGGAACAGCGTGCTCAGCGCGACTCGGCCCTGCAGCCGCGCCAGCGCCGAGCCGATGCAGATGTGCCGGCCGGTGCCGAAGCTGAGGTGCCGGTTGTCCTTGCGGCCGAGGTCGAGCTCGTTGGGGTCGGTGAACTCGGCCGGGTCCCGGTTGGCCGCGCCCCGGACGATGAGCACCTCCTCGCCCTCCTTGATCAGGTGCTCGCCGAGCTGCACGTCGGTGAAGGCGACCCGGTAGGACATGTGCGTCGGCACGTCGTAGCGGAGCAGCTCCTCGATCGCGCTCGCCTCGAGGTCCGGCTCGGTCCGGAACCGCTCCAGCTGGTCCGGGTTGCGCAGCAGCGCCACCGTCGCGTTCCCGATGAAGTTGGTGGTCGTGCTGTGGCCGGCGACGAAGAGCACGATGCAGGTGCCGAGCAGCTCGTCGCCGGACAGCTTCTCGTCGGTGTGCGCGGCCACCAGCGCGGTGAGCAGGTCCGCGCCGGGCTTGCGGCGGCGCTCCGCGGACAGCGTGCCGAAATACTCCTTGAGGTCGACCAGCGCCTTGTCCCGGGCGATCTCCTGCTCCTCGGTCACCGAGAAGGTCGGGCCGATGCCGGCCAGGTAGATCTGCGCCCACTTCATGACGTCGGGACGGTCCGCGTCCGGCACGTCGAGCAGCTGGCAGACGGTGCCGAACGGCAGCGCGTGGGCGTACGACGCGACCAGGTCGAACTCGCCCTCCGGCAGCGCCTCGTCGAGCAGCTTGTCCGCCGCCGCCTGCACGTACGGGCGCAGGCCGTGGACGACCTTGGGGTTCAGCGCGTCCCGGACGATGGCCCGGATGCGGGTGTGGTCCGGCGGGTTCTTGAAGAAGAAGAAGTCGCGCTGGCTGGTGAACCCGGCGGCGGTCTCGTCCGCGCGGGCCGCCTGCTCGTCGTTGCGCGGGTAGCCGAAGCGGTCGTCGCCGAGCACCGTGAAGCACTCGCGGTAGCGGGTGAGCAGCCAGAAGCCGGCCGGACTGTGGAAGACCGGCATCTGGTGGCGGAGCATCTCGTAGAACGGGTACGGGTTCTTGCGGAAGGCCGGGTTGCCGGTCAGGGCCTGCATCCCGGGCGCTTGCGGCCGCGGCTTCGCCGGCCGGGCGGCGGTCTCCGTCATCGTCGCTCCGTTCGGTCGCGACCCCGGCTCAGAACAGGCCGTTGTCGTGCGGGACGTGCTCGGGCTCCGGCAGCTCGGCGACCACGTCCCAGTGCTCGACGATCTTGCCGTCCGCCAGCCGGAACAGGCTGCTGAACGCGTGCGGCTTGCCCACGCAGTCGCCTTCGGACTGGGTGAAGACGTAGTTGCCCTCGGCCACCACGCGGTGCAGCGCCCGGTAGGTCATCGGGGTGCCGGCGGCCTCCAGCAGCGCGAACGCGGCCGGCACGCTGGACGCGCCGTCCGGGATGTGCGGGTCGTGCTGGACCAGCCGGTCGCTGTCGACGTAGGAGTCCAAGTTGGACCAGTCGCCGCCGATGAAGGCCTCTTCGGTCAGCTGGGTGACCAGCTTCTTGTTCGCCTCGGTGGCCTCGTGGTCGGTGACCTCGGTCGGGCCGTCGACCATGCTGCGGCCGCCGACGGTGTCGGTGATCTCCTCCATCATCGCCTCCCAGTGCTCGGCGATGACGCCGTCCTGGACCCGGAACAGGTGGAAGATCACCACCGGGACCTCGGCCAGGCCGTGGGCGCGGGCATGCACCGCGACGAGGTCGTTCTCGGCCACGACGCGCATCAGCTCGTATTTCACGCCGGCGCTCTTGAAGGCGGTGAAGGCCGGAGCCAGGGAGTCCCGGCCGGCCGGCAGCATCGGGCTGTGCTGGATGAAGTCCGGCGAGTAGAAGCGCTCGATCGCCGGCGCCGGGTCGTCCTCGTTGGACAGCGTCGTCAGTACCGTGGTCACGAGCGTCTTGGCATCCACGTCGGGGTCCTCCCGGTGCAGGCGACGACAGGTGTCTCGCACAGGGCGAGCAACTTCAGCCTCCGTCGCGGCGGCCCGTTACGGGACGCCAACAACTTGTCATGCGCCGGGCGCCGGCCTGCTGGTATTGCTATCGGGCGGGGTGCTGCAGGGCGGCCAGGGCGACCGGCAGGCCGTCGGCGTAGGTCGGGTACTTCGGCGCCCAGCCCAGCTCGTCGCGGGCCTTCGCGTTCCGGATCCCGCCGAACCGTCCTGCGTGCCCGCGCCTGCCATCCGCGTGCTCCCTCTGCTCGTCGCGGCGGCCCCTCGCCTGGCGCCTCGCGCTGGCCGCCCAGGGCCTGGGTCAGAGCAGCTCGACCGAGTCCCGGCGGGCCAGCCGGCGCCGGCAGTCCAGCACATAGGCCGACCGCTCGGCGACCAGGTCGTAGTCGAAGCCGTCGTGGTCGGTGAGCACCACCACCGCGTCGGCCGCGGCCAGCTCCTGTGCGGTCAGCTCGACCCGGACCAGCCGGGGGTCCACCGGCATCGGCTCGACCAGGTGCGGATCGGCCGCGTGCACGTCGGCGCCGAGCTCCAGCAGCAGCTCGGCGACGCGCAGCGCCGGGGACTCCCGGGCGTCGCCGGTGTTGGGTTTGTAGGCCAGGCCGAGCAGCAGGACGCGCGACCCGTTCACCGAGCGGCGACGCCGGTTGAGCGCCTCCATCAGCCGCTGGACGACGTAGTCCGGCATGTGCTCGTTGACGTCGTTGGCCAGGTCGACGAACCGGAACCGGCGGCCCAGCGCGCGGCTGACCCGCCAGGACAGGTAGACCGGGTCGACCGGCAGGCAGTGCCCGCCGACGCCGGGACCCGGGGTGAAGCGCAGGAAGCCGAACGGCTTGGTCGAGGCCGCGTCGATCGCCGACCAGGCGTCGATGCCCAGCTCGTGGGCGAACATCGCGATCTCGTTGACGAGCGCGATGTTGATGTGGCGGAAGGTGTTCTCCACCAGCTTGGCCAGCTCGGCCACCTTCGGCGAGGGGACCGGGACCGTGGTGTTGACCATCCGGTCGTAGAAGGCGCGCACCGCCTCCAGCGATGCCTCGTCCACCCCGGACACCAGCTTCGGCGTCTCGGCCAGCCCCCAGACCCGGTTGCCCGGGTCGATCCGCTCCGGGCTGTAGCCGAGGGAGAAGTCCGGGCCGGCGCGCAGCCCGGACCCCTCCTCCAGCAACGGCCCGACCAGCTCCTCGGTGGTGCCCGGATAGGTGGTCGACTCGAGGACCACCGTGCATCCGCGGCGCAGCCGCGGCGCCAAGGCGCGGGCGACCGCCTCGATGTGGCTGAGGTCGGGCTGCCCCTCCCGCAGCGGGGTCGGCACCGAGATGACCGCGACGTCGAACCCGTCGAGGTCGCGCTCGTCCGCCGTCGGCCTGTACGCCCCCGCTGCGAGCACGGCGGCCAGCCGTGCGCTGGACACGTCCTCGACGTAGGACTCGGCTGCGGACAGCTGCTTGATCCGGGACACCGCCACGTCGTAACCGACGACCTGGAAGTGTCCCGACTCCGCGGCCAGCACCGCGAGCGGGAGTCCGACGTAGCCCTGACCCGCGATGACGACCGTCTCGGTCGGGCATCCACCAAGACCCACAGGAAGCCCCCTAACGCACCTCGGCGGACGGCCGCTCGGCGAGCGCCGCCTCGCTCGGGACCGGCTCGGCGTGCTCCCGCAGGCCCAGGCGGGCGTGCAGGCGGCGCAGCGGGCCGGGGGCATACCAGTTGGCATTGCCGGCCAGCCGCATCAGGGCCGGCAGCAGCGCACCACGGATCAGGGTGGCGTCCACCAGGATCGCGATCGGCATGCCGACCCCGATCGCCTTCATGTAGCTGATCCCGGAGGTGATCCAGACGAAGAACACGATCGAGATCAGCGCCGCGGCGTAGGTGACCACGCGGCCGATCCGCTCGATGCCCATCGCGACCGCGGCCGTGTTGTCCCCGGTCCGGTCGTACTCCTCGCGGATCCGCGACAGCATGAACACCTGGTAGTCCATGGACAGGCCGAACCCGAGGGCGAAGACGAGGATCGGAACCGTCCAGGTGATCGCGCCGGTGACGTTGAAGTCGCCGACGATCGACTGCAGGTGTCCCTCCTGGAAGACCAAGACCAGCGCGCCGAAGGTCGCTGTGAGGCTGAGCAGGCTGAGCACCATCGCCAGCAGCGGCAGCAGCAGGCTTCCGGTCAGCAGGAAGAGCAGGATGAACATGCCCACCGCGAGCACGATCAGGAAGTAGGGCAGGGTGTCGTAGACCGCGTCGAAGGTGTCCACCGACACCGCCGGCGTGCCGCCCACGGTGACCGGGAACGGCGCCTCGGCGTCCCGGATCGCCCGGACCAGGTCCTCACCGTCCTCCGAGTAGCCGTCGACGGTCGGGATCACGGTGAGGAAGGTGGCATCCGGCGCAGCGAAGCGCTGGGACAGCTGGCCGGGCGGGAGCACCTGCTGGCCGCGGGCGAAGGCGCCGGTGAGCGCGTCCACCCGGGCCACGTCGGGCAGCGCGGACAGCCGTTGCGCGTAGCTGGTGATGTCGCCGGCCCGGGCCGTCGGGTCGCCGATGCCGTCGGCGAGCACCTGCACCGCGTCCTGCTCCCGCGAGGTGAACTCGGTCCGCACCGCGGTCGCCACCTGCGCGGCCTGCGCCGACTTGGGCAGGATCTGCTCGTCCGGCAGCCGCAGCTTCAGCCCGAGCGCGGGCGCGCCGAGCAGCAGCAGCACCGCGATCACGGCCAGCGCGACCGGGATCGGGCGGCGCATCACGAAGGTCGCCAGCCGGTGCCAGAAGCCGCTCTCCAGCGGCTCCTGGCCGCGGTCCTTGCGGCGGAACAGCCGCCACTTGTCGATCCGCGGGCCCATCCAGGCCAGCAGCGCCGGCACCACGACCAGCGAGGCGACGGCGGCTAGCAGCGCGGTCGCGATCGACGCGTACGCCATCGAGTCGAAGATCGTGAACGGGAAGACCAGCAGCGCGCCGAGCGCGACCGCGACGGTGATCGCGGAGAAGACCACGGTCCGGCCGGAGGTGCGCAGCATGGCCCGGATCGCGTCCGGGATCGTCCGGCCGCGGCGCAGCTCCTCCCGGTAGCGGCTGAC
>Ga0126307_10002737_pt1 | contig 11948 bp, 12 predicted proteins | sample Plot28_FD_89955 | JGI IMG/M metagenome (GOLD analysis project Ga0126307, IMG submission 89955) | Serpentine soil microbial communities from UC McLaughlin Reserve, CA, USA - Plot28 | ecosystem: Environmental > Terrestrial > Soil > Grasslands | place: USA: UC McLaughlin Reserve, Lake County...
CCCACCGGCGCGCCTGGAAGATCCGCGCCAGCCGGTCGCGGTGCATCGTCTCGATGACGAGCTTCCCGCCAGGCCGAAGCACCCGGCGGAATTCACGTACGGCCTGCGCATCCCCCTCCTCGCCCGTGTAGCCGAGCGCGCTGAACAGGTTGAGCACCGCGTCGAAGCTCGCCTCCGGGAAAGGCAGCTCCCGGTAGTCCGCTCGCACCAGCTCGAACTCGGCCCCACGCCGGCGCGCCTCGTCCAGCAGCACCTGCGAGCGGTCGGCACCGGTCACGCGGAAGCCGGCAGCGGCGAGCACGCCGGAATGCCTCCCCCAGCCGCATGGACAGTCGAGGATCTCCGCCCCGGGCTCGACCCCGACGATCCGTACAGCGCCTAGCGCCTCCCGTTCCGTCAGCTCCGGATCCTCGCGCGGCCCGTACAGCTCGAGGTAGGCCTCGTCGAACAGGGTGTCGAACTGCTCCTGCGTCACGGTGGAATACTCACCGACCATGCGCGACCTCGCTTCGTACCGGGACGAGTTCCCGATCCTCGAGCACACGACGTACCTGATCAACCACTCGCTCGGGGCGATGCCCGCCGCGGCCGAGACGCGCGTGCTCGAGTACGTCCAGATGTGGAAGGAGCGCGGAATCCGCTCCTGGGGCGAAGGCTGGTGGGACATGCCGCTCACCGTCGGAGACCAGATCGGCCGCATCATCGGGGCGCCCCCCGGCACGACGACGATGCACCAGAACGTGACGGTCGCCGAGGCGATCGTCCTCTCCTGCTTCCGGTTCGAGGGCGAGCGCCGTCGGATCGTCTACGAGGAGGGCAACTTTCCCTCCGTCCGCTACCTGTACCAGGCGCAAGCAGACCGCGGCGCCGAAATCGTGGTCGTGCCCGAAGGCGAGACGGTTGCGGAGGCGATCGACGAGCGGACGCTCCTCGTCCCGGTCACGCACGTCCTCTTCAAGACGGGCGAGATCCAGGACGTGGAGTCGATCGTCCGCCGCGCCCACGAGGTCGGCGCGTACGTCGTGCTGGACGCGTACCAATCCGCCGGCACCGTTCCTTTGGATGTGTCGGCGCTCGGCGTCGACTTCGCGGTCGGCGGCTCGGTCAAATGGCTGTGCGGTGGGCCCGGTGCGGGTTGGCTGTACGTGCGAGCCGACCTGATCGAGCGCCTCCGCCCGGCGCTGACCGGCTGGCAGGCGCACGCGCGGCCGTTCGGCTTCGAGCCCGAGATGGAGTACGCGGAGGGTGCGGCGCGGTTCCTGACGGGGACCCCGAGCGTCCCCGCCCTCTACGGGGCCACCGCGGGATACGACCTGATCGAGGAGATCGGCGTTGCACGCATCCGGGAGCACTCGATGCGCCAGACCGCGCTGCTCGTGGAGCTGCTCGCCGCGGCCGGCTTCGAGCTGACCGGGCCGCTCGATCCCGAGCGCCGGGGCGGCACCGTGACCGTCCGCACACCGGACTTCGAAGCCGTACACGGAGAGCTCGCGACGAGAGAGATCCTGTGTGACTTCCGTCCGGATTCGGGCCTCCGGCTCGGCCCGCACTACTTCACGACCGACGACGAGCTTCGCTTCGCGGTCGAGCAGATCGTCGAGATCGTCGAGGCTGGCGTCACCCGGCCTGCCGGGGCCGCCGCCTACTAGGGCGTCGGCGGCGCGACACAGGAGGTCGGATCGGCGTTGCAGATCGTGATCGCCTCCACCTTCGTCGTCTTGTTGCCGGATGTGTCCTCGACCATGACGCGCAGCGTGTAGATCCCGTCCGCGAGCTTGCGCGTGTCGAAGAGGCCGCGCGTCAGCTTGAACTGGAAGTGGCCGGGCCAGTCTCGGTACTGCTGGTTTCCGAAGCGCGGCTTGTTCTGGTACGTGCCACGCGCATAGACGTTCCAGAACTCGCGCGGGAGCGGCATCGTGTAGCGGAAGTCGACCGCCGTCGTGGGCTGCACGACATAGCGGTTGCCGGCGAGGAGCGCCCAGCTGACCACCGCCGGCGCGACGGGGTAGCCGTACCAGGAGCCGGGGACGGGAAGCGCCGGCGTGTCGTACGCCTGCGCGATGAGCTCGACCGACCCGGCGATCCCTCGTGTCTGGAACGCCTTCCCGTTGGGCGCGCGCAGCAGCAGCGACGACACGTGCGGCTTGGTGTGGTCGGCGTACGGCTTCAGGTGCCGTGTGCCGAGCGGGTTGATCACGATCGAGTCGTCGATCTCGCTCAGGTGCACGTGTGCCGCGACGGCGTCGATGTGCCCGATGACGGTCTTGTACGCGGTGACGCGCTGCCCGTCGTAGACTGTCGGCGTGATGTGCATGTACTTGAACACCCGCCCGCGGGACGCGCGCACCGTCACAGCAGAGAGGTTCGGCACGTGAGCCACGCCGGTGACGACCGGGTACAGCGCCTGTCCGGGCACGCCCGAGATGTCCACCCCGTTGTGGAACGAGCAGGCGCAGCCTCCGAGTACGCCGCTCGGTAGGAAGGGGTCCGAGAAGACCGACCGCGGGTCGCCGAAGTTGCCGCGGATCGGGTGGGCTTTGTTGAACGGCTTCAGCGGCCAGCCGTACGCGTGCGCGGCGGGAGCGGCCGCGAGGCAGAGCGCGGCAACGACAACGAGGAGGGGTGCTCGCCGCATGGCCAGGGATTAAAGCGACCTCGTCGGGGGACGGTCACGACAGAAGCTCGATCAGACGCGTTGCATACCTCGGAGCGGTGGGCTCGTCCTCGTGGCGCAGGTAGCAGTAGATCTCCGTCCCCTGCTCGATGAGCGGACGGAGGCGCGAGGCCCAGTCGCCGAGCTCGGCGTCCTCGTACGGTGGCTCACGAAGCCGGACATAGCGGAACGGTGCGTCGCCGCCGAGCTCGTTGACGCGGACGGCGTTCGGCGGAAGCTCGGTCTCGATCCCTTCCCACGAGTCGTGCCGGAAGTCGAACGCGAGCCTCGTGTTCGGGTCGAACGACCCGAGGATCAGCTCGAGCAAGCCCTCGTCCTGTGCCCACGTCACGACTGCGCGGATCGGCCCGAGCCGGTCGCCAAGGAGCGAAACGCGCTCCTGGAAGGTCGCGGTGTTCAGGTTCCGGTACGCGTTCATCTTCGGCGCGAACTTGAACTCTCGCGGCGTCTGGCCGGCCCAGCGCTCGAAGAGCTCCTCGCGCGGGAGGCGGTATCCCGTGGTGTTCAGCTCCACCGTCGAGAAGCGCTCGCTGTAGTACCGGAGGAAGTCCTCGTTCTTCGTGCCGGCGGGGTAGAAATCGGGCCGCCAGGTCGGATACGACCAGCCGGAGGTGCCGACATACAGCCCCTTTACACTGGCTTCGATGTCCACGGCCGCCGAAGTGATACCCGAGAACAGCATCCCGGTTCTCGACCATGGCTTCCTCGCGCTCGACGGCGCGCTCGCTTCCGACCTGGCGGTCGTCAACGGGGCGCGCGTCTCGTTCAACCAGACGACGGACGAGATGACCGAACGTGATGAAGGCCTGATTCGGTTCTTGATCAAGAATCGACACGGCTCGCCTTTCGAGCATGGCTACTTCCGCTTCATCGTGAAAGCGCCTCTTTTCGTCGTCCGTGAGCACCACCGGCACCGCGCGGGCCATAGCTACAACGAATGGAGCGGGCGGTATTCGAAGATGGAGCCGGAGTTCTACGTCCCGGAGTACGTCCGGACTCAGATCGGCAAACCCGGCGCCTACAGCTTCGAGCCGGTCGAGGACGAGACGCGCGAAGCTGCGCGCGAAGAGATCGAGGAGAACGCCGCGCGAGCCTTCGAGGCCTACGAGCGGCTGCTCGAACAGGGGGTCGCGAAGGAAGTGGCGCGCGTCGTGCTACCCCTCTCGATGTACACCAAGTACCTCTGGAGCTGCAATCCGCGCAGCCTCATGCACTTTTCCTCGCTGCGGAATCACGACGACGCGCAGTTCGAGATCCGCCAGTACGCGGCTGCGGCAGAGTCGTTCCTCGAGCGGCACATGCCGATCACGCACGCGGCCTTCGTCGCGAACGACCGGACGGCCCCGTAGCTAGGCGAATTCCGCCAGCACGGGTGGCGCATTCCTGCCGGCGCTGACCACCCAGCCGTCGAACTTTCTGAAGTTGTAGGGCGCGTTCATCCGCACCGTCGTCGTACCTTCGTGCACCCGGAACGTCCCGCACGAAACCGCCGGCTTCTTGTTCTTGGTCAGGTAGAGCGTGTACCAGCGCCCGTCGGGGAGCTCCTTCAGGCCGGCGACCTGCAGCTCGAGCGGCCAGTTCCCGACGGAGTCGATCGCTCCGACCTTCAGCACGCCGCTGGCCTTCGGCGCCGCCGGCGTGCCGCGCATCGCGACGGTGAAGTCGGTCGTGAAGCCGCTGCGGTGGTTCCCGATCACGTAGCCGACGATGAGGCAGAGCAGGGCGAAGCCCGCGGCCAGCGTGAGGATGCGGCCGCCCCGGCGCGGGAGGAACGAGAACGCCACCGACGAGTCGTGGGGATCCTCGACTACCGGCGCGTTCTGCAGCGCGAGCGGGAGCTCCGGGAGCGGGCCGGAGTCGACGATCATCCGGTGGACCTGCTCCAGACGGGCGCGCTCCTCCGGCGAGACGTCCTCGCCGACGAGCTCCGAGAACTCAGGCGTACGCTCGTTCATCCGCGGAGATCCTCGCCTTCCAGCAGGTCACCCATGCGTGCGAGTCCGCTGCGCGTTCTCGTCTTCACGGTTCCGAGCGGGATGCCGAGAAAGTCGGCGATCTCGCTCTGTGAGAGTCCACCCCAATATGCGAGCTCGAGCACGGATCGCTCCGTCTCGGGCAGCTCGGCGAAAGCCCGGTGGACACGCCACGCGAGCCAGTCGTTCTGGACGGCCTCCTCAGGCCCGGCTTCCGAGGCGGTCTCCGCCGTCACGTTGGGGCTAGCGCGCGCGTTGACGCGGATCCGGTCGACGACGGCATTGCGCGCGACCGCGTAGAGCCACGCGGCCCCAGGCCCGCGCTCGGGCTGATAGCTCGAAGCAGACCGCCACACCGAGGCGAACGTCTCCTGCGCGACGTCCTCCGCCTGGCCGCGGTCACGCAGGCGGCGCAGCGCGAATCCGTACACCGGCCGCGCGTAGCGCTCGTACAGCGACTCGAATGCTTCACGGTCGCCGTCGCCGATCCGCTGGATCAGCTCTGCATCGGTTGCCTCGGGCTCAGGCATGGCGAAGAAGCGCGCGGGCGCGCGCGTCATCCCGGCACGTACAGCCGGAGCGGGAATGCTGAGGGAGAACTCCATCGCTCTCCGGTCGTACGGAATTCCGGGCCTCTCGGATTGGCGGATAGTAGAGGCGCGCATAGTTATGCTGCCGCCCCATGACGACGCTTGCGTTCAATCACGAGGAGATCGCCCCGCGCGAGCTGAAGCCTGCCCTGTACGAGCTGGACGGGATCTCGCGAGAGTCGGTCGAGGCGCACTACAAGCTCTACCAAGGGTATGTGGCGAAGCGGAACGAGATCCTCGCGAAGCTGGCGGAGGTCGATCTCGACGCCGCGAACCAGGTTTATTCCGAGATCAGGGCGCTCAAGGTCGATCTGTCCTTCGCGCTCGGAGGCATCAAGAACCACGAGGTCTACTTCGACCACCTGGGCGGAGGCGGCGGCGATCCCGACGGCCCTGCGGGCGCGCTCATCCGGCGCGACTTCGGCTCCATCGATATGTGGCGCGCCGACCTGAAGGCGAGCGGGATGGCAGGCCGCGGCTGGGCGTGGACGGCGTACGACTGGGACGAGCAGCGGCTCTTCAACTACGTCGGCGACGCGCAGAACACCTTCCCGATCTGGAACGCGACTCCGCTCGTCGCGCTGGACGTCTACGAGCACGCGTACTTCCTCGACTACCGGACCGACCGCGCGTCCTATATCGACGCATTCTTCGACAACCTCGACTGGGCGGTCGTGAACGGCTGGATCGACCAGTACGGCATTCAGCCCTAGGGGGCACCGTGGAAACAGCCCTGTTCGCGCTCGCCGGGTACCTAGCGGGGAGCCTGCCGTTCGGGTACTGGCTGGTGCGCGTCTCCAAGGGCGCGGATATACGTACGGTCGGGAGCGGGAACATCGGGGCCTCGAACGTCTGGCGGACGTATGGTCGTGGGCTCGGCCTCACGGTCATGACGCTCGACGTGCTCAAGGGCTTCGTACCCGCCCTGCTCGCGACGATGTACGCGGGCAAGCTCGCGGGAGTCCTCGCCGGCGGCGCGGCCATCGCCGGCCACTGGCGGCCGCTCTTCCTCGGCTTCCAGCGCGGAGGGAAGATCGTGGCGACGTTCGGCGGCTCGCTGCTGGGGGTCGCCCCGGTCGTCGGCGCGATCGGCGCCGGGGTGTGGATCGCGCTCTTTCTGGCCTTTCGGTATGCATCGGTGGCGTCGATCGTCAGCGCGCTGGCGCTTCCGCTCGTGGCAGCGGCGCTCGAGGAGCCCTGGCCGGTTATTGCCTACACGTCCGTCGGCGCGCTGGCGATCGTGTTCCTCCACCGCGCAAACATCGCCCGGCTGAGGGCCGGGACGGAGAACCGCTTCAGCTTCCGGCGTCGACGGAGCCAGCCGGCAGGCGCGTAGAGGAGACGACCCGCTCGGCTCCGGGCTGACCGTCGACAGGCATCTCGTGATAGAAGACCGAGGCGCTCGCGAGCTCGGCGGTCAGCGAACCGAGGACACCGATCGCGTCGTTCGCGTCGAACGACAGCGGCGCCGCCTTCGGCACGTGGTCCCACATCGCGACCGGCAGGAAGGCGTCGAACTGCTCGAGTAGCCGCGCGGTTCCGGCCGAGATCGGAGGCATCGTGAGGCGCAGCCGGCCTTCTACGACCTCCTGGCGCGCCGCTGTGCCGGTCGGGATGACGCCGATCAGGACGCCGCTGGCGATATCCGTCTGAAGTGCCTGCAGAGCGCCCGTGTTCACGGTGCGTGCGGCGCTCTCCGGAACGCCCCACGCGCGGGTGCTCTGCGTCTCGGGGATCACCCAGTACACGTTGCAGAGAAGCTTCAGCGTGTCGGTCATCGGCGTCCCGCGGAACGCCTCACGCGTCATCAGCTTGTTGACGATGATTCCCGTGCGGCGGAGGTAGCGCGTCGTCCCGAAGCTGATCTGCAGGCCCGCGAGGCAATACGCGACGTCGAAGAGGTTGTCGGAATGCCCTGCCATTAGTGCGACGCTCCGCCGCTCGTCGAGGAGCCTCGCGACGTCCGGCGCGACATCGCGAAACTCGCCGACGATCCGGTCCGCGTTCTCCCGTGAGCGAAGAACGCTTGCGAGCTTCCGCTCCAGCACGCGCAGGAAGATCGGAGACGGAACCCAGCGGGACAGCGCGCCTGCCCCGGTCTTGGACTCTCGGATCCGCTGGGCCGGATAACGGCGCGGGTCGTACCCGACGTCCGAGACGCCGCGAATGCGCTTCGCGTGGTCCGCCGCCCATGCAGTGAAGCTGCTGTGCAGCTCCACCTCGAGCGAGTCGCTGGTCACGCTTTGAGGCCGCGCACCTCGTACGCGGGAACCGGCCGCCCGAACCCCTTCAGCTCGAGGGAGCCGACCTCGTGCGCGTCGACCCGCTCCTCTACGGCCGCGTATACGCGCTGTGAGATGAGAGTCTGCCCCGGCTCCGCATGGCTCGAAAGCCGTGACGCCAAATTGTTGACGGTGCCCAGCACGCCGTAGTCGTAACGACCCTCGAAGCCGATCCGGCCAAGGGTCGCGTAGCCCGCGGCGATCCCGACCCCGAGCCCGAGCTCGTGGCCCAGCTTCCGCCAGGACACCGCGAGCTCCTCGAAGCGCTGTTGAGCTGCCAGGGAGAGCTCGATCGCCTTCAGCTCGTGGTCGTCCACCGGGACAGGATCGTTGAAGAACACGAGCAGGCCGTCTCCGGCGAAGTGCTCGAGCGTTCCCTGATAGCGCGGGATGAGCTCACCGAGCGCCGCGTGATACTCCTGGAGCACCTCGAACAGCTCCTCCGGCTCCGCCAGCTCGGTGAAGCTCGTGAAGCCACGCAGGTCGCAGAACATCGAGGTGACGTAGGCGCGGTGGCCGGCGAGCAGCTTCTGGCCATCCTCCGATGTGACCAGCTCGGCAACCTGCGGCGAGACGAAGCGTGACAACTCGGAGCGCTGACGTTCGACCGCCTCCATCAGCCGCGCGTTCGAGATGGCGATCGCCGCCTGGTGGGCGAACGTCTTGACGAGCTCGATGTGCTCTTCCGTGAACGGGACAGGCTCGCTTCGCACGACGCTGAACACGCCGATCAACTCGTCCTCGAGGACGATCGGGATGCCGAGCATGGCGCGGTAGCCCAATATCTCCTGGGTTCCCCACTCGTAGTCCGGATCCTCGAAGACGTCCGGAATGTGGACGACGTCGCCGGTGACTGCGACGCGGCCGACGACCGAGGTGCGATCACGCGGCATCGGATGTGCGCGTTCGTATTCGACGACCTCGTCAGACGCGCCGTGCGAGCCTGCCAGGCGGAAGACGTCGCCGTCGGCGATGCAGATCTGGCCGTATTCGGCGGCACAGAGCCGCGCTGCGTTCTCTACGGCCGCCTCGAAGACTACGTCGAGGCCCTCAGACCGGGCGACGACTCCGAGGACGTCGCTGATCGCTCGCTGCTGTTCGAGCTGCTGCTCCACCGCGTCGATCAGCCGAGCGTTCGCGACGGCGATCGCCGCCTGGTCGGCGAACGTCCGGAAAATCCGCATCTCTTCCTCGCTGAAGGGATCGACTTCGCGACGGGTGATGTCCATGGCCCCGATCAGCTCGCCCTCGACGAGGATGGGGGCCGCGAGGAGCGAGCGGTACTCTGCAACCGCGCTTCCTCCCCACGCGTACTCGGGATCGGCCTGTGTATCGGGGATGTGGACGACCTCACCCGTCAACGCGGCTCGGCCCACTGCCGTAGTCCGGTCGATGGTGTGCGGATGGTGGTACTCGAACTCGTACAGCTCGGGGACGCCCCGATGCCGAGTAACGACCTGCAGAACCTCGCCCTTCCTGAGGTACAGCGCCCCGTAGTCGCCGCGGCAAAGGCGTGTTGCCGTCTCTACGGCAGCGCAAAAGACGGCGTCGAGCCCCTCCGCGCGCGCGACCACGCCGAGAACGTCGCTGATTGCACGCTGCTGCTCGAGTTGGCGCTCGACGGCCTCGATGAGCCTCGCGTTGGCAATGGCGATGGCCGCCTGATCGGCGAACGTCTGCAGAAGCTCGACGTGCGCGTCCGTGAACGCCCCGGGTTGCTCGCTCACGTTGCCCAGTGCGCCGATCAGCTTGTCGTCGAGCAGGATCGGGACGGTGATGCCCGACCGGTAGGGGAGATCCGACCCGTCACCCGCGTACGTGTACTCGGGGTCCTCGAGGATGTCCGGGATGTGGACCGGCGCGCGCGTCAGCGCGGCACGGCCCGTGAGCGTCGAGCGGTCGATCGCGTGCGGGTGCTGCCTGTCGTACTCGAAGTTCTCCGGATTGCCTGAGTTGGCGACAGCGTGCAGAAGACCGTCCTCGAGGAGGTAGAGCCGCCCGTTCTGGACCCCGCTGAGCATCGTCACCGACTCGACGATGTCGTCCAGGACCGCTTGCAGGCCGCGCGATCGAGCAACGGAGCGCATGACAGCGCCGACGGCCCGCTGTTGGCTCAGCTGCCGCTCCACTGTCTCGAGTAGCCGGGCGTTCTTCAAGACGACGGCAGCCTCGTCGGCAAACGTCTGGACGAGCTCGATCTCCGCCTCCGAGAAGGGCTCGGGTGCCCTGCGGATGATCCCCATCGCGCCGATCAAGTCATCTTCAAACAGAATCGGCACGCCGAGGCCCACTCGAAAGGTGCGCGGTCCGGTATATGCATACTCCGGGTCGGCGTCGATATCGCGGATGTGAACGACCTCCCGTGCCACAGCGGCGCGGCCGACCATCGTCGAACGGTCCAGGAGATGCACGTGTTCCCTGTCGTAGTCCCAGTGTTCGAAACTGCCGCTGTGCGAGAGGGCGGGAAGAACGTTGTCCTCGAGCAGATGGAGTGAGCCGTACTCCCCATTACACAGCCGCGTGGCGGCTTCGATGATCTCGTTCATCACTGGCTGAAGCCCCTGGCCACGCGCGACGGCGCGCAAGACGGCGCTTACCGCACGCTGCTGCTCGCGAACGTCGCTGGAAAGCCCTGTCTCTAGCTCAGCCACTCGCGCAGCTCGGTGTGGCGCGCGAGTCGTTCGCCTCGTTCCAGCTCGGCCCGTACCTCCCCGGCCGTGCCGAACCGCTCCGCGACCACGTCGTGGTTGTGGATCGTTTCCATGTTCAGCTGGCGCGAGTGTACGAAGTCCTCGTCTGCAAGATCGGGGTATGTCTCTAGCACGCCCTTCAGCGCGAAACGAACGGAGTCCTCGACGAAGCGCGGCTGCAGGTGCGCGTGCTCGACGACGAAGAGCTCGTCAGGCCGCTTGAGCAGCTCGTATACGGGCGAGCTCATGGACTGCTCGACGATCTGCGCGAGCCGCTCGGCGTTCACGCTCAGCTCTGTGCCCAGCATCAGCGTGCCGCGACCACGCTGGTTGTGCGTCGCGAGCGGAACGAGCTGGAAGATGCGCTCGGCGTCGTTTTCGTCGAAGCCGGCTTCGAGTAGCCGCTCGCGCGCGCTCGACCGGACGAGGCCCTGTGCGCAGGGGCACGCGTTGATCCCGGTCGCCTCGACGCCGACGAGGCGGCGTACACCGGCGTCAGACGCCGCGCCGATGCCGATTATCGAGATCAGCTCCTGCGTGCGAAGACCCGTCACCGGCGTCGTGCGCTCGACGGGATAGGACGCGACGATCCGCACTTCGGCGCGGAGGGCGCTCTGCCGCTCGAGGATGTGACGGGCGATGTGATCGGCAAGGTCTTCCACCAGGAACGCCTCCTCGATCACGACCTCGTCGATCGCTTCGCCGAACAGCTCCGGGAAGCGAGACATGTGCACCCCCTTCTGCGCCGGATCGAGATCGACCGTGCAGTCGATCGCCGCGAAGACGAGCTTCTCGGTGCCGCCGTAGCGCAGCCGGATCGCTTTGTGCACGCCGGTGACTCCCACGCGGGATAGTCCGATGCGGACCTCGGACGGCGACGCCTGCAAATCCTGTTCGAGCAGCCGGTGCGGGTCGGCCATGGAAGAAGACTATTCTCCGCTACCTCCGTGGCGACAGAACGCTCGTTCCCGCAGGTCGTCTCACTCGCGTGCCACGACCTCCGCACGCCGCTCGCGACGGTGCACGGATTCGCGCGCACGATCGAGCGGCTGGAACCGGCGGACGAGCGTACGGCCCGCTACATCGGACTGATCGTCGACGGCTCCGAACAGATCGTCGACCTGCTCGAGCGGCTGGCGCTCATCGCAAGGATCGAGCGCGGCGCCTACGAGCCGGTTCTGCGGCGCATCGACTCCCTCGAGCTCGCGCGGAGCGTTGCGCTCTCCGTCGACGCCGGCGAGGTGGCCGTCTCGGGGAGTGGCGCCGAGGTCGACGTCGATCGGGAACAGGCCGAGCCGTCGCTGCGGGCGTTCTTGACCTGCGCGATCAGGCACGGAGACTCGAACGCCGTAACGTGCGAGGTGAACGGAACCGAGCTGGCGATCTCGCCGGTCACCGCGGAGTCCGGCCCGATCCTCCTCGGTGAGGATCTTCGCGACTTCGGCGCCGCGGCGGCCCGCATGCACGTCGAGGCGCTCGGCGGGGCTGTGGCGGTCGACGGCGATGCTCTCCGCATCGGCCTTCCGGCTACTTCAACAGGCGGGACAGCCGGCGGTCCTTGAGGACGCGTCCGCCGGTCTGGCAGTCCGGGCAGTAGTAGATCGTGTGCTCCTCGAAGTCGACCTGCGCAATGGGGTGGCCGCACGCGTAGCATGGCGCCCCGAGGTGGTCGTGGACGCGGTAGGTGCGCTTGTCGTTTGCGCCCCGCTCGCGAAGCTCGAGCCCGCGGAGCAGCTCCG
>Ga0126307_10002738_pt1 | contig 11946 bp, 9 predicted proteins | sample Plot28_FD_89955 | JGI IMG/M metagenome (GOLD analysis project Ga0126307, IMG submission 89955) | Serpentine soil microbial communities from UC McLaughlin Reserve, CA, USA - Plot28 | ecosystem: Environmental > Terrestrial > Soil > Grasslands | place: USA: UC McLaughlin Reserve, Lake County...
CGGACTATCCCTTCTCGAAGCAATGGAGCTCGGCATGCCGGTCGTCGCGCTCGCCACGACCGAGGTCGTCGAGGCGGTAACGCCCGAGGCCGGGGTGCTCTCCACAAACGTCGACGTGCTGCGCGGCGCCGTTCGCGAGCTCATCGCCGATCCCGACCGAGGACGCGAGATGGGTCTCGTCGCGCGACGCATCGCGCTCGCGCGCTACGGACTCGAGCGCTTCCTGGCCGAGTGGGACAAGCTGCTCACGGAGGTCACCGCGTGAGGATCGCGCTGGTCTCCGAGCACGCAAGTCCTCTAGCGGCGCTGGGCGCGGTGGACGCCGGCGGCCAGAACGTCCACGTGGCCGCCCTCGCCCGCGAGCTCGGCGCCCGCGGGATCGACACAGTCGTGCACACCCGCAGGGACAACCCAGCTCTGCCGAAGCGGATCGAGTTCGCACCGGGCGCAATCGTGGAGCACGTCGACGCCGGCCCGCCCGAGCCGCTTTCGAAGGATCTCCTTCTGCCGTACATGGACGAGTTCGCGGCCGAGCTCGCGCGCTCGTGGACGGTCGAGCCGCCCGACGTCGTTCACTCCCATTTCTGGATGTCGGGCCGCGCCGCGCTGGCCGCCGCCCGGCCGTTCGACATCCCCGTCGTGCACACGTTCCACGCGCTCGGCGTCGTGAAGAAGCGCTACCAAGGCGCCAAGGACACGAGCCCGCCAGAGCGGCTCGCCGAGGAACGCTCGATCATGGTGGCCGCAGACCATATCGTCGCCACCTGCACCGACGAGGTCTTCGAACTCCTCCGCCTCGGCGCCGATCCGGGCCGGATCAGCGTTGTTCCCTGCGGCGTCGACACTGAGCTCTTTCGTCCCGACGGGCCAGTCGAGCCGGGAAGCGTCGTTCCGCGGATCGTCGTCGTCACGCGCCTCGTCGAGCGGAAGGGCGTCGCCGACGTCATCGCGGCGCTCCCGGCCCTACCGGGGGTCGAGCTCGTCGTGGCGGGCGGGGGCGAGGCCGACCTGCTCCGTGACGATCCCGAGGCGAGGCGCCTCGCCGCCCTCGCGGAAGAGCTGGGTGTGCTCGAGCGGGTCGAGCTGCGCGGGCGCATCGACCGTGAGCACGTGGCGCCGCTCCTCCGCTCCGCCGACGTCGTCGTATGCTCGCCGTGGTACGAGCCCTTCGGGATCGTCCCGCTCGAGGCGATGGCATGCGGTCGTCCGGTTGTGGCGTCCGCTGTCGGGGGGCTGATCGACACCGTTGTCGACGGTGTCACGGGGCTGCACGTGCCGCCGCGGCGCCCCGACAAGCTTGCGCACGCAATCGGCCGCCTGATCGCGGATCCGGTGCTGCGCGAACGCCTCGGCGCCGCAGGTGCCGAGCGGGCGCGCTCTCGCTACGAGTGGGCGCGCGTGGCGGACGCCACGCTCGACGTCTATCTCGAAGTCTTGGCGGAATCGGCGGTTGCGGACAAGGAAGCGGTCCGGTGAGCGCCGGCGAGCAGCTCTCTGCACACCTGGCGGCGTTGACAGGTCCGCTGGCAGCCCTCGAACGCGAGCTCGTGCGGTTGGAGGACTGGGGGGCATACCTTGCGCGCGTCCTCTTGAGAGGGGGTCGGTTGCTTGCCGTCGGCAACGGCGGCAGCGCGGCGCAGGCGGAGCATCTCACCGCAGAGCTCGTCGGCCGGTACCGCGACGAGCGTCCGCCATTCTCAGCGCTCGCCCTCCATGCCGATTCGGCGAGCCTCACCGCAATCGCCAACGACTTCGGCGCCGAGGAGGCCTTCGCCAGGCAAGTACGTGCGCATGGGCGGCCGGGCGACGTGCTCCTCGCCATCTCCACGTCAGGACGAAGCGTGAACGTGCTGTCGGCGCTCGACGCCGCACTCGAGGGCGACCTTCGAGCATGGGCGCTCACCGGCCCTCGGCCGAATCCGCTCGCCGAGCTCGCTCACGACGCTCTGTCTGTCGACGCACTATCGATCGCGACGGTGCAGGAAGTGCATCAGGTCGTCCTCCATCTGCTCTGCGAGGCGGTGGAGGCCGAGGTCGGGTTGACTACCGCGACCCCGGAGCTGATGCGGTGACAGGCCGGCTCACGGTGATCGGCGACGCGCTCCTCGACCGCGAAGTCGAAGGCCGCGTCGAGCGCCTCTGTCCGGAGGCCCCCGTCCCCGTGCTCGACGCGGAGGCGACGCGCTCGCGTCCGGGGGGCGCTGCCCTCGCGGCCGCACTTGCCGCCGCCGACGGACGCGATGTGATCCTCGTTACAGCGCTCGGTGGCGACCTCGCGGGCCGCGAGCTCGGACGGTTGCTGGACGAAGCCGGTGTGCAGGTCGTCGACATCGGCCTCGACGGGGCGACGCCCGTCAAGGTGCGCTTCCGCTGTGACGGACGGCTTCTGCTTCGGGTCGACGAGGGCGTTGAGTCGAGCGCGGTTGGCGAGGTTGCCGACCCCGCCTACGAGGCGATCGAGTCAGCGGACGCGGTCCTCGTCTCGGACTACGGGCATGGTCTCGCAGCCGATTCTCGCCTGCGCGGCGCCCTTGCGGCCGCTCGCCACGTCGTCTGGGACCCCCACCCGCGGGGTGCGCTACCCCTCACGGGTACACGGCTCGTGACGCCGAACCAGGCGGAGGCGGCCGCGTTCGCGCCCGAGGTCGAAGAGCCCGGGAACCAAGCGCGTGTGTTGCTCCGCAAGTGGGGCGCGGACGCCGTCGTCGTCACGCTCGGCCGCGAGGGCGCCGTGCTTGCGTATGGGGAGACGGCGCCGTGCCGCCTTCCTGCGCGCCCCGCCGACGGCGACCCTTGCGGTGCCGGTGACCGCTTCGCCGCGGCGGCGGCGGCCGCGCTCGCGGACGGTGCCTGGCTTCCCGACGCGGTCGCGCGGGCGGTGGCCTCCGCCGCCGCGTTCGTCGCCTCAGGAGGTGGGGCCGGGCTCCGGATTGCACCGGCGAGGGGATTCGCAACGGAGGGCGAGGACGCCGAGACGGTGGCCGCACGCGTACGCGCAGCGGGCGGCAGAGTCGTCGCCACGGGCGGCTGCTTCGACCTCTTGCACGCCGGGCACGTGGCCATGCTGGAGGCCGCTCGCGCCCTCGGAGACTGCCTCGTAGTCTGTCTCAACTCGGACGAGTCCGTGCGGCACCTGAAGGGTCACGACCGGCCGCTCGTCGCACAGGAGGACCGCGCGGCCGTGCTGGGCTCGCTCGCCTCCGTCGACGCAGTCGTCATCTTCGGCGAGGACACCCCCGAGGCCGTGCTCGAGCGGCTTCGTCCCGACGTCTGGGCGAAAGGAGGCGATTACGCGCTCGACGAGCTGCCCGAAGCCGGCGTGCTCAGCCGCTGGGGCGGTGAAGCTGTCATCCTGCCGTACGTCGAAGGCCGTTCGACCACGCGTTTGCTCGAGGACATCGCCGCTCGTGCGCCCCGCTGACCGGCGCCGCCCGCTGCTCGTTGCGCTCCGTCCGCTCGGACTGGGCGATCTTCTGACCGGCGTACCTGCGTTACGCGCGCTTGCGCGGGCGTTTCCGATGCACGAGCGCATCCTCGCCTGCCCCACCGGGCTCGAGCCCCTCGCGCTTGCGATCGGCGGTGTCGATCGCGTCGTGAACACCCAACCCCTCGTTCCGCTCAGCCCCGCTCTCAGAGGTGCCGACATCGCAGTCGACATGCACGGAAAGGGACCGGCAAGCCAGCGGATCCTGCTCGCGTCGGGCCCTCGCCGGCTCGTTGCCTTTGCGAACGCCGATGTTCCGGCGACTGCGCGGATGCCGGAGTGGCGCGCGGAGGAGCACGAGGTGACGCGGTGGTGCCGGATGCTGTCTGAACAAGGAATCAAGGCCGATCCCCGCGATCTTCACCTCGACGCGCCTTCCACTTCGGTCCCGCGGGCGGCAGCGGGCGCGACGATCGTCCATCCCGGCGCTGCCTCTGGAGCGCGGCGCTGGCCGCCGGAGCGGTTTGCCGAAGTCGCGCGCGCAGAACTCGCGCGCGGACGAGCAGTGCTCTACACGGGGAGGTCGGGCGAGCGGCCGCTTGCCGAGTCGGTCCGGGAGCTCGCGGGCGGTGGCACCGTCTTTGCCGGACGGACGAATCTCGCGGCGCTCGCTGGGCTCGTCCGCGTCGCCGGGCGGGTTGTCTGCGGCGACACCGGCGTCGCGCACCTGGCTACCGCGCTCCGCACGCCGTCAGTCATTCTTTTCGGCCCGACCTCACCCGCCCACTGGGGGCCGCCTGTCGGCGAGCCGCGACACCGCGTCCTCTGGGCCGGCGCGACCGGCGACCCGCATGCCGCTGAGCCGCACGTCGGACTCCTCGCCATAACCGTCGAGAGCGTCCTCGAGGCGCTGGCGAGCCTCGACGAAGCGCCCCAGCATGAGCGTCACCAATGCGTCGACGAGCGAAGTCCGACTCAGGGCGGCGGTCCAGCGAGATTGAGGATGCCAATGGCAAGGCTGTGCTACCGATTGGACGCCGAATGAAGGGACGCCTCGCGCTTGAGGGTTCTTAGCTGAACGCGCCCTTCACCTCGAAACTGGTCGGCCAGAGTTCAGCCGCGGATCGCGCGGCCGAACTGCCCGGCCGCGGTCGCCTGCAGCGCGCCGAACTCCTCGGGACTCGGACACGCGTTCGAGGTGAACGCCGTGGTGTCCCATCCGGCCAAGCGCGCACCGACCTCGTAAGCGCTTTCGCGGAAGGCGAGCAAGGTCCGGCGCGGATCATCAGAGATGCGCGCGACCGACTGAGTATCGAGCCAAAGACTCAGCGCTCAGAATCAGGTGCGGGCAGGACATGTTCCTTGCCTGGCTCCTTTGCTTAGCCGGATCGGTCGTTGAATGGCTAGGGCTCCGTGGGTAGTCGCGCCGGGAGACTCGGCGCGCATGTACGCGCGAGTTTGCCCCTTTCCCAGGCAAAACCTTGCGTCTCCGAGGCCATGCGTTTTCCCCCCGCGACACACCCTCTTGACCTGCGTTGTCGCTGGTGATCTCCTGAACGCGTCGACCGATCACGGTGAGAACGCACGCCCTTAGACGAGTTGGGCGACAAACGGCCCAGCATTCCGTCCACGTACTCAGTGGGGCGACAGCTCTCGTCGTCCGCGTAGGCGTCTTGGCTTCCTGCGCTCTGACGCTCGCGGTTGTCAATAGCCCGGAGGCGCACGGGGCGCCAGCTGAGCACCGAACGGCCTGGCCAGTCGTAGTGAGTCCAAACGTGGGCTCAGGTGAAAACAGCCTCTTGGGTGTGACGGCGGTCTCGCCGGCGAACGCATGGGCGGTCGGATCGTTCTTCGACTCCGCTAGTGATGGGACGATGACGCTCATCCAGCACTGGGACGGAGCCGCCTGGACCATTGTCTCGAGCCCGAACGCAGACGCACCCAGCACGCTAGCCGCGGTCGATGCCCTCTCGACCAGCGACGCATGGGCCGTGGGAAGATTCGTTGCCGACATATCGAGCGAAGCTGGAGGGAGAACGCTTACCGAGCACTGGAACGGAAGCGAGTGGGGACTCGTTCCCAGCCCGAATACCGGCATCGAAGGAGGGAACGGGAATTTGCGCGGCGTGGACGCGCTTGCCTCCGACGACGTTTGGGCGGTCGGCTCCTACTTGCCAGACGTGGGGGCGCCGACGGCCCAGCCGCTGATCGAGCATTGGAACGGCGAGGAGTGGCAGATTGTCCCCGGTCCTAGCTCGAGCCCCGGCCCGTGGAGCGAGCTATTCGCCGTTTCGGGAACCGATCCGGCGGATCTTTGGGCGGTGGGCGTGCGGGACGTCAGCGTTGGCGAGGCCGTCACCGAGCGCGCGCTCATCCTGCACTGGGACGGGCAAGCGTGGAAGCGCATGTCGGCTCCATTGCCTGCGGCGCGGCACAATCCCTTTCTCCTTGAAGATGTCGTTGCGATCTCGCCGACCGACGCCTGGGCGGTCGGCGTGGTCTCCACGAAGCGCACGCATCGGACTGTCGCCATGCATTGGGACGGCGAGGCCTGGGAGCTCGTCCGAAGCGCCAATCCTTCCACTCAGTTTCAGGAGCTCTCCGGTGTCGCGGCACGATCAGCACGGCGGGTGTGGGCGGTAGGCACCTACTTCGACGCGAATGCAAGCCGCATGCGCACGCTCGTCGAGCGGTGGGATGGCGAGCGCTTTCGCAAGGTCTCGAGCGGCAATCGCGGCGACAGCGACCTGAACGACGTGGCCGCGGCTCGCCACAATCGCTTTGCCGTGGGAACGTCCGGCGCGATACGCAACCGGACTCTCATCCTCTGGCGCCGTGTGGTTCCAGCCACACCCTGAACGTTCAGCGGAAGTCGTCTAGTCAGCGAATCGATGGCTCACCCACCTGTCCCATCCACCCGCACCCAGAAAGGGTGGTGGGCAGCGTCACTACGTAGCGTGCTCGTGATCCCAGTGCTCGGAACGGACCGTCCGCCAGGAGTCCCACGTAATCCGCAAGATGCCGACGGTGATGGCGAGGCCAATCAAGGGATCGGCCACGTCGGCGCCAAGGGCAACCAGGATCGCACTACCCACGACGCCGAGGCTCACAAGGGCATCGACGCGGGCATGGTTGCCATCAGCGATCAGCGCTGCGCTCTTGAGAAGGCGGCCGGCTCGCGTCCGAATGACCGCGGCGATGAGATTGCCGCCGAAACCGATCACTCCCGCGATCGCGAGCGCGACCAAATGGTCAGGGGCGCTCGGATTGATCAGCCGGTCGATGGCTTCGAACCCGGCAACGCAGGCGCTCCCGAAAATCGCGAGCACGACGGCCAGTCCGGCGTAGTGCTCGGCTCTAGGGGACCGGAGGGCGAATGCGATCCCGATCGGGAGCGCCGCCAGGGCGTCGCCGAAGTTGTGGATCAGGTCAGCAAGCAGTGCGACGCTGCCCGTGAGGATGAAGACGAGTGTTTGGGGCGAGCGCTGTGATCCCAAGGACGCGAGGCTTGCAGCAACGGCCCGGAGGCCAGCGCGGGAGCGGCCGATGCTTGGGTCGATGCGGCCGTGTGAGTGACCGTGGGGATGGGACACGAGCCAGAGCGTAGAGTCGTCAGACCGTTAGGGAAGAACGCTTGCGATCAGTCCGACAAGTGCGCAGGCGCCAACTGTGGGCACAACGCCGGCGCGGAAGCGCCACACGGCCACAAACGCGATCAGTGCCAGGCTGATGACGAGCCAATCGGGATCTCCGTCGGGGAACGCCGCGTGGCGGGCGACGAAGACGGCGAGGGCAGCTATGACGCCAACGACAGCCACCGTGATGCCGTTCAGGGCGGATGCGAATGCGCCCGTCGTCCGGATTCGATCGATGAGCGGCGCTCCGTTGATGATGAACACGAAGGAGGGAACGAACGTGCACAGCGTCGCGATGAGCGCTCCCGCGAAGCCCCACGCGAGCCCGCCCTCGATGTTGTAGCCGGCCATGAAGCCCACGAAGGTATTCACCATGATCAGTGGCCCGGGGGTCGATTCACCGAGAGCAAGCCCGGCGATCATGTCCTGCGCGGATAGCCAGCCGTAGTGATTAACGGCCGCGTTGGCGACGAAGGGGAGGACGGCGTAAGCCCCGCCGAAGGTAACGAGTGACGCGACTGTGAAGAAGCCGGCGAGCTGAGCGACGAGTCCACCTGCGGCGAGCAAGACAGCCACCGGAGCCAGCCAGACGATGAGTGTGGTCACGAGACGGCGCACGAACGACCGCGCGGCGCGCGTGGTCTCGCCCCCGTCCGGGTCCGCCTGGGCCTCTGATCGTCCGAAGGAAATTCGACCTGAGTTGCTCGCGAGATATCCCGCGAGCGCGGCAAGCGCGACGATGATAGGGAACGGCACGCCGATGACAATGAGCACGAAAGCGGCGGAGGCGAGGAGAAGGGCCGCTGGCGTGTGAATGACACGGCGCCCTATCCGGAGTACGGCAACGGCCACGAGGGCGATCACGGCAGCACCTAGCCCGCGGACGATGCCTGCGACCGTCGTCACTTCCCCGTAAGAGGCGTAGACGGCGGTCATCCCGCAGAGCAGAACGAATGAGGGCAAGACGAAAAGCCCGCCGGACGTGACCGCGCCGCGAACGCCGTACATCGAGTAGCCGATATACGAGGCGAGCTGCTGTGCTTCCGGCCCGGGAAGCGCCATGCAGAAGTTCAGTGCGTGGAGGAATCGACGTTCCGAGATCCAGCCTCGGCGCTCGACCAATTCGTCATGCATGACCGCTATCTGTCCGGCCGGCCCGCCGAAGCTAATAAACCCGAGCTTCAGCCAGAAGCGGAACGCCTGAGCCTCAGTCGGCTTGAAGGCGCCTTCGATCGGCGTGCGTCGAGTTTGGCTCGGTGCCAATGCCTTTGAGCGCACCCGAGCACTTTGGCGTATTGGGCGCGGTGATGCTCCCGATGACTTGAGAGCTTCTTAGCGCTCAACGAAGCGACGTACTGGTGGCGTGTCTTTCGCGTCTCTGAGCGCGTACTGCCTCGTCCCTTGGGCGAGGTCTGGAGGAGGACGTCCCGAGGCTCACGGTCTCTGTCGGCACGGGAGATTTGTCAAGAGGAGATTTCGGAGCCGCGCCGCCGCTCGCGCCCGAATCCGGGCTCCGTTCAGTGGGTCTTCGCGCACTCGGGGCCGCCATGAGCGGGCGCGTCTCACCAGCGAGAACCGGTCGAGAGCGAGAGGGTGAACGAAACGTGGCCTGGGGAACCTTTCAGGTCGCCAAGGTCTCGAGTCGAGGGGTCTCGCTCGACTGCTCGCGCGGCGGCGGCCCTGGTAATCAGCCGAAGTGAGGCTGGGGCGCCGAGCGTTCGGCCTGCGGCTTGCGGACGCGCCCAAGCTCGGAGAGGGTGAGCCTCGCCCCGACCTCCGGGCCCCGCTCGCCGATCATCGTGTGATCGGGGTCACATCGAGCAGCTCGGCCCAGCACCGCTGGAGCTCGTCGTGTTCGGAAGCGAGCAGGCGCGGCATCTCTGGCGGCGCCGGAAAGACTTTTCCGAAGAGCGGGGCGAGGGAGGCGCCGCCCCACCTGAGCTGCCAGCTTGTGCCTTGTGTTTCGAGGTGCGAAGATCGCCGCGTCCTGTCGCTACGTGGAGGAAAAGGGTCATGAAGCATGTTGGGTTCGGATCCACTGTGTGTCTTGCTCTCATCGTCGCGTTGCTGGGCGCATCGGCGGCTGAAGCGACATATGCGGGAAAGAACGGACAAATCGCGTTTCGCCGCTACTTAAACGACGACCATACGCGGGGCGCGCTTTTCACTATTCGGGCGGACGGTACCGGCGTCCAGCGGCTGACGCACCCACGCGGCAAGCGAGTCACGACCGAGCCCGACTGGTCACCGAACGGCCGCTGGGTCGTGTACACGGTCAACTGGCACAACCTCGAAGAACGCGCGCGCATGGTCAAGATTCGGCGGAACGGCACCCACCGGACAAGGCTGTCATTCAGCTGTACGGGCCACTGTTTGTTCGACGGTTTCCCGGCCTGGTCGCCGTCGGGACGGAAGATTGCGTTCCATCGCGCACTTGGCCCACTCGACGATCGTGGCGACCCGCTCCTCGCGATCTTTGTGATGCGGGCGAATGGGAGGCACGCCCACCGGGTGACGCAGAAGGGAGTAGTGTCTTCCGACCGCACTCGCTGGGTGGACGAGGCGCCTGCGTGGGCACCGGGCGGCCACCTGCTCGCGTTCGAGCGATTTAACAAGAAGAGGGGCCGCCAGGCGGTCTTCACGGTTCGCCTCGACGGCACCGGCTTGCGCCGTATCACCCCGTGGTGGATGGACGCATCGCAGCCCGATTTCTCGCCCAACGGCCGCTGGGTGCTCGTGAGAACGAAGCAGTTCTCGGACACCTCAGGCAACTTGTGGCTGATCCGACGAAACGGACGTCACCGCCACCCGGTCACGAACGATCCGGCCGGGACAGCCAAATGGCTCTCGGCGTCGTTCTCGCCGAACGGAAGACGAATCCAAGCCGGCCGCGTCCCGATTGTGGCGGGTCAACAACAAAACGCTGATGTCTTCCGCATCAGGCTAAACGGCAGCCGAATGCGCAACCTGACAAAAACACCCAACAAATGGGAAAGCGCCTCAGACTGGGGCCCCAGGCCCTCGTAGCGCAACCTGAGCTGGTGGAAAACCAGACCACCCGGCTCCGGGTGTCAGCCAAAGCATTCCGTCTGGCAAGTCCTCGCCGCCCCTTAGAGAGAGCCGCCTTCCGGGCGGCTCTCTGTATACGGCCGTCTCGCTTGGCCCCGAACGGAAGGCTTGACGTGCGGAACTGCGGCGGGTTACCGATGCCGCTCGGCCAGCGCATCCCCACATGTCGCCAAAAGGGTGCCGGCGCATCGGCGATCTGGGCGGCGAGCTTCTCGTCGGCGCACTGGACGTTCTGCCGAAGGTGAAGGCGGGCAATGTCTGTGCTCCAGCCGCCCTCGCGCGCGTTGGCGACGTCTCGGAGGATCGAGGAGAAGTCGAACAGCGGGTGTCGCCTGCTCCCGATCGCTTCGGCCGTCGCTCTCCGCGCAAGCTCCTCCGCGCCGTCGGCGCTCGGCTGTTCGGAAGGGCCGGGAGGGAAGGCCCAATCGAAGCCATAGCTGATTAGGGTTCACGCTCGGGAGCCGACCTCGTGCCGAGCAACAACGACCCCCTCCCCAAGGCAGCGCCCAAGCGGACAATGCGGAACCGCGGCCAGGCCGCGCGCGCGTGGCCTCGAGCTCCGCGGGCAGCTGGAGGGACAGCGCGAAGAGCATGCGTCCATCGAGACGGGTTTCTGCTGGCTTCAGCGCGACAAGGACATCGCGGGCGGAGTGCTCGGCGGTGGGCTCGCCTACCGGTTCTTCTTCTGGATCCTCGCGCTGAGCGTCTTCGTCGCGGGCGGGCTCGGGTTCGCGTCGACCTCCGGTGCTGACGTCGAGGAGGGGTCGCAGGACGTCGGGGTAACGAACTCGCTGGCGCGGATCATCGCGAGTGCGGCCGATCAGTCGGAAAGCGCCCGCTGGTGGCTCGTCCTCTCCGGCCTAGTCCTCGTGCTCTGGTCGAGCTATGGCCTGCTGCGGGCGCTGCATCTCGTCCATGCCGCCGTGTGGCGAATCAGCCCTCCCCCGCTCCGGAACCTGCCGAAGGCGGTCGCGTTCGTGCTGGCGGCGCCGGTCGTGCTCTTCGCTGCGACAGCCGCCGCCGGTTGGGTGCGCGCCCATTCGACAGACCCGGTCGGGCTCGCAGCGACGCTTCGCAATCGGCGTCTGCTTCGGCGCTGTCTGGATCTGGGTCTCCATGTACCTGCCGTCGCAGGACGTGCCCTGGACCGCCTTCCTGCCGGGCGCGATCCTGTTCGGCGTCGGCCTCGAGGCGTTGCACGTGTTCACGACCTACTTCCTGGAGGCCAAGCTCGCCAACGCGTCGGAGCTCTACGGCGTGCTCGGCCTCGCCACCACAGCGCTCTTCGTCTTCTTTCTCATCGGCCGCGGCGTGATCTGGGCTGCCGAGTTGAACGCGGTCCTCTGGGACGTGCGGATGCACAGGAGATAACCGGTGCTTGCACGCACTGACCCGCCGGGGAGCGAGATCGGCCTCGAAAGTGAAGGTCACCGCGGCGGGGCTGCGGAGCCAAGCTCTGGGACGATGTCCCACACTTCGTCCCGTTCGCCCCCAGCGGTGATCCGGACGCTGAATCGGACTCAGAGTTCGCCGCGCACGTGGGGTAGCCGGGGGAGTATCGGCGTGTCGGGCGGGTCCCAGCCGGGGTGGAAACGCGCTACCTTGGACGGTAGCCGTCGCGGCAGTTCTTCTCTCGCGCCCAACCTTTTGTGACGATGCCGGTACGCCGGCGAGTTCGTCAGAGGCCCTTCTTCGGCGGAGCCGATGCTCCAGAACCGAAGGAGGACACGTGACGATGAAGGACTCCCATGCCGAGAAAGGCGCACACAACCAGGCGCTCATTCGCGAGATCAATGAGCGCATCGAGAAACTGGCCGA
>Ga0126307_10002741_pt1 | contig 11941 bp, 9 predicted proteins | sample Plot28_FD_89955 | JGI IMG/M metagenome (GOLD analysis project Ga0126307, IMG submission 89955) | Serpentine soil microbial communities from UC McLaughlin Reserve, CA, USA - Plot28 | ecosystem: Environmental > Terrestrial > Soil > Grasslands | place: USA: UC McLaughlin Reserve, Lake County...
GCAAGGGTGGGAGCGCAAACGGACTTCTCTCCACCACCTCGAGCAGAGGTCCGCTCGACGCGGCGAGCTGGCCCGTCGGCACCACCATCGAGGCGGTGAACGTGACTAGCAGATAGACGATGCCGGCAGTGAGGAGGCCGCCGAAGATCGCGCGCGGGTAGATCCTGCTCGGATGCCTCACCTCCTCGGCCACGTTGACCGAGTCGTCGAAGCCGATCAGGGCGTAGAACGACAGAACCGTGCCAGCCAGGATGGCCGGTATCAGGCTCGCGCCCTCCTTGAACTCGAAGGCCCTGGCCGGCTCGCCCGTCCCCGAGCCGAGCGTCACGATCCCGATCAAAACGATCAGCAAAAGGCCGGTGATCTCGATGCACGTGAAGACCAGATTGAGCCTGACCGACTCGGAGATGCCGTAGAAGTTGATAAGCCCGATCACGACCACGAACACTAGCGCGGCGAGAAGACTCGAGACGTCTATGAACTGCAGGAGGTAGTCGCCGGAGAAGGCCAGGCTAAGAACGCTCGCCGACGTAAGGCTGGCCGCCGCCACGGCGAAGGCGACCATAAAGCTCACAAACGGGTTCCTGAAAGCATTGTTGACGTAGGTGGCTGACCCGCCCGCCCGGGGATACTTGGTGACCAGCTCGGCGTAGGAGGCCGCGGTGAAGATCGCGAGGATGAAAGCACACAGGAACGCACTCCAGATCGCGCCGCCCACCGTCGCGCCGACCTCGCCGACGAGCGCGTAGATCCCGGCCCCCACGATGTCGCCGAGGACGAAGAAAAACAGCAACCACGGTCCGATGCCGCGTTTTAGATCAGCGTGCTCGGTAGCGTGAGATACGCGTTCGTCGTCCATCCGCTCTACCTCCCTGCCCGCCGGCCGAAACCGCAAGGCCTCCCTTTACCATTCCGACTCCCATGTTACATGACTGACGTGCAGTATTCATGCGTGGCCCGTGGATCTCCCCAGTGCGTCCTCAGGGCGAATCGTCCGTTGGCAAGGTGCCCTCTGGCCTGTACGCTCAAGGTGAGCGACCAGGAGGAACACGTGGATCTGAGACTGGACCTTGTTGGCATCGTCGCGCGTGACATGCGGGCCTCGCTGGATTTCTACCGGCGACTCGGCCTGGACATCCCGGAAGCTGCCGAGGACGAGCCACACGCCGAGGCGACTACGCGTCGGGCCTGCGCGTCGCGTGGGACAGCGCCGAACTCATACAGCAGATCGACCCCGATTGGACCGAGCCATCGGGAGGACACAGGATCGCGCTCGCCTTCCTTTGCTCGAGTCCTGATGAGGTCGACGCCAAGTATGACGAACTCGCCTCCCTGGGCCACGGACACAAGGAGCCGTGGGACGCTTTCTGGGGCCAGCGCTACGCCAGCTTGAAAGACCCTGACGGGAACCAAGTCGACCTGTTTGCAAGCATGTGAGCAGGCCAGCACTTCGACTATTCGGCTTGTTGTTTGCCGACTGGATTGAACGCTGACCAGCGCAGGTTGAGGAAGTATTCGACCCTTCCTCAATCCGCTGTCAGAGCAGGCTCGCCAGACGCCTCACGCCCTCCTCGATCTGCTCCGGGGTCACGGCGCAGAAGGGGAGTCGTACGAACCTGTCACCCTCCGTCGCTCCCCCATCGTCCGGATCGGCGAAGAAGGCCGCGCCCGGCGTGAGCACGAGGCCTACTTCCTTAGCCCGTCCTACGAGGTCTTCAGTATTCGCGTCTTCCGGCAACATCACGCTTACGAAAAATCCACCGGAGGGGATGAAGGCCTGGGCGCCGGGCAGCTCGCGGCGAACCGCGCCCGCCATCGTCTTCCAGCGGGGCGTGTACAGGTCTTTCAGCCGCTCGACGTTGGGCTCCAGAAGCCCGCGCCGCAGGTATTCGGCGACGGCGGCCTGCGTGGGTAGCACGGGCGAGAGGTACGTATCCTCGCCTAGAGCCGTGACCTCGTCGATAAAGTCTTGGGGAGAGATCATGAACCCGACCCTCATGCCAGGGCTCAACAGCTTGCTGAAAGAGCTCATCGTGATGACGTTAGAGGGGTCGATCTCCCGCAAGAGCGGAAGGTCTTCGCCCTCGTAGCGCAACTTGCGGTAAGGGATGTCTTCGATGACCCAGAACCCGTACTCGGCGGCGAGCTCCACGACCCTCCGCCGCTTCTCCAGCGAGAGCGTCGCCCCCGCCGGATTCTGGAAGTCGGGAACCAGGTAAAGGAACGCAGGAACCTCGCGCTGCAGTGCCGCCTCCAGACGCTCGACGCTGATGCCGTCCTCTTCCAGCGGGATGCCGATCGCGCGTGCCCCGCGGCGCCTGAACGTCTTGATCGCCCGGTCGTAGCTGGGCTGTTCCGTATAGACTGCCGCACCGGGATGGATCAGGAACGACGACACGAGGTCCTGTAACTGCAAGGAGCCGTTGCCGACCAAAACCTCCTCCGGCGAGACCTCGTACTCTGCGGCTAACTCCTCGCGCAGCGGAGCGTAGCCACGCTGCTGGCCGTACTGCAACACGATCGCGGGATTCCCCCTGACCGCAGCGTCGAAACACGCCCCCAGATCTTCGGTCGGAAACGCCTCGGGCGGTGGCACCCCGCGGGTAAAGACGATCTTATCTGCCATGCTCACAAGCCTCCGCTTCTAGATCAGGGAATTCTGCATCTTCTCCTGAGCCGCGCCTCAGTGCAACCCTCTAGATGGATCCTGAGCTTCATCGCGCCTTCACACCGTTCGACTCTCCATGACAATGAGTGGCAATACTTTCGGTTCTCCTTGGGTGTGAGGAGCGCTGCCGCGGTGGATTCCCGCTTTCGCGGGAATGATGGGTAGGAGTAGAACTCTCATGCTCGACTGTGGTCTGCGTCGTCTGGTTGGTATGTCCGAACTCTGTATGAAGAAAGGCTTTCTGGCCTGGTTTGATCCGTTGGCGTATACTGCGATCGAGCCTCTCGGGCTGACGGTGCGTCTGTACATCATGGTTACTCTATCGGGATCCAACACCGTTGTTTGCCCCTTCACCGTACTGCCGCAGGAGGACTACAGAGATGCACCTTCGTCCCGTTCGTGCCGACGATCTTGAGCTCTTCGTCGAGGCCGCCGGCATCCCCGATCAACGTAGAGAAGTCGAGAGGTACCTGGAGCGCATGTTCGCCGCCGGCTCGATGCGCCCGGAGTGGTGCTTCGTCGCCGAGGAGGCAGGAGAAGGTCCTCTCGGACGTGTCGCCTTCTGGACGCTGCCAGGCATGGAGGAGCCCTTCGCCCTCGTGCTCCTCGACTTACCTTGGGACGGCGATTACATGGGCGTGGGTAGGCGCGTGCTCGGAGATGTACTGGAGAACGCGCGTGCTCTGGGCGCCGGGGAGATCGAGCACGTGTTGGACGATCCGCCCATGCGGCCCCAGTTCCAACACCACAGTAAGAAGAGAATTGAACTGCTCGAGAGCGCCGGGTTTGCCTTCCGCAGGGAGACCGGACGTTTCGAGTGGCATGGAGAGGAGCCTTCCGTCACGCCCACGCGCTTGACTTTCCGTACGCTAGAGGAGGTTGGCGAGGATGCGTTCGTCGACGCGATGAGGGAGGTCTCGGGGGGAACGCTAGACCGTGAGATCCGGGGCGAGCGCGAGAGACTCGGGGCGCAAAGGGCGGCGCGCGAGTTCTTCGAGGACGCGCAAAAGGTCAAACACGCCCCCGCGTGGTGGCGCCTCGCTTACGCACCGGACGGGGAGCTCGTCGGCCTGGTAATGCCGTCAGAGCCACCGGGATTCCTGACCATCTTCTACGTCGGCGTGGTGCCCCGAATGAGGGGCCAAGGTTACATCGACGACCTGCTCGCCGCCAGTACCGCATCCCTCCTCGGAGCCCGAGGGCGAGACGAAAAGCCCCTGCTGGCGGACACTGACGTGGCCAACGTACCTATGGCGGACGCCTTCGAGCGGGCGGGTTGGGCGCGATTCGCGGGGAGAAGAGAGTACGTCATCGACCTCGCCGCGGACCGTGCGTAGGCTCAGATCCACGACCGAACGAGCCGAGAGATCGTGACGCCTGATGCTGCGGTTCGTGGGTGCTTCGCGAAGCGCCCCTACAGGCAGATGGCTCTAGGAGACTTGCTCCATCTCCCGCTCTGTTGCGCCTTCGGCGGGAGATTTGTAGGAGAGGCACCTGGGTCCGAGGAGCTGTTTGATCTCGGCGTGCAGATCGGAGGTATCTGTGATGCTCGCCACCTTCTCTTCCAACATTTCGTCGCCGGAGACGAGGAATACTGGGCTCTCCCCGGGATGTTGTCGCAGAAGCTCGAACGCTTCCCTGGCCGCCTTCCGCGGGTGTCCTACGAAAGCGCCGGCGTCGAGGTAGACGGGGTCTGCCCCTGGTTCCAGGTGGAGCTCTTCCATCTCCAGGGCGACTATGCGTGGGATGCCTTCTTTCATCTCGACCTTCCCTTTGACCTTGAGGACAGCGTCCTCGCGCACGCACCCTGCGTACCTGGAGTAGACCCTGGGGAAGACCATGACCTCGGCGAGGCCCCTGGTGTCGTCGAGCTGGAGCATGGCCATCATGTCACCCTTGCGCGTGGTGTTCGTCCGCACCGAGGTCGCCAGCCCTCCGACCCAAACGATGGCCCCATCCTTGTATCCTTCGAGGTCCGAGACGGTCGTGTCCGTGTGCTTGCCCAACTTGTGCAAGACGGGACGCAGCGGGTGATCCGAGACGTATAGACCGAGGGTTTCCTTCTCCCACTCCAGGTCCGTGCGGTGGTCTTGCTCGACGTCGGGGAACTCTGGCCTGGGCGGCGCGAGCTCGGACGCGTCGAACATGGAGAACTGGTCTTCGTGCGCGCCTTTGAGTCCCCTGGTGGAACGTTCGACGGCTTTGGCGTGGACCGCGACCATGGCGGCCCGTGAGGGACCGACGTTGTCGAAGGCGCCACACTTTATGAGGGAGTCGATCGTGCGCTTGTTGTAGGTCTTGGGGTCGACGCGCTCGCAAAAGTCGAAGATATCCTGGAACGGTCCTTCTTCCCTCGCAGCGATGATCGAATCTACGCAGGAGTCCCCGACGTTCTTTACGGCGGAGAGCCCGAAACGGATGGTCTCCCCCACCACCGTAAAGCGGCGACCACTCTCGTTCACGTCGGGCGGAAGGACCTGTATCTTCATCGCCCTGGCCTCGGCGACGTACTGGGGCACCCTGTCTTTGGTGTTCATCACACTGCTCATGAGGGCCGCCATGTACGCCTCGGGGTAGTGGGCCTTGAGATAGGCGGTCTGGAAAGCGAGGAACGAGTAGCAGGCGCTGTGGCTCTTGTTGAAAGAGTAGCCTCCGGCCTTCTCCATCCAATTCCACAACTCCTCGGCGCCCTCCGTAGAGACGCCGCTCTTTGCGCAACCGGCCATGAACTTGTCCTTGAGCGTGGCCAGCATCGCCGCGTTCTTCTTGCCAATGGCCTTGCGCAACGTGTCGGCCTCGCCCGGGGTGAATCCTCCCAAAGACTTGGAGATCTCCATCAGCTGTTCCTGATAGGCCGCGACGCCGTAGGTAGGCTCGAGGATCGGCTTCAGCCGCAAGTCCAGATACTTCACGCTCTCGGGGTCGTGCTTGCCGCGCTTGAAGTTCGGGATGTAGTCCATCGGGCCAGGTCTGTAGAGGGCATTGAGCGCCACCAGGTCGTCGAAGCGGTCGGGCCTGACCTCCTGCAGCATCCGTTGCATCCCGCTCGACTCGAACTGGAATACCCCGAAGGTGTCGCCCCTGGCGAAGAGCTTCAAAGTCTTCTTGTCGTCCAGGGGGATCGTACGTATGTCGGGCTCCTCGCCGCCACTGCGCCGGATCGTCTCGAGGGTCTCTTCGATCACGTCCAGGTTCCTCAACCCGAGGAAATCCACCTTGAGCAATCCCAGTGCCTCCACGTCGGACATGGGATGCTGGACCATGACGGACCCCTCGTCCCTGGCGACGCGCTGCAACGGCACGATGTCGGTCAATGGCTCTTCGGAGATAACGACGCCGGCGGCGTGGGTTCCCGCGTGGCGGGCGAAGCCCTCTATCTCGAAGGCGGTGTCGAGGACCTGTTTCGCATCCTCATCCTGCCCCACGAACTGTATGATCTCGCGCGCGGGACCAGGGTGCTTGTCCCCGGCGACGTAGGTGCCGTTCTCGGGCCGCAGCACGTCCCTGAGCGTAGTCCCTACGGGCTTCTCGGGGATGAACTTGGCGAGCTTGTCAGTGTCCGAGTAGGGATACTGGTAGATCCTACCCGAGTCCCTGATGGCGGCCTTCGCGCCGATAGTCCCGAAGGTGATTATCTGGGCGACGTGGTCGATGCCACCGTACTTGTCCGTGACGTAGCGCATCACCTCGGAGCGCCCGGAGACGGAGAAGTCTATGTCCACATCCGGCATGTTGATGCGGTCGGGGTTCAGGAAACGCTCGAAGAGTAGGGAGTACTCCAGAGGGTCGAGGTCCGTTATCTCCAGCGCGTAGGCGACGATGGAGCCGGCCGCCGAGCCACGGCCAGGCCCTACCGCGATCTTCCTGTCCTTGGCGTACTTGACGAAGTCCCAGACGATCAAGAAGTAGTCGGCGAAACCCATCTTTTCGATGGTCTCGAGCTCGAACTCCAGCCTGCCGAGCACCTCGTTGGTCTTCGCAAGCTCGCCGTAGCGCTTCGCCAGGCCCCGCTCGCACTGTTCCCTCAGGTACTGGTCGGCGGTGTACCCTTCTGGCTTGGGGAAGTTCGGCAGGCGTGTCTTGCCCAGCTCGATCCCCACGTCCTCGACGCTCTCGACGACTCTTATCGTGTTCTCGAGCGCCTCGGGATGGTCGGGGAAGATCCTCGCCATCTCTTCTGCGGTCTTGACGTAGAACTCCTCACCGGAGAACTTCATCCTGTTCGGGTCGTTGTAGAACTTACCGGTCCCGATGCAAAGCAGCACGTCGTGCATCCTGGCGTCGTGCTTGGTGGTGTAGTGCGAGTCGTTGGCGGCGACGAGCGGGATGCCCGTGTCTTTGTGCAGCTTTACCAGTCCCTCGTTGACCCGTCGCTGCTGCTCGATGCCGTGGTCCTGCAACTCTAGATACACGTCGTCGAAGATCTCCCCGTACTCGAGCAGGAGCTTCCTGGCCTCCTCGGGACGACCCTCCAGTATCCTGGTAGGCACCTCCGCCGAGAGGCAGCCGGAGAGGCAGACGATCCCACGCCCGTGCCTCCTGAGCATCTCCATATCGACCCGCGGCTTGTAGTAGAAGCCCTGCAGAAACCCGCAGGTCGAGAGCTTCATGAGGTTCCTGTACCCCTCGGCGGTCCTGGCGATGAGCGTAAGATGGTAGTAGGGGGCGCGGCTCCGGTCGTTGCGGTCGGCCGTAACGTAGACCTCGCAGCCCATCAGCGGCTTTATGCCAGCGTCTTTGGCCTCTTTGTAGAACTTGACAGCACCGTACATCACACCGTGGTCAGTGAGCGCGAGCCCCGGCATCCCCTGGTCCTTCGCAAACGAGATGAGGTCCTTGATTCGGCTCGCCCCGTCGAGCATCGAGTACTCCGAGTGACAGTGCAAGTGCGCAAACGCGCCGCCCGACGAAACCGCCAACCTTCCTCCCTCTGTGTCCAGGGTTTCGGCGACGCCCCAAAGAAGAGCGCCGCCGGTCGCCTTGTTCTCCCCGTCGTCTCCCGACGCACGCTACTATAAGGCACGACCCCTCGGGTTGTCCAGACTCCCTCGACCATTACTTGAGGCTCGTTTTGCAGGACTTTTCAGCCGGCCGAAGACCGGCTAGCACGCTGGCTGCGCCAGCTGGTCAGCACTTCAGCACGCTCCGGCCTTACGGCCTCCGCTTGTCAGCACGGCGCCTTTGGCGCCTTGTCAGCATGGACCTACACATGCGAAAGCTGAAATGCTGACCAGCGAAGCTTGAGGGGCTGAGCGTGCTGACTTGCTGAAGTGCTATTCCTCGTCGTCCTTCCACAAAAACCAGTTCAAAGCTATCTGGGCGCTGAGGACGGCGAAGAGTAGGGCGAAGAGGCCGTGGGAAAAGTCGTGGCGCCAGGCGGTGTATATGACGAGGGCGCAGGAGACGGCTAGCGCGGAGACGACGAAGAGGAGGGTGACCCCGAGCACCAGTGCGCGGAGTGCCCTTCTGAGGATACCTTCCTGGCGGCTTCGGCTCTGCGGCAGGCCGGCGCCCCGCGCCACGTTTTCAGTCCTTTTTCCCCGAGCTGGTCGAGGAGCCTGCCGGCTTCTCTTTGCTCTTCTTGTCTTCTCCTGTGCCTTTTTCCCCGTTGGTACTCTTGGAGGTATCTTTCTGTGCGGCCTCTTTCGGGCCCTTCTTGCTGTAGTCGGTGGAGTAGAAGCCCGAGCCCTTGAACGAGATACCGACAGGATGGAGGACTTTCCTGACCGGGGCGCCGCACTCGATGCAGGACGCAAGGGGGTCTTCGGAGAGCTTCTGCATCACGTCGAAGACGTGCCCGTTATCACACTTGTATTCGTAGATCGGCATCCAGCCTCCATTATAGGTACTCGTGAGTACAGATTATACAGGCTGGATAGATTCCCGGTCCCGTTCGATGCGACGCTTACCCGGGACGCCGGCCGGGATCGAGTTCCCCTGAATCGAAGTCCCGTTTGAGGTGTTCGTGGGCGGCCTCGATGAGCCTGGGGTCGGCGCAGATCTCCTCTATCTCCAGGGGCGTGGCGTTGCGCCGCACGTACTCTTCCTGTACCACATCGCCAAGGTGCGCCCCCTCGCCCAGGCGGTGGATGATGTACTCGGCGACCCTCTCTTCCCGCGCGGAAGGCTGATTACGGCCAAAAAACCTGTCCCAGAATGATCTCTTCTCTTCAGTCACCCGGGTCCTCCTTGTTTCTGGTCCGAAGATGGCATCATGCGCCCACAGTATAACGACCGGCCGAATCCTTTCGCAAAACCGGTCACGCCTGGCCGGCGGGATTTTCGCAATCCTGCGGCAACGAGTCTCTACGCCCTGGCGTGCGCGCCGACGAGAGATTCGGCGATCTGGACCGCGTTCGTCGCCGCGCCCTTGAGCAGGTTGTCGGCGACGCACCAGTACTGGACGATGTTGCCCTCGACGCGCACCCGCCCGACGTAGGTCCCTTCCTCTCCGGTGACTTCGAGCGGCGTCGGGAAGTCGTCCGCGACCTCGACGCCTGGCGCCGTCCCCAGCACCTCGAGCACCTCGGGGAGCTCAGCCCGGCGCTCCGTCTCGACGTAGACGCTTTCGGCGTGTCCCGTGTGGACGGGGATCCTGACGGCCGTGGCGTAGACCGGAAGGTCGGGGAGCGAGAGGATCTTGCGCGTCTCTTCCCGCATCTTGGTCTCCTCGGTGGTGTAACCGTCGTCGCCAAGGCCCCCGATCTGGGGTATGGCGTTCCCGACAATAGGCCTGGGGAACGCATCCTCCCTGCCGTTCTCCAGCGCCTCGACGCCGCTGCGTCCCGCACCCGAGACCGCCTGGTAGGTCGAGACCACGACCTTTTTCAACCCGAACTCGCGCGCGAGCGGCGCCAGCGTGACGACCATCTGGATGGTGGAGCAGTTGGCGTTGGCGATGAGCCCTTCGTGCTCCCCGAGCGCTCCAGTATTCACCTCGGGGACGACGAGGGGCACCTTCGGGTCGAGCCTGAAGTCACTACCGTTGTCGATAACGACGGCGCCGCGCGAGATAGCCTCGCCGGCGAGCTGGACGGAGGCCCCCTTCTCGCCTTCCGTGCCGGCGAAGAAAGCTATGTCCACACCTTCGAAGGCCTCGGGTTCAGCCACCCCGACCTCGAAACTCTCCCCCGCCAGGACCGCAGTCCGGGCGCTCCTGGCCACGACGCGCAACTCTTTCATCGGAAAGTCCCTGCGCCTCAGCTCCGCGACCAGCCTGTCCCCTACGAGTCCGGCCCCGACAACGGCTACCGCATACCCTTCGCTCACAAGTTCCTCCAAGAAAATCTACCTGAAACCTGATGCCTGACACCTACAAAGCCTTGTGCGCTATGTCCAGCAGGTCCCAGACCACACCGCTCGCTGTACGCTCGGGGCCTGCTCCTGGTCCGCGCACGGTGAGGGTAACATCCGAGTAGCGACGCGTGCGGAAGTCGAACACGTTCTCGGGGCCGCTTATGGGTCCGAAGGGACTCTCCACGGGAGTATCCCGCAACCCGACCGTGACGGGCCCCTCCCTCGGGATGCGGACCAGGTAGCGGAGCATGTGGTGTTCCTCGACTGCGAGGAGGCGCGCCGCGAAAGCCTCGTCGTGTTCGGGGAGGCGTCGCATGAATTCCTCTAGCGAGACGTCTTCGAGGCCTCTCGGGACCAGTGACTCGTAGGGTATCTCCTCTGGTTCTATCTCCCTTCCCATCATGCGCGCCAGGATTATGGCCTTGCGGGCCACGTCGAGGCCCGAGAGGTCGTCGCGGGGGTCGGGTTCGGCGTAGTGGAGATCCACGGCATCCCTCACCGCCTCGGAGAACGACCGGCCGCCCTCGACCGCGCTCATGATATAGCCGAGTGTACCGCTCGGGCTGGCCTGTACCTCGAGTATTTCGTCCCCCGACTCCAGCAGGCCGCCCATGGTCGAGATGATGGGCATGCCGGCCCCGACCGTAGCCTCGTGCCAGAGGCGGTCGGGGATCATGCGCATGAGCTGGCGGTACTGGGCCGTGCTGCCCGAGAGCGGGCCTTTGTTGGAGAGCACGAGGTAGGCCCCGCCCTTGATGCCGAGCACATCGAGGTCGAAGGTGCCGCCGTGCACGGCCACGTCGACGACTACACGCGTAAAGCCAGGCTCGGGCTCCGAGCCGAGCACGCTTTCCAAGGGCTCGACGCCCAGCTCAGACAGGGAGCCGCCCTCTTCTTTGAGACGTATCGCTCGGGGCAGCAACTCCTCGCCGACCAGCGCACCCGACGTATCCGCAACGGCGCGGTACCTCACCTCGATACTACGGCGTTCGAGCCAGCTCTTGCGCTCTTCCAGGACTATCTGGGCGACCGCACGTCCGACGTGCCCCAGGCCGAGCTGGACTATCTCGAGCTGCCTCACGCCACCTCTTCGCCGGCGAGGTCTCCTGCGGGCGGGATCAGGCCAGCGTGCAACGCACGCAGCGCCTCGAGGCCCACGTCGGCGGAGACTACGAACACGAGCCCGGCGGCCGCCACGCCGAAGTGCTGTAAGGGGATACCGGCCTCACGCAGGCAACGACGGCCCCTGGCGAGGTCCTCCTCTTCGGGCGAACCGATACAGACGACCATGGCGGCCCTTCCCTCGCGCCCGTCCGTGCACGGGATCTCCATGGCCACGTTCTGCCTCAACGCCACGCAGCGGACGCCGGACCCTGGATCGAAGCCCGTGACGTGCGTGCCGGCGCCCTCAGGGGCGAACGTGTTGCGCACGTAGACCTCGATACCAGCCTCGGAGGCCGGCTCCATCGTCCTCGGATGCAGCACCTTCGCGCCGAGACCGGCGAAGATACCAGCCTCCCTGTAAGAGAGACGCGGCATTAGGTGGGCATCGGGGACCAGGCGCGGGTCGGCGTCCAGAACACCGTCCACGTCGGACATGATCCAGACCTCCCTAGAGTCGAGCGCCCGCCCCAGTACCGTCGCAGATAGATCAGAGCCCCCCCTGCCCAACGTGGTGGGCAATCCCCCTGGCGAGCGTCCCACGTAGCCGGGCACGACCGCGACGAACCCGCTTTCGAGTAGCGGGGTGACAGATCGCGCCGAGCGCTCGCGGGTGGCCGCGGGGTCGACCTCGGCCTCCCCGAAGCGTGTGTCGGTGGCTATGGGATCTGCGGTGACGACCGCCGCTGGCGTGCCCTGGCTGCTTATCGCCCCGGCCAGAATCTCCGCCGAGAGGCGCTCTCCGTAGACCGCGATCTCATCCCGGCGCGCCTTCAGGTTGTCGTAAGACGCCGCGATGGCCTCTTCCAACTCGCC
>Ga0126307_10002742_pt1 | contig 11940 bp, 10 predicted proteins | sample Plot28_FD_89955 | JGI IMG/M metagenome (GOLD analysis project Ga0126307, IMG submission 89955) | Serpentine soil microbial communities from UC McLaughlin Reserve, CA, USA - Plot28 | ecosystem: Environmental > Terrestrial > Soil > Grasslands | place: USA: UC McLaughlin Reserve, Lake County...
CATCTGCCAGAACCCTCCCTGAACGGCGGCCGCCTCGGCCGCCTCGGCGGCGCGCTCGGCGTCGGGGTGGATTTCCCGCAGAGGGAAGTGGCGGAAGGCGAAGAGCAACCTGCCCGCCAGCAGGTCGCGGATCCGGCGCACGATTGGGTAGGCCGCCGTGCAGTAGGGGCACTGGAAGTCCCCGTACATGACCAGCTCGAGCTCCGGGCGCTCGGGCCCGTCCACATGATCCTCGGCGGAGAGTGGCGGCGTGAGTTCCGTCACGTGGTGAGGTCGATCGTATGCTCGCGCGGTGAACGACATCGAGACGCTGATCGCGCTCGTCGCCGCCGCGATCGTATTGGTGCGGATCGCCGACCTGGTCGCGATCCCCTACCCGATCGTGCTCGTGCTCGGCGGGCTCGGGATCGGGTTCATACCAGGCGGCCCATCGCTCCAGCTCGAGCCCGAAGTCGTCTTCCTCGTCTTTCTGCCGCCGATCCTGCAGTCGGCGGGCTACTGGGCTTCACCCAGGGAGCTGCGCGCCGAGCTCGTCCCTCTGACCTGGCTCGTGCTCGGATTGACACTTGCGACGATGGTCGCGGTCGCGGTCGCCGCCCAGGCCGTGATCCCCAGCATCAGCTGGGCGGAGGCCTTCGTCCTCGGCGCGATCGTGGCCCCGACGGATCCGGTTTCGGCGATCGCCACCTTCGAGAGGATCGGCGTTTCGGACCGTGTCACCACCCTGGTGGAGGGCGAGAGCATGGTGAATGACGCGGTCGCCCTGGTCTCGTACAAGGTCGCTCTCGCGGCACTGGTGGGCGGCGCACTCACGGCGGAGACGGTGTTCGACGATTTGATCGTGGCGGTGGTCTGGGGCATCGCCATTGGTCTCGTGATGTCCTGGATCGCGTCGAGGGCGATCCGCCGTCTGGACGATCCACCGCTTGCCATCCTGCTCACCGTCCTGCTGGCGTACGCCGCCTTCGCCGTCGCCGACGGCATCGGGGCGTCCGGGGTGCTGGCCGCCGTCACCGCCGGGCTCTATGCGGGTTGGCGCTCCCACGAGCTCTACGACGCCGACACGCGGCTCAACGCCCAGGCCTTCTGGCGGGTGCTGATCTTCGCCCTCAACGCGATCCTGTTCGTGTTGGTCGGCCTCCAGTTCCCCGAGGTGCTGCGGCGCGTGGGCGAGCAGTTCTCGGTCGGTGAGATCTTCGGCTACGGGCTGCTGGTATCAGCGGTCGTGATCGCGGTGAGAATGGCCTGGCAGTTCCTGCCGGGTTCGCTGGGCCGCATCGCCGAGGGGGCGCGCGGGTGGTCCCCCGGGGAGGACTGGCGGGAAAACGCCCTGATCGGCTGGAGCGGGATGCGCGGGGCGGTCTCGCTCGCCGCCGCGCTCGCGCTGCCGTTCAGCCTCGACTCCGGGGCGCCGCTCGGCTCCCGCGACCTGATCATCTACCTGACCGTCGCCGTCATCTTCGTGACGCTCGTCGGTCAGGGGCTGACCCTGCCCTACGTGGTGCGCCGCCTCGGCCTTGGTAAGCACGAAGCCTGGTCACCCGACGAAGCCGTTGCCCGCCTGGCAGCGGCGCAGGCTGCCCTCGACCGGCTCGAGGAGATCGAGGCGACCGAGCCCGGCGTCCCGGAGAACGTGGTCCAGCGGCTCCGCGAGCTCTATCAGGCGCGGTTCGCACGCTGCGTCGCCGCCCTCTCGGGCGAGGATGGCGAGACGCCCATCGAGGACCCGCTCAGCGGCTATCACCGCCTGCGAGAGGATCTGATCGACCGGGAGCGGGTCGCGCTGCTCGAGATGCGCAGCGAGGGCCGAATCAAGCAGGACCTCTTCCGCCGCATCCAGGCCGACCTCGACCTTGACGAGGCCCGCCTGCGGACCTAGCCGGTCCCCGGCGGTGGCGCCGGCGCCGACTCCACCTCGAAGCGGGTGATCCGCTGGAAGTCGCGGATGCGCTCCTCGATCTCCTCCTTCGTGAGTGCCTGGATCCGCTCGGTTCCGAAGTCCTCCACATTGAAGGAGGCGAGCACGGAGCCGTAGGCCATCCCCTGGCGCAGGATCGCCGGGTCGCGCACCGAGTCGCCCGCCGCCCGGCGGCTGTCGAGATAGCCCAGGAAGCCGCCGGCGAAGCTGTCGCCGGCGCCGGTCGGGTCGCGGACGTCCTCGAGCAGGTAGCCGGGGATCGCGAAGAACTCGTCGCCGGAGAAGAGGGCGGCGCCGTACTCGCCCCGCTTGGCGACGATCACACCCGGCCCCATCTCCATCGCGGTGCGGGCCGCGCGCGCCAGGTTCGGCTCGCCGGTCAGCTCGCGGATCTCCGCGTCATTGAGCAGCAGGCAGTCGACCTCCGCGATCGCGGCCACCAGGGACTCCCGCTCGTGCTCGAGCCAGAAGTTCATCGAGTCGAGCCCGGCGAACTCCGCCTGGCACGACGCCCTCACCCTGCGCTGGAGCTCGGGATCGATGTTGCCGAGGAAGAGAAGCTCCGAGCGCTTCGCGGCGTCGGAGAGCTTCGGGTCGAAGTCGGCAAAGACGTTGAGCTGGGTGTCGTCGGTGTGGGCGACGTTCATGTCGTACTCGTAGTGGGCCCGCCAGAAGAAGGTCTGGCCGCCCCCCACCCGCTCGATGTCGTCGGTGATCACGCCGCGGTCCTCGAGCACCTTGAGCTCGTCGGCGCCGAAGTCGTCGCCGACGGGCCCGACGACGCGAACCTCGGTGAAGAAGCTCGCGGCCAGGCTGAAGTGGACGGTGGACCCGCCCAGCATGCGGTCGCGCTCCCCGAAGGGGGTGCGCACGGAATCGAAGGCGATGCTTCCAACGACGGTCAGTGACATACGCTTGCGGCGTGAAGGCTATTCAGATCGAGGAGTTCGGCGGGCCAGAGGTGCTCAAGCTGGTGGAGCTGCCGGACCCGGAGCCGACCGACGGGCAGGTGGTGGTGGACGTGGCCCGGGCGGGCATCAACTGGGCCGACACCCACGCGATCCGCAACGACTACCTCGCCGAGCAGGCCCTGCCCCTGATCCCGGGCGGGGAGGTCAGCGGTACCACCCCGGACGGGCGCCGCGTCGCCGCGCTCCTGGTCAACGGCGGCTACGCGCAGAAGGCCGCCGTGCCGGAGGACTGGCTCGTGCCGCTTCCGGACGAGGTGAGCGACGACCAGGCCGCCGCCCTGCTGCTGCAGGGACTGACGGCACACGCGCTGCTCCACCACTGCGCCCACGTCGAGGAGGGCGAGACGGTCGTGATCGAGGCGGCCGCCGGCGGCACCGGCACCCTCGCCGTGCAGCTCGCCAAACGCGCCGGCGCGAAGGTGATCGGCCTTGCCTCGAGCGACGAGAAGCGCGCGCTCGCCGAGCGGCTCGGAGCGGACGCGACCGCCGACTCCCGCGCCGAGGACCTGAAGGAGGCGATCCTCGAGGCGAATGGCGGTGAGCGTGTCGACGTCGTCCTCCACATGAGCGGCACCGGCTTCGAGGGCGAGCTGGGCGCGCTCGGCATGCTGGGGCGGATCGTCGTCTTCGGCAATGCGGCGCGCCACCCCAACGAGCTGCACACCAACTATCTGTTGCAGACCTCGAAGTCGGTGCTTGGCTTCTGGCTGGTTGCCCTCGTCGCCCGGCGCCGGGACCTGATCCGCTCGATGACCGCCGACCTGCTGGGGGCCGTCGCCTCGGGCGAGCTCGAGGTCGTGATCGGCAACACCTATCCCCTCAGCGAGGTCGCGCGAGCCCACCAGGACATGCAGGAGCGCAGCACCACCGGCAAGCTTCTCCTCGACCCATCGGCGTGATGAGCGAGAACGTTGATGCGAGGGCGCGCGCCAGCGCGACCCGTGATGTGCCGGAGGCGGCCACCTCCTTCTCGGATCTCGGCCTGTCCGAGGGCCTGCTTCGGACCCTGGACGAGCTCGGCTACGTCGAGCCGACCCCGATCCAGGCGCAGGCGATCCCGGAGCTGTTGAACGGGCACGACGTGATCGGCCAGGCGCAGACCGGCAGCGGCAAGACCGCGGCCTTCGGCCTGCCCATGCTCGAGCACATCGACCCTGACAACGAGGAGACGCAGGCGATCGTGCTGACGCCGACGCGCGAGCTCTGCATCCAGGTGACCCAGGCGCTGCGCGCCTACGCCGAGCACCTCGAGAAGGTGAACGTGGTGGCGGTCTTCGGCGGCGCACCGATCCGCGAGCAGCAGTCCCGCCTGCGGCACGGCGCCCAGATCGTGGTCGCGACGGTCGGCCGGATGATGGACCTGATCCAGCGGCAGTCACTGGTCCTGACCGCGGCGCGTTACGTGGTCCTCGACGAGGCCGACGAGATGCTCGATCTCGGCTTCATTGAGGACGTCGAGCGAATCCTGCGGATGTGCCCCAGTGGCCGCCAGACCCTGCTCTTCTCGGCGACGATGCCGGGGCCGGTGGCGAAGCTCGCCGAGCAGTACATGTACGACCCGGTCACGATCCGCGTGACGCCGAAGAAGCTCACCGTCGACTCGGTCGAGCAAGCCTACGTGAAGGTCGAGGCCCGGAAGAAACTCGAGCGCCTCGAGGAGGTGCTGCGGGAGGAGGAGCCGGAGCAGGCGATCATCTTCGTGCGCACCAAGATCGGCGCGGCCCGTCTCGGCAAGCAGCTCGGGGACGCCGGTCTGCGGGTGAAGGCCCTGCACGGTGACCTCAGCCAGGGTCAGCGGGACGGCGTGATGATCTCCTTCAAGGAGCACAAGACGCCGCTCCTGGTCGCCACCGACATCGCCGCCCGCGGCCTCGACATCGAGCATGTCACCCACGTCATCAACTACGACATGCCGAACAACCCGGAGGTCTACGTGCACCGCATCGGCCGGACGGGGCGGGTCGGGCGAACAGGCCGAGCGATCACCTTCGTCACCTCCAAGCAGGCGGGCGAGATGAAGGAGATCGAGCGGGTGGTGAAGGCGCACATCGGCGAGTGGGAGCCACCGGAGGAGCGGCTCGAGCACGCGCCGCCGCCGCGTCACCGGGAGGGCCCGCCGCCGGAGGCGCCCAACGGGACGGTGAAGCTCTTCGTCAACCGGGGACGGCGAGGCGGGATCAGCGAGGAGGACCTCAACTGGGCGCTGGTCGAGGGCGCGGTCATCCCGAAGGAGGCGATCCGCTCAATCAGGGTGCTCGAGCGGTTCTCCTTCGTCGAGGTCGCCGCCGATCAGGCGGAGCGAACCGTCGAGTACCTCGACGGCACGAAGCTGAAGGGCAAGCAGATCCGGATGGAGATCGCCCGGAGCTAGTTGGAGTCCCCGTCGGGACTGGAGTCCCCGGCGAGCTCCTCGATCTTCCCGATCAAGTCATCCCACTCGAAGGGCTTTGGGATGCAGTCGGAGGCGCCGAGCGAGCGCATCCTGTCGGGCTCCTGCGCATCGAGGTGGGCCGAGATCATCAGAACGGGAATCTCCGACCCCTGTTCGCGCAATTGCTCGAGGACCTCGGTGCCCGACATGTTGGGCATCATCGCGTCGAGCAGGATCACGTCCGGTCGTTCCTGCGAGCCGGCCTCGCGGAGGCGCTCCAGGGCCTCGAGTCCATCGGTGGCGGTGACCACGTCGTAGCCCTCAATCTCCAGCCGGCGCTGGAGCATCAGCAGAACGGTCTCGGAGTCGTCGGCGACGAGCAGGCGGGTCAAGTCGCGGCCCCCGCTGTCGTCCTGCTCGCAGGTTCCGTCCGCGTCGGTCGGCCGTCCTTGGCGATCGGCAGCACGAAGCGAAAGGTAGCGCCCTCGCCCTGAGTCGAGGTCGCGGAGATCGCCCCACCGTGCAGCTCGACGAGCGACTTCGCGATGGCGAGCCCGAGGCCGGTTCCGCCCACCTCCTGGGTTTCGCCGCTCTGCGCCCGCCAGAAACGGTCGAAGACGTGGTCGAGCTCCTCCTCGCCCAGGCCGGGCCCGTTGTCGGAGACGGCGAACTCGACCTCGTCGCCCACCCGCGTCGCCGACATCCTCACCTGGGCGCCATCGGGCGCGTACTTGTTCGCGTTGGTGAGCAGGTTGGCGAGCACCTGCGCGACCCGGTCGGCGTCGGCCTCGACATCAGGCAGGTCCTTCTCGACGGTGACCGTGAACCGCTGGTTCTTCTCCTCGAAGTGTGGCCGCATCTGTCGGCCAACCCGCTGAGCCAGCGGCCGCACGGGCGTGGGCTTCGGCTCGATGCGGAGCTTGCCCGCGTCGCTGCGGGCCAGGTCGAGCAGGTCGTTGATCATCTTCTGGAGCTGCGCGGAGCTCTCGGCAATCACCTCGGCGGCTTCGTATTGCCGCGAGTTGAGGGATTGGCGCTGGGCCGTGAGCATCTCGGCGAACCCCTTCACCACGGTCACCGGGGTGCGCAGCTCATGCGAGACCGTGAGCACGAAGTCGTCCTTCATACGCTCGACCCGGTCACGTTCGCGGGCATCTCGTTCCAGGGCGTTCGCCATCTCGTTGAAGGCGCGGCCCAGGGTCGCGATTTCGACTGGGCCGCCGATCTCGACCCGGGTCCTCAGGTCCCCGCCCGCCAGCCGCCTGGCCCCCTCGACGAGGCGGCCGAGTGGGGCGCGCATCGAGTTGATCAGGCCCGAGAAGAGGATGAGCGCGGCGAGCAGCGCGCCCGCAAGGCCAGCTGCTACGAGCAGAGTCGTGTTGCGCGTCTCGGTACGGGCGTCCTCGCGTGAGTTGTCACGCGCGTCCCGCGCGGCGGTCGCCAGCGCATCGCCGCTGTTCGTCACCGCTCGGGTCAGGCGCTGCTCGACCCCGGGTTTGGGGACATTCCCCCCCACCAGCGGCTGGGCGACCGATTGACGCCAGGCATTCTCGTTGGCCACCAGCTGGGACAGGTTCGTCGACAGGTCCGCCTCGTCGCCGGTCAGGTCGTGGGCACGATCGACGGCTTGCGCGAAGTTGGCGGAGGCGCGGTTGAGCTCGGCCTGGCTGGGCAGCCGCTGGCCGATCGGCGGGCGCGCGGCGGCCTGCTCGAGGATGAAGGCCGATCGCAGGCGCTCACTCTCCAGCTCGAGCTGGAAGAAGCGCGTGATGTCGTCCTCGTAGTCGACCCGGACCTGGAAGAGCCGCCCGACGCCCAGCAAGGAGACGAGCAGCAGTAAAGCGAACAGCACCAGAAAGCCGATACGCAACCGGGAGGTCAGCGATGGGTTTACTCTCATCGTTTTTGCGTAGCCCCTTTGGAGTCCGTACACTACGCCCGCAACGGGAACGCTATGGGTGATGGATTGCTTGCGTATTGGCGCCGGAGGATTGTGGCGCGGGGAATCGCCGGAGCGGTGCTCCTGGCGGTCCCAGTTGCCGTTGCCGCGCTGATCGGGTTCGGTGCCAGCTTCTCAGGTGTGGCCGGCGGACTCTCCGCTGTTGCCAACGGGCCGGATGCTATTCCCGCCTCGGCACGCACTGACGGGCCCAACAACGACTTGAACCGGACCGTCGTGGCCCTCGCCAGCAGGTCGAGCTCGCCCAGCTCCGTCTCCGGCGGTGGTGGCTCCTCAGGTGGCGCCGGCGGTGTGGATGGCGGTAGCGGTTCAAACGGCATCGGTGGCTCCGGGGCGGGTACTGGGATCGGCACGGGCGGCGGCTCCGGTGGGTCAGGTGGCTCCGGTGGTGGCGGGGCGACCACCCCGCAGGTTCCGACGATCCAAACCCCGAGTGTTCCGAACGTCCAGCTGCCGGGCGGCGGCAGCACCGGCGGAGCGACGGACGCGGTCAACGGCACCGTCGACAACGTGATCGGCGGCGTCAACAACACCCTCAACGGCCTGCTCGGCCAGTAGGGCGCCTCAGAGTCAGGCAGGAGCCGCCAGCGAGACGCCGGTCAGCTCGGCGAGCCTGGCGATCGTCTCGGGCGCATCGCGGTGGCGCACCGCGGTCATCCCCACGGCCTCGGCGCCCTCACAGTTCTCGCGCAGGTCGTCGACGAAGATGCAATCCGCAGGCTCGACCCCGAGCCGCTCCGCCGCCAGCCGGTAGATCTCGGGCTCCGGCTTGTGCATGTGGACCTCCCCGGAGATCACCGCCGTGTCGAAGAGCTCGGCCAGCAGCCGGCGATCGTAGTGGGCGGTGCTCCACGAGTTCGAGATCAATCCGGTGAGCACGCCCGCGGCGCGGAGGTCCTTGACGGCGCCCACCGTCAGCGTGTCGGGCTGCGTGCCCGCGAACATGCTGTCGATCAGGTGGACGGGGTCCTTCAGCCCCAGGCGCCGCCCGAACGCCCGCTCGAACTCGTCCTCCGTGATTTCGCCCAGCTCGAGCTGCCTGAGCTCCCGGAGCGCCCCGGGATCGGTGCTGAAGAGCTTCTTGACCGTGTCCGGGTCGAGGCCCTCGCCCCGGCAGAAGTCGGCGAAGCTGTCCCAGACGGAGGTCGTCAGCACGCCGCCGAAGTCGAAGAAGACGGCGCGAAAGCGCGGTTCATATGCTGGGGCCATGGCGGAGGAGGCTAACGAGGCCGCAACCGCGGAAGTCCCCGAGGGGATCGACCGAGCCGGGGTCGAGAGCTGGTTCGAGGCGAACGTCCCGGAGGCGCAGCCGCCGCTGAGCTTCGACCGGATCTCGGGCGGTCGCTCGAACATGACCTTCGGCGTTCGCGATTCGGCCGGGCACGCCTGGGCGCTCCGTCGGCCGCCGCTCGGCAAGCGCCTCGGATCAGCCCACGACATGGGGCGCGAGCACCGCGTGATCGCGGCGCTCCAGGACACGCCGGTTCCCGTGCCGCCCGTGGTGGGCCTCTGCGAGGACGAGTCCGTGAACGGTGCGCCCTTCTACGTGATGGGCTTCGTGGAGGGCCCTGTCATGCGCTCGGCGGACGACGCCGACCAGTTCGACGAGGCGGAGCGGAGGGCGATCGGCGAGCGCGTCGTGGACACTTTGGTCGCGATTCACGACGTCGAACCGGACGAGGTCGGTCTCGGTGAGCTGGGACGGAAGGAGGCCTACGTCGAGCGCCAGCTGCGGCGCTGGCAGGGGCAGTGGGAGAAGTCGAAGACCCGCGAGCTGCCGGCGGTGGACGAGGTACACGAGCGCCTCTCCGCCAGGATCCCCGAGCAGGGGCCGGCGACCATAGTCCACGGCGACTACCGGCTCGACAACATGATCCTTTCTGCCGATGGGGTGGTGTCGGCTGTGGTCGACTGGGAGCTCTGCACGCTCGGCGACCCGCTCGCGGACGTGGGAATGCTGCTCGTCTACTGGTCACAGGAGGGCGACGACTTCATGCCGCTCTTCGCCCCGGCGACGATCGCGCCGGGCTTCCCGAAGCGGGACGACGTCCGGCAGCGCTACGCGGAGCACTCGGGCCGCGACCTCGGCGAGATCGACTTCTTCGTCGCCCTCGGCTACTGGAAGCTCGCGATCATCCTCGAGGGGGTCTACGCCCGCTACGCGTCGGGCCAATACGGCGAGACGGACGAGGGCTTCCAGGAGTTCGCGAAGGTGGTCGAGCGTCTGGCGGACGCCGCGCAGGAGGCGGCCGACCGCCTGCCCTAGGCGGGTGTGCGGGTCGCCAGACGTCTAAGCCGGACTCCCTTGGGGTAGCCGTTTTTCGTCGAGGCGGCGTATCGGGCAAGCGAAAGGAGGTCGCCTTGCAAGGGGTAATCATGCAAGCCCCGGGCGACGTGCGGATCGAGGAGCGCGCCGACCCGGAGATCGTCGATCCGACTGATGCGATTGTCCGGGTGTCCGCCGCTTGTGTCTGCGGCTCGGATCTCTGGCCGTACCGAGGAATCGAGAATCTCGAGTGGCCCGCGCCAATGGGTCACGAGTACGCCGGGATCGTCGAGGCGGTCGGCGGAGAGGTGGAGTCGATCAAGCCGGGCCAGTTCGTAGTCGGCTCGTTCTGGGCCTCTGACAATACCTGCGAGGTTTGCCGAACCGGCTACCAGAGCGCCTGCGTCAACCGTGTGCCCATGGGCGCCTTGGGCGCCCAAGCTGAGTTCCTCCGGGTCCCACTCGCCGATGGCACCCTCGTCGCTACCCCGGACGTCCCGCCCGACGATCTGATCCCGAGCCTGCTCTCGGCCTCCGACGTGCTCGGAACTGGCTGGTTCGGCTCCGTGGCCGCCGAGGCCGGGCCGGGGAAGACCGTGGCGGTGGTGGGCGATGGCGCGGTCGGCCTGCACGCCGTGCTTGCTGCCAAGCAGCTTGGCGCGGAAAGGATCATTGCCATGAGCCGCCACGAAACGCGCCAGCGCCTGGCGCGTGATTACGGCGCGACCGACATCGTCGAGGAGCGCGGCGAGGACGGCGTGGCCAAAGTGAAGGAGCTCACGAACGGGCTCGGTGCTCATTCCGTGGTCGAGGCCGTTGGCACGCAAGAGTCGATGATCCAGGCGATCCGCTCCACTCGCCCGGGCGGCCACGTCGGCTTCGTTGGCGTCGGTCACGAGGTCGCGGTGCCCGGAATGGAGCTGTTCTGGAGCCTCGTGCACCTCCACGGCGGGCCCGCCCCGGTGCGCCGGTTCCTGCCCGAGTTGATCGACCTGATCTGGAGGCGCGAGATCGAGCCGGGCAAGGTCTTCGATCTCGAACTCCCACTGCACCAGGCGGCCAAGGGATATGAAGCCATGGATCAAAGGCGAGCGATCAAGGTCCTGCTTCGCCCATGAGCCCATCGAGAGATGGATCGGCTGAGTACCCATCCGGGCTCTTTGGCATGACCCCCGTCCGGGAGTTGATCGGCTAGGAAGCGGCCTTTGCTGGCTCCGCGGAGCCGTCGCCCGCGGCGGGGGTGGCGGCCTGGCCGTCGCCGTCCTCGCCCTCAACCCGCTTCGCGGCGCGGTTCAGCTCGCGGCGGGCGATCACCATCTTGTGGACCTCGTCGGGGCCGTCGGCGACCCGCAGCATCCGCATGAAGCGCCACATGCCGGCGAGCGGCGTGTCGTCGGACATCCCGAGCGAGCCGTGCACCTGGATCGCGCGGTCGAGGGCATCCATGACCACGTTCGCCGCCACCACCTTGATCATCGAGATCGTCTGACGGGCGCGGCGCTTGCCTTCGGTGTCCATTAGCCAAGCGGCGTAGAGGGTGAGGAGGCGAGCCTGGTCGACCTCCATCCGGGACTTCGCGATGAAGTCCTGGACGAACTGCTTGTCCGCGAGCGGCCCGCCGAAGGAATCCCGGGAGTTGGCGCGGTCGCACATCATCTCGATGGCGCGCTCGGCCGTCCCGATCGCGCGCATGCAGTGGTGGATCCGGCCCGGCCCGAGCCTGTCCTGGGCGATCACGAAGCCGGCGCCCCGCTCGCCGAGCAGGTTCGCCTCCGGCACGCGGCAATCCGTATAGCGGATCTCGCAGTGGCCCGGGCCCTGGTCGTGGCCCATCACCGAGACGTTCCTGACCAGCTCGAACCCGGCGGTGTCGACCGGGACCAGGATCATGCTCGCCCGTGTGTACGGCGGCGCGTCGGGATCGGTTACCACCATCGCGATCGCGAAGTCCGCGCCGTTCGCTCCCGAGGTGAACCACTTGTGCCCGTTGATCACCCACTCTCCGTCGGTGAGCTCCGCGCGGGTCTGGAGGGTCGTGGGGTCGGAACCCGACACCTCCGGCTCGGTCATCGAGAAGCAGCTGCGGATCTCGCCGTCGAGCAGGGGCTGGAGGAAGCGCTGCTTCTGCTCGTCCGTGCCGTGGTCGACGAGGATCTCCATGTTCCCGGTGTCGGGCGCCGAGCAGTTGAAGGCCATCGGGGCGATCACCGGGCTGCGGCCCATCTGCTCGCAGAGGATCCCGTACTCCCAGTTGCTGAGGCCCGCCCCGTACTCCCCGTCCGGCAGGAAGAGGTTCCAGAGGCCCTGCTCCCTGGCCGTGGCTCGGATCCCGACGAGGATGTCGGGGTACGGCTTGCCCGGCCGGACCTCATCGTCGATTGCCTGGATCGCCTCGGCCTCGACCGGGTAGACGTGCTCGTCCATGAACGCCTGGATGCGTTCGAGGAGGGACTC
>Ga0126307_10002743_pt1 | contig 11940 bp, 11 predicted proteins | sample Plot28_FD_89955 | JGI IMG/M metagenome (GOLD analysis project Ga0126307, IMG submission 89955) | Serpentine soil microbial communities from UC McLaughlin Reserve, CA, USA - Plot28 | ecosystem: Environmental > Terrestrial > Soil > Grasslands | place: USA: UC McLaughlin Reserve, Lake County...
CGCCCGCTGGATCCGGTGAGTCGTTTCCGGCCTCATTTGACCGGATGGTGGCCTTCTTTCGTCGGAGCAAAGGCGTATTTCAACAGGCTGTCGACTTTAGCCACGGCGGTTTTGCGGTGGAGATCCCGGAACGAGCTTCACCGCTCCTCAATCGATGAGAAGAACGATCTTGCCACGCACGTGCCCGGTTCTCCTTTCTTCAAGCGCCTCAGGTGCTTTCTCGAGCGGGAAGGTACGATCTAACCTCGCTGAGAGCTCCCCGGCGTCGACCATCCGTGAGAGCTCCGCCAACCGCCGGGCGTCGGGCTGCATGCTAACGTTCGTCGCCCCGATGCCACGCCTCGCAAGCCCCTCCACATCGGCGGCGTAAACCGATGACGCGAGCCGCCCACCCTCGTTTAGTAGTGTGGATATGCGGCCTAGCGTTTCGCGGTCGCTTACCACATCGATGACTGCATCTATGCCGCCGGGATGAGCCATCCGTACGGCGTCGACGAGGTCCTGCGTGGTGTGGTCGATCGTACCCGCTGCTCCCAGCTCCCGCACGAGCGCCTCGTTGGTTCGGCGCGCGGTGGCGATGACGCGGGCGCCGCGTCTGGCCGCCAGCTGGGTCGCGTAGGAACCGACGCCGCCGGTCGCTCCCACTATCAGAATGGTCTCGCCTTCCCTGGTGTCCACCGCGTCCACGAGGTCCAAGGCGGTGAGCCCTGGCGTGGGTAGGGCCGCCGCCTCGGCAAAGCCGACCGTCACCGGTTTCTTGGCGATGATGGTTGCCGGGGCGCTCACATACTCCGCGTAGGTACCGTCCCCGATCACGGGCTTGAACAAGTACCCGTATACCTCGTCGCCTTCGGCGAATCCCGTGACGTCGGCACCAACTCGCTCGATCACCCCGGCAGCGTCAAAGCCAAGGATCAGGGGGAATCGGTGCTTCATCTGATCCTTGAGCGCTCCGTCGGCGACTTTCCAGTCGAATGGGTTTACCCCGGCGGCCCGAACACGGATCAAGACCTCATCGGCCCCGATCTCTGGGGTCGGCAAGTCTGATAGGGCTATCGGCCCGGCAAACATCTCTTCGGCTATCGCTCGCATCTTGCTCCTTTCAATGCCGGTAGGACACCAAGATTCACTTGTGGCCCGTACCGTTCTTCAGTTCGGTTATCTCTACCTACATCACTCTTGCATCTATATCGAGCCTTACGTCCTGGCCTGCATCGATCTCTCACCTCGGCTCCGGTGGCCCCGCTTTCACCCGCTCCATCATCTCGTCGAGCGAGCCACGCATGCCGTGGATGCTCTCCAACCACCAGGTCGCTCCGGCGGCCTGATAGGCGTGCGGAAGGGTAGGATCCCCGGGGTCGGAGTACCCGTCGACGGCCACCGCGAAGGGCGCGTCCGTCGTCCGGTGTCGGCGGATCTCGGCTACCATCTCGGCGATACGCCCGGGTTCCTTGTCCATGATCGGGGTTCCGTCGGGGCTTGTGGCAGGCGCGAGCCAACCATCCCAGCGGGCGGCGCGACGCAGAGCGGGAGGGCTCTCGCCCCCTATCCAGATCGGGATGCGCGGACGCTGCGACGGGACCGGCGCCAGGGCCACGTTTTCGACGTCGTAGTGCTGCCCGTGGTGCGTCACCATCTCGCCCGACCAGAGCCTGTCCAGGACCGCGAGTCCCTCGTCGAGCATTGCGGCACGCTCTTTCGCAGAGCCAGGCTCACCGAAGGCGGTAAACTCCTCGGTCACCCCCCCGAGCCCAGCCCCGAAAATCATCCGTCCACCGCTAAGGAGATCCAGGGTTCCCAGGGCATTAGCCACTATCTGCGGGCGGCGGCGTGCCAGCGGGGTGATGGCGGTCCCCAGCTTGAGATTGGTGGTGGAGACCGCGACGGCGGACAGGCTGATCCAAGGGTCGGACGAGGGCGAACCCCATACGAAGCCGAGGTGGTCCCACACGAAGAAGGCCTCCCACCCTGCCTCCTCGGCCGCCCGAGCCAGGCGAATCGTCAGGCGCGGGTCGGCGTGATCGCCCAGGTTGGCCGTCACGATACCGTAACGCATCCGATACGTTCCTTGCTCGCAGTGGTCATCGCCGGTGTGCGTGGATACTCGACCCGGCTGTCGAGTATCAGGTCGACGCCGTAGGGGGTAACGACCGGCAGGGAGCTTGCATCCTTCTTCGCAGCGTCGACGTTGTCCATCATTCTCATTGCCCCAATCCTCCCCCTGCGACTTCGAGCGCCATTGGCATCGGGTAAAGGTGGCCCATCTTCTCCTTCTTCGTCCGCAGGTACCCGAGGTTCGAGGGGTTCGCCGACATGCTTAGCGGTATGCGCTCTACGACCTCGACGCCGTAATGCTCGAGGCCTTCGATCTTTGCCGGGTTGTTGGTGAGCAGGCGGACACGCCACACGCCGAGGTCGAGTAGCATCTCGGCGGCGACCCGGTAGTCGCGCGCATCCTCCGGAAACCCCAGGGCAAGGTTCGCCTCGACCGTATCGAGACCCTGCTCCTGGAGTGCGTAGGCAGAGATCTTATTGGCAAGGCCGATGCCGCGGCCTTCTTGCCGGAGGTAGAGCAGGATGCCGCGGCCCTGCTCCCGCAAGAACCGCAGACTATCGGCGAGCTGTTGCCCGCAGTCGCAACGAGACGATCCGAGAACATCGCCCGTCAGACATTCCGAGTGAGCACGGACCAGAACCGGCCCGCCGTCGTCGATCGCCCCTAGGGTGAGCGCGACGTGTTCTTTGTGCTCGGGGGTGTCGTAGACGGACATCTCGAAGGTACCGTAACGAGTCGGAAGGCTCGCCTGCGTTACCCGTCGGACAGCTGACACGATCACACCTGCCCCTCTCCCCGTCGATCCGCCTTCTGCGCCACACGGAACCCGCTCTTCGCTTGAATTCCGTCGCAGAATGGCTTCGTCGTCGACTCACCGCAACGGCGCAGCGCTACGGTGTTGGGTGCCATAGATTCCATCCGTACCTCCTCAAGAGTCGTTGTCGTTTCCCGCAACGCAGTCTATACACCCTCTTCTATAATATGTCAAGTATAAGCTTGATTTACTTGATAAATTTGGTTTCTCCTCTATAATGGGGGTTCCAAGCGAAAGGAGCAACTATTGGCTATGAACTGGGACCAGAAGTTCTTCGAGAGCACCCGAGGGCGGATCGTCTCGCTGCTCAGGCGCTCGGGGCGAACCGTCGAGGAGCTCGCCAGGGCCGTGGATCTTACGGACAACGGCGTCCGCGGTCATCTCGCCGTCCTTGAGCGTGATGGCATTGTAAGGCAGCGAGGTACGGTACGTCGTGGTGGCAGCGGCGGTGGCAAGCCTGCTTACTTATACGAGTTGACCCAAGAGGGTGAAGATCTGTTCCCGAAGGCTTACGAACCTACGCTTCGCCGACTGCTGGACGTTCTGGCCGACCAGCTTGGGCCCGAGGAATCGGAGGAGCTACTGAGATCGGTAGGTCGTCGCTTGGCGGAAGGCAAGATCCTACCGACAGATGACACGCGCGTGCGGCTCGAGGCGGCTGCCGGCGTGCTCAGCGAGCTGGGCGGTCTCGCGGAGCTTGAAGAGCAGGGTGGCGATCTTGTTATCTGGGGCTACAGCTGTCCGCTGGCCGGCGTGACGCCGGATCACCCCGAGGTATGTCGCATGGCCGAAGCTTTGGTAACCGAGGTTGCGGGCGTGCCTGTCCACGAGCGCTGCGACCGTAGCGAGAGGCCACGCTGCTGCTTCGAGGTGGTGCCGGCCGGTGACGTTACCCAAAGATAGTTGCGGTTGCTTGCGGCTTTCCGGTGCGGCTAAGCTGCTATCTCGGCTTCGACCCCCTCCGAGTCCTCCACCACGAAGAAAGAATCGGGGTCGAGAGGGAACACCACGTTCAAGTCGCAACCGGGGTTCTGCTCCCCTACCACCTCGAGGGCGCGCGGGATGCTCTCGGCCTTCACGGACAACGTCGTAGAGCTGGCCGTACCGCGATCCACCTCGATACAAACTCTTATCATGCGGGTCCTCCATCTGACTGTGACGCGCTCTATGCCCCTTTTACACAACTGTTGTTACATATCGGTAACAACAGCGCAAAATGTAGGCAACAGAGATACGATTTTGGGGCAGGGCCTGGATCAGACGCATAGCCGTATCGAGCGCCTTTCGCTGCATGCTGCTGTAGCACGGTGTGTGGTGTAATGCGAGGCGTGCCTGGTCTCGATCGAGCGGAGGACGGCGTGAAACTGGCAAGGCGGATGGAGCGTCTAGGGACGGAGACGGCATTTTCGGTCCTGGCGAAGGCGAAGGCCCTGGAGGCGGAGGGGCGCGGGATCATCCACCTCGAGATCGGTGAACCCGACTTCGATACGCCCGACCATATCGTCGAGGCCGGCTGCAGGGCGCTGCGAGACGGACATACCCACTATACCCCCACCGCTGGTATTCCTGAGCTGCGCGAGGCTATCGCGGGCGACGTGGCGCGGAGCCGGGGCATAGACGTCGGTCCCGAACAGGTGGTCGTCACGCCCGGTGGTAAACCGATAATGTTCTTCACTATCCTGGCGCTAGTCGATGAGGGGGACGAGGTCCTTCTTCCCAACCCGGCGTTCCCGATCTACGAGTCGATGGTGAACTTCGTCGGCGGGAGGCCCGTCTTCGTGCCGCTGCGCCAGGAGAACTGGTTCCGCTTCGATCTCGACGAGTTTAGGGCGGGCCTCAGCGGGCGCACCAGACTGGTAATTCTCAATTCCCCGGCCAACCCTACGGGCGGTGTCCTAACGGCCGAGGACATCGCCGGACTCGCCGACATCCTGCGCGAGCGCCCCGACGTTTGCGTCTTGAGCGACGAGATCTACTCGCGCCTGCTCTACACCGGCGACTTCGCCAGTATCGCCTCGGAAGAGGGTCTCGGCCCGGACGGGCGAACGATCATACTCGACGGCTTCTCCAAGACATACGCGATGACGGGCTGGCGGCTCGGCTACGGCGTGATGCCAGAACCCCTCGCAGAGGAGGTGGCCAAACTACAGGTCAATTCCAACTCTTGCACCAGCGCGGCCACGCAGCACGCCGGACTCGCGGCCTTGAGAGGACCGCAGGAAGCTGTGAGAGGCATGCTCGACGAATTCAGGGCGCGCCGGGACCTCGTCGTAGACGGCCTCAACGAACTTCCCGGCGTCGAATGTATTACACCCCAGGGCGCCTTCTACGCCTTCCCGCGCATCACAGGGACCGGCCACCCGGAGGACAAACTGGCCGATCTACTCCTCGACGAGGCCGGCGTGGCGTGCCTCTCCGGCACGGCGTTCGGCCGTCACGGGGAGGGCCACCTGCGCCTCTCCTACGCCAACTCGCGCGAGAACATCGGTCTTGCCCTGGAACGGATGGGTGAGGTCCTCTCGCGGGTGGTGTGGTAGTCCGGACGAGAGTTGTCCGACACGGGTGTCCCGGCCCGGCTCGCTTGGCCCAACGAGAACGATATAATGCACCAGCCATCCATTTGTCGGCTGTTCGAGAGTCTTGGGTATGCGAAAGGTTACGCTCGCCGACCGGTTGCGATACCGGTTCGACAATACGATCTCGAGGGGTACCGTTGCGCTGATCGGCTGGCTGTTCCTGGTGCTCGTTGCGTTGGTCCTGACGAGCACCCTTTTCGTCTACCTGACCGGCCTGGCGCCGGCGAGCGGGGGCGAGAGGCTCGGCTTCTTCCAGACGCTCTGGCTCGACCTGATGCGGACCATAGACCCGGGCAATGTGGGCGGGGACCGGGGGAGCTGGCCTTACCTGCTCGCGATGCTGGCCGTCACGGCCGGCGGTATCCTGGTTTTCAGCACCCTCATCGGCGTCATATTCGCCGGCATAGACGAAAAACTGGCGGACCTGCGCAAGGGCCGCTCGTTCGTCGTGGAGCGGGGGCACACTGTTATCTACGGCTTCTCGCCCGAGGTCTTCTCCGTCGTGGCCGAGCTCGTCAAGGCCAACGAGAGTCGTGGGAGCACTTGCATCGCCATCCTCGCAGAGAACGACAAGGTCGAGATGGAAGACGAGATCCGCGCCAGGGTAGGCAAGACAGGGCGCACACGTGTGGTCTGCAGGACGGGAGATCCCATAAATATCGACGACGTCGAGATCGTAAACCCCAACGAGGCGCGCTCGATCATCGTGCTCCCTCCCGAGGGGCCGGAAGCCGACTCGAAGGTGATCAAAACCATCCTCGCCCTCACCAACAACCCGAACCGGCGCGAGGAGTCATACCACATCGTATCGAGGATCAACGACCCGGAGAACCTTGGTGTGGCCCACATGGTCGGGCGCGAAGAGCTCAGGCTGGTCGCCGTCGACGATCTCATCGCGCGCATCACGGCCCAGACCTGCCGCCAGTCAGGTCTCTCCGTCGTCTACACGGACCTACTGGATTTCGGGGGGGATGAGATCTACTTCACCAGCGAGCCCCGTCTCGCCGGTATTACCTTCGGCGAAGCCCTCACGGCCTACGAGCGCTGTTCGGTGATCGGGATCCGTAAGAAGGATGGCCACATCGAGGTGAATCCACAGGCTGACACCGAGATCTCCCCAGACGACGAGATCGTACTCATCGCCGAAGACGACAGCACGATAGCACTCTCCGAACATCAGGTCCCAGAGTTCGACGCCTCTGCACTACGGAAACCCCCATCCCGTGAGCCGAGGCCCGAGCGTACCCTGATCCTCGGTTGGAACGACCGCGCGCCCACCATAGTCGCCGAGCTCGACAACTACGTCCATTCCGGCTCGGAGGTGACCGTGGTGACCCCTGACGGCGCCGTCCCCCCGTCCCGCTTCGACGAACTCATAAACCAGAGCGTCACATCAAGCGAAGGCGACACCACGGACCGCCGCACCCTCGATCGGCTCGAGGTCTCCTCCTACGACCACGTGATAGTCCTTGGCAGTCTGGACGAGCCGGATCCCAACGCGGCCGACTCGAAGACCCTGGTCACGCTATTGCACCTGCGCGAGATCGCCGAGGAGAGCGGGCACCGGTTCTCTATAGTCAGCGAGATGCTCGACGTCCGCAACCGCGAGCTCGCTGAGGTAACAGGCGCTGACGACTTTATCGTGAGCGATCATCTGGCAAGCCTTATGATGTGCCAGGTCTCGGAGAACAGAGAGCTCTCGAGGGTGTTCGAGAACCTGATCTCCTCCGAAGGCTCGGAACTGTACCTCAAACCGGCGACGGATTACGTACAATCCGGAGTGCCACTGAACTTCTACACCGTACTCGAAGCCGCCCGCCGTCGCGGCGAAACAACCGTGGGCTACCGCCTGGAGGCCGAGACCGGGGATCCCGAACTCTCCTACGGCGTGCACCTGAACCCGGATAAGTCCCGGCGTGTTAGGTTCGCAGAGCAAGACAGGCTGATCGTGCTGGCAGAGTCCTGACCTCCTGCGGCGTTCTTCACAGCCTCGTCGCTCTTAGGTATCGTGGTGAGAAGTATCGGAGATCGGGTCTCGGTCAGCGCAGCGTGAATAGGCGCCCGGCCCTGGGACACGTGGTGGCGAAGTTTAGGAGAACGGGAGGCACTCAGAGTATGCCGACAGGAGGACGTAGGGTGCAGGGTGGTACTGCGGCACAGACGCAGGCGGCTCTGCGCGCTGAACGCGCGGCAGGATGGCTGCGGGTACCGCTGATCATCGCCGCGCTGCTCGCCATTCCGACCATTATCGTGCAGGAGTCCAACCTCGAGAGGTCCTGGGACGTCTTCGCCGCGGTCCTGGACTGGAGCATTTGGGCGGTGTTCGCGGCCAACCTAGCAACCATGCTTGCCATCGTTCCGGACCGGCGTCACTGGTTGACGCACAATCCTCTGGACGTGCTCATAGTGGTACTCACCCCCCCGTTCCTCCCGGTAACGTTCAAGCTAGCGCGCGTGCTGCCGATCGTAAGGCTGGTCTGGCTCATAGCAGTGGCCAACCGCCTGCGCAACATCTTCTCACTGCAGGGGTTGCGCTACTCGGCGCTGATAGTCTTCACCGTCGTGGTAGGCGGAGGCGTGGTCTTCGTCGCCGTCGAGCCGGGACAGGGCCTGAGTACCTGGGATGGGCTCTGGTGGGCCTACGAGACCGTCACGACGGTAGCCTACGGAGACATCTACCCCACAACGGCTCTGGGTCGCATAGTCGCCACCGTCGTGATGACCGCAGGCATCAGCTTCGTCGCCCTGCTGACCGGCGCGCTGGCCCAACGCTTCCTGTACGGCGAGGGTGGGAGTGCGACCCCAGAACCCGGTCCAGACAAAGCCGAGATAGTGCGGAAGCTCGACGGCTTGTCACAGCAGATCGCAGAGCTCCAGAAAGCTCTGGGAGAACTCAGACGGCCCTGAAGTACATGACGCTCGATGCGCCGACCACTACCAGGACCAGAACCAGCACCAAGATGGCGGGAAGCAAGACTACGAGGAGCGCCCTACCCGTGCTCGTCCCGTGCATCTCGCGGATCCCTATGGTGGCCAGGTAGATCCGATACAGGGAGAAGATCCAACCGATAAACGGTATCCAGCCCAGAAGGGCCGTCACCGAGGAGTAGGAGATGATCCGGAAGGTCGCCCCGAAACCGGAGTGCCCCGACCCCACCACCAAGATCACCAGCAGGTGCGTCACGAGGGCCGATAAAAATACACCCACGGTCCCCGCTATGGGAGCGATTACCAGCCCCCCCACGAACGCCAGGAAGCCTTGATCGCCCCTGGCACCGAACAACGAGGTGATGCCCCCTGGGACGTCTATGAAGGTCAGCAGACCGACGAGAAGGGAGGAGATCTCGATGCAGATCAGGGCGAAAACCAGAGGACCAAGGATGTTTCCTTGCCGGGGAAGGCCAGCGAAGAAGGTCGCAGGCTGCGGCACCACACGCCTCACGACGTCAACGAAGCTGTTGACCGGATCTGAGAGGTCGTAATCTCCTCCCGAGGTGGTGGTTCTGGACGCCATCGTCACGCTCCTTTGCTGATGTAGGTCTCTGGGAAGGTGTTCTCAAGTCTAAACTCGTGCACCGGCAGACGCAACGAAGGCGGAACTTTCTTACAACCCGGCCCTTACCATATCCTACGCAGACTAGGAGCGAGATCCCTGGAGCGTCAGAAGGGTGATATCGTCCTCCTGCTCCCACTCATCCCCCGTGAAGGCCTCCAGCTCGGCCAGCAGGAAATCGATCAACGTTGCGCCGCCTGGGTGTGCGCCAACCAACTTCTGCAGCCTGGGGAAGCCAAACATCTCACCTTTTGGGTCGTGGGCCTCGACCAGCCCATCGCTGTAGAGAAGGACGTTGTCTCCAGGCTCCAGCGTGATTTCCTTCTGCTCGTAGCTCATGTTGGGCATTAGTCCCAGAGGCATGCCGGTAGCCCGCAGTTCGCTAACGCCCTTAGCGTGCCGCAGGTAAGGCAGGTCGTGCCCGGCATTGGCGTACTGCAGCCGACCGGTTCTGCTATCCAGGAGGGCGGCCAGACAGGTAACGAACATGTTGGGAGGGATATCTGGGTAGAGGTCGTTGTTTACCTGTTCGAGTATCTCTCCCGGCGAGCGCAGGCGGTAGGCGGTGCGCAGCATCGTGCGGGTGATCGCCATCACGATGGCAGCCGGCACACCCTTGCCGCTGACGTCCCCGACGATAAGCCCCAAACTACCGTCTTCTAGCTCAAGGAAGTCATAGAAGTCGCCGCCTACCTCCCTGGCCGGCCGATAGTAGGCTGCCACGTCGTAGCCTGGAAGCCCGGGCACCGAATGCGGTAGGAGGGTCTGCTGAATGAGGCGAGCAACCCGCAGCTCCTGTTCGATGCGCTGCCTCTCCTGGGCCTCATGCTGTTGCCTGGCCATAGCGCTCCTGAGTTGCTCGGTACGCTCGGCAACCCGTTGTTCGAGCTCCCGGTTGAGCTGCCTGACCTCTTCTTCTGCCCGCTTGAGCTCGGTGATGTCGTGATACATAGCGTAAGTTCCCACCTGTTCCCCGCCCACGGCCACCGGGACGGCCAGGAGTTCCACATCCACAAGGGTCCCATCTTTGCGACTACGCCGGGTGACGACGTCAACCCTACTTTCGCTCGAAACTCGCTGCGTGTACTTGAGGACTTCCGCATGCATTTCCGGGGTCCCGGCAACCAGGTCGTCTATACTGCGCCCGACAGCTTGGGCCTGGGAATAACCGAACAACCTTTCGGCTGCCGGGTTCCACGAAACAACGTTTTCATCCAGGTCTACGATTGCGATCGCTACCGGGCTGTTGAGCACCAGCGCTTCGAAATACTCCTTCTGTCGGCGCAACTCATTTTGCGAGCGCACTAGTTGGTCGTTCTTCTGTTCCACCTGTCGATAAGTGCGTTGCAGACGGTTGTAAAGCCGCGCGTTCTCCACGAGGGTGAGGACCTGCCGTAACAACACCAGGCCGATCAGCAGCGCTCCCCCGAGATAGACTCCGAGTGCCAGGCTGCCACCCCCACCAGACGTGCGCCAGGCATACACGACGAGGATGCCTACCGCCGGGACGAGGACGAACGGCAGCAGTGAGGGCCACACTCGCTGCTCGGCGAGGGGTGATGCTGTGGGGGGCGTATCGCCCGGCTCATCCAGGGTCGTCGCCTCCCAGGTCGGGGCCAGCCGTGCGGCGAAGGCGCCCAACGCTACAAGCATGTATCCCAGCGACCAGCCTACATCGGGGAGCGTACCCGTGGCATAGGCGTCGTGCAGGGACCAGTAAGCGAAGTTACTGTCCGCTACCACGATAAGGATCAGGCCAAGCGCCAACAGGCGTATGGCGGGTTGGAGTGTGCGCTCCCCTGGTCGCGATGCGAGTATTACCAGGCAGGCGATCAGCACGATGTCGGCCAGCGGGTAGGCTGTGGACACGGCTTTCGAAAGCGTGGTCTCGGTTCCCTGCCGCATGACCGGCCCGAGAACGAAGTACCAGCTGAAGGTGACGGCAGCGATCATGGTCATCAGGCCATCGAGGGCGATGCGCGTGCGGGACGCGACGGGCACGGGGCGGGCTGGCAGCAGCAGGATACCTAACAGAAAGAAAGGGTATACGCTCAGATAGCCGATATCGGCAATGGAGGGCAGCGGTGGCGGCTGGCGCAACACCCACTCGTAATACGTAAAAAGCGCCTGCCCCAAAACCCAGCTAATGATACCCATACCCAGCAGGACGGGAGCCCAACGCTGGTTTATCGTCACCGCCGATCTGACCTCGGTTCGGGAGTCTCCTCGCCGCCACATCCGCCCCAGTAGCCCACCGAAGCACAAGGGCAGCACGAGCAGCGGACCGACAAACTCCGCCGAGTTAACCACAGCGGCAAGCAGGCGGTCGCCGCCCGGTTTGAGCAGCACCCAGGCCACGAGCAGACCGTTGAACAGCAGGATCAGGCCAGCGGCACGCCGAAAGGAACGCGCCTCAGCACCACCATCCTGTGGTCTTCGTCCGTTCCGCGCGGTGATCGCTCTCATGTCGTATCTACGCTATCGTCCTAGTTCGGGTCCAACTAACTAGCCCTTGCTATCCTGCTGCCTCTCGCCCCACTATCAAGGAGGCGTACTCCTTGCTTGTCTCGTTAGGTAACGAGAGTAGCTTAACTCCAATGAGAGGTCGGTGCATCATCCAAACGAGTGATTCTACGATGTAGGGCACGATACCCCAAAACGCTACCGAAGACGTGATGCCGCCCCAGCCGACCAGAGAAGAGATGTAGCCGCTCTCCCCGGAGCGCGGGGGCTTCCCTCTATCTGGTGAAAACTGCTCTATTTGCAGGAGTTTCCTTGGTAGGGGCGGTGGGACTCGAACCCACACTCCGAAAAGGACCCGGATTTTAAGTCCGGTGCGTCTGCCGATTCCGCCACGCCCCCGGGGATTCGGTCGGGAGTATAACAGCTAGTCGTCCGTGTCCTCCGCGGTGCAGCAGTGGCCTTCCGGGTAGGGGTTCGC
>Ga0126307_10002744_pt1 | contig 11939 bp, 11 predicted proteins | sample Plot28_FD_89955 | JGI IMG/M metagenome (GOLD analysis project Ga0126307, IMG submission 89955) | Serpentine soil microbial communities from UC McLaughlin Reserve, CA, USA - Plot28 | ecosystem: Environmental > Terrestrial > Soil > Grasslands | place: USA: UC McLaughlin Reserve, Lake County...
ATCGTCGTGTCGCAGTCCATCCGCATCGGCGGCGACGAGCTCGACGAGGCGATCATCAACTACGTCAAGCGCGAGTACAAGCTGATGATCGGGCAGTCGACGGCCGAGGAGGTCAAGCTCGAGATCGGCTCGGCGTTCCCGCTCGACGAGGAGGTCCAGGCCGAGATCCGCGGGCGCGACCTCGTCTCGGGGCTGCCCAAGACCATCGTGCTCACCAGCGAGGAGGTGCGCCTCGCGCTGGAGGAGCCCGTGGCGGCGATCATCGACGCGGTCAAGGAGACCCTCGACCGCACGCCCCCGGAGCTGGCCTCGGACATCATGGACCGGGGCATCATGCTCGCCGGCGGCGGCTCGCTGCTGCAGGGCCTCGACGAGCGCCTGAGGGACGAGACGCAGATGCCCGCGCACCTGGCCGACTCGCCGCTGACCTGCGTGGCGGTCGGCTCCGGTCGCAGCCTCGAGGAGTTCGAGGCGATCCACCGCGCCAACAAGCAATCCCGAAACAACCGGCGCCGCTAGCGCGGCGCCCCCTGGAGGTTCCCGGGGCTGATGTTCGATCGCAAGACAATCCGCCGCCGGCGGGCGGTGCTGATCGCCTTCGTGGCGGCGGCCATGGTGCTGATCACGGTGTCCTTCGGGGGCGGTGGGCCCCTGGGCTCGATCCAGCAGGGCGCGCAGGACGTGGTCTCGCCGATCGAGAACGGCGCCAACCGAGCGCTGAAGCCCGTGCGCGACCTCTTCGGCTGGCTGGGCGACACCTTCGACGCCAAGGGGGACAACGAGCAGCTGCGCGACGAGGTCGCGAGCCTGCGCAAGGAGCTGGCCGCCCGTGAGACCGCGCGCCGCGACGCCGACCAGCTGCGCGGCCTGGTGGGCCTGCGGCGCACCGACGGCTTCCCCGAGGGGACCAATCCCGTGGCGGCGCGGGTGATCACCCGCTCACCGACGGTCTGGTACTCGACGATCAGGATCAACAAGGGCAGCGGTGACGGCATCCGCGTCGATCAGCCGGTGATCGCGGCCGGCGGCCTGGCGGGCAAGGTCACCCGCGTGTCCGGCGGGAGCGCGCAGGTCACGTTGATCACCGACTCCTCCAGCGCGGTCTCGGCCCAGGTGGTGCCCAACGGCGCCAACGGGATCATCAAGCCGGAGGTGGGCAAGCCCGACGACCTCCTGCTCGATTTCGTCCAGAAGGGCCGCCGCCTGCGCGAGAAGAGCACGGTGGTCACCTCGGGCTTCGCCTCCGACCAGGTTCACTCGATCTTCCCGCGCGGCATCCCGGTCGGCCGGGTCTCGCGGGTGGACCTCGACGAGGTCGAGCTCTACCAGCGGGTCCACATCAAGCCCTTCGCCGACCTGCGCCGACTCGACTTCGTGCAGGTGCTCACCCAGCGCCCCGGCACCCAGGCCCAGGTGCCCACTCCATGATCCCCACGCCCGGAGCATTCCTGCGCGTCGGGGGCCTGCTGCTGGCCGCCGTGATCGTTCAGCTCTCGGGGCTGGGCCAGATGCGCATCCTCGGCGGCCACCTCGACTTCGTGCCCCTCGTGGTGGCCGGCGTCGCGTACTACGCCGGCAGCGTGTCCGGCGCGGCGACCGGCTTCGGCGCCGGCCTTCTGCTCGACCTGCTCGCCGGGCAGACCATGGGCGCCTCGTCGCTGGTCCTCTGCGCGGTGGGATACGGGGTGGGCCGCTTCCGCGAGCTGCGCGACCCCTCCCACGGCCTGCTGCCCATCCCGGTCGGAGCGGCCGCCACGGCGGGCTGGGTGCTTGCTTTCGGCGCTGTCTCGTTCATGCTCGACGTGGGCGCCGCCAAGGTGAGCGGGCTCGTCTTCCGTGAAATGGTCGTGACCGTGCTGCTCGACACGCTTGTCGCGCTGCCCGTGTTCGGGCTGGTGCGCCGCGTCATCCGTCCCGTCCTGGCGGTCGATCCGCTCGAGCGGCGGCGGCGCCGGCAGCGCCCGCGCGAGAGCGGCCCGCTCGGCCTCCGCGGCATGGAGGTCTGAGCGTGTACCTCGACGGAGAGAACCGACGCTCGCTCACGCCCCAGCTGGCCTTCCGCATCGCCCTGATCGGCGGCATCGCCCTCGTCGCCTTCGGGGTTATCTTCTTCCGCCTCTGGTACCTGCAGGTGCTCTCGGGCGACCAGTACGAGGCCAAGGCCAACGACAACCGGGTGCGCGAGATCAAGGTTCAGGCCCCGCGCGGCGAGGTGGTCGACCGCGATGGCCGCGTGCTGGTGGACAACCGCACGGGCCTGGCCGTGAAGGTCACCCCGGGCAAGCTGCCCGATGACCGCGCGCAGCGGATGGGGCTCTACCGGCGCCTCGGGCGTCTGGTCGGCGCGAGCGCGGGACGCATAGACCGCAGCGTCTCCGACCAGCTCAAGGCGCTGCCCTACTCGGCCGCGACCGTCAAGCAGGACGTCAAGCCGGACGTTGTGGCCTATCTGCTCGAGCGCCAGAAGGAGTTCCCCGGCGTGACCGTCGAGCGCGTGTTCCTGCGTCAGTACCCCCACCATCAGATCGGAGCGCACCTGTTCGGCACCGTCGGCGAGATCACCAAGGAGCAGCTCAAGGACCAGCGCTACCGTGGGGTGGGCCTCGGCGACCGCGTGGGCCAGTCGGGCATCGAGTACCAGTACGACCGCTTCCTGCGCGGGAAGAACGGCGCCTCGCGAGTGCAGGTCGATGCCCTGGGCAACCTCAAGGGCGAGCTGGCGGTCCGCCCCCCGGTACAGGGCCGCCAGTTGCGCCTGGGGATGGACCTGGGCGTTCAGAAGGTCGGGCAGGAGGCCCTCGGCGGCGCCAGGGGGGCGTTTGCGGTGATGAACGTGCGAAGCGGCGGCGTGGTGGCGCTGGGCTCGACCCCTTCCTTCGACCCCAACCTGTTCTCCAAGGTGATCCGCGCGCGCGACTTCAAGCGCCTGTCCTCGGAGGAGCTCGGCAAGCCGCTGTTCAACCGCGCGATCCAGGGCGGCTACCCCACGGGCTCCACCTTCAAGCTGATCACCTCGGTGGCCGGCCTGCAGGGCGGGATCATCACCCCCGAGACCGTCCAGTACGACGGGGGCTCGATCCAGGTGGGCGGCGTGACCTTCAAGAACGCCGGTGGCGCCGCGCACGGCGCGGTGGCGCTGCGCCAGGCGCTCACCGTCTCGAGCGACGTCTTCTACTACCTGATCGGCCGCGATGCCAACGGCACCGGCGACGGCCTGCTGATCCAGCGCTGGGCGCACAAGCTCGGCATCGGGCGGCCGACCGGGATCGACCTGCCGGCCGAGACGCCCGGGTTCCTGCCCACCCCCAAGTGGCGCAACAAGCTGTTCAAGAAGAAGCTGACCGACCGTCCCTGGTCGGTCGGGGACAACATCAACCTGTCGGTGGGACAAGGCGACCTCGCCGCCGATCCGCTCCAGATGGCCGTGGCCTACTCGACGGTGGCCAACGGGGGCAAGGTGCTGCGCCCGCGTCTGGGCCTGCGCATCGAGGACGCCGGCGGCCGCGCGCTGCAGCAGCTCGAGAGCCCCTCACCGCGCCGGGTGAAGATCAAGCCTGAGTACCGCCAGGCGATCCTGGAGGGTCTGCGCGGCGCCGCGAGCGCGCCCGGCGGCACCTCGGAGCCGGTGTTCAAGGGGTTCCCCATCCCGGTGGCGGGCAAGACCGGTACCGCGGAGAAGGGCGCCGGGCGCGCCGACCAGTCCTGGTACGTGGCCCTGGCGCCGTTCCCCAACCCCAAGTACGTGGTTGCGGTGACGTTCGAGGCCGGGGGCTTCGGTGCCGACACCGCCGCGCCGGCCGCCCGCAAGATCCTCGCCGAGGTCTTCAACGTGAAGGGCGACGCCAAGAAGCAGGTCGGCAGCGGTAAAGCGTATTAACGTGCCGACCTCAGTGCAGGCATCTCCCTACGGAACCGGGGTCCGCGACTTCCGCGAGGAGCCGCGCGTGCCGGCCTTCCGGCTCGACCCGCTGCTGCTCCTCGCCACGCTGGGCCTGGTCGCGTGCAGCCTGTACACGATCGCCACCGCCACCACGGGCGACATCGACGGGAGCCCCTACTACTTCCTGACCCGCCAGGCGGCCTACTTCGGCGTGGGGATCGTGCTCATGCTGATCCTGTCGCGCGTCGACTACTCGCGCTTCCGCGAGTGGAAGGCCGGGATATACGTGGTCATGATCGGCTCGATCCTGCTCGTCATGGCGGTGGGCGCGTCGGCCCGCGGGTCGCAGCGCTCGATCGAGTTCGGCTTCTTCAGCTTCCAGGCCTCGGAGGTCGGCAAGCTGCTGCTGATCCTCGCGCTGTCGGCCTTCCTGGTCGACCGCGTGCGGCGCCTCGGCGACCGCGACACCACCAGCCGTGCCGTCCTCATGGCGGTCTTGCCGGCGATGCTCGTCATCGCCCAGCCCGACCTCGGCTCGGGGCTCGTCTATCTCGCCATCGTGACCGCCTGCCTGTTCGTGGCGGGCACCAAGTGGACCCACTTCGCCGCTCTCGGCGGCCTCGCCGCCGGGGCGATCGTCCTCGTGTTGGTGGCCGCGCCGGCGGTCGGCGTCGAAGTGCTCAAGCCGTACCAGATGGACCGTCTCACGGCCTTCCTCGACCCCACGGAGAACCCGCGCGAGGAGGGCTATCAGGTCAACCAGTCGCTGACGGCGATCGGCTCGGGAGGCAAGACCGGCCGCGGCGACCTGGCGACCCAGACCAAGCTCGACTTCCTCCCGGAGCACCACACCGACTTCGTGTTCAGCGTGGTGGGGGAGGAGTTCGGCTTCGCAGGGGCGGCCATAGTGCTGTCCCTGTTCGCCCTCCTGATATGGAGGGCGCTGCGGATACTGACCATGGCTAAGAACCTCTACGGCACGATCCTGGCCGGGGGGATCACTGCCATGTTCATGTTCCAGCTCTTCGTTAACGTCGGTATGACCATCGGGATCATGCCCATCACCGGAATCACATTGCCGCTCATCTCTTACGGCGGCTCGTCGGTGATCGTGACCTTCCTGGCCCTCGGCCTTCTGCAGTCGATACACGCGCAGGCGCGCGACGCTGCATCCGGCAAGGGCAGGGACCTAGCCCTATGAGAGGAACCAAGAACCTTGAAGAAGCAACTGCTCGTCACGGGCGACCCTGGCGAAACACGCGTAGCCATCCTGGAAACGGAGGGTGGACGCAAGTCAGACGCTCGCGTCGCTGAGCTCTACGTCGAGCGCCGCGGCTCGCGCTCGATCGTCGGAAACATCTACAAAGGCAAGGTCGACAACGTCCTGGGCGGCTTGGAGGCCGCGTTCGTGGACATCGGCCTGGAGAAGAACGGCTTCCTGCACGCCGACGACGTCGTCATCCCCGGTGTCGAGGTGGTCCGCCGCGGTCGCGGCGGCCGCGGGAAGGGCAAGCAGATCACCGAGCTGCTCAAGCCCGGCCAGGAGGTGCTCGTCCAGGCGGTCAAGGACCCGCTGAAGACCAAGGGCCCGCGTCTCTCGATGCAGCTCTCGATCGCCGGGCGGCTGCTGGTCTACGTGCCCGACGGCGAGGGCGTTGGCGTGTCGCGCCGCTTGTCGGACAAGGAGCGCGACCGCCTGCGCAAGGCCGCGTCCAAGATCGACCTCCAGGGAGGCGGGGCGATCATCCGAACGGCCGCCCAGGGCGGCAAGCGCGAGGACTTCGAGCGCGAGATCAAGTACCTGCACAAGCTCCACGAGGTGCTGTGCAAGCGCGCGGAGGAGACGCCCGCCCCGGCCATGGTCTTCCAGGAGGCCGACCTGTCGGTTCGCGTGGCTCGCGACATCTTCTCCGGGCAGTTCGAGCGGGCGATCGTGGACGACCCCCAGCAGCACCACCGCCTCGAGTCCTTCTTTACGCGCACTGCGCCCGAGCTGCTACCCCGGCTGGAGCTCTACAAGGGCGACGAGCCGCTGTTCGATCGCTTCGGCGCCGAGGAGGCGATCCAGTCGACGCTGAACCGGCGGGTGGACCTGCCCAGCGGCGGCTACCTGATCATCGACTACGCCGAGGCGATGACGGTGATCGACGTCAACTCGGGCTCGTTCATCGGCCGCGGGAAGGGCGCGCGCCTGGAGGACACGATCGTCAAGACCAATCTCGAGGCTGCGGCCGAGTGCGTGCGGCAGCTGAGGCTGCGCGACATCGGGGGGATCATCGTCATCGACTTCATCGACATGTCGCGCTCGCGCAACCGCGACGCGGTGCTCAAGGAGCTGCGCAAGGCGCTCGACGAGGACCGCACGAAGACCTACGTGGTGGAGATCTCGCCACTGGGCCTGGTGGAGATGACCCGCCAGAACGTGACCGAGGGCGTACGCGAGATCCTCACGAAGACCTGCCCCACCTGCGACGGCGAGGGCGTGGTCCTCTCCGAGGAGACGGTGGCCATCGACGTTGAGCGCCGGCTACGCGAGCTGGCCGCCGAACGTCCCGACGCCGAGGCGTTCCTGGTCTCCGTGCATCCCGAGGTCTCGACGGAGCTGGTTTCCGGACCGCAGGCGCCGATCCTCGAGATCGAGAAGGACACCGGCAAGCGCTTCCACTTCGAGGGCTCCGAGGCGCTGCCGATCGACCACTTCGCGGTGCTGCTGGAGGGCGACCGCGGAGACGTGGAGGAGCGCGCCCTGCCCTTCCGCGAGGGCGAGGAGGTGCTCGTCCGCATCGAGGAGCCCCACATGTACAACGAGGACGACGCGGTGGCGAAGCTCGACGGCTACGTGATCTCCGTCGAGGGCGCCGGACGCCTCATCGGCGAGAAGACCATGGTGCGCATCGAGAAGGTCGGCCGCTCGGCCGCCGAGGCCGAGCTGGTGGACCCGGCGCCGGCGGCCTCCGACGAGGGCGCGGGCCGGCGGGGGCGCAGGCGCGGCCGCCGGGGCGGCCGGGGACGCCGCAAGTCGACCGCCGATGCCGGCTGAGGCGGATTATCCCGTGTCGACGGCCGACGACCTCGTCGCCGCGCGCAGGTTCGCCGTAGTAAGCGGCATCCTGACGGCCGGCTTCGGCGTGCCGCTCTTTCTCGACCCGTTCCGCTGGGCCGAATGGTTCCGCTGGCCCAAGGAGCGGGAGACGAACGTCGGCAAGTACTTCGGCCGCTGCCTCGGTGCGGTCGCGCTGGGCGTGAACGGCCACCGCAGTTCAGGCGGCACGCGATCCTGACCGCCACCGCGCGCACTTCAGGTGGCTGGAGGCGGGCAGCTGGCTGCTGGCAGCCGTCCACGTCCGGGGCGCCGCCGAGCGCAGCCAGCCGGCCATCGAGACGGGCGAGATTTTCGGCTGGGCCGCCCTGGCCCTCGCCGCTCGCCGGTACGCACCGAAGTAGCGCCGGCGTCGCTAGCCTCTCTCGACTCATGTACGCGATCGTCAAGGTCGGAGGCAAGCAGTACCGCGTGGAGACGGGGGACTCCCTGGTGGTCGACCGCATGCGCGAGGACGAGGGAGCCAAGGTCGCCCTCCAGCCGCTGCTGCTCGCCGACGGGGACAACACCGTCTTCGAGGGCGACGAGCTCGAGAAGGTCAAGGTCGAGGCCACCGTCAGCGGCCACGAGCGGGGCGAGAAGGTGCGGGTGCTGAAGTTCAAGCCCAAGAGCAATTACAAGCGCCACCAGGGCCACCGCTCCGAGCTGACCCGCCTGGAGATCGGCGAGATCAAGAAGCTCTCCCGCAAGCCGGCCAAGAAGAAGACGACCAAGAAGGAAGACTCCGATGGCTCATAAGAAGGGACTGGGCTCATCGCGCAACGGGCGCGACTCCAACGCCAAGCGCCTCGGCGTGAAGGTCTTCGCCGGACAGACCGTGCACGGCGGCGAGATCATCGTGCGCCAGCGCGGCACCCGCTTCAAGGCAGGCGACGGCGCCGGCCTCGGCCGGGATCACACGATCTTCGCCAAGCGCGCGGGCGTCGTGGAGTTCGCCGAGGGCCACCGCGGGCGCACGATCTCGGTCCTAGACCAGTAGAAGGCCCATACTGTCCTGGCGGTGTTCGCCGACAGGGCGAAGATCTGGGTGCAGGGCGGAGCCGGCGGCGACGGCTCGGTCTCCTTTCGCCGCGAAGCCCACGTGCCCAAGGGCGGCCCCGACGGCGGCGACGGCGGTCGTGGCGGCGACGTCGTGCTGGTCTGCGACGCGTCGCGACGCGACCTGGGGGCCTTCCGCCGCGGGGCCCATTTCCGGGCCAAGCGCGGCGGGCACGGCGAGGGCAACCAGCGCCACGGGGCAAATGCGCCCACCCTGGAGGTGCCCGTGCCGCCGGGCACGGTGGCCGAGGACACCGAGCGAGAGGCCCGCTGGGACCTGACCGTCCCCGGCCAGCGCGCCGTGGTGGCCCGGGGCGGGCCGGGGGGCAAGGGCAACAAGCGCTTCGCCGGCTCGGTCCGTCAGGCGCCGCGCTTTGCCGAGCACGGCCTGCCCGGCGAGGAAGGCTGGCTCGAGCTGAGGCTGAAGTTGCTGGCCGACGCCGGGCTGGTCGGGCTGCCCAACGCTGGCAAGTCGTCGCTGCTGGCCCGGATGACGCGCGCGGCGCCGCGGGTTGCCGACTACCCCTTCACCACCCTCGAGCCGGTGTTGGGCACGATCGAGGCCGACGACCGCCAGCTGGTGCTGGGCGACATCCCGGGGCTGATAGAAGGCGCCAGCGCCGGCGCCGGGCTCGGCCACGAGTTCCTCGCCCACGTGGAGCGTTGCCGGCTCCTGGTGCACGTGGTGGACCTCGCCCCCGCCGACGGGAGCGACCCCTTCGTCAACCACGCCACGGTGGAGGCGGAGCTGCGCGAGCACGGCGGGGGCCTGGCCTCGCTGCCGCGGCTGCTGGTCCTGTCCAAGGCGGACCTGGTGCCCGAGGAGGAGGGTGAGGCCGCCGCCGAGCGCTGGCGCTCGCGGGTGGGCTCTGGGGTCTTCCTCACCTCGGCGGCCACCGGAGAGGGCCTACCTGAGCTGCGCGCGGCGCTGCTGCGCGGCGTGCCCGAGGCGCCGCGGGCCGATGCGCCCGAGCACGCCGAGCACCGCGTCTACCGCCCGGGCTCCGACGACGGCTTCCGCGTCGAGCGCACCGGCGAGCGCGCGTTCCGCGTCAGCGGCAGGGGCGTGGAGCGCCTGCTCGCCCGCCACGATCTCGGCAACGAGGAGGCGTTGCGTTACCTCGAGGAGCGCCTGCGCGGCATCGGCGTGATCAAAGCGCTTCAGGCCGCGGGGTTCGAGCCCGGCGACGACGTGGAGATCGGCGGAACCGTCTTCGAGCTGGACCCGGGCGCCCCGCTGCGCTGAGCGCCGCCGCCGGCCCCTCGGCCATCGGGCGACCGCACGCCATTGGCAGAATTGCTCAGCGCGCGGAGCATTTTTCGGCAGGTGGGCGCGGTCAGCAGCCCCTGGCCGGCGGCGCTCGCGGCCGGCCGTGGCCGCCCGGGCCCCGCGTAGGGTCTGCCGGTGGCCAAGATCGTCGTCAAGCTGGGGTCGAGCATCGTCGCCGACGCCGTAGGCGCGGTCCGCGAAGACGTGCTGCGGCTGGTCTGCGACCAGGTTGCGGCACGCCACGACGAGGGCGACTCGGTGGTGCTCGTCACGTCAGGCGCAATCGCACGCGGCATGCGCGAGATGCGCCTGCCGATGCGGCCCTCGGCCATGGACGAGCTCCAGGCCGCCTCGGCGGTGGGCCAGGGCCACCTGTACCGCGCCTACGACGATCTGCTCCACGCGCGCGGGGTGCAGAGCGCCCAGATCCTGCTGACCTTCTTCGACCTCTCGGCGCGCACCCACTACCTCAACGCGCGCCACACCCTCGAGCGGCTGCTGGCCTGGAACGTGGTGCCGGTGGTCAACGAGAACGACACCACCACGACGGACGAGATCTCCTTCGGCGACAACGACCTCCTCGCGGCGCAGCTGTCGATCCTGCTGGGAGCCGACCTGCTGGTGCTGCTGACCGACACCGCGGGGCTCTACACGGCCGACCCCCGCACGCATCCTGGCGCCGAGCTGGTGGCGGAGGTCAACGACTTCGCCGAGCTAGAGGGGATGCAGATCGGGATGCCGACCTCGCCGCTGGGCTCGGGGGGCATGCGCTCGAAGGTGGTGGCCGCCGAGATGGCGACGGCGGCGGGGGTCGCGGCCCAGGTCAGCTCGGGAGTCGACGCCGAGGCGGTAGCCACGGCCCTGCGCGGCGACCACACGGGGACCCGTTTCCAGCCGGCCGCCGGCCCGCGGGTGTCGAGCTTCAAGCTCTGGCTGCGCTACGCCAAGCCGAGCCGCGGCGTGCTCACCGTCGACGACGGCGCCGAGCGTGCCCTGCGCGAGCGCGGCACGAGCCTGCTGCCGGTCGGGATCACCGCGGTGAAGGGGGACTTCCAGGCCGGCGACGCCGTGGACGTCCGCGGCGGCGGCGCCGGCGTTGGGAAGGGGATCGTCAACTACTCCGCGGTCGAGCTACAGCGGATCAAGGGCATGAAGACCGCCGACGTGCGCGCGCTGTTGCCCCGCGCGGTCGACGAGGCCGTGCACCGCGACTACTTCGTCCTCGAGTGAGCCGATCGACGGGCGGTGCTCGGCCGGCCTACGCCCGGCCTGCGCTCCCGGCGGTACGCGCCCTCGTTTCGCCGCCCCGTCAATGGGTAGTCGCCTCGCCGTGAAAGCACTGGCATGGCACGGCAGGCGCGACGTGAGGGTCGACGACGTTCCCGACCCCAAGATCGAGCAGCCCACAGACACGATCGTCCGCATCACCTCGACCGGCCTCTGCGGGTCGGATCTGCACCTCTACGAGGTGCTCGGGCCGTTTCTCTCGGAGGGCGACATCCTCGGCCACGAGCCGATGGGCGTCATCGAGGAGGTGGGCTCGGAGGTCACCGAGCTCTCACCCGGCGATCGGGTGGTGATTCCCTTCAACGTCTCCTGCCAGCAGTGCTGGATGTGCGAGCACGGGCTCAACTCGCAGTGCGAGACCACCCAGAACCGCGACCAGGGCATGGGCGCCTCGCTGTTCGGCTACACCAAGCTCTACGGGCAGATGCCCGGCGGGCAGGCCGAGTTCCTGCGCGTGCCCTTTGGCAACACGCTGCCGATCAAGGTGCCCGACGGGCCGCCCGACGACCGCTTTCTCTACCTCTCCGACGTCCTGCCCACGTCCTGGCAGGCTGTGCAGTACGCGAACATCCCGGACGGCGGTAGCGTGACCGTGTTGGGCCTGGGCCCGATCGGCGACATGAGCTCGCGGATCGCCAAGCACCTCGGCTACCGCGTGATCGGGGTGGACTTCGTGCCCGAGCGCCTGGAGCGCGCGCGCCAGACCGGCATCGAGGTGCTGAACCTCGAGGACCACGAGAAGGACCTCGCGGAGGTCGTCCGCGAGATGACCGACGGCCGCGGCACCGACGCGGTCATCGACGCCGTCGGTATGGAGGCCCACGGGGCGCCGATCGGGGAGCTGGCCCAGAAGGTCACGGGCCTGCTGCCCGACGCCCTCGCCGAGCGGATCATGAAGACCGCCGGCGCCGACCGCATGAGCGCGATCAACCTGGCCATCGACATCGTCCGCAGGGGCGGGACGATCTCGCTCAGCGGGGTGTACGGCGGCATGGCCAGCCCGATGCCGATGCTGACCCTGTTCGACAAGCAGATCACGATCAACCAGGGGCAGGCCAACGTATGGCGCTGGGTGGAGGACATCCTGCCCCTGCTCGACGACGACGACGTGCTCGGCGTCGAGAGCTTCGCCACGCACAAGGTCCCGTTGGCCGATGCGCCGCAGGCCTACGAGACGTTCCAGAAAAAGCAGGACGGGGCCGTCAAGATCGTCTTCCAGCCGTAGCGGACCGCGCGGCGCCGCCCGTCCTGTCGTCGCCCGTCCTGCGCTCCGAGCGCACGAGGGGACGGTACCCTCCTCTGGGTGGCCGCCACCGCTCAGTCGGTAGCCGAGATCTGCGCCGGAGCGCGGGCGGCGTCGCTCG
>Ga0126307_10002745_pt1 | contig 11938 bp, 13 predicted proteins | sample Plot28_FD_89955 | JGI IMG/M metagenome (GOLD analysis project Ga0126307, IMG submission 89955) | Serpentine soil microbial communities from UC McLaughlin Reserve, CA, USA - Plot28 | ecosystem: Environmental > Terrestrial > Soil > Grasslands | place: USA: UC McLaughlin Reserve, Lake County...
TCGGTTCCAGGCCGCACTGCAGTCAGTTCCGACACTGACGTCACTTGCGCGACTCCTCGCCGCGGACTACCTGGTTGCGCGCCCACCGGAACTACAAACGCCGCCGTGATCACGGCGCCCAATACAGCGACAGCTTCAACTCTGGACATCTGCCTCGCACATTCCACTGACACGGCATCGAACGGCCGCTTGATTACTAATTCGCAGCGGGGCTGCGGCCGGTTACAAGATTCAATGCTGACGAAGGAGCAGCCGACCGGCGGCGGCGAGCGCCACGGTCAGGACCAACCACGGCGCGGCGTGCCAAGCGACGTAGTGTGCCGGCCCGTCTATGCCGCAGACCACCTGCACCGTGAGGGCGCCGACACCAGCGGACGCCAAACCTGCCTGCGCACTGGCCCATCCAGGGAAATACGGAGCGGAGGCCCTGAGTCGCCGGAACAAGACAATCGCGGGCAGCACGCTGACGAGAGCCATTTGCCAGGCGCAGTGAGCATGACTGCGGGCCGCGAACAGCCGTCCAACGGCGTCTGGTCCGAACAGCGGGGCAGCGATGAGCACGAGCCACGTCATCCACGCGATCGCCGGCCACCACCGCCGATAACGACCGGGCTCCAGCCCGGGCACGCCCCACACAATCGCATCGTGGGCTGACGCGAGGATGACGAGCACGGTCACGCAGGCGCGAGCGGCGAAATCAGCGGCCACTAATCGCGTTGCCGCGTCGGCGCGCATGCCGAAACCTGCGAAGCCCGCCAGTGCCGAGGTCGCTGCCAGCATCAGCCATCGACGTAACGCTAACCGCGGCATCGACGCCACGTGTACCGGCCCTGCGTGTCGAGCGAGTTGCGCGATCAGTACTTCCGTTTGCATTCCAGATTCCCCTTCGACCGGACGTCGAGTGGTGCCATCACTCTGCCAGGAGCAGCCGGCGAAGGGCACAATAGCCGCGGTGTGCCGCGACCTTCACTGCGGATTGGCTCATCCCCAGCCGCGATGCCACGGTCCGCGTGGACTCGTCATGCAGCTGGATAGCTTCGACAATGTCTCGCTGCCGGGGCGGCAGCTTCGCAAGCGCGATCCGAACCAGTTCCATGTCGACCTCGTCGACCTCGCGAGCTGGCATTGAGGCGGGCAGCTCCTGAGCCAGGTCGCTGGTCATCTCGAACCGGGCGATGCGTCCCTGCCGGCGCTGCATATCGATGACGCGACGCCGGACAATCGCGTAGAACCACGGCGCGAGCGGTCGCCCGGCATCGAACGTATGCCGCGCGCGATCGACTGAGATCAGGATCTCCTGCACCACGTCGTCGCGCAGCGAGCGGCCGACTTTCGGTTCGACAAACCTGCGGGCAAGCGACGCCAGAGCACCCAGCAGTTCCGCGTATGCGTCCTCATCACCTCGCTGCGCGCGTCGCATCAGCGCGGTGAGGTGCTTCTCTTCGTCGGGCCGCACTCGTCCTCACTCCACTATTCGCACGGCGGTGCCCCCCGGTTACACCGCGCAGTTGGTGCGACGCAGCTTCGAGAGGTCTCTCGTCGAGCAGACTAGGAAGGGAACCAAACCCGGCCGGAAATATTCCGTCGGACGAGGTTGGAATAATCGAACAGCCTGGCGAATCTTCTGCGGCGTGAGGCTGCGGACTTCTGCGTTCACGGGTGCTCCGGCCATTGATGTCCAGGGACTTTTCGAGGTTCACCTGGCCGTGTCCGATCTGGCGCGAGCGATCGCGTTCTACCGTGACACAGTCGGTCTTCGTCTGGCCCATATCGAATCGGCGCGGCCGGTTGCGTTCTTCTGGATTGGTGACATTGGCAACGCCATGCTCGGACTCTGGAGTGCCGGACCGGCGCCGCAGAGGATCACGTCACATACCGCATTCCGGGTAAGCCTGGCAGATCTGCTTGCGGCGCCTGGCGCCCTCAATGCAGCTGGGGTTACGCCGCTTGACTTCGATGGCCGGCCGACCGACCAGCCGATAGTCTTTGCCTGGATGCCCGCCGCGTCGGTGTTTTTCCGCGATCCCGACGACCATCTCCTGGAGTACATCGCGATGCTGCCGCAGGAGCCACGACCTGATGACGGGATCGTGCCGTGGCGAATCTGGACACAGAGGCACCAAGCCAGTTAGTGACGTCCCGCCAGCCACATTCGCTGTCCGGAATATTGGCGCCGCACTTTCGGTCTGCATAGGTGAGTTGCCGTCGCACTGAATCCGAGCGTTCACATTGAGTGAAGCGCTCGCCACAGTCGATTGACGACAACCAGTGAGGACTCAGAGTGAAGATACTGGCGAAATCCCTCTCACGCCACGAGGCGAAGGATTTCAAACGTCCAGCGGACTACAGACCCGGACGCCGTGGACCAAGCCGGTCAATGCCGGAGTGTCGTACAACCTCAAGGTCGGGCGGCGCAGCCTGGTTCTCGTCGCCGACGCCTTCAACGTCTTCAACTCACAGACGATCCTCGACTACAACAACTTCGTTGAGCTCCAATTCGGGGTTCCGAACCCGGACTTCGGCGTCGCCGGTGTCTCAGGCGTCGTCTCGGGCCAGCAGCTCGCCGCGCCACGGCAGATCAGGATCGGCGCGCGATACGAGTTTTGACGCACTCGCGATGATCAATTGATTGAACGGCACCAGTCGCCATGATTGCAGTCCTGTGCTTGACCCTGCTCATCACGAGCTTGAACGAGGGTGTCGGACACCACGATCCGGGGCGATCGTCAGTGTGGCCAGAGAGGACGTCATTGCCCGCGATTCCTGTCGCCGTGCTCGCACCCTCGGACATCAAAGATGCGCTTGTGAGTCGAATCTGTGCCGAGACCGACGCTATCTGGAGGCCTGCGGGGATCACATTCGAGTGGCACCGCGTCACGTCGACCGACGTCTTACCAATGTGGTCGCTCCACGTCACGATTGATGAACGCGCAAAAGAGCTGAACGGAGGCCGGGCGGTGCTGGGTTGGATTCCGTTCACGGCGGATGGGCCCCAGCCGGTCATCCATCTGTCGCGCTCCAACGCGGAGCAGCTGCTTCTCCGCACACCAGCGATCGGCGACACGACCATCTCGGGTCACGAGACCCTGGTTGCACGAGCCATGGGCCGCGCGCTCTCGCACGAGCTCGGCCACTACATTTTGAGAACCAAGGTCCACACTCCACATGGTCTGATGCGCGCCGTCCGGTCTTCGGAAGACTTCTTCCGGTTCAGCCGAGACGGATTCGAGCCAAGTGCATCAGAGCGAGAAGCGGCGGCCTTGTTCGCCAGACGCGCGATGGGCACCGGCTACGCTCCGGCACGACGCGCGGCGAGAGTCGATCCGATGGTCGCCCTTCGCCACGATTGAGCGTGCGGCTTCTGGTGTCGTTGCCACGCGAGGCCTACGTGCCTCCATGAGAGATAAGATGGGGCGACGGTGCGACGACCATCATGCGCCCTCTGATCTGGCCTGCCGTGTTCGCCCTGCTTCTCTGCGCCGCGCGCATTGCGGAGGCGCAGACGCTCGATCGAGTAGAGGTCACCGCCTTCGGCGGCTACCGCTTTGGCGGCGAGTTCTACGAAATCGCGACCGGCCGGCCGGTCGATGCGGACGGCGCCCCTTCCTTCGGTGTTGCCCTGAACATCCCCTTCACCCGCGAGACGCAGATCGAAGCCCTGGTTACGCACCAGCAGGCGCGTTTCAGCCTGCGTGCTGCCGACGGTGCCGGCGACACCCGCTTCCGCGTAATCGTCGATCACTATCAGCTCGGCGGCCTGACTGAACTCGGCCCCGGCCGCGCGCGTCCGTTCCTGACGGGATCACTGGGGCTCACGCATTACGCCGCATCGGGGGATCACGAGGTGCGGTTCTCGGGCTCTGCCGGTGGAGGTGTGAAATTGTTTCCGACGCCGCGGGTTGGAGTGCGCCTCGACGGCCGGCTGTTCGCCACGGTGGTCGACGCCGAAGCGGACGTGCTCGCGTGCACTCCGGGGATCTGCGTCGGCTCGATCGACGCGTGGATCGTCTGGCAGGTGGATTTCACCGCCGGCCTCGTTATCCGGTTCTGACGAACCGGCAATCTGTACCGTCCGGGCGTATGATCCTGGATGCGTCCGAAAGGCAATCATGTGTGACATTCCAGCCGTCCTGATCCTCTCTCTCGTCTCGCTGAGCGGCGCGGCCCACAAACAGGCGCCGCCGAACGTCGTCGCTCGTGAAACCACCACTGTCGCGACGGTCGATCGGGTCGAGCGTCCCAGCCGCGTGCTGACAGCCCACAGCGAAGGGAACGTCGTGCACACCCTCTATGTCGATCCGTCGGTGAAGGGCTTCGACGATCTCAAGAAGGGCGATATCGTGACGGTCCGCTACATCGAATCAGTGGTCGTGCAGGTGCGGCCCAATGCCAAACTGACCGCGGTCCAGGACACGACCGCCGAGGCGCAGAAGGCCGGTGACACAAACATCCTGCAGCAGCAGAAGCGGGTCGTCACGATCGAGGATATCGATTCACAGGGTCTCTTCGTCACCTATCGCACGCAGGACAACACGCGCGGGGTGCACGCGGTGCAGGACAAGGAACTTCTCAAGGGGATCCGCCGCGGAGATCGTGTCGAGGTCACGCTGACGCAGGCCCGTGCGGTGAGCATCGAACGAAAACGCTGAGTGATGCGACGGCCGGCGCGTTCAATCACCACGCAGCGCCACGATCGGGTTGACGCGAACGGCACGCGCGGCGGGAATCAAGGTCGCCAACCCCGTCACCAGCAGTAAGCCGAACGGCAGCGCGACGAACGTGATCGGATCGCGCGCGCCGACGCCGAAGAGGAGACCCGACAAAAAGCGCGACAGCGCCAGCGCCGCCGCTATGCCGAAGGTCAGTCCTGCACTTCCGATCATCAAACCTTCCTTCAGCACCATCCTCAGGACGTCTGCACGGCGGGCGCCCAGGGCCATTCGGATGCCGATTTCCTGTGTCCGTTGCGCAGTGGAGTAGGCAATCACGCCGTAGATGCCGATCGCGGCGAGGGCGAGCGCGACCATCGAGAAAAGACCGAGCAGCAGCGTCGTGAAACGGCGGCTTGCCTGCGACGCCGCCAGGATCCCCTCGACCGTTCGAGTGCTGTGGATCGGCTGGTTTGGATCGATTGCCCAGACCGCCGCCTGCGCCGCACGCACCAGCGCCATCGGATCACCGGCGGTTCGGATCAGCGCATACATCCGTCGATCCGATGCCTGCGCGAGCGGGAAGTAAACCTCCGCCCACGGCGCGCGATCGAGACCGCCGCGGCGCGTGTCAGCGACGACGCCGACGACTGTCAGCCAGCGGGCCTGGGAATCCGTCGGGTTGTCGTAAGTGATTTTCTTCCCGAGTGCATCGCCGCCGGGGAAGAATCGCCGGACCAGTGATTCGTTGACCATTACGACCGGCTGCGTCGTCGGAAGATCGGCGTCCGTGAACAGCCGTCCGCGGCGCAGCGGGACTCTCAGGGTTTTGAAGAAACCCGGAGTGACGGAATCGTAGGCGACCGGCGCATTCCGGCTGTTGGGATCCTGAGGAGCGCGGCCCTCGACCGAGAGGCTTGCCGACTGCGGAAGCGCCGAGAGCATCACCGAAGAGCCGAGGCCTACGGATTCGACGCCGGGCAGTGCCCTCAGCCGTGACGCGAGCTCGCCATAGAACGCGGTGACCTGCGCGTCTTCCGAATACCGTGCCTGGGGGAGGTCCACGCGCACCGCGAGGGTCCGATGCGGATCCAGGCCCAGCTCCACGTTGTTCAGCGCCACGAAGCTCCGGACGAGGAGACCTGCGCCGATTACCAGGACGAGTGCGATGGCCACCTCCGCGATCGCAACCGCCGAACGCAGCCGGCTGCCGTGTGAACCCGATGACTCCGCACGTCCACGTTCTTTGAGGAACTCACCTGCCGTAAGCGCAGCACTCTGGAGTGCCGGGCCCGCACCAAAGATCAGGCCGGTCGCCAGTGAAGCGAGCGAGGTGTAGAGGATGGTGGCGGTGTCGATCTGAACACCTGTGAGCCTCGGCAGGTTCGACGGGGCAAGCGCTTGCAGCGCCTCGATTCCCCATGCGGCCAGCAGCAGGCCGGCCGCACCCCCGGCCGTCGCCAGCACGAGACTCTCGGTGAGCATCTGCCTGATCAGCCGTCGCCGTCCGGCCCCCAGCGCGGCCCGGATCGCCAGCTCCCTCTGGCGCGAGGCGGCACGCGCGAGCAGCAGGTTGGCGACGTTGGCGCAGGCGATCAGCAGGACGAAAGCAACTGTTCCCAAGAGGATCAGCAGCGGCTGCCGGACGTCACCGACGATCTCCTCGTGCATCGGCACGAGCCGCACGCCGATCCCGGTGTTCACGTTGGGATATTCGCGCTCGAGTGCCGATGCAATCGAGTCCATCTCGGCCTGCGCGGCGCTACGGTCGATCCCCGGCTTCAGCCGGCCGACGACGCGCAGCCAATAGGAGCCGCGTGACTGCATGGTATCGGCGAACCTGGCGGACGGAGCGAGCGGCGTCCACACCTGCGCAGTTTCCGGGTGCGCGAACCACGCCGGCATCACCCCGAGGATTTCGTGGGCGACACTGTTCAACACGATCGAACGTCCGACGGCATTGACATCCGCCCCGAAACGCGTCTGCCACAGGCGGTAGCTCAAAATGGCGACGCGCTCGCCGCCGGCCACGCCTTCACGTGTCCCGAATGTGCGTCCAAGAGCCGGTGCAACTCCAAGCGTCTCGAAGAACCCCGGAGTGACAACGGCTCCCCTGAGTTGCGCCGGATCGCCGGCCTGAGTCAGCGTGAAGTCCGCGCCCGTGTACGCGGACATGGCCTGGAACGAGGCGCTACGCCGCCGCCAGTCATCGAAATTCGGATACGGGCTGACATCCTTGTCGAATCCCTGCCGTGGGTTGTAGGTCCACAGCACCATCAACCGCTCCGGCGAAGGGTAGGGAAGCGGCCGGAGCAGGACGGCATTGACTACGGTGAAGATCGCCGAGTTGGCGCCGATCCCGAGGGCGAGCGTCAGGACTGCGGCAACGGCGAACAGCGGCTTCTTCCGGAAGCCGCGAAGCGCGTAAACCACGTCATTTATCATGGCCGGCGGCTTTCTGCGGGTCGCGCGGGCATCACGAAGATCGAGTCGTCGACGTCGACGTTGTGCCTGATGGCCGTGAACACGCGTACCGACGTGCTGAACGGCGAGCCGTCCGAGAAGCGGATGAGGAAAGGGAGCATCACGCCGTCGACTCGCCGGTAATCGTCGTAGTCGATCTGCTCTTGAAGCGGCACCATCGGCGTCTCGGTTGTGGTGCGCTCCCGCAGGAGCAGGCCTGTCGTCACGTCGAAGAACCACACCGTGGTCCGCGCGTCGCCGTCGATGGCGAGAACATATGCATCGCGGCTTCCGATTTGCTCGACGCCGACCAGTCGCGCATTCGCCGGACGATCGATCTTGACCGGTCGGTACCGCATCGCGGCCCGGCGTACGCGCGCGATTTCGTCGGCACGGAGCGCTCTCGATCCGCTGCCGTTCGCAATCCAACCGCTCTCGCCGGTTATCGCCTGGGCGGTGTCTCCGTCCGGCGGCATCCGGGACGTGAACCGAACACGATCGGCGCCTTTGAAGATGACTTCGACCGTCCCGTGGCGCCCTTCGGAGCGGTCGTCGGTCGCACTGAGGATGGTCGTTGAGAAGCCGCGTGCCGGCTCGGCGACGGCACGCACATAGGCGTTCCACACCTCGTCCACTGCAGGCAACAGAGGGGCGCGCGTATCAGGGATCATCGAGTAATCGCGCGGCGGCAGCGGCGGGAATCGCCGGGGCGCAACCGTTCCGCGGTGACACGTGTAGCAGGTCACGACCATGCGGCCGCCGAACTGCCGCGTGTTGAGGTCCAGCACCATTCGCATCATCTCGCGTGCGGTGCGTTTCGGCTGTTTGTCGTCACGATCCCAGACCCATCCACCCGCGAGCGACCAGGTTTTGGCTGGATCGGGCGAGACGCGGACGTGGCAGTAGTCACAGCGCACGCCGAGAGAATCCGAGATGGCGTTCATCATCGGGAAGAGCTGCGACTCGGTCACGGTCGTCAGCACTCTCAGGTTAGGGCGGCGGATAACCGCCGGGGGCTCGCTCGGCGCCTGGGCGGCGGCGACGGTGAGCATCGCGCTCACAGCCTGGACGAACAGGGTAGTCATCATGCGAGCTGAGCGGGCCGGGTGCAAACGCCGATCCCGCGTCGATGTGCATTGAAATCGGGGGAATCGGGTCCGATAGCGCGGGCTGGCCGTTCGGTTCTGGGAAACAGGCGACCGAAGCCGAACGACGAAGGACTCACTTTCGCGCGCCGAGGGTGGCTTGACGAGCGCGCGCCAAGCACGTCTGATCAGAGCAGCACTCGTGACCGAGCCCACAATCGTTGGACTGGACGAGCGCCGCCTGGCGCAAGAGCGACAGCTGAAGGAACGGGAGCTTGCGCTACGTGAGCGCGAGATCGAGTATCAGCAACGAAGCCGCACGCCGTGGAGCACTCCCGTCGTCGCCAGCGTCGGCGGCATCCTTGGCTACATGGGGACGTTCATTTCCAGCTGCGAGAGCCGGCAGATCGAGCGCGAGAAGCAGCAAGGTACGCTCATCATTGATGCGATCAGGACAGCCGGTTCGGGCGCCGAGAAGGAAAAGCAGACGGCGTTCTTTGATGACAAGAGCATTGTCGTCGGGCGGAATCTGGCTGCTGATACCGAGTACGCTGCAGACCGCTTAGTGATGCGCTCCTGGCAGCACTTGAATGGGTCGGCGTCCGATTTCGGGCGTCCTTCGTTTTACGTCAACCAACTGGTGTCGACAGCGACGTCAATGGGCATCAACTCGACCGAGCAGATACGCGAGGCGTTCAGTAAGCGAAACCTGCAGTAAAAACATGGCCACACCAGCCAGTTTTCTCGACATCGGCGAAACACTCGGCATGGCGACGGCAGGCGCCGGAGGTCAGCTCTCGCTCGAACTGTTTCCTTTTGTCCTGGACATCCTGCGGGCGATGTCGAAACCTGCGGCGCAGGGAGGCCTCGGCCACCGGCTCGGCGTGATCTCGAACACCGGAACCGAAAGTGCGGCATCGATGCAGGCACTCCTTGCGAACGCCGGGCTCCTGCCTTTGCTCGACAGCCAGCTTCTTCTCTTCAGCTCGGTTGAAGGTATCGACAAGTCCAAGCCGGCGCTCTTCGTGCGTGCCGCTCAGCGCGCCGGAGTCCCCGCCGGCCGCTGTCTCTACGTCGGTGAGAATGCGACCGAGCGGGCGGTGGCATCACAAGCTGGTTTCAACGTCGCGTTCCACTTACTGCACGCGTTTCACGTCGCTCGCGCCATCACCCGGTGAGCTCACGATCCCTGCACGTGCGAATACTTGTTCAGCAGGGCGATCAGGTCAGCGGCCATGGGTGGTGGAGTCACCCCCGTGTTGAGAATCTCCTTATTCGCCAGCGACTTGCCGTACATCTCCTTGTTCTCATCGAGGTCCTGGCGCAGCGTCGCGCCGGTTAGCGCAACGCCCGCGAAGACACCACGCGACCGGGAATACGACAGGATCTTCGCTCTCATCGTCGCATCCGTCTGCGCGGTGCTGCTGCGGCCGACGGGGCCGGCAGCGGCTTCGGCGGTTCCACCGAGCGTGAACTTGCTGGAGAGAATTCCGTTGATGCTGCTTCGATCCATGACGAGCATGATGAGGTCAGTTTCCGACACGCCAATCTGGAAGCCGACGCTGCCTCCCTCGACCCGCACCGCCGCCGGCGGGCCCCAGCCGGCATGATTGTCGTTTCGGCAGAGGATGAAGCCGCGCCCGTACTTGCCGCCGATGCCGAAGCTGGCATTTTTCACGTGCGGGACAATCACCACGCAATACGCCGATTTCAGCAGGTCATCGGGAATGGCGTTGTCGGGCGTGTTCATCACTTCTTTCAGCACGCTACCCGACAGTGCCAATCGTTCGGCCGCCGAATCAGCGCCGACCGGCGTTGACCCGAGCACTACCGCCACGCTGAGCGTCACCACAGCTCTCAAAACAGAGTGGAGTCCGTTGCCATTCCGATTCATGCGTCTATCTCCTTCGTAAAATGATGGTAGCACCTGTCCCCCGGCACCAGAGCACCCTGGCACCCGGCACCGTGGCACCTTGGCACCCTTGCTCGGTCCAGATGGCACTAAGATCGCGCTTATGACTGATGCCGTTCGCGATCATCTGGCACGCGTGCTCGACTGGGAAGAGGCCCATGTCGGCTTCGACAAGGCCATCGCAGGGATTCCGGCCGACAAACGCGGTGCCGTGCCGTCCGGGTTCGAGCACTCGGCCTGGCAGCTGCTGGAACATCTGCGCATTGCGCAGGACGACATTCTGGAGTTCTGTGTGAACGAGAAGTACGAACACACGATGAAATGGCCCGACGACTACTGGCCGAAGGATCCCGTGCCGCCGAGCGATCGAGCGTGGTCGGCGAGCATCGCGGGGTACGAGCAGTCGCGCGATCGGTTCAAGCGGCTCGCGCGCGAGACACAGGATCTCACCGCGCTGGTGCCGACCGGCAAAGGAACCCAGACATACATGCGCGGCATCCTGCTCGCGGCCGATCATGCTGCCTACCATGTCGGTCAGGTTGTCGCCGTGCGCCGCGCGCTCGGTATCTGGCCGTAACCGGTCAGTCGGGCCTGCCCTGTTGATCCCGCCGCGCGAGCGGCACTCGCCACGAGACGATGAACGTCGATCCGTCGGGACCGGCGCTGAACTCGCGCCACCCGAACAGGCGAGCCATCCCGGCCAGCAGCGCGAGCCCGCCGTACTTTCCGCCGGCCGTGAAGTGATCCGCTCTGCGTTCGTTCTCGACGCGAAAATGCGCTTCGTTCCTGACCCGGTCGCAGCGGACGACAACGCGTGGTGCGATCCCGGCAGCGCCATGACGCATGGCGTTGGCGAGCACTTCGGTGAGAAAGAAGCCCAGACCGCCGCGCACCGGCAGCGTCGCGTCGAACTCGGCGGGCCAATCGACCGACGCGACCAGGGGCGCCTCCCCTGTATCTGCGGACAAGGGTCCATTCGTCCAGCCGAGGCGCGAACGCAGCTCGCTATCGCGGCGCACGTCGCTGAAGATGCGCTCGAGCGAGTGCAGCGTCTTGTCGACCTGCGAGGCATCAACGACCGAGTCGTGGGCGGGCGGCGCCGCGTGCCAGTGGTCCAGCAGCCAGCCGGTGACGTGGATCCTGCGCTGGAGATACTCGGCGAGCCACGGACTCAGAGAAGAAGGTGGGTCCGTGCGGACGACGCTGCGGCGGAGCACGTCGGCGAGCGCATCGAGCCCGTGCGATAGAAGGCCGGCAAGACGACGCCGCTCGTCGGTGTGCGCATCCATTTCGACGTCTTCCAGCACCAACCTGAGGTCCGATTCGGGATCGATGACGAACAGGATCGCAAGCCGGTGCCGCTCGTCGGCGGCGAGCGCCTCGATCGGGGCCGTGACCGCCACCGATCGAACGATCGCGAACTGTTCCGAGACCTTGCCGTCGGCGGTCTCGACCCGTATGGGGATGCCATACGCGCGTCGCGCCTCACTGGTGGCGACCTGTGTGCGCTCGTAGTGCGCGCGCGCACGCGGTTGAGTGGAGACGCGATCGGCGAACCGCGCACCGCGCCTGATTCCCATCGACTCCGCGACCCGGTTGGCGTGCACGATCTCGTCCGTGTTCGGATCCACCACGATCAGCGGCACCTGCATGGTGTTGAGCAGGTTCTGTTTCTCGGCGAGGGCACGGGCCGCGCGCTCCGCTTCGTGCTCGGCTCTGCGACGGTTGATTTCGAAGCCGGCGAGAAGCAGTGCGAGCACAACACCCAGGAGCCCGACCGCACCAGCAGGGAAGGAAGGCGCGACACTGGGAAAATAGGCGAGCAGCCA
>Ga0126307_10002746_pt1 | contig 11937 bp, 11 predicted proteins | sample Plot28_FD_89955 | JGI IMG/M metagenome (GOLD analysis project Ga0126307, IMG submission 89955) | Serpentine soil microbial communities from UC McLaughlin Reserve, CA, USA - Plot28 | ecosystem: Environmental > Terrestrial > Soil > Grasslands | place: USA: UC McLaughlin Reserve, Lake County...
AAAGACGCCACACCTGGGAGAGTGGATCATGAACCTCGGCGAGGCCGCCGAGTTTATGTTCGACCACACCATCTACCAGGATAACTTGCTCTTCGTCGACTACTGCGAGCAGATGGTGCGCGAGACCAACCCGAGCTGGCTGGAGCGGGCCGAGACGACCGAGCCCCCGCACGCCGATATCCACGGCTTCCAGACGATCGCTGACCTCATGCGCTCCCTCAACCCGTTCTCCGGGAAGACCTACCTGGAAGCGCTGCAGATGAGCCGCATCACCCGCGAGATGTTCTGCCTCATGGAGGGACGCCACGTTCACCCCTCTACCATCTATCCAGGCGGCGTCGGCACGGTCCCGACACCGCAGCTCTTCACGGACTACCTGGTCAGGCTCATGCGGTGCATGGACTGGGTAAAGAAGATAGTGCCGATCACCGACGACCTCTTCGACTTCTTCTACGACGTCACCGACGGCGAGTACGCGAAGGTCGGCCACCGGCGCACTCTTCTCGGCTGCTGGGGCGCCTTCCAGAACCCGGACGTCGTGAACTACTCATACGAGGGCATGAACGACGCGGGCAACGCCTCCTTCGTGACGCCTGGCATCGTGGTGGACGGCGAGCTCGTCACTACGAACCTGGTGGACATAAACCTTGGCCTCCGCATCTTGCTCGGCTCCTCGTTCTACGACGACTGGGAGCAGGAAGAGCCCTTCGTCACCAGCGACCCCCTGGGCAACCCGGTCGACCAGCGGCACCCGTGGAACCAGACCACGCTTCCCAAGCCCCAGAAGCGAGACTTCGACGGGAACTACAGCTGGGTGATGAGCCCGCGCTGGTTTGACGAGCGCACCGGAGATCACCTCGCGCTCGATACTGGTGGTGGGCCTTTGGCCAGGCTGTGGGCCACGGCGCTCGCCGGGTTCGTGGATACCGGCTACGTCAAGGCGACGGGGAGCAGCGTGGAGATCAACCTCCCCGCCACATCCACCATGCCGGAGCAGACCTTCGAGTGGAAGATCCCGGAGCAGGGGTCCAACACCATCGAGCGGGGCCGGGCGCGGGCCTACTTTATAGCCTACTCGGCGGCGATGGCGGTCTACTTCGTGGAGAAGGCCCTGGATCTGGTGCGTCAGGGTGACACCAAGGTCTTCCAGGAGTTCGAGGTGCCCGACGAGGCGATAGGGTGCGGCTTCCACGAGGCCGTGCGCGGTGTGCTCTCGCACCACATGGTGATCAGGGACGGCAAGATCGCCAACTACCACCCCTACCCGCCGACGCCGTGGAACGGAAGCCCGAGGGACTCCTACGGGACCCCCGGTCCCTACGAGGACGCGGTCGCGGGATGTCCGATCTTCGAGGAGAACGGCCCGGACGACTTCAAGGGCATCGACATCATGCGCTCGGTGCGCAGCTTCGACCCTTGCCTGCCCTGCGGGGTGCACATGTACCTCGGTCCTGGCAAGACGCTCCAGAAGCTGCACTCCCCAACCCTGGGCTTCGAGCCCGCAGGGTAGGTCGCTCCGGGAGTCGGGCTTACTATGGAAGGGGATGAATGCTTTTAGATGACGGTCAACTTGAGGAGCGCGTCGGCAGGATAGAGATGCTGCTGGGGGAGATTGAAGCGTTCGAAGACCCGGTCGCCAGGGCCAGAACGGCGGAGATGGTACAGACGCTCCTCGAACTCTATGGAGAGGGACTGGGGCGCATAATGGAGAGCGTCGCGGATCTGGGGAGCAGGGAACTCAAGGATGCCTTGCTAGAAGACGAGTTGGTCTCGCACCTCCTGCTCTTGCACGGCCTGCATCCCGTGGACGTGGAGAGCAGGGTGCTCGGTGCCCTTGACGAGGTGCGCCCCTACCTCGAGTCCCACGGCGGGAACGTGCAGTTCCTTGGCATAGAGGGCGACGTGGCCAGGGTGCGGCTGGAGGGAAGTTGCGACGGATGCCCCTCCTCCACCATGACGCTCGAGCTCGCCATAGAAGAAGCCATCCAGAAAGCGGCGCCGGAGCTCGGAGGGGTGGAGGCCGAGGGCGTGGCCGAACCACCGCAGCAGGCGACCATCGTGGCCGGCCCAACCCTATCCAGAAAGAGGAAGAAGCAACCGGAGCAGAATGGCGCGTCCTCCTGGACGGTGGTAGACGGGCTGGCCCTTTCAGGCGGCGAGATGCTGGCCAGAGAGGTCTCAGGGGAGCCGGTGCTCTTCCTGAGGCTGGCTGGCGACCTTTATGCCTACAGGGACGCTTGCCCAGGGTGCGGCGCGTCGCTGGAGCGGGGGGAGTTGAGGGTCGCGGATCTCACCTGCGCCGGCTGCGGCCGGCGCTACGACGCGCGCCGGGCGGGGAGATCGCTGGATACCTCGCCGCTGCACCTGGAGCCTGTCCCGCTGCTCGCAGGCGACGACGGCCTGGTGAAGGTTGCGTCGCCGGGCGCGGTGGGTTGAAGGCCACATGGCCCGAGACAGCAGCTTCTCCGCCTTCTCCGCGCTGCGCCGGTTCGCCCTGGAGGAGTCAGGGAAAAACGAAGCGGCGAAGGCCGTACCCGAGGAACGTTGCGACCTTTGCGGCTCGCCCATACCGCCAGACCCTGAGCACCGTCATCTCATGGAGGTTGCGACGCGTGAGATCTCCTGCGTCTGCCGGCCGTGCTCCATCCTCTTCGACAACGAGGCGGCGAGCGAAGGCCGTTACAGGCTGGTTCCGAATCGCCTCCTCGACCTCGAAGACTTCGAGATGACGGCCGCGCAGTGGGAGAGCCTCAGGGTCCCCGTGGACATGGCGTTCTTCTTCTACAACACGCCTGCCGGAAAGGTCGTGGCGTACTACCCCAGCCCAATGGGGCCGACCGAGTCGCTCCTCGAGCTTGAGACCTGGGAGGAACTGGAGAAGAACAACCCGGTGCTTGCGGACATGGAACGGGATGTCGAGGCGCTGCTCGTCAATCGGGCGCGGGGGGCGAACGAACACTTCCTCGTGCCGATGGACGAATGCTACAAGCTGGTTGGCGTAATCCGGACCCGCTGGAGGGGCTTCAGCGGCGGGCGCGAGGTTTGGGACGACATTACCCGGTTCTTCGAGGACCTGGGAAAGCGAGCCAAGAGGGTAAGCGTGGGATAACCCCACCACGAGAGGAGGAGACAGATGCCGAACATCAGGCTAGGGAAGCCGGACACGACGCAAGATGCTCCCGCGCACACGCCGGGGGTCGCGGGAGGCAACGACCCGGGCGGTTACGAGAAAATGGCCGGCCACCTCCCCGACGGCAAAGCGACGGCCGAGCGTTCCACGAGCATCAACGCCGGCAAGAGGAACCCCATCGACCCGAACAGCCCGAACCTGTCACCCGCCTGACCCTTGCCAGAGCTGGAGTTCAGCGTAAAGAGCGCGGAGGTTTTGCCCTACGCTGCCGTCCCGACGATCCTGTTCCGGCTGGGCATCACGAACGCGGTGGAAGGGGAAGAGGTGAACTCCATCTCTTTGAAGACCCAGATCCGGATAACCGCCACGCAGCGGCGCTACGACGATGCGGAGCAGGGGAAGTTGCGGGAGCTCTTCGGCGAACCACACCAGTGGAAGGAAACGCTGCGCAGCGTGCTGTGGACGAACACCAACACGACGGTTCCCGGTTTCTCCGGTGGCGCCGTCTTCGAGATGCCCATGACGTGCACCTACGACTTCGACGTGGTGGGAACCAAGTACTTCGCCGCCCTGGAAGACGGCGAGATACCATTGGAGTTCCTGTTCAGCGGCACGGTATTCTACAGGAGCGAGACCGGCGCATTGCAGGTCGCCAGGATCTCCTGGGAGAGAGAGGCCAAGTTCCGGCTACCGGTCGGGGTCTGGCGGGATATGATGGACCATTACTTCCCGAACAGCGCGTGGCTCCGCATCCGAAAAGACACCTTCGACCGTCTCTACGAGTACCGCTCGCGCAACGCGCTGCTTACCTGGGAGAGGACGCTGGAGAGCCTCCTGAAGGCGAGCGAGGAAGGGGTCGGGCGTTGACGGACCAGGTCGAGAAGATCGCCGCCGCCGTTCTCTACGAGGGCTACGTGCTCTGGCCCTACCGCCGCTCGGCCCAGAAGAACCGGAAACGCTGGACCTTCGGCGGCGTCTACCCGCGCGCCTACAGCGAGGCCGAAGGCGGCAACGACCCCTGGCTGATGCAGACCCAGTGCCTCGTGGTAGGGGAGAGCCCGGCCGTAGACGTGAAGGTGCGGTTTTTGCACGTGGTAGAGAGGAAGGTTGGGAGGAACGCAGAGATCGGAGGTCGGGCCGTAGGGGGCTGGTTCGAAACCAGCCCGTACCAGGGGGCGCGCTTGGAGTTCGTGGACGAACTGCGGGTCGGCAGTGAACGCTACCTCTCCTGGGAGGAGGCTGCTGAGCGGGAGGTCCTGGTGGAGGGCTTGAAGATCTCCGAGCTCCAGACGCCGGTGCGTGCCGGGATCTCGATTCCCGCAGGGAGCGAAGAGGAGCCGCTGAAGGACGACGATGGACGGGTCGTCGGGGCGATCGTGCGTAGCTGGCGTTCTCTGGAGGGAACGGTGGAGGTGGGGGTGGAGCCTGTTCGTGAAGGCGTGTTCAGGTTGACCGTGAGGGCGACAAACACCACGCCGTGGGGCGGGCAGAACAGGGAAGAGACGCTGCGGCAGACCCTGGTCTCGACGCACACCATTCTGCGGGTGGAGAACGGCAGGTTCGTCTCGCTCATGGACCCGCCTGAGGAGTTGGAAGAGCTCGCTGAAAGTTGCGAGAATGTCGAGACCTGGCCGGTATTGGCGGGAGAGGAGGGGAACGCAAGCTGCATGCTCTCGTCCCCGATCATCCTGTACGACTATCCGAAGATCGCACCCGAGAGCCCCGGCGACCTGTTCGACGGGGGAGAGATAGACCAGTTGCTTACGTTGAGCATCCTGGCGCTTACGGACGAAGAGAAGGAAGAGGCGCGGGCCACCGATCCACGGGCGCGTGAAATTCTGGACCGCAGTGAATCCCTCAGCAATGAAGAGCTGACGAACCTTCACGGCACCGTTCGTAGTTTCCAGACGGTACGCGGACAGGAGCGGATCGACCCTTTCGAGGTCGAGGGTCTCTACCGGCCGGCGCCGCAGAGCGTCGTGGTGGATGGGGTCGAGGTGAAGGGCGGGAGCCGGGTGCGTCTGTGGCCCAAGGCAGGGCGGGACATCTTCGACATCGCCCTTTCCGGGAAAGCGGCCGTGGTCGAGAAGATCGAGCAGGACTTCGAGGACCGCATCCTGCTGGCAGTCTCGGTGGAGGACGACCCGGGCAGGGAAATGGTGGATGTGCCCGTCCTAGGACACCGCTTTTTCTTCTCGCCCGAAGAGGTCGAGCCGCTGGGGGGCGAGGGGTGAGCGGACGCATCCTTATCGCCGGTATCGGCAACATCTTCCTGGCCGACGACGGCTTCGGGTGCGAAGTGGTCAGACGGCTGGCGGAGCGCGAGCTTCCCGACGGGGTCGAGGTCGTGGACTTCGGTATACGCGGGCTCGACCTCGCCTACGCGCTGCAGGACGATTACGAGGCCGTCGTCTTCGTTGATGCCCTCCCGCGGGGCGAGAAGCCGGGGACGGTGTACCTGATCGAACCGGAGATCCGGGCAGAAGGCGAGGTGGCGCTCGACACGCACGGGATGGACCCGGTGAAGGTGATCCGGTTCGCCCAAGCGATGGGCGCCGAAATCCCCCGTACCCTCGTGGTCGGCTGCGAACCTGAGCTGGTGCCTGGTAGGCGAGGGTTTGAAACCCTCGCCTACGACGACATGCTGATGGGGTTGAGCCAGCCGGTACTCACAGCGGTAGACGGGGCCGTAAAGCTGGTGGAGTCCCTCGTGGAGGAGTTCTACGCCGAGACGATCGACAACTACCTGAAACCTGATGCCTGAGACCCTATCCCTAGAGGAGGTGAAACCGTGAAGAAGTTGCTGTTTCTAGGGCTGTTGGCCGCGGGAGTCCTCACTTACTCGCAGCGGGCGGACATCCAGAGATACCTGAAGATAAGGAACATGTGAGTATATGGAGCGCGGGTCAACATCGTAAGGGCGCCGGCACAGGAGCGACGGGGGATCTCCGTCCGGGGCATCGTGCAGGGCGTGGGATTCCGCCCCTTCGTCTACGCTCTGGCGCGCCGGCACGGCATCAACGGGTTGGTCCGCAACGACGCCGAAGGCGTTCACATCGAGGCTGAGGGCGACGCCGGAAGCCTTGACCACTTTCTGCGAGGGATCGAAGAAGACGCCCCGCCGCTGGCCGTGGTGGAGACTGTGGCGTGGCACCGGCTCGCTGCGCTGGGCGAGCGGGGGTTCCGGATCGAGGAGAGTCGGGAGGGCGCCCGGCGTCGGGCCCTCGTTTCCCCTGACGTCGCCACCTGCGAGGATTGCCTCACTGAGGTCTTCGATCCCTCGGATCGCCGCTACCGTTACCCATTCACCAACTGCACCAACTGCGGCCCGCGCTTTACCATAACGCGGCAGGTACCCTACGATCGCGCTACGACCACGATGGCCTCCTTCGAGATGTGTCCCGAATGCCAGAAGGAGTACGAAGATCCCACCGACCGCCGCTTCCACGCGCAGCCCAACGCCTGCCCCGTCTGCGGCCCGCGGGTACGGTTGCTGGATAGGTTCGGCCACGAGCTGCAAGCCAAACCCGACGACCCCATCCTACGGACGAGCCGGATGCTGCGGGGGCGTGCCATCGTCGCCATAAAGGGCCTAGGAGGCTACCACCTCGCCTGCGACCCGTTCGACGAGAAGGCTGTCAAGACCCTGCGTGGGCGCAAGGTACGCCAGGACAAGCCCTTCGCGCTCATGGCCAGGGACCTGAACCAGGCGCGAAAGCTTTGCCGCACGACACCGGAAGAGGAGCTCCTGCTCGCTTCTCCGGCCCGTCCCATAGTGCTCCTGGAGCGCCTGGATGAGGCTGGTGTGGCCGACGAGGTAGCCCCGCGCCAGAACACTCTGGGCGTCATGCTCGCCTACACCCCGCTGCACCACCTGCTCTTGCACGACGCGGGCATACCGCTCGTCATGACCAGCGGCAACAACTCAGACGAGCCCATAGCCTACAGGGACGAGGAGGCCCTCGAGCAACTCGGTGACATCGCCGACTTTTTCCTGGTCCACGATCGGCCCATCCACATGCAAACCGACGACAGCGTGGCGCGGGTGGCCAGGGAGGTGACATACCCCATCCGGCGCTCCCGCGGCTACGCACCGTCCCCCCTGCGGGTCGCCGAGAGTTTCGGAAGTCACATCCTTGCCTGTGGCGGCGAGTTGAAGAACACCTTCTGCGTGGCGAAAGATGGCCACGCTTTTCTCAGCCACCACATCGGGGATCTGGAGAACTACGAGACCCTGACATCGTTTCGGGAGGGTATAGAGCACTTCTGCAAGCTCTTCGACGTGCGGCCTGAGCTTGTGGCCCACGACCTGCATCCCGAGTATCTCTCGACGGACTACGCCCGCGAGCTGGAGGTGTCGGGGCTGCCGGCGGCCGGCGTTCAACATCACCACGCGCACGTCGCCAGCTGCCTTGCAGACAACGAGCGGCCCGCCGAAGAGCGTGTCATCGGGGTGGCGCTGGACGGGACCGGCTACGGGACCGACGGGGCCGTGTGGGGCGGGGAGTTCTTCGAGGGGAGCCTGAGGAGAGGCTTCGCGCGGCGGGGCCACCTGGAGTATGTCCCTTTGCCAGGCGGATCGGCGGCCATCCGGCAGCCGTGGCGGATGGCCCTCGCGCAACTCGTATCGCTCTACGGCGAGGATGAAACCCTAGAGCTCCCGCTCGCGGCGGTGCGGCAAGCCGGCGACCGGAACGTAAGGCTCATCGCCCGCCTGATCGAGCACGAGTTGAACACCCCGCCAACCTCCAGCGCGGGACGCCTCTTCGACGCCGTTGCTGCGCTGATTTGCGTTCCGGGCACGGAGCGGACCACCTACGAGGGGCAGGCCGCCGTAGAGCTCGAGCTTGCGGCCGACGGACCGGCGGGCCAGGGATATCCCTTCCGTTTGCGTGCGGAGAACCTCGGGTGGGTCGTGGAGGTCAGCCGGATCATCCGGGGGGTCGTGGAGGACGTTCTATCCGGGCGCGAGGTAGGCGGGATCTCCTCCAGGTTCCACCGGACGATGGCCGAGGTCGTCGTCGCAGGCTGTGAGCGCATACGGGGAGTCGGGGGACCGACCACGGTCGCACTATCCGGCGGAACCTTCCAGAACATGCTTCTACTGAATCAGACCATCAAACTACTAGAGGAGAAGGATTTCGTAGTGCACAAACACAAGCGCGTCCCCACCAACGACGGAGGAATCGCACTGGGACAGGCAGTTCTCGCTGACAACGTTTTCGGGGAACAAACGTAGGGGCGGGTTTCGAACCCGCCCCTACGCGCCGACCGAAAGGAGCAACCATGTGCCTGGGCATACCGGGACGGATCGTGGAGATCATAGACGAAGACCTGACGCTCGCCAAAGCCGAGGTGAGCGGCGTCCGCCGCAACATAAACATCGGCCTGGTCCACTACGACGAGGAGAGTGTGGAGGTCGGCGACTGGGTCCTGATCCACGTCGGCTTCGCCATGTCCAAAATAGACGAAAGTGAGGCCCACGCCACCCTCAAAGCCCTCGAAGACATCGGCGAAGAATACGAGCAAGAACTAGAAGAACTCAAAACCTCCCAGATAGAGTGACCATGAACGACGAACTCACGATGCTCGGGAACTGCACCCTGGACCACGACGGCTGCGTCGTCTGCTCCGACGCCGGCATCCCCGTGCGCGTCATCTCCATCAAAGGCGACGACGCCCTCTGCGAAGACGCCGCTGGCAACCGAACAGAGATAGCCGTGGAACTGGTAGCCCCCGTGCAAGCCGAAGAAATCCTGCTGACCCACGGCGGCGTGGCCATCGGCAGGGTAAGCCCAGAAAAAAGCTGACAAGCAGAAGCGCTGAAGGCTGCCGACCGAAGGGAGGCACAATGAAATACGTGGATGAGTTTCGAAACGCCGAACTGGCGCGGGCCGTATCGTCGGAGATCTCCGGTCTCGTCGATCCGAACCGGCGCTACAAGATCATGGAGGTCTGCGGCGGCCACACCCACACCATCTACCGCCACGGCATAAAGGATCTGCTGCCGGATCAAGTGGAGCTGGTGCATGGCCCCGGCTGCCCGGTCTGCGTTCTCCCGATGGGCCGGGTGGACGAGGGCATCGCCATAGCCGAACGCCCCGAGGTTATCTTCACCTGCTTCGGGGACATGATGCGCGTCCCCGGCTCCAGGGGGAACCTGCTCGAGGTGAAGGCCGAAGGCGCCGACATCCGCATGGTCTACTCGCCGCTGGACGCGTTGAGGATCGCGCGCGAAAACCCCGGCCGCGAGGTCGTCTTCTACGCCATAGGCTTCGAGACCACGGCCCCCTCGACGGCCCTTACGTTGCAGCGGGCGAAGAAGGAAGGCATCGAGAACTTCTGGGTGTTCTGCAACCACGTGACCATCGTGCCGCCGGTGCGCGCGCTCCTCGACTCGCCCGACCTGCGCCTCGACGCGTTTATCGGGCCAGGGCACGTCTCCACGGTCATCGGCTGCCGTCCCTACGGGTTCATGCCCGCCGATTACGGCAAGCCGTGTGTGGTGGCCGGCTTCGAGCCGCTTGATCTGATGCAGTCCATCCTCATGCTCATGCGCCAGCTGGACGAGGGCCGCTGCGAGGTCGAGAACCAGTACGGCCGGGCCGTACTCTGGGAGGGGAACACAAAAGCCCTCGAGGCCATGGCCGAGGTCTTCGAACTACGTCCGTACTTCGAGTGGCGTGGGCTCGGCTTCATAGCCCAGTCCGCCCTGAAGCTGTCTGCGGACTACGCCGACCTGGACGCTGAGTCGCGTTACTCGACGCCGGGCGTGCGCGTCGCCGACCCCAAAGCCTGCCAGTGCGGCGAGGTCCTCAAGGGAGTGCTCAAGCCCCCTGAGTGCAAGGTCTTCGGCACGGCCTGCACGCCGGAGCGTCCTTTGGGAGCTTTGATGGTCTCCTCCGAGGGCGCCTGCGCCGCCTACTACAACTTCGGGCGCAAGTCGTTCGAGAAAGTCGAAATAGGTTCAAGGTGAGCGAGAGAGAACAGCGCGTCCTCGAAACGCTGGCACAGAACCGCCGGCGCCCTCCGAAGTTCACCGCCCCGCGCATAGACATGAGCCACGGCGCCGGGGGCAAGGCGACCCACAAGCTGATAGAGGGACTCCTGCTGCCGGCCTTCGACAACCCGGCGCTCGCGCCGCTCGGCGACGCAGCTACGCTCCCGTTCGGCGACGCCCGCCTCGCTCTCTCCACCGACTCCTACGTGGTGCGCCCGCTCGTCTTCCCTGGGGGCTCCATCGGGGAGCTGGCTGTAAACGGCACCGTCAACGACCTGGCCGTCTCAGGCGCCACCCCGCTCGCGCTCTCCGCAGCCCTCATCGTCGAGGAGGGTCTCGAAACGGAAGTCCTCACCCGTGAGATCGCAGCGATGGCCGCCGCCGCCACAGAGGCCGGAATCTCCATAGCCACCGGAGACACCAAGGTGGTCGAGCACGGCAAGGCCGACGGGCTCTACATCACCACCACAGGGGTCGGGGTCGCGGACCCGGAGTTGGACCTGTCGTCCGCCTACGTGCGACCGGGGGACAAGATCCTCTGCTCCGGGACGTTGGGAGATCACGGAGCTGCCATCCTGATCGCCCGCGGAGACCTGGAGCTAGAAGCCGAGGTTCTCTCCGACACCAGGCCCCTGACGCCACTATGTGTGGCGCTCAAGGAGTCGGCCGGAGGCGACCTGCGCTTTATGCGCGACCCTACGCGCGGTGGTGCCGGCACCGTGCTCAACGAGCTCGCCCGCGACTCCGGCTACGGCGTCGCTCTGTGGGAGGACAAGCTCCCGATCCGGGACGTGGTGCATGGGGCCTGCGAGATCCTGGGCATAGACCCCCTCTACGTAGCCAACGAAGGCAAGCTCCTGGCCGTGGTAGCTCCGGAATCGGCGGACGCCGCCCTCGAAGCCCTGCGCGGCACGGAAGGCGCGGAAGCAGCGTCCATCATCGGCGAGGTACGTGAGGAGCCTGCGCGCATGGTAGTCATGCACACCCAGTTCGGCGGCACCCGCATGATCGACATGCTCGTCGGAGACCCATTGCCAAGGATCTGTTGAGGAGATTTTGGCTCAGCGAGCACAAGCCCTTGCCTCCCCAGTTCTTTGCCGCGAATGAAATAGAAGCAAAGAGAGGAAGGCTCCTCAGCGTTCGCTCCTGGAAAGGCACATATAATTGGGAGCGGGCAGCCCCGACACTACGGACGATGGAGCGTAAGGACGTATAGGCGGCCGGTGATACCAGAACCAGCAAATACGAGTACCCTCGCCGCCCAGAGCAGGACGGAGCTGCTCAGGCGCAACGAGATCTTCGAACGATTCTTCGAGGCTGAGGCGCCGCGACTGGCCGAAGCCTGCCACGAGATGTCCCGGAGGTTTCTGGCCGGCGGGCGCCTCCTGGCGTTCGGAAACGGCTCCGCGGCCACCGACGCGCAGCACGTCTCGGTCGAGTTCGTTCACCCGGTGATCGTGGGCAAGCGGGCGCTGCCCGCGCTAGACCTCGGCCCCGAGTTCGAGTTGCGCCTGCCCGTCTTGCTCCAGCCTGAGGACATGGTGATGGGCTTCGCGTTTCCCGAGGCCGACGAATCGGTCGAGAGGGCGCTGCATGCGGCGCGGGAGCAGGGAGCCCTGACGTTCAGCTTGACGGGGGAGGCGGGAGAGTACTCGTTCGCACCGCCGGACAGGGATCCGTATGTCGTCCAGGAGGTCTTCGAGGTCCTCTACCACGTACTCTGGGAGACGGTCCACGTGTACTTCGAGCACCGCGAACAGGGCCACGACGTGGGCAACTCCTCGTTCCTGTATCCCTTCCTCGGCAA
>Ga0126307_10002748_pt1 | contig 11937 bp, 7 predicted proteins | sample Plot28_FD_89955 | JGI IMG/M metagenome (GOLD analysis project Ga0126307, IMG submission 89955) | Serpentine soil microbial communities from UC McLaughlin Reserve, CA, USA - Plot28 | ecosystem: Environmental > Terrestrial > Soil > Grasslands | place: USA: UC McLaughlin Reserve, Lake County...
ACGTCGAGCGGGAAGTCCACCGGGAAGTCGCCGAACAGGAGGCGGCCGGCCTCCGCCGCGGCGTGCCGCACCTCCTCGACCACCCGGTCGGCCTGAGGTTCAGGCGTGTGGACGACCACCTCGTCGTGGAGGAAGAAGACCAGGTGCGGCCGCTCGTCCACCGTTCCCGCGCCGCCCAGCCGCCAGAGCCGGTTGCGCAGGTCGGCGAGCCAGCACAGGGCCCACTCGGCACCGGTGCCCTGGACGACGAAGTTGCGGGTGAACCGCCCCCACGCGCGGCGCTGCCGGTCCCAGTCCTCGCGGGAGCCGCCGTCGTCCACGGCCGGCTCGCCCAGGTCGGCGGAGCGCTGCGCCCACGCGCCGGTGGGGACGGGCGATCCGCGCCCGAGCAGCGTGTGCACCACGTCCCCGCGCTCCCCCGCGCGGGCGGCCTCCTCGACCAGGCCGATGGCGCGCGGGTAGCGGCGGGTCAACCGGGGCATCATCCGACCGCTCTCGCCCCGGGTGCCGCCGTACATCGCGCCGAGCATCCCCACCTTGGCCTCGGCCCGCGTCGCGACCGCGCCGCCGGCGACCATGCCCTGGTACAGGTCGCTCGAGCGGGCCGCCTCCGCCATCGCGCCGTCCCCGCTCATGCCCGCGAGCACGCGAGGCTCGAGCTGTGCGACGTCGGCGACGACGAAGCGCCACCCGTCGTCGGCGACCGCCGCCGGCCGCACCTGCAGCGGCACCGACAGCGCTCCCCCGCCGTTGGAGGCCCAGCGTCCGGTGACCACTCCCCCGGGCAGGAACCACGACCGGAACCGGCCGTCGCGCACCCAGGTCTCCAGCCACGCCCAGCCGTTGGCCTGGAGCAGTCGCGACAGCTTCTTGTACTCGAGCAGCGGAGGAACGGCCGGGTGGTCGAGCTGCTCGAGGGTCCACGAGCGGGTGTCGCCGACCTGCAGGCCGGCCTTCTGCAGTGCACGCAGCAGTTCGCCGGGCGAGTCGGCGTTCAGGCCCGGGGCGCCGAGAGCCGCCTGGACCTCGCCCAGCAACCGCTCGAGCACCACCGGCCGGGCGCCGGCGACCGGCCGGGGTCCCAGCAGCTCGGTCAGCAGGCGCTCGTGCACGTCGGCCCGCCAGGGCAGGCCGGCGTGCGTCATCTCGGCCGCGGCGAGGGCTCCGGAGGACTTGGCCGCGAGCAGCAGGCCCAGCCGGCCCCGCGCGGACGACGCACCCAGGGCCCGCTGTTGCCGCTCGTCCTCGGCGACGGGGTCGAGACGGTCGGCCGGATCGTCGAGGGGGAAGAGCGCGGCGTCGACGGTGGTGACGGGCGCCAGCGCGTCCCAGCCGGCGGTCTGCCCGTCGGCGAACAGGGCCTGGTCGACGAAGGGGGACCGACGGAGGACGGCGTGGGCGAGTCGCAGGTCGGTGCAGCGCTCCACCCGCACCCCGGCCGCCAGCAGCGCCGGGTACCACCGGGTGGTGTCGTCCCACACCCAGCGGACCGGCGCGCGCTCCCGCTCCCGGACGAACCCGGCGAGCTCGCCGGTGGGTAGCCGGGTGTCCGTGGCCGCGGTCCCGTCGCCGGGATCCTCCCGCGCCTCCACGGTGTCCGCGCCGCGGCGCACGAGGACGATCCGGTTCACCGGCGCAGTCTCCGGACGTCGGCCGGCGGACCGCCGCAGTCCCGTCCGCTAGACGGTCAGGCAGAACGGGTGGCCCGCCGGGTCGGCGAAGACCCGGAAGGTCTCGCCCCCGCCGTCCAGGCGGACCGCGCCCAGGGCGAGCGCGCGCTCCTCCCCGGCGTCCAGGTCGTCGACCAGGAGATCGAGATGCGCCTGCTGGGGGCGGGAACGGTCGCCCCACTGCGGTGCCCGGTAGCCCTCGATCTGCTGGACCATCACCGACGTCGACCCGCCCGGGACCAGGGCGCCCTCGGGCCCCTCGTAGGCGATCTCCACGCCCAGCAGCTCGGCGTAGAAGCGCGCCAGCCGTCCCGCGTCGGGCGCGTCGACGGTGACGGCGTAGAGCTCCATCGCCGGCCCGACCCCGTCCCGCTGGCAGAGGTCGAACGGGTGGCCGGCCGGGTCGGCCAGCGTGATCCACGACGGGCCGTCCGCGAGCCGGGTGGCGCCGAGCTCCACGGCCCGCGCCGCCGCCTCCTCGTGGCCGTCGACCAGCAGGTCGAGGTGGAACTGCTGGGGCATCTCCTGCCCCGGCCAGCGCGGCGGGACGTGGTCGGGGGCCAGCTGGAAGCCGATCTCCTGACCGGTGGCCAGCCGGACGGTGATCCAGTCGGGCACCCGGCGGACGACGTCGCCGCCGGTCAGCTCCGTGTAGAACGCCGCGAGGCCCTCGATGTCGGGCGCGTCGAGGGCGACGAGTTCCAGTCGTGCCGTAGAGGTCATGGTGGGCATCGTGCCGCGCCCCTCCGACAGTTTCGCCGGGCTCCGCTCACACTTCTCGCATGAGCGCCGCACCCCGTCCGCCGCGGGGCGTCGTCCGGCTGCTCAACACCTCCGGCGGCCGGGTCCTCTGCCTGGCCGGCGAGGTCGACGCGGGCACGGTCGACTCGTTCCGGCGGACGTACGGCCCCGAGCCGATGCCCGTCGACGCGATCGACACGGGCTCGGTGACGCACCTGTCGATGCCCGCGCTCGACCTGGTGCTCGACCACCTCGACGCCGCCCAGCGGGCCGGGCGAACCGTCCGCGTCCGCCGGTCCCCCACCGTCGAGCGGCTCCTGGCGGAGGGAAGCCGGCTCAGGCCAGGGCCCACCTGACGTCGACCGTGACCGTCAGTTCGCTGGACCCCACGGCGATCGGGACGGCGGAGCTCTCGGCGGCCGCATCCGCGGCCATCACGGGGAAGGGCCCACCGGCGGGGGTCACCTGCTCGCGCACCTCCACCAGGTCGCCCAGCCGGCGGCCGGCCAGCTCAGCGTACTGCTCGGCCGTGCTGCGGGCGTCGGCGAAGGCCTCCTCGCGCGCCCGGGCCCGGAGCGCGGTGTCGTCGTCCAGCGCGTAGGAGACCCCCTGCAGCCGGGCCGCGTCCCCGCCCGCGTCGACCGCGTCGCTGATCACCTCGCCGGCCTTCCCGAGGTCGCGCAGGGTCACGGCGAGGTCCTGGCCGGCGAGGTACCCGCTGATCTCCTGGCCGTCGCTGCCGTAGCGCGGGTACACGCGCACGTTCACCGTCTGCACGTCCGCGTCGTCCACCCCGGCCTCCCGCACCACGTCCAGGACGCGCCGTGCCGCCGCGTTCGCGGCCTCCAGGGCCTCACCGACGGTTGGAGCGCCGGTCTCCACGCCGACGGTGACCCGCAGGACGTCCGGCGTCCCGGTGGCCGTGCCGGTCCCCTGCACCTGGACCCCCGCCTCCGCCGGGGGATCGCCGGGCGCCGCCTGCACCGGCCCGGAGGTGCCGACGACCAGGGCGGCGGTCACCGCGGCCGCGGCGACGAGGACGGCGAGCAGGGGCAGCAGCCTGCGGGGAACGGGCACGGGAACCTCCGGAAGGATCGGCGTGCGAGAAGGACGCCGATCCCCCGGTGCAGGTTCCGTCGTCAGCCGGGAGCGGCCGCGGTGGCCCGCTCCATCCCCCGCTCGACGGCGGCGATGAGCCGCGGGCGCAGCTCGGCGGCCGGGATGATGTCGTGCACCGAGCCGACCCTGCGGGCGCGCTCGATGTCGTGCACCGCCTCGAACTCCGCCGCGACCTCGCCCAGCTTCTCCGAGCGCACGGCGGCCGTCAGGGTCGCGAGCTCCACCCGCAGGTGGGCCTGCTCCACGCCCTCGGCCGCGGCGACGGCCGAGGTCAGCTCGCGGACCCGGGCGTCGGCCGATGTCCGCTTGTCCACCTCGCGGGTGAAGACGACCGCCGCCGCAGGCGCGCCGCCGAGCACCGAGGCGTAGGAGCCCTCGACGGCCAGCACCTGCATGTTGTCGTTGAGCACGCCGGAGAACACGACGAACGCCCCGCCGTGGTACCGCGAGATCAGGCAGAAGACGATCGGCCCGTCGAAGTTGACGATGGCGCGGCCGATCTCCGCCCCGTACTCCAGCTGCAGCTGCCGCAGCGACTCCGGTGACCCGTCGAAGCCGGACAGGTTCGCCATCACCACCAGCGGCCGGTTGCCGCTGGCCGCGTTGATCGCGCGGGCGGTCTTCTTCGACGAGCGCGGGAAGAGGGTGCCGGCGGTCCACAGGTCGGGGCCGTCGGCCGGGAAGCTCCCGCGCCGTGGGATCGGCCGCGACTCGATGCCCAGCACCGTCACCGGATGGCCGCCCAGGTGGGCGTCGACGACGACGGAGGTGTCGGCGTCGGCCATGCCGGCCCACCGCTCGAGGACGGGGTGGTCCTGGTCGGCGACGGCCCGCATGACTGTGCGGATGTCGAACGCCTTCTTGCGCTCCGGGTTCACCTCGGCCGAGAAGATGTCGCCGACGGTCGTAAAGTCGCTGCCCGGGTGCGTGTGCGGGAAGGTGCGCACGTCCCGGTCCCGCGGGTCGGTGCTGTCGGCCGGCCGTGGCCAGCGCTCCCCCGGCGCCACGTAGGCGTGCTCGTAGTGGTTCAGCAGGAGCTCGCCCGCCGCCAGAAGGTCCGGCGCCCAGTACTGCGCCTGCCCGTTGGGGCCCATGATCCGGTCGTAGCCGCCGATGCCGAAGTTGTCCTCGGCCGACACGCCTCCGGCGTAGTCGAGCGAGTGCTTGCCGGTCAGCACCATGGCGCTGTCCGGCGTCATGACCAGGATGCCCTTGGTGTGCATGAGCATCGTCGCCTCGGCGTTCCAGTACGGCTGGGCGCCGACGTTGATGCCTGCGACGACGACGTTGATCTCCCCGCCGCCCTGGGTGAAGTCGATGATCCGGCGCAGCGCCCGCGCCACCCAGTCCATGTTCTCGGTGCCGCTGGACATGGAGATGGTGGCGCCGGAGGAGAGCGCGAACCACTCCACCGGCAGGCCGCGCTCCTCGGCCAGGTCGAGCGCGGCGATCACCCGGGCGCACTCCGCCTCGGCGACGGTGCCCAGCGCCTTGGTCGGGTCGCCGAACAGCGCCACCCGCGTCATGCCCTCCGGGTACCGGCGGGTGGGCGTGCTGACCACGCCGGCGACGATGCCGGCCTTGTTCTGCCCCGGCGGGCGCTCCACCGGCACCAGCCGGCCCGCCTCGTCCAGGTCGTGCTCGACGAACGAGCCGCGGGACCCGGCGAGCAGCGGCGCCAGCTCGTACGGGTAGACCGCCCCGCGGGCCCGCGAGCTCAGGACCTTCTCGGTGTACTCGTCCAGCGGGCGCATGGGCTCGGTCGGCCGCTCGGTGAGCTCCATGCGGACGCCGGTGCCGGGCCGGTAGGAGAAGCGCAGGGCCACGTCCTGCGGCGGTCCGCCGTCCTCGGGCTGCAGACGGGCCAGCAGCATGATCTGGTCCAGCCCGGCCCCGAGCGTCATCGGGGCGAGCGTCCGGGCGATGCCGGCCAGCTCGTCCAGCGGCATCTCGATGGACGGCCAGGCGTACAGGAAGATCCGGTTGTGCTCCAGCGGGCGGCGTGACCGCCGCTGCGACTGCGCCCGCCGGATGCCGTCCAGGCAGGCGGTGAGCTGCCGCTCGACCGTGGGGAAGCCGAGGATCTCGCCGTTCGGGCCCAGCAGGGCCGTCGCGTCGCGGACCTCCGCCATGGCGACCAGCCGCTCGTCGTTCGCGTTGCCCTTCGCGAAGACGTGCAGCAGGTAGATGTCCTCGGCCGAGGGCAGCCGCTCGCCGTCGAAGTGCTTGAGCCGCCACAGGTTCAGCCGCTGCGCGGTCAGCGGGTGCAGGCCGCGGATGATGCGGTCCTCGGCCGGCCCCTCAGGCCCGGGGCGGAAGGTGACCGTGTCGACGCCGCCGTCCGGCGTGCTGACGGTCACCGTCACCCGGCGCGCGGTGTCGGCGGGCGACAGCCCGGCGAGCAGGTCGTGCAGCAGCCCGGCCATCGCGTCGCCGTCGGTGGGCCGGTCCGGCCAGGAGACGTAGAGGTCGATCAGCAACGTCTTCGTCGGGTCGGGCACGTCCGCCACCTCGTCGCGCAGCGCGGCCATCGCCGAGGGCAGCTCGTCGATGCCGACCATGAGCGCGGCCAGGCGCAGCGGCAGCCCGTTGAGCTCGTAGTCGGCCCGGAGGCACGTGTGGCCGTCCAGCAATGTCGACCGCACGTTCTGCAGGCTGCGGCTGCGGTAGTAGCGCCGGGTGAGGATCTCGACGATCGGGTCGGGCCGGCTCGTCGGCCGGTGGAACCGCTGGGCGAGCAGCCGGATCAGGGGCTCGGGGCTGGCGACCAGCGCCTCGATGCGGGCCATGCCCGCGCTGTCGGCCTGGGCGTCGGCGGCGTCCAGTTCGGCCAGCAGCCGGCCGGCCTCCTCGAGCACCTCCTGCCGGGCCGCGACCACCACCGGCTCCTCGAAGTAGCGGTACCGGACGGCGCGCGCCAGGTCGCCGACGGCCGGGTAGCGCAGCTGCGTCGCGACGACCAGCCGGTCGAGGAGGTCGGCGACCTCGGCCCGGGAGGCGGTCGGCGCGGGGACCGTGGTCAGCCAGCGGTCGAGCAGCGCGAGGACGGCGGGCAGCTGGTCGTTGATCCGCTGCTGGGCCAGGAAGATGCGGTGCACCGCCTCCTCCAGCGCCGGCCCGGGCTCCAGGTCGGTGACGCCGTACTGCAGCAGCGCCCGCGCGAGCCGGGCCCGGAAGTTCTCGGGCAGGGCCTCCCGCTCGACGTCGAGCGAGTGCAGGTAGGAGTGGAAGTACTCGCGCGGGCTGTGCACCTGCTGGTCCTGCTCCTCCTCGCTGCCGGAGGGCCGGTTGCGGGAGAGCTCGCTCAGGTCGGCGAAGGTGGTGAGGACGGTCAGCTCCCCGCGGAGCAGCTCGCGGTCGTCGACGGGCAGCTCGTCCATGGCGGTCTGGTACTCGGCGACCAGTTCCTGGGCGTACCGGCCACTGACGTCGTACCCGGTGATCAGCGCCTGCAGGGCGGCCAGCAGCGACAGCGCGCGGTCGCGGTGGTCGCTCGCCCGCAGCCCGGGCTCGGGCAGCTGCACCCGGTCACCGGAGGCCTCCTCGACGTCGGCGCCGGCCCGTTCGAGGTTCAGCAGCGCGGCGCCGCCGTCGACCTGCGAGTTGGCGGCAGCGAGGACCTCCCGGACCCGTCCGGCGAACGGCGCGCGGACCGCGGTCTCCATCTTCATGCTCTCCAGGACGGCGACCGTCTGGCCGGCCTCGACGTCCTGGCCGACCTCGACCCGGATCGCGACGACCACCGACGGCGCCGGCGCGCGCACCACTCCCCCGGCGTCGCGGGTGACGCGGTGGGTGACGCCGTCGACCTCGACGAGGTGCGACCCGACGGCCTCGACGGCCACGACCGAGAACCGCTCGCCCGCGATGACCAGCCGGCTCTCCAGCGGGCTGAGCCGGTCGACGTCCACGTCGGCGTACCGGCCGTCGAGCTCGACGCGGTAGCGGTCGCGACCGATCTTGGTCACCGTGAGCCGGTAGACCTGGCCCCGGTAGCCCAGTTCCAGGGTGTGGCCCACCTCGTGGCGGGCCCGCGGGCGACCGCCGCGCGCCGAGGCGAGGAAGGCGGCCCGCTCCAGCGCCTCCTCGGCGTCGGAGGCGTCGATCGCCACCTGCACCAGCGCGGCGTAGGCCGACGGCGCCGCGTCCGCGCCGCCCGTCGTGCCGGCGCGGTCCAGCCAGCCGGTGTCGGCTGTGCCGGCGACCACCTCCGGGCGGTCGAGCAGGTCGAGCAGGAACGACTTGGTCGTCGTTCCGCCGCGCAGGACGACGGTGGTGTCGCGCAGCGCGCAGCGCAGCCGGGCCAGGGCCTCCGGCCGGTCGCGGCCCCAGGCGATGACCTTGGCGACCATGGAGTCGTAGGCGGGCGGGATGACGTCGCCGACGCTCATCCCCGTGTCGACGCGGACGCCCGGGCCGGTCGGCAGTCGCAGCAGCTCCACCTGGCCGGGCGCGGGCGCGAAGCCCTGCTCGGCGTCCTCGGCGTTGAGCCGCGCCTCGACGGCGTGCCCGAACTCGGCCGGCGGCTGGCCGTCGAGCACCCCGCCGGCCGCCACGTGCAGCTGCAGCTTCACGATGTCGAGGCCGGTCGTCTCCTCGGTCACGGGGTGCTCGACCTGGAGCCGGGTGTTGACCTCGAGGAAGGTGAACAGCTTCTCCTCGGGCTGGTAGAGGAACTCGACGGTGCCGGCGCCGACGTAGCCCGCGGCCCGGACCAGCGCCATCGACGACTCGCGCAGCGACCGGGACTGTTCCGGGGTAAGGGCGGGTGAGCTCGACTCCTCCAGCACCTTCTGGTTGCGCCGCTGCACCGAGCAGTCCCGCACCCCCGGCGCCCAGACGTTCCCGTGCTGGTCGGCGATGACCTGCACCTCGACGTGCCGGCCGCCCTCGACCAGCCGCTCCATGAAGATCGTGGGGTCACCGAACGTGCGCTCGGCCTCGGCCTGGGTGCGGGTGAGCGCCTCCTCCAGCTCGGACTCCCCGCGGACGATCCGGATCCCGCGCCCGCCGCCCCGCTGCGGGACTTCACGATCAGCGGGTAGCCGATCGCGGCGGCGTGCCGGCGGCCGTCCTCGACGCCCTGCACCGGGCCGCCGCTCCACGGCGCGACGGGCACCCCGGTCTGCTCGGCGAGCACCTTGGCCTCGATCTTGGCGCCGAGCAGCCGCATGGCCTCCGGCGGCGGGCCGACGAACGTCACCCCGAGTGACGCGCAGAGCTCGGCGAACGCCGGGTCCTCCGCGACGAAGCCCCAGCCCACCCAGGCCGCGTCGGCGCGGCTCTCGCGCAGCGCCCGGCCCAGCTCCGCGTGGTCGAGGTAGGGGTTGCCCCCACCGGTCTCGCGGAGGACGACGGCCTCGTCGGCGGCGCGGACGAAGGTGGCCCGCCGCTCCGACTCAGTGTGCAGCGCGACGACCCGGATCCCCGAGGCGTGCTCGGCGTTCAGTTCGCGCACAGCGCGGATGAGCCGCATGGCCGGCTCACCCCGGTTGACGACCGCGATCCGGCTGAACACCGTGCACCTTCTCTCTGACGCGGCCCGCGCCGACGTCGTCGCCCCCGGGCCGGGCCGCTGCCGTTCCTGGCAGGTCACCAGCGGACATCGCCCCGCCGCAGCATCGTGTCAGGTGCCTGCGACCGTCAAACGCTGGCCCGGACGAGCCTCGACAAGGCCCGGATGGTTCCGCATGCCTCAGATGCGGTAGAACGGGTAGCGGAGAACGAGCGGAACGTGACCGCTGCCAGCGGGGGGACACAGCGACTGGCGAGGAGACCACGTGCTTTCCGACAGATCACGACCCGTCATCGAGGCGACCCTGCCGGTCGTCGCCGAGAACATCGAAGAAATCGCGGCCCGCTTCTACGACCACCTGTTCGGGGCCCACCCCGAGCTGTTCGACGGCGTCTTCAACCGCGGCAACCAGAAGGAGCGGACCCAGCAGATGGCGCTGGCCGGCTCCGTGGCCGTCTTCGCCAGCTCCCTGGTGAAGGTCCCCGAACAGCTGCCCGACCAGCTGCTGTCGCGCATCGCGCACAAACACGCCTCGCTCGGCATCGCGCCCGAGCTCTACGACGTCGTCCACGACAACCTGTTCTGGGCGATCGTCGACGTCCTCGGCGACGCGGTGACGCCCGAGGTGGCCGCCGCGTGGGACGAGGTCTACTGGCTGATGGCCTACGCGCTGATCAACCAGGAGCGTGGCCTCTACAGCGCCCGCGGCGTCCGGCCCGACACGGTCTGGCGCGAGTGGGAGGTCGAGGAGCGGTACCAGGAGACCGACGACGTCGTGACGTTCCGGATGCGCCGCACCGACGACCGGCTCGTGCGCACGTCGCTGCCCGGCCAGTACGTCACCGTCCAGGTGCCGATGCCCGACGGCGTCCGGCAGCCCCGGCAGTACAGCCTCACCAAGGCCGACGACGGCGACCACCGCCAGTTCTCGGTGAAGCGGGTCCGCGGCGGGGACAAGCCCGACGGCGAGGTGTCGAACTTCCTGTGCGACCACGTGCACGTGGGCGACCGGCTCACCATGTCGCTGCCATTCGGCGACGTCGTCCTCGACGACTCCCGCCCCGTGGTGTTCGCCAGCGCCGGCATCGGGATCACGCCGATGGCCGGCATGCTCTCCCACCTGATGGCCGCCCGGTCGCACCTGCCGATCATGCTGCTGCACGCCGACGCCGACGAGGACTCGTTCGCGCTGCGCCGGCAGGTCCTCGCCGATGTCCGCGCCCTGCCGGGTGCCACTGCGCACGTCTGGTACGAGCACGGGGCCAACACGACACTGCCCGTGGACGTCCACGCCGGGATCATGAACCTCGACGACGTGCAGCTGCCCGAGGGCGCCGCGTACTACCTGTGCGGCCCACTGCCGTTCATGCAGGGGATCCGCAGCGTCCTCATCCAGCGAGGGGTTCCTGCGCGGGACATCCAGTACGAGGTCTTCGGGCCCGATCTCTGGCAGGCCGACTTCGAGACCGAGGACACGCCCGGTGTCGGGCACCACGTGCTGTCCTCGGTCGGCTGAGCGCCCTCCCCACCCGTCGACCGTGCCGGTGCGCCGTCGCGCGCCGGACGCCCACCCCTGAGGAGACGCACGTGGACATCCCCGCGATGCGGGCCAACTTCGCGAAAGCAGCAGCCAACGGGGACGAGGTGCCCCTGTACTTCTACTCGCACCTGTTCCTGAGCCACCCGGAGACGCGGCAGATGTTCCCCGTCTCGATGGCCCACCAGCGCGACCGGCTGTTCTCCGCCCTCGGCGACGTCGTCGCCCGGGTGGACGACCTCGACGCGCTGGTGCCGATCCTCCAGCAGCTCGGGCGCGACCACCGCAAGTTCGGGACCGTCGCGGCGCACTACCCGGCTGTGGGCGCCAGCCTGCTGGCCACCCTGGAGCACTTCGACCCCGACTGGACCCCCGAGCTCGCCAAGGACTGGACGGAGGCCTACACCCTCGTCGCCGAGGTGATGATCGCGGCGGCCGAGGAGGCGGTGGAGGAGCCGGCCTGGTGGGAGGCCGACGTGGTCGGGCACGAGCGGCGCACCATCGACGTCGCGGTGCTGCGCGTGCGGCCGCGCGCCCGGTACGACTACCGCGCCGGTCAGTCGCTGTCTCTGGAGACCGACGTCCGGCCCCGGCTGTGGCGGTACTACTCCCCCGCGAACGCCCCCCGCCCGGACGGCCTGCTGGAGCTGCACGTCAAGGCGCGCGACGGCGGGCCGGTGAGCTCGGCCCTGGTGCGCCGGGTGGGCGAAGGCGACGTGCTCCGCCTGGGCCCGCCGATGGGCCACCTGGCGCTGGACCCCGAGTCCGACCGGGACCTGCTGCTGGTGGCCGGCGGCATGGGCCTCGCGCCGATGAAGGCGCTGGTCGACCAGGTCGCGCGGCACGGTCCGGCCCGCCGGGTCGACCTGTTCGTCGGGTTCCGCACCGAGGCCGACGTCTACGACGCCGCCGACCTGCGTGCGCTCGAGCGGGACAATCCGTGGCTGTCGGTCACGTTCGCCGTCTCCCACGACAAGATCTCCACCCTCGAGCAGGGCGACATCGGGGACGTCGTGCTGCGGCACGGCCCGTGGCTGAGCCGGGAGGTCTGCATCGCGGGCCCGGCGCCGATGGTGGACGACACGGTGGGGCGGCTGCTGCAGCACGGCGTGCCCGAGCATCGACTGCACAGCGAGGTCTTCGCCCCCAGCCGGATGGGGCCCAGTGTTGACGGAGAGGTGACCGAATGACTACCGCAGAGAACGGCGTCGTCCAGAACCAGGCGGGCCCGGACCAGGCCGTCGCTGGCCAGACGGGGCAGCGCCCGGTCCAGCCCGAACGGCGGCTCTCCCCGGCCGACCTGCACAACGTCCGGTTCAACCGCGGCTCGATGATGCGGCCCGGCTACGTCGACA
>Ga0126307_10002749_pt1 | contig 11936 bp, 8 predicted proteins | sample Plot28_FD_89955 | JGI IMG/M metagenome (GOLD analysis project Ga0126307, IMG submission 89955) | Serpentine soil microbial communities from UC McLaughlin Reserve, CA, USA - Plot28 | ecosystem: Environmental > Terrestrial > Soil > Grasslands | place: USA: UC McLaughlin Reserve, Lake County...
AGCCGGGCGCCCTTGTGGCCGATCGGGTCCTTGGTGACCTGCACCAGCACCTTGTCGCCGGACTTCATCGCGGTCTCGATGGAGCGCGACTTGCCGGACAGGCCGGCGGCGTCCCAGTTGACCTCACCGGCGTACAGGACGGCGTTGCGCCCCTTGCCGATGTCGACGAACGCCGCCTCCATGCTGGGCAGCACGTTCTGCACGCGGCCGAGGTAGACGTTGCCCGCGAAGGACGTCGCCTGTGCCTGGGTCACGTAGTGCTCGACGAGGACGTCGTCCTCGAGGACGGCGATCTGCGTGCGCTCGCCCCGCTGGCGGATGACCATCTTGCGGTCGACGGCCTCGCGCCGGGCGAGGAACTCGCTCTCGGTGAGGATCGGCGCGCGGCGGCGGCCGGTGTCGCGGCCGTCCCGGCGGCGCTGGCGCTTGGCCTCCAGGCGGGTGGAGCCGGCCACTCCGCGGACCTCGTCGTCGCTGCTGGTGCGGCCGTTGCGGCCGGCCCGCTCGGGGCGGTCGTCGTCGTCGGAGTCGTCGCGGTCCTCGCCGGAGGCGGCGGCGCTCCCACGCCGGCGGCGACGACGGCGGCGACGGGTGCTCGACCCGCCCTCGCCCTCGTCGGTGTCGCCCTCGGCCTCGGCGTCCTCGGCGGCCTCCACGTCCTCGTCCGAGTCGTCGGAGGCCTCGTCGCCGGTCTCGTCCTCGGCGTCGTCCCGGTCCTCACCGCTGCGACCGCGGCCGCGTCCACGCCGGCCGCGGCGGCGACGGCGGCTGCCCGACGTGCCGCTGTCGTCGGTGTCCTCGTCGAGCTCGTCGGTGGCCTCGTCGGAGGCGTCGTCGACCGCCTCGGCGGCCTCGTCCTGCTCCGCCGGGCGACGGCGGGACCGGCTGCGCCGGGGACGCGGCGCGTCCTCGGTCTCCTCGGCCTCGGCGGCGACCTCGTCGGCGGGCTCGTCCTCGGGCGGCTCGGCCGGCCGGCGGCCACGCCGGCGCGGGGCCACGGGGACGTCGGTCTCGGAGGGGGCCACGAAGCTGACGAAGGCCGGGACCGCCGGGGCCGGGACGGGGGCCTCGATGGAGTCGGGGTCGGCCGCGATCACCGAGCGGGTGGCCCGCCGGCGCGGCCGGGCGACCACGGCGGTCGGCTCCGGGGAGCTGAACGGCGCGGCGAAGCGGGGCAGCTCGGGTTCGGGCTCGGGCTCCGGCTCCGGCTCGGCTGAGGCGGCTGCCTCCTCCGGCGCCTCTGCCTCGGCGTCCTCCTCCGACCTGTCCTCCTCGGAGGCCGGGGTGACCGAGGAGTCCTCGGACACGGCGGGGACCTCGGTCACCTCGTCGTCCAAGCGGGTCTTTTCGGTGGTGGTGTCGGTGTTGTCGGTATCGGCCACGAGGGCTCGTCTCCTCATGCACTCCCGGGCGCCGATCGGATGACTGGCGGCCGCGCAGGAGCACGGGTTGGGCGGGACGGGCCGCCGCACGGGGTACGGCGGGACGGCTCGTCCTGCGAAAGTCTGTGGTTCGGTCGCCGGGCGGTGGTTGCCGCGGTCGGTGGCCGGTGGTGCGCGCTCCCCGGTGACGCCGGGAAGCGGTGGAGCTCGGTGCGTGGTGCAGGTCTTCGGTGGTCTGGTCGTCCTGGCCGGCTGGCCCGGAGCGGGTGCGTCACGTCTGGCAGCCGTGCCGCTCGACGTCGCGGAGGCCCCCCGCGGGGCTCCGCCGGTCAGATCGTCGCGCGCTCCTCCGGAGCGGAGATGCGCGCCGCGCGGTCAGGACCGAGCGGATCGGCCACGGTCCCGGTGTCGTCGAGCCGGCCCTGCGCCTCACGCACGGCCCGGGCGGGCAACGGCGGGCGCAGGTCGGCGACGGCAGTCAGAGCGGCCAACACGTCGTCGGGTCGTACAGCAGGCGTCACCTGCCGGACGACCATGTGCAGTATGGCACAACCCGCCTCGTCGGCCGCCGACGCGCTGGTCACGGCGGCGCGCGCGTCGATGTCCTTGAGGCCGTTCTTCGTGCGCTTGGCGACGGTGACGACGTCGCTCGCGAGGAAGGCATCGACAGCAGGCTGCAACTCCTCGAGCGTCACCCCGGGCAGCTCCACCCGCCAGAGGGAGGCGTCGATCCGGTCGGCCAGCGAGCCGGTCCCCTCCCCCGCCTCGACGCAGTCGAGGACGGCGACGTCCTGGGGCAGCGCCGCGTCGAGCGCCGTCCGCACCGCCTCGGGGTCGCAGCGCACCGACAGCCCGATCTCCAGGTACTCCGCCTCGCTCGCCGAGCCGGTGGGGGCCGCGCCCAGATAGGAGATCTTCGGGTGCGGGCTGAAGCCGGCCGAGAACGCCATCGGCACCTGCGCGCGGCGCAGCGCCCGCTCGAGGGTGCGCGCCAGGTCCCGGTGCGACGCGAAGCGCAGCCGGCCGCGCTTGGCGTAGCGGATGCGCAGCTTCTGGACGGTCGGCGGAGGGGGCGGACCGTCGGGCTGGCGGGCCATCAGACGACGGTGAGCGGGAGCAGGCTGCGCCCGGTGGGCCCGATCTGGATCTCGGTGCCCATGGTCGGGCAGACGCCGCAGTCGTAGCAGGGGGTCCACCGGCAATCGGCGACCTCCTCCTCCTTCAGCGCGTCCTGCCAGTCCTCCCAGAGGAACTCCTTGTCCAGCCCGGAGTCCAGGTGGTCCCAGGGCAGGACCTCGTCCTCGGTGCGCTCGCGGGTGGTGAACGAGTCGAGGTCGACGCCGAAGGGTTCGAGCTCCTCCGCCGCTGCCGCCGTCCAGCGGTCGTAGGAGAAGTGCTCGCTCCAGCCGTCGAACCTGCCGCCGTCGCGCCACACCCGCTCGATGACCCGGCCCACGCGGCGGTCGCCGCGGGACAGCAGGCCTTCGATCACGCCGGGCTTGCCGTCGTGGTAGCGCAGCCCGATCGAGCGGCCGACGCGCTTGTCGGCGTTGATCGCCTGCCGGAGCACCCTCAACCGGTGGTCGATGGTGTCGGCGCTGGCCTGCGCGGCCCACTGGAACGGCGTGTGCGGCTTGGGCACGAAGCCGCCGATCGAGACCGTGCAGCGGATGTCCTTGCGGCCGCTGGCCTCCCGGCCGGCGCGGATGACCTCGACGGCGAGGTCGGCGATCTCGAGGACGTCCTCGTCGGTCTCGGTGGGCAGGCCGCACATGAAGTAGAGCTTCACCTGCTGCCAGCCGTTCGCGTACGCCGTCGTCACCGTGCGGACGAGGTCCTCCTTGGACACCGTCTTGTTGATGACCCGGCGGATCCGCTCGCTGCCGCCTTCCGGGGCGAACGTGAGACCGGACCGCCGGCCGTTCCGGGACAGCTCGTTGGCCAGCGTGACGTTGAAGGCGTCGACCCGGGTGCTCGGCAGGCTCAGGCTGGTGTTGGTGCCCTCGTAGCGGTCGGCGAGCTGCTTGGCCAGCTGGCCGATCTCGGAGTGGTCGGCGCTGCTCAGGCTGAGGAGGCCGACCTCCTCGTAGCCGGTGGCCTTGAGTCCCCGCTCCACCATCGAGCCGATGCCGGTGATCGTCCGCTCGCGCACCGGGCGGGTGATCATCCCGGCCTGGCAGAAGCGGCAGCCGCGGGTGCAGCCGCGGAAGATCTCGACGCTCATCCGCTCGTGCACGCTCTCGGCCAGCGGCACGATCGGCGTCTTCGGGTACGGCCACTCGTCGAGGTCCATGACGGTGCGCTTGCCGATGCGGGCCGGGACGTCGTCCCGGGTGCGGGTGACCGCCGCGATGGCGCCGTCGGCACCGTAGGAGACGGAGTAGAACCGCGGCACGTAGACGCCCTCGACGCGAGCGAGGCGGGCCAGCAGTTCCACCCGGCCGCCGGGGCTCCCCTGCGCCTTCCACGCCTTGACGACGTCGGTGATGTCGCCGACGGCCTGCTCGCCGTCGCCCAGAACTGCTGCGTCGACGAAGTCGGCGACCGGCTCGGGGTTGAAGGCGGCGTGCCCGCCGGCGACGACGACCGGGTGGGTCTCGTCGCGGTCGGCGGCGAGGATCGGGATGCCGGCGAGGTCGAGCGCCTCGAGCAGGTTCGTGTAGCCCAGCTCGGTGGCGAAGCTGACGCCGAGCAGGTCGAAGTCGCGGACGGCGCGGTGCCCGTCGACGGTGAACTGCGGAACGCCGTTCTCGCGCATCAGGCCGGCGAGGTCGGGCCAGACGGCGTAGGTGCGCTCGGCCAGGGCGTCGGGGCGCTCGTTGAGCACCTCGTAGAGGATCATCAGGCCCTGGTTCGGCAACCCCACCTCGTAGGCGTCGGGGTACATCAGCGCCCAGTGCACGGCCGCGCCGTCCCAGGGCTTGACCTGCGCGTTCAGCTCACCGCCGACGTACTGGATCGGCTTCTGGATCTGCGCCAGCAGCGGTTCGAGGCGGGGGTAGAGAGTCTCACCAGTCATGACCGGTCCAGCGTAGACGCCGCCGATTCCGCAGTTCTGGCCATGACTGCGAATCGGGCCCGGGCGGTCAGCGCCTCCGTCTCCGAACAGCGAGATCGGCGATGTGGGCGCCAAGACGGCCCCTTTGCGACCAGATCGCCGATCTCGCCCCGGAAGACTCAGCCCAGGTCGGGGAAGAAGAGCTTGACCTCGCGCTCGGCGGACTCGGGCGAGTCCGAGCCGTGCACGATGTTGTTCTGCACCTCGAGCGCGAAGTCGCCGCGGATGGTGCCCGGGGTGGCCTTCACCGGGTCGGTGGCGCCGGCCAGGGCGCGGAACGCCTCGATCGCGCGCGGGCCCTCGACCACCAGCGCCATCAGCGGGCCGCCGGTGATGAACTCGACCAGCGAGCCGAAGAACGGCCGCTCCCGGTGCTCGGCGTAGTGCGTCTCGGCGGTCTCGCGGGTCAGCGTCCGCAGCTCGGCGGCGATCAGCCGCAGGCCCTTGCGCTCCAGCCGGGTGATCACCTCGCCCACGAGTCCACGGGCGACACCATCGGGCTTGACGAGGACGAGAGAGCGTTCGGTCACGGGGCGGCAGCCTACGGGGTGGGCGGATCCCCCTCGTCGGGCTAGCGGACCCGCGGGGCCCCGAGCGGCGAGCCGAGCAGCTCCTTGCGGATCTGCAGCAGGTACGCCCAGATCAGCACGAAGGCGCCGGCGACGAACCACATGACGCTGTCCAGCAGGCCGGTCAGCAGCAGCGGAACCTGTAGTGCGGTGCCGACGAGCACCCCCTGCGGACGACGTTGCAGCCCGGAGGCCAGCACCAGCACGACGGCCAGGACCAGCAGATAGGTGAGCCGGCCGCCGGTCAGCCCCTCACCGGTCTGCGCGATCCCGCGGGGCACGAACAGCGTCGCGATGCCCTCCAGGACGAGGATCGCCGCCGCCGCGCCACCGAGCGCCCGTGCCGCCCGCACCGGGTCCGGCGCGGTCACGCCCGCCGTCCGAGCATCAGCGTGCGGGCCTCCCCCGCGGTGATCACGCTGCCGGTCACCAGCACGCCCGAGCCGCCTAGGGCGTCGTCCGGCCCGGCCTCGGCGAGCTCGATGGCCTCCTCCAGCGCGTCCGGGAGCCGGGGCGAGACGCTCACCCGATCGGCACCGAAGACGTCGACGGCCAGGGCGCCGAGCTCGTCGGCCGGCATCGCGCGCGGCGAGCTGTTCTCGGTGACCACCAGCTCGGCGCAGACGTCCTCGAGGGCGGTGAGGATCCCGGTGACGTCCTTGCCGCTGACGCAGCTGACCACGCCGATCAGCCGGGTGAAGTCGAACGACTCCTTGATCGCGTCGACGGTCGCCGCCATCCCGGCCGGGTTGTGCGCGGCGTCGACCAGCACGGTCGGGCTGGTGCGCACCCGCTCCAGCCGGCCGGGCGACCTGACGTTCGCGAACGCCGCCCGCACCGTCTCCTGCTCGATCGGGCCGGTGGCGGCGCCGGCGCCGAGGAAGGCCTCGACCGCGGCGAGCGCGGTCACTGCGTTCTGCGCCTGGTGGGCGCCGAAGAGCGGGAGGAACACCTCCTCGTACTCGCCGCCGAGCCCCTGCAGGCGCACCTGCTGCCCGCCGACGGCGACCCGACGCTCGAGGACGCCGAACTCGGTGCCCTCCCGGGCGACGACGGCCTCGACCTCGACGGCCCGGCGGACCAGCGCGTCGAGCGCGCCGGGCTGCTGGTGGGCGAGGACGGCGATCGCGTCGGCCTTGATGATCCCGGCCTTCTCGCCGGCGATCGTGGTGACGTCGGGCCCCAGGTATTCGGCGTGGTCGAGGTCGACCGGGGTGACGACGGCGACGCGCGCGTCGGCCACATTGGTGGCGTCCCAGGTGCCGCCCATGCCGACCTCGATGACCGCGACGTCGACCGGGGCGTCGGCGAACAGCGCGTAGGCCGTCCCGACCGTGACCTCGAAGAAGGACATCGGGATGCCGGCCGCGTCGACCATCTGCACGTAGGGCGCGATGTCGTCGTAGGTCGCGACGAACCGCTCGGCGTCGACCGGCTCGCCGTCCAGCACGATCCGCTCGCGGATGGACTGCAGGTGCGGGCTGGTGAAGCGCCCCACCCGCAGGCCGAACCCGCGCAACAGCTCGTCGATCATGCGCGCCGTCGTCGTCTTGCCGTTGGTGCCGGCCACCTGGACGACGGGCATGGCGCGCTGCGGCGATCCGAGCAGGTCGACCAGGGCATGGATGCGGGCGAGCGAGGGCTCGAGCCGGTTCTCCGGCCAGCGCGCCAGCAGCTCCTTCTCCACCCGGGCCAGGTCACCGGTGCCGCCGCTGCTCATCCTGCTCAGGATGCCAGTCGCTCACCTACCTACGATGAGGGGCATGACGACCGACATCTCGCCCCCGGACACCACTGTCCCCGCGGCGGGCGTCGTCGTACCCGAGAAGCCGACGCTCGACGGGCTCGAGGAGAAGTGGATCGCCGAGTGGGCGTCGTCCGACGTCTACGCGTTCGACCGCGCCGCCGCGCTGGCCGCCCCGCGCGACCGGACCTGGTCGATCGACACTCCCCCGCCGACCGCCAGTGGCTCCCTGCACGTGGGCCACGTGTTCAGCTACACGCACACCGACTTCGTCGCCCGCTACCGGCGGATGCGCGGCAAGCACGTGTACTACCCGATGGGCTGGGACGACAACGGCCTGCCTACCGAGCGCCGGGTGCAGAACTACTACGGCGTCCGCTGCGACCCGTCGCTGCACTACGACGCGTCGTTCGAGCCGCCGGACAAGCCGGGCAAGGAGCAGGTGCCCGTCTCGCGGCGCAACTTCGTCGAGCTGTGCATGCGGCTCACCGAGGAGGACGAGGCCGAGTACGAGAAGCTCTGGCGCCGGGTCGGTCTGTCGGTGGACTGGTCGGACGTCTACCGGACGATCTCCGAGTCCTCCCGGGCCACCGCGCAGCGCATGTTCCTGCACAACCTCGCCCGCGGTGAGGCCTACGCCCAGGAGGCGCCGACCCTCTGGGACGTCACCTTCCGGACCGCGGTCGCGCAGGCCGAGCTCGAGGACCGGGAGCGCCCGGGCGCCTACCACCGGATCGGGTTCTCCAGCCGCGAGGGCGTGGTCTACATCGAGACCACCCGCCCCGAGCTGATCCCCGCCTGTGTGGCCCTCGTCGCCCACCCCGACGACGAGCGGTACCAGCCGCTGTTCGGCAAGACGGTGCGGACGCCGCTGTTCGACGTGGAGGTGCCAGTCCTGGCGCACCGCCTCGCGGAGCCGGACAAGGGCTCGGGCATCGCGATGATCTGCACCTTCGGCGACCTCAACGACGTCACGTGGTGGCGCGAGCTGCAGCTGCCGACCCGCCCGATCGTCGGCTGGGACGGCCGGATCCTGGCCGACCCGCCGCCCGGGGTGCCGGCGCGGCCGTACGACGAGCTGGCCGGCAAGACGGTGTTCAGCGCCCAGCAGCGGATCGTCGAGCTGCTGCGCGAGTCGGGTCACCTCGACGGGGAGCCGACGCCGATCACCCACCCGGTGAAGTTCTTCGAGAAGGGTGACCGGCCGCTGGAGATCGTCACCACTCGGCAGTGGTACATCCGAAACGGCGGCCGGGACGCCGACCTGCGCGACGCCCTGATCGCGCGCGGCCGGGAGATCCAGTGGGTGCCCGAGCACATGCGGCACCGCTACGAGAACTGGGTGGAGGGGCTCAACGGCGACTGGCTGATCAGCCGGCAGCGGTTCTTCGGCGTCCCGTTCCCGGTCTGGTACCGGCTGGACGACGAGGGCGAGCCGCTCTACGACGACCCGATCCTCGCGCCCGAGGAGACGCTGCCGGTCGACCCGTCGTCCGACGTGCCCGCGGGGTTCACCGAGAGCCAGCGCGGCAGGCCCGGCGGCTTCATGGCCGACCCCGACGTCATGGACACGTGGGCGACGTCGTCCCTGTCGCCGCAGGTCGCCTCGGGCTGGGACACCGACCCGGAGCTGTTCGCGCACGTCTTTCCCATGGACCAGCGGCCGCAGGCGCACGACATCATCCGCACCTGGCTGTTCTCGACCGTCGTCCGCTCGCACTTCGAGTTCGGGTCGGCGCCGTGGTCGCACGCCACGATCTCCGGCTTCGTCGTCGACCCCGACCGCAAGAAGATGTCGAAGTCGAAGGGCAACGCCACGACGCCGATCGACGTCCTGGAGCGCTACGGCACCGACGCCGTCCGCTGGCGGGCCGCGGGCGCCCGCCCGGGAGCGGACTCGCCGTTCGACGAGACGCAGATGAAGGTCGGCCGGCGACTGGCGATCAAGATCCTCAACGTCGGCAAGTTCATGCTGGGCCTCGGTGCCTCGGCCGCCCTGTCGGCCGACCAGGTCACCGAGCCGATCGACCGGGCCCTGCTGGCCACGCTCGCCGGCGTGGTCGACGAGGCCACCGCCGCCTTCGAGGCGTTCAACTACACGCGCGCGCTCGAGGTGGCCGAGTCGTTCTTCTGGTCGTTCTGCGACGACTATGTGGAGCTGGTGAAGTCGCGGGCCTACCGCTCGGACGCGGCGGCCCAGTCCGCTCAGGCGACGCTGGCGATCGCGCTGTCGGTGCAGCTGCGGCTGTTCGCGCCGGTTCTGCCGTTCGTCACCGAGGAGGTCTGGTCGTGGTGGCAGGCCGGCTCGGTGCACCGCGCGGCGTGGCCGGTGGCCTCGGAGCTGCCGTCCGGCGGTGACCCGGCGATCGTGACCGTGGCGGCCGAGTCGCTGGCCGGGGTGCGCAAGGCGAAGTCCGACGCGAAGGTCTCGATGCGCGCCGACGTCCAGACGGCGACGATCATCGCGCCGGCCGAGCAGGCACCCCTGGTCGAGGCGGTGCGCTCCGACCTCACCGACTCCGGCCGGATCGCCCAGCTGTCGGTCCTCGAGGGCAGCGGCCCCCTCACGGTCCAGGTCGTGCTGGCCCCCGCCGAGGAGTGAGTGCCCCGGCCGGGGACGGCGCCGCCCACGTTCCGGTGACGTACGAACGGTGCGGGCACGTGACCGGACCCTTCTTCCACGGGACGAGAGCCGTCCTGGAGGCCGGCGACGAGCTGGTCCCCGGCCACGGCTCCAACTTCCAGGAAGGGCGGGTGTCCAACAATATCTACTTCACCGCGCTGGTGGACACCGCGGCCTGGGGAGCGGAGCTGGCGACCGCGCTGGCCGGAGACGAGGAGCGGGGACACGTCTACGTCGTCGAGCCCCAGGGCCCCTTCGAGGACGACCCGAACGTGACGAACAAGAGGTTCCCCGGCAACCCCACCCAGTCCTACCGCACCCGGCATCCGCTGCGCGTCGTCGGAGGGGTGGACGGCTGGGCGGGTCACTCCCCCGAGGTGCTGAAGGAGATGCTCGCCGGCCTGGCGCGGCTGCGGGAGCAGGGACTCGACGTCATCGAGGACTAGGAGCCAGGTGGTGGTGATCCACGTCGCGGAGCACGGGAGCGGTCGACCCGTGCTGGTGCTCCACGGCGCCGGCGTCGACCACCGCGAGGCCGAAGCCTGCTTCGAGCCGGCCCTGGACGGTGTCCCGAAGCTGCGGCGGATCTATCCCGACCTGCCGGGCATGGGCCAGTCCGTCGCCCCCGACACGATGGGCGGCGCCGACGACGTCCTCGACGCACTGCTGCACTTCGCGGACGAGGTGACCGGCGGGAGCCCCTACCTCCTGATCGGCCACTCGGCGGGCGGCTACTACGCGCAGGCCATGGCCGAGCGTCGACCGTCCCGGGTCGCCGGCCTGGCGCTCGTCTGCCCGCTGCTTCCCGGCCTGCGCGACGTCCCGGGGCACCGCGTGGTCGCCGGCCCGGGTGGGATCGGGAACGAGGACTTCCGGAGCTACTTCGTGATCCAGACCCCGGAGATGCTCGACCGGTACGAGCGGTTCGTCGCCCCGGGCGCCGCGCTGGCCGACCAGGCGGCGCTCGACCGGATCGGCGAACGGTGGCAGCTGAGTCTCCACGACGGGCACGCCTACCCGGGTCCGACGGTGATCGTCGCGGGGCGGCTCGACTCGACGGTCGGGTACGGGGCCGCTGCCGACCTCCTCGACCACTATCCGCACGCGACGCTCGCCGTGGTCGACAACGCGGGGCACGCCCTGCCGCACGAGCAGCCGGAGCTCCTGCGGGCGCTCCTCGCCGAATGGCTGGCCCGGGTCGAGCGCTCCGACCGCTGAACGCCGAGAGGCCCAGAACCCTCGCGGGTTCTGGGCCTCTCCGGTTCAGTGCGCGCTACGCGGACTTCTCGCGGCGCTCGCGGGTGGGCTTGCGCGGCACGATGGTCGGATTCACGTGCTCCAGGACGACGTCCTTGGTGATGACGACGGAGGCGACGTCGTCCCGCGAGGGGACGTCGTACATCACCGACTGGAGCACCTCCTCCATGATCGCGCGGAGCCCGCGGGCGCCGGTGCCACGGAGGATGGCCTGGTCGGCGATCGCCTCGAGCGCGTCGTCGGTGAACTCCAGGTCGACGCCGTCGAGCTCGAAGAGCTTGCGGTACTGACGCACCAGGGCGTTCTTCGGCTCCGTGAGGATGTTGATCAGCGCCTCGCGGTCGAGCTTCTGCACGCTGGTGATCACCGGGAGCCGGCCGATGAACTCGGGGATCATGCCGAACTTGAGCAGATCCTCGGGCATGACCTCGGCGAAGGCGTTGGCCTCGGCGATCTCGGCCTTGCCGCGGATCTCGGCGCCGAAGCCGATGCCCTGCTTGCCGGTGCGCGCCTCGATGACCTTCTCCAGGCCGGCGAACGCGCCACCCACGATGAACAGCACGTTCGTCGTGTCGATCTGGATGAACTCCTGGTGCGGGTGCTTGCGGCCACCCTGGGGCGGCACCGACGCGGTGGTGCCCTCGAGGATCTTCAGCAGCGCCTGCTGGACGCCCTCACCGGAGACGTCGCGGGTGATCGACGGGTTCTCCGACTTGCGGGCGATCTTGTCGACCTCGTCGATGTAGATGATGCCGGTCTCGGCCCGCTTCACGTCGTAGTCGGCGGCCTGGATCAGCTTGAGCAGGATGTTCTCGACGTCCTCACCGACGTACCCGGCCTCGGTCAGAGCGGTGGCGTCGGCGATCGCGAAAGGCACGTTCAGCATGCGGGCGAGGGTCTGAGCCAGGTGCGTCTTGCCGCAGCCGGTCGGGCCCATCAGCAGGATGTTCGACTTGGCCAGCTCCACACCCTCGTCACGCGAGGCGCGGTCACCGCCGGCCTGGATGCGCTTGTAGTGGTTGTAGACGGCGACCGAGAGGGTGCGCTTGGCCTTGTCCTGGCCGATGACGTACTGCTCGAGGAAGTCGTGGATCTCCTTCGGCTTCGGCAGCTCGTCGAACTTCAGGTCCGAGGACTCGGAGAGCTCTTCCTCGATGATCTCGTTGCACAGGTCGATGCACTCGTCGCAGATGTAGACCCCGGGGCCCGCGATGAGCTTCTTGACCTGCTTCTGGCTCTTCCCGCAGAAGGAGCACTTGAGCAGGTCACCGCTCTCACCGATTCGTGCCACCTGCTGACCTCC
>Ga0126307_10002750_pt1 | contig 11935 bp, 11 predicted proteins | sample Plot28_FD_89955 | JGI IMG/M metagenome (GOLD analysis project Ga0126307, IMG submission 89955) | Serpentine soil microbial communities from UC McLaughlin Reserve, CA, USA - Plot28 | ecosystem: Environmental > Terrestrial > Soil > Grasslands | place: USA: UC McLaughlin Reserve, Lake County...
AATGAAAGTTTTAATCAGTTGGTTTTGTATTTTCTTTTTATTAGGCTGTTCTCCCAATAACGTTGATCAGGACGATTCTTTAGGTAAATATTTTAAGGAAAAAAATGTTGAGGGTTGCTTTGCGCTATTAAATAATAACACCGGCAATTTTACCATATACAACCTGGAGCGCTATCGTGACAGCGCTTATTTGCCCGCCTCTACGTTTAAAATCGTTAATTCCTTAGTTGGATTACAAACTGGCGTGATAGAGAATGATAGCATGATCATTAAATGGGATAAAAAGGTCCGGTCTTTTCCGGCATGGAATAAAGACCTTTCTATGTATGAGGCTTTCAGGGTTTCGGCTGTTCCTTATTACCAGGAAGTAGCCAAAAGAATCGGTAAAGACACCATGCAGCAATGGCTGGACACTCTTTCTTACGGAACGAAAACGATTACTACCCGCATTGATACATTTTGGTTGGACCATTCATTAAAAATTAAGCCTGATGAAGAAATGGGGCTTGTCAAGAAGCTTTATTTCAATCAGCTTCCTTTTCACCAGGGAAACCAGGAAATCGTTAAAAAAGCTATGCTGTTTGAAGATAAGCCGGAGTATAGGTTGAGTTATAAAACAGGTTGGGGTTTTTGGGATAGTACTCATAAAAAACATATCGGGTGGGTAGTGGGTTGGATTGAGGAAAATAGACATCCTTATTTTTTTGTTCTCAATATAGAATCTCCAAACAAAGATTTTGACATGCCTGTAATAAGAATGAAAATTTTAAAGGATATTTTGGCTAAACTTGGATTTATGCAGGGGAAAAAATAGCAATGGTCGTACAGGCAGCTTGCTGTTAAGGCCTTGTCGTTGTACTTTAGCATATTCTTTGCCCTAAAACGAAAAACCAAGTCTTGAACTTTCAATATCAATATCCGCAAGCATTTTATCTATTTGTACTGATCCCGTGTTTCCTGGTGCTGTTTTTTTTATATCAATCCTGGAAAACAAGAAGTGTAAAAAAAATGGGAGATGTAAGGCTGGTAAAAGATTTATATAAAAATCATTCCTCAGCAAAATCTAACCTTAAGTTTTGTTTAATAGCCATTGCATTTGCGGCTGGTTGCCTTGCCGTAGCAAACCCGCGCAAACCCGACGAATCATCAGCAGAAGCCAGGAAAGGAATTGACCTGGTAATTGCTTTAGATATTAGCAATAGCATGCTGGCCACTGATATTGCACCTAACCGGCTTGCAAGAGCCAAACAGTTTATTTCAAAGCTCATCGATAATTTAAAGAATGACAGGATTGGTTTAGTTGAATTTGCAGGTAATGGTTATTTGCAAATGCCTTTGACATTTGACCAATCGGCGGCAAGGTTATATGTTTCTACGGCAAATCCCAATGCCATCAGCGCCCAGGGTACCAGCATCAGTGATGCATTAAAAAAGGCAGATGTGGCTTTCGGCGATGAAACAGAAAGGTTCAGATCAGTGGTTTTAATAACGGACGGAGAAACCCATGATGAAGACGCCCTGGAAAAAGCAAAAGAATTAGCAGGAAAAGGAGTGATGATTAACACCGTTGGAATTGGTTCTCCCGAGGGCTCCACTATAATGGACACAACTACGGGTAAACCTAAAACCGATGAAACGGGACAGGTAGTAGTATCGAGGCTGAACGAACAGATATTGCAGCAAATAGCCGCTACTACCAACGGCACTTATATTCATCTGCAAAGTGCAGAGGCAGCCGTAAAAGGTGTAATGGGACAATATGCCCAAATAGAAAAAAAAGCCTTAGGTGATACTTCTTTATATACCTACGAAACGTTTTACACCTGGGTGGTTATCCCTATGCTAGCGCTGCTATTAATTGAACTGTTTATTTCTGACCGTAAAAAGCTTAAGTCATGAAGAACAGCTTGCTTTTGCCTTTGCTATTTTGCTCGCTGTTTATACAGGCGCAGAACGCTGAGAGTTATGTTAGTAAAGGCAATCAATATTACAAACAAACCCAGTTTGACCTGGCTGAAGCCGAATACCGCAAAGCCCTTCAAAAAGATCCCGGAAATGCTATAGCTCAATATAATCTTGGTAATGCCTTACAAAAGCAAAAAGAATATGACGAATCTGTAAAAGTGTTGGAAAAACTTTATACCTCTGCTACCAACAATAACCTAAAATCAGCTTCAGCTTATAACCAGGGGGTGGCACATACCAAACAAAAAGCCCTTGAAGCCAGTATTGAATCTTACAAAAAGGCCTTACGTCTTAATCCTGACGATAAAGACGCAAGAGAGAACTTACAAAAAGCTTTATCAGAACTAAAGAAAAAACAAGAAGACGAACAAAAGCAACAGCAAAAATCGCAATCTAATATGAGCCAGAGAGAAGCTGAACAAAAATTGAAACTTCTCCAGGAAAAAGAAAAGCAGTTACAACAGCGGCTTCAAAATCAAACCAAACAGAAAGGTGGAGGGCAATCAAAAGATTGGTAAACCCGTCCATAAAGCGGCGTTAAATACATTCGCTGGTTTAATTATCTCTCCGCATACCGGTGGTTACATGAGAGAGGAACGATACTTTTGTACAACCAAATTCCATTAGTGGATACCTATGCAGTTTTATTCCGAAAGTCTTACAAAATATGAGCGCCTTGCAACCAGGGAAGTCAAAATTGGTGATTTATCAATAGGCAACTTCCATCCTGTTCGTGTGCAAACAATGACAACTACCGATACAATGGATACAGTTGCTACTGTAGAACAAACCATTCGTTGTATTGAAGCAGGTGCTGAACTGGTGCGTATAACCGCTCCTTCAAAAAAAGAAGCTGAAAATCTGTTCAATATCAAGACTGAATTACGTAAAAAAGGATATACTACACCTTTGGTGGCTGATATTCATTTTACACCAAATGCGGCGGAGATTGCTGCCCGTATTGTAGAAAAAGTTCGCGTAAACCCGGGTAATTATGTCGATAAGAAAAAATTTGCACTCATTGAATACACCGATGCTGATTATGCCGAGGAAATTGAAAGGATTAGAGACCGGTTTACCCCTCTTGTAAGCATTTGTAAAGAATATGGAACGGCCATGCGTATTGGAACCAATCATGGTTCATTGAGCGATCGGATCATGAGCCGCTATGGTGATACCCCTATGGGAATGGTAGAAAGCGCAATGGAATTTTTGCGGATTGCGAGGAATGAAAGTTATCACAATATTGTACTGAGCATGAAGAGCAGTAATCCGCAAGTAATGGTACAAGCTTATCGCCTGCTGGTTAAAACTATGTTTGACGAATTTGGCGAATGCTATCCTTTGCATCTTGGAGTAACTGAAGCCGGCGATGGTGAGGATGGCAGGATTAAAAGTGCTGTTGGTATTGGTACCTTGTTGGAAGATGGGTTGGGAGATACCATCCGTGTGTCTTTAACTGAAGATCCAGAGTTGGAAGTTCCGGTATGTAAAGATCTGGTGAAGAGATATGAGGACAGGAGATCAGGTATCAATAATCGCCCTTTAACAATACCGGTGATTGAAAAACTTTCTTATACCCCCTTTGCATATATGCGCAGGGAGACATTTGCCGTCAACAATATAGGCGACCACCACGTACCTGTGGTGATTGCTGATCTGAGCAAGCTGCAAACCATTACTCACCAGGACTTACAAGGTGTCGGGTATACTTATGATGATACAACAGATAAATGGAATATTGCTGACACAGCTGCCGATTATGTTTTTACAGGACATAATATTTTAGATTTTACTTTGCCGGGAACATTGAAAGTTATTGTATATCCTGCTGCCTGGTTATTGGCAGAGGACAAAACAAAGTACTTCCCCATTTTTGATGACACGGGTTATGTAAAGGCGGATTTTAGAAGTAATGAACTCAATTTTTTAATGGTTGATTGCTTTAATGATGAAACATCTTTATTCGGTGCTGGCTTTTTAGGGGAAATAGCAAATGATCCTACAGTCGTACTATGTTTGAGCAGTCTCAATCTTTATTCTATGCCTGCCCTCAGGCGCATGTTTGTTGAACTGATGGATAAGAATATCAAAAACCCTGTTATTCTTATTGTTGATAGCAACTGGCAAACTGCTGATCAACATTTAATTCATTTTGCAACAGAGGCAGGAGCTTTGTTGCTTGATGGAATGGGCGATGGGGTTTGTTTTGGAATGACATCAGCAAGTTATAATGCCCAGGCATTAACTTTCACTAATGTAAGTGGAAGAAGCTATCAGCAATCCCAATCTGTCGAACAATTTATTAATAATACAGCCTTCAGCATTTTGCAAGCCACCAGGACACGCATATCAAAAACAGAATACATTAGTTGCCCTTCGTGTGGCAGAACGTTGTTTGATCTACAGGAAACAACTGCCAGGATACGGTCAGTTACTCATCATTTGAAAGGTGTGAAAATTGCCATTATGGGCTGCATCGTAAACGGTCCAGGTGAAATGGCTGATGCGGACTTTGGATACGTAGGGAGCGGGCCGGGAAAAATAACTTTGTACAGAGGTAAGGAAATAGTGAAAAGAAATGTACCTAGCGAAATTGCTGTGGAAGAACTAGTCAACCTTTTAAAAGAAAATAGCGTCTGGATAGAACCGCAACTGGTTTTACATAAAATCTAAACTAAACTTTTATGAAGAAAATTGTCTCTCTGTTTATTTTTTTAGCGGCTTTTACGCTTACTGGTTGTATTGATACAATTGAAGAATTGACCATACGCCCCGACGGAACAGGAATTTATAATAGTACAATGGATATGGGTGGTATGTTTGACATGATAGAAATGATGGCAGCCATGGATACATCAGCAAACAGCCAGTTAAAAAAATTGTCAGATAAAGATATGGATAGTGTAATCAGTATGCGTTCCTTCACCGATACTGCTTCTAACCTGACTGACGATCAAAAAAAATTGTTTCAGGATGCTAAAATGAGAATTACAATGAAGCAAAAGGATAAGGTATTCAAAATGGGTATGACCTATCCTTTCAAAAAGCTGGAAGACGTTCAAAAAATCATAGAGTTAAATAACGGAGGTAAAGGTGTTGGAATGTTTGGTAAAGGCGCAAAGGAGAATATGCTTGGTGAGATGGATGATAAAGCTGGATTTCCTTCCCTTGGAAATTATTACGACATGACTATCAGGAATGGCCTAATTGAGAGGAAAATAAATGAAGAAAAACTAGCTGCTTTAAAGAATGATGATAAACTTAAAGAAATGAAAAGCGCTGGAGATATGATGGGCTCTGTTACCTTTAATACAGTGATCAATTTACCAAAACCAGCTTCTAAAGTAGAAGGAGAAAAAGTAAAGCTTTCCGCGGACAAAAAAACAGTCACCATTAAATCTTCTTTAATGGATCTTTTTGAAACTCCGAAATCCCTTGCTTTCAAAATTGAATATTAAAACGGTTCCTATATTTTTTTAAGGGAGTTGTACTGAGCAACTCCCTTTATTTTGCCATAATTTGCAGCCATGCAAACCGATTTTTTGGTAATAGGCTCAGGTATTGCCGGTTTAACCTATGCATTGAAAATTGCACAACATTTTCCAGAAAGGCAAGTCACTATTATTACAAAAGCTGCTGCAGACGAAACCAATACAAAATATGCGCAAGGCGGTGTTGCAGTTGTAAATGATCTGGAGAATGATAGTTTTGAAAAACATATTGAAGACACGCTCATCGCTGGTGATCGATTATGCAATAAAGAAGTTGTAGAAGTTGTAGTGAAAGAAGGCCCGGCAAGGGTACAGGAAATAATCAGCTGGGGAGCACAATTTGATAAAGATGCAGAAGGTGATTTTAAGCTAGGTCTTGAGGGAGGCCATTCCGAGTTTCGAATTCTACATCATAAAGACGTAACAGGAAAAGAAATGGAGCGGGCTTTATTAACGGCCGTTGACAAAACAGATAACATAAATTTTGTAAAGCACTGCTTTGTGATTGATATTATTACCCAGCACCACATGGGTTATCTTGTTACTAAATCCACTCCTGATATTTGTTGTTACGGTGTATATGTGCTGAATGCGCAAAATAACCGAATAGAAAAGGTACTTTCAAAAATAACCTTACTGGCAACTGGCGGTAATGGGCAGGTTTACCGCACTACCACTAATCCTTCTATTGCAACAGGCGATGGAGTAGCAATGGTATACAGGGCTAAGGGAAAGATTGAGAATATGGAATTTATACAGTTTCATCCAACTGCTTTGTATGAACCCGGTAAAAGAGGCCAGGCTTTTTTAATAACGGAAGCTGTTCGGGGCGATGGAGGCATATTGCGTAATATCACCGGAGAAGCTTTTATGGAACGATATGATGCCCGTAAGGACCTTGCGCCCCGTGATATTGTTGCCCGCGCTATAGATAATGAAATGAAAATTACAGGTACGGAACACGTGTTCCTTGATTGCCGGCATATGGATATAGAAAAGTTTAAGGAACATTTTCCAAACATTTATGAAAAATGTTTATCTGTGGGGATTGACGTTTCAAATAGCATGATACCTGTAGCGCCGGCTGCTCATTATAGTTGTGGTGGTATTAAAACAGATGAATGGGGTAAAAGCTCTATTCAAAATTTATACGCTTGTGGTGAGTGTTCCAGCACGGGTTTACATGGAGCAAATCGACTGGCAAGTAATTCTCTGTTGGAAGCCATGGTATTTGCACATCGTTGTTATGAAAGCAGTTCCACTGCTATTGAACAAATAAAAGACCTGCCAGCTATACCTGACTGGAATGCTGAGGGCACATCGGAACCAAAGGAAATGATACTTATCACGCAAAGTTTAAAAGAACTGCAGCAGGTAATGAGTGATTATGTAGGTATTGTTCGAAATAACGTTCGTTTACAAAGAGCCATGAAAAGGATCGATCTATTGTTTGACGAAACGGAAGGTTTATACCAAACAACAAATGTATCACCCCAGTTACTAGAGTTGCGCAACATGATTTCGGTAGGATACCTCATAACAAAAGGTGCCAGCTTCAGGAAAGAGAGCAGAGGGTTACATTTCAATACGGATTATCCATTCAAATCAGACCTTGTTCAAAATATTGTTTTATAATAGTGTTAAGCGAAAACGAGATAAAAGAGAATTTGCTCTTCCAATTTATTTCTCTTTCCTCTTCTCTTAGCTTTCTATCTTTGGCCTTTTATGTATTATATCGTCTATGGATTGTTGTACTTGCTCTCTCTTTTTCCTTTGAGGGTTTTGTACTTATTCTCTGATTTTTTTTATTTTATTATTTATTATGTGGGAGGATATAGAAAGGAAGTGGTCATGAAAAATTTGGCCATTGCTTTTCCGCAGCGAACAGAAATCGAAAGAAAGATCATTGCGAAAAAGTTTTACAGGAACTTTACCGATTTTTTTGTTGAAACTATAAAACTGTTTAGCGCAGGAGATGCTTTTTTAAATAAACGTTTTATAGCAGACTACTCTGCTTTTGAAAAAGTCAAAGCGCAGGAAAGGAAATGCCAGGTTCATTTGGGCCATAACTTTAATTGGGAACTGGGTTACCTTGCTGCTGTGCCTAAAATCCCATTTAAAGCTTTGGGCGTTTACATGCCTCTGAGCAATAAAACGTTTGAACGAATCTTTAGAAAGTTGAGGACCAAAAGAGGTGGATATCTATTACCTGCTACAGATATACGAAATGCCATTTTTCCATTTCGTCATGAGATATATACCTTGTTATTAGTTGCAGATCAAAGTCCGCCAATACCTCAAAACGGTATATGGGTTAATTTTTTCGGGAAGCCTACTCCGTTTGTAAGAGGGCCGGAAAATGGTGCAAGAGCAGGCAACCTTACTGTTATCTTTTGCCATGTAACTAAATTAAAAAGAGGTTACTACCAGGGTCATTTTACATTGGCAGAAGAAAATCCTGCTGCTTTGGAAAAAGGAGAACTTACAAAAAGGTATGCCCGCTTTCTGGAAGAAAAAATGAATGAACAACCAGAGGTATGGTTATGGACTCATAAAAGATGGAAGTGGGATTGGAAAGAAGAATACGGGTCGGTGTATTAAATAAAAAACCCACTCTCAGAATGGGTTTCGAAAATCTAATAAGAAATTTTTCTGTGGCAGAATTATTTGAATTCTTGTCAAAGTATACTTCACTTAATTCAACACGCTTTTTTCTTTCTCTGTCTTAATTTTCCCCTGCTCTTTTATTTTATTCCATCCCCCCAAAACATTTCTCAGGTTATGAAAGCCCTGGCGTCTTAAAAGCGAAGAAGCAATCATACTTCTGTAGCCTCCCTGGCAATGCACATAAATATTTTGTTCTTCTTCCAATGTGGCCATATTTAGGGGATCAATAAGGTCATTTAAAGGAATGTTCACTGCATCTTTAACATGCCCGTCTGCAAACTCGGTCGGTTTCCTTACATCCAATACCACAAGGTTCTCATCAAAAGGAATATCCATTGCCAGTTCATCTGCTTCTACATCAATGATCATATCAATTTGCTCACCGTTATCTTTCCAGGAATTAAATCCACCTTCAACATAGCCAATAACTTTACTGAAGCCTACCCTTGCCAGGCGAATAATGGTTTCTTTTTCCTTTCCCGGCTCACTAACCAGGATGATTGACTTATCAAACGGTAATAGGCTGCCTGCCCATTCGGCAAACCGCCCTTCCAGTCCAATGAATACAGACCCTGGAATAAAGCCCAATGTAAATATTTCAGCAGGTCGTGTATCCAAAAGCAAAGCATCTTCACTGATAGCTTTCTTTACTTCATTGATTGACAAAGGTTTTAATGCCTGCTCTATTATTGAATCAAGGCTGTCGTAACCTTCCTTATTGATTTTGGCATTGATTGGAAAATATTGAGGAGGTGTATCTAATCCATCGGTAACCGCTTTTATAAATTCTTCCTTATTCTTTGCCTTTAAAGCATAATTGGTTTGTTTCTCTTCACCGATGGTACTATATGTTTCGGGACCTAAGTTTTTACCACAAGAGCTACCAGGGCCATGTGCCGGATAAACAATTACATCATCTGCTAAGGGAATAATCTTTTTCTGAATGCTTTCATACATCATCCCGGCAAGATCTTCCATTGTTAGCTCAGCCCCTTTTTGAGCAAGGTCCGGGCGGCCTACATCACCAACAAATAATGTATCACCTGTAAACACACAATGATCTTCACCATTTTCATCTTTTAGTAAATAACAGGAAGACTCTAATGTATGACCCGGAGTATGCAAAACCTCGACCCTGATATTTCCAATATTGAACTTTTCACCATCCTTTGCCACATGTACATCAAATTTTGTTTGTGTGTCGGGGCCATAAATTATAGAGGCTCCCGTAGCTTTTGCAAGGTCCAAATGGCCACTAACAAAATCAGCATGAAAATGTGTTTCGAAAATATACCTGATGCTTGCTTTTCTTTCAGCAGCTAATTGTAAATAAACATCAATATCGCGGAGGGGATCTACTACGGCAGCTTCACCATTGCTTTCAATATAATAAGCCGCTTCACTAATACAGCCTGTGTAGAGTTGTTGGATGAACATAAAAAAATTCCTTTGACTGCAAAAATAATCTATTTGCTACCAAAGGAATTTGAAGAAATTCAGTCGCTTATTTTAACAGATCATGTACAATACTATGTACTTGATCCAATCTACTGTAGTTCACAGAATAAAAAATGAATTTACCATCGCGAAGTGTGTTCACATAACCTGCTTTACGTAAAATAGCCAGGTGTTGAGATGCAACAGATTGCTCCAATCTTAGTTTTACATAAATCTCCGTAACGGTCATTTTTCCATTCTGATGAATCAGTTTTAAAATTTGCTGACGAAGCTTGTGATTAACAGCCCGCAAAATAAGCGCTGCCTTCTTTAGCTGGATCACATCGATCTTAAGCTCCGATGAAGGAGCTACAGCAGTTTCAAAAATTTCATTGTTTATTGACATTACTCTCTAGTTCAGTTATCACAAAAATATAAATACCTAACGCTAATGCAAATCAAATTGGTATAAATCAATAATTTTTGTCACGAAGGTTTAACAGAGTTTAGGTAAAAATCCTTACCATAAGACGGTTCCGTATAGGCCAGATCCATAGATGACCTTTGCTGCAACTTGTTGAAGGCCAGTGCTACCATGTGTTTTGCGTTAGCCTCAATCGTTCTGAATTGGGCACTTTCATTTGGTGGCAAAATATCTTTGAATTTATCACTTCCGTTCCCAAAAAAGGTTACAGAGTGCTGATTAACGACCTCCTGGAAAGATTTTTCATTTAAAATAATGTTAGTTGGAGGCAGGATTGTCTTTAGGTTGTGATCAAAAATGGCTGTGAATACCTCCATTCTTCTTGCATCGATCATAGGACACAATAGGGTCGTAGACTCGCTTTGAGCTGCAACAGCCATCATTTCTAAAGTGCCGATGGCTATCAAAGGCTTTTTTAGGGCATAGCATAATCCTTTAGCTGTGGCCATGCCTACCCTAAGGCCTGTATAAGATCCGGGTCCTGCGCTCACTGCTATAGCATCTAATTGCTCAAGACTACTGCCTGTTTCCTGAAATATTTTTTTAATAGCTAAATGAAGCCAGGCAGCATGATCTTTTTGCGAAGGATTGATGAGTAGGTTCAGCGGTTTATCATCATTTCCCAGGGAAACCGAAGCAGATACTACCGCTGTGTCAATGTTCAAAATATAACTCACTGCAGCAAGTTACCTATTGAAGGAATCATTTAAGAAGTTTATATCTCTTAGCGCCCTATCTCACAGGTGGTCTTGCATCATCGCTGGTTGTGCGAATAAGGCTTATACCTGTGAAAAAGAAAATGCCTCCTAATAGGCCGTAAACAATCAAAGCCTTGATCTGACGTTCCGCTCCACCGGCTTTCATGAAAATGGTTGCAAAGTAAATTAGTCCTGCAATTCCCAGCACTGTAAGTATAACACCGAAAGTTCTTTTGAGATTCATAGCTCATATTTCAGGTACATGTGCAAAAAAATTGCCAAGACTATTTAGGCTGTCCTGGCAATAATTCAATTAAAGGCGTGCTATTGATCAGTTTTTCAAATATCCTACTATATCTGCAGTAGCAAGTTTTAATCCTAACTGCTGATTTTCGGTAAGAGGTATAAGAATAGCGGGAGAGTTGTTACTAAGAGTTGTTTTAGCAAAGATTCCCTTTAGAGGCCCGGAAGTAAAGAATACTCTTTGAGCCGTTGCACTAAATCTATATTCACCAGCTTCATTAGTAGAGCTTATTTTATAATGTCCTTCATCAATCAGAACAATATCTCCTTTGTCCCACTTGCCATTGTTTTTGATGGACGTTTCATATTTACCTGCAGGTAACGTATTGACATTCTGGGCTTTTCCAGAAAAGAAGGCAAATGAAAAAAGACTAAAAAGTAAAAATAATTTCATAGGTGATCGTTTATGTTCTTCACCTAACAAGGTACAAATTAAGGACCGCAATACAATAGTAACCTAACGATGAGGAGAGTGGAAAATCTACGTTTTAAACTAAGCTCTATTCCACTTTTTTATAAAGTGTGAATAAAATTTTGCGATCTTCTTCGGTTAAAAGAAGGCTACTGTCTATTTGCTCAAATTTCCTCTTGAAGGTTTGGATAACCGCAACAGAGTCTTTAATATCATAGCCAATAATTTTCAAGGCTTGAAGGTTATTAAAATCCTGTGGAATACTAACTCCGGTAGTGTCGCTCCACCAAAGTCCATAGCCGCTATCTGCTAACTTTTTCCATGGAAAATTTACATTGGGATCATTTTTCCGCGTTGGGGCAATATCAGCGTGCCCAATAAAATTAGCGGTTGGAATACTATAAGCTTTTTTCAATGAAGCAAGCAGGTTTAGCAAGCTAGTGATCAGTTGATCTGTAAATATTTCAAAACCATT
>Ga0126307_10002751_pt1 | contig 11934 bp, 14 predicted proteins | sample Plot28_FD_89955 | JGI IMG/M metagenome (GOLD analysis project Ga0126307, IMG submission 89955) | Serpentine soil microbial communities from UC McLaughlin Reserve, CA, USA - Plot28 | ecosystem: Environmental > Terrestrial > Soil > Grasslands | place: USA: UC McLaughlin Reserve, Lake County...
CTGCACGAGCTCGACCGCGACGATGACCAGCGTCGGCGACTTCCAGACACAGTTCGCGGACGCCATGAACGTGCTCGCGAGCGGCCTTCCGCCGAACTCGCACGTCTTCGTCAGCAGCATCCCCGACGTGTACCAGCTGTGGCTGCTCTTCCATAACAACCTCGCGGCACAGATCGTGTGGGGAGCAGCGGGGATCTGTCAGTCGCTGCTTTCGCCGTACAACACGGATGCCGACCGGCAAGCCGTCAGGGACCGTGAGAACGCCTTCAACCGCGTCCTCGCCGACGTTTGCAGCCAGTACACCTTTTGCCGTTTCGACGGCAACGCAACGTTCAACTACTCGTTCAGCACCCGCGACGTGAGCCCGCTCGACTATTTCCACCCCAGCCTCTCTGGCCAGGCGAAGCTCGCTTCGCTGACTTGGCAGACGTCATGGTGGGGAGCGTCGTGAGATAGCTCTGCGGCCTACGGCGAGGGCATGGGGGAACCGCGAGGTTCCCCATTGGAAGCGGCGCACTCCTCGACGACTCACGGCCCGCGCCATGCTGACGGCCTGAGCCGCGTTCACGCAGCGCCTACGATCTTTGCTCGGCCGCGCGAACTGGCAGCGCCGTCCTCGATGCATCAGATCAAGGCCGCAGACGGCGGAGTGGCACACCTGCGAAGGCGTGCCACGCCACCTAGGAGGTTCAGCCGATCACGTACGTCGGCGTCCGCGAAACGGCGTGTGGTCGGTGCCCATCTTCGCGAAGCCGCGGCTCAGGATGTACGCCGCACCGATGACCGCCACGAGCGTCCACGCCCGCACGTCATCGAGGCTGTCGGATACTGCCGCGGCGATGAGGATCGCCGCGATCAACACGAGCATCGCCCAGAACTCAGTCGTCAGCGGCGCCCACTTCGTCTCGTCGCGGACACCCGTCAATCGTTCACCAGCCTGTTCGATCCGGGCTCCGGGATCTTGCGTTCTCGTTGCCATCTGCTCCCCCTGAGGGTCGGATTTCACGGTCGTACGGGTCCGGTCCCCGTGCACGACCGGGGTAAACGGATCGGGCGTCGCACTTTGCTGAAACAGCGCGGACCCCTCGTTGACACGGGGCGATCGATGCCCGCGCGAGCGCCAGCGTGAGCAGTTCGTATAGACGATGAGTTGAGCGGTCTTGTCGGCCTCGTCGTGCTCGCTGTGGCGGGTGCGCTCTTGTATGCAGGACAGGCCACCGCCACTGAGGGAACCGGCTACATCGAAGTCTGTAAGACGGCTTCGGGACCCGGCGTCAGCGGCTCGTTCGCACTTCACCGTTTCGGGCAAGACGGGCACGTTCAGCGTGGGAGTGAACCAGTGCTCCGCGCCGATCCAGGTCTCGTCCGGAACGTGAGCATCAGGGAACTGGCGAAGGAAGGCTTCCGCGTCAGCGCCGGCAGGGCAGGTGACCGTGACGGAGCAGGAGCGCAGCGGATTCGCCCTCGGCTTCTGCGCGACGCAGCCGAGCAACCGCCTGGTGAGTTGCGACACTGCGACTCAGACGGCGGTGGTGAACGTCGTAGCCGGGAGTCTCGGGAACCAGACGATCCCGACGTTCACGAACCACGCTGTGCAGCAGAGCGGCACCGGAACGATCAAGGTCTGCAAGCAGGCCAGCGGAAACGGTGTCACCGGCGCGTTCCACTTCACCATCGGCTCGACCTCGGTGGAGGCGAACGTCGGCGGGTGCTCGCTGCCCCTCAGCGTCACAGTTGGTCACGGGGGGCGGCGCACGTATACGCAGGCCCTGTGGTAAGCATCAGTAGTTCCGAGCAACGACATCAGGGAAAACCCGGATGCCCGCGGCTTCCGGCTTCCCGAATCTCGTCTCAGAGATGCGCGCCGCGGGCGCGCAATAGCGAAGGAGGCGCGACCCCATGTTCGAGGTGACGGCCCGGCTGAAGGTCCGCGACGGCGAGCTCGAGGGGTTCAAACGCCAGGCCGCCGAGGTCGTGCGGATCGCGAGAGAGAAGGATACGAGGACGCTGCGGTACGACTGGTTCCTGAGCGACGACGGGACGCAGTGCGAGGTCCGGGAGGCGTACGTGGACGCGGACGGCTTGCTCGAGCATTCTCATCACGTCCGAGAGGCGCGGGCGAAGCTCTTCCACGAGTTCGCCTACGACCATGACATGACGCTGTACGGCGAGCCTTCGCGGGCGCTGGCAGCCGAGATCCACGGGATGGGCGAATCCGCCAAATTCCGCCGGTACTCACTGTTCCAGGCTCTGGGCAGCGACGCGGCGGTTGTCGAGGGAGTTCGGCGATGACCGAGGACCAGCTCCCACCACCGCCTGCGTCCGAAGGTGACGCGACCCGCGGCGATGCGCCGGCTCGCGCACCTACTCAGGCCGTACCCTCGGACTGGACGGCGGGCCGCATCGCGGCGCTCGTCGTCGGAATCCTGCTGCTCCTCGTCGCGGTCGGCCTCGTCGGGCTCGGCGGAACGGCGCTCTGGGCGCAGTTGCAGAAGGACGGCGACTACGTCACGACCGACGTGCAAACGTTCTCGAGCTCAGGTTCGGCGCTCGTCACCGATCCCGTCGACCTCGGCCAGGAAGGCGTGAGCTGGCTGCACTCGTCGGGCCTCGTCGACACCATCCGAATTCGGGTCACGCCGACGGGCACCGGCGACGCGCTCTTCGTCGGGATCGCCCGGTCGGCGGACGTCGATCGCTATCTCGCCGGTGTGAGCCATACGGTCATTACCGATTACTGGGACGGCGACAGCGAGTTCGTCGGCGGCGGCCAGCCCGAATCGGATCCCGCAACGGCGGGCTTCTGGGCTGCCTCGACGAGCGGTTCCGGCACCCAGACGCTGGTTTGGAATCCCGAAGACGGAACCTGGACGGCCGTCGTGATGAACGCCGACGGACAAGCGGGGCTCGACGTGCGGACAGATCTCGGAGGCAAGATTCCCGCCCTCCCGTGGATCACGCTTGGCCTCTTCATCCTGGGCGCTGTCTTCACGGCCGGCGGCGTGCTCCTGATCCTCGGTGCGGTTCGTCGCCGTCCGCCACACCCGGGGACGGTGTAAGGCAAGAAGGGAGGAAACCATGCAGACGATGGAGGAGGCAGCATCAGCCTTCCTCGCCAAGAAGCGGATTGCCGTGACCGGCGTGTCACGCGAGCCGAAGACGCACGGAAGCAATTCGGTCTACCGACGGTTTCGCGAGCGAGGGTACGAAGTCTTCGCGGTGAACCCGAACGCGGCCGAGGTCGAGGGGGACCCGTCCTACCACGATCTGAAGTCGATCCCGGGCGGAGTCGATGCGGTCGTGATCGGAACGCGGCCCGCGTTCGCCGACGGCACGATGCACGAATGCGTCGAGCTCGGCATCGAGCACGTCTGGATGCACCGCGGCCCGGGGGGCGGCAGCGTCTCGGACACGGCGACAGGGTACGGGCGCGAGCACGGCATCACGGTTATCGACGGAGGCTGTCCGCTCATGTTCGAGCCGACCGCCGACTTCCCACACAAGGTCATGCGGCGTCTGTACGCCGGCAAGGTCCCGAAACAGGTCTGAGGAGCTAGAAGGACGCGGTGCGGGTGGGTCGCATCTGGGCGTAACCCCAGACTCTCCCGCACTTCGCGCAGTAGATAAGGACGCGCGCAGGGGGATGCGTGGCGAACTCGGCGGAGACTGCGTAGTTCTGGTTGCCCCACGCCCGGTTCAGGTTCGTGACCTGGCGGCGAGAGGTCACGCCGGCCTTGCCTTCGAAGACGATCCACAGCTCCGGCGCCTTCTGTGTCTGGAATCCGCGGAGCTGGAGGTAGGCGCGCCCGTTTCGGCCCACGATCGCTGCGCTTCCGCGCGTCATCCAGGAGACTGTCTGGAACTGCCCGCTCGCCAGCGTCCCCGACGGAACGGACGCGCTGTTCCCGCGTGCGACGAGTAGCCCCGCCGCAAGGCCGGCGAGCGCGACGACGACGAGCATCGTCAGGAGCAGGCGCGATCGCGACATGTGCAACACCCACTTTGACATACGCGCGCGCTCCGTTTGCGGTTCTCGGAGACAATTCCTACTTCAGCTCGGCGGGAACGAGCTCGACTTCGGTCGCTCGTCCGCCCCGGATGAGGGTGACCGGAAGCGCGGCGCCGATCAGGTCGGCCACCATCAGCCGCTGCAGGTCGCCCGCGCTCTGCACCGGCTCGGCTCCCACGGCCACGATCAGATCCTCGGCGCGTAGACCTGCACGCTGCGCCGGGCTGCCGTCCGCGACCTCGACGACCTCGACGCAGGCGGCACGCCCGAGCTCGCGCGCGAATCGTGGGGGCAGCGGCCGCGTCCCTCCGGCAACGCCGAGATAGGCGCGGCGGACGCGACCTTCCGTCATGAGTGTGCCAACGACGCGTCGCGTGCTCTCGTTGATCGGAACGGCGAGCCCGAGGCCGACGCCGGCAACGGCTGTATTCACGCCTACGACATGTGCCCGGCCGTCCGCGAGTGCGCCGCCCGAGTTTCCGGGATTGAGGGCTGCGTCGGTCTGGATCACGTTGTCGATCACGCGGCCGGTTCCGCCGGCCGGCAGCGAGCGGCCGAGCGCCGAGACGACGCCTGCGGTCACGGAGCCTGCGAAGCCGTGCGGGTTACCGATCGCGACGACGAGCTGCCCCACGCGCAGCGATTCCGCGTCGCCGAGGTGCGCGGGTACGAGGCCGTCGCCGTCGGCGCGCAGCACGGCCAGCTCGGACAGATCGTCGCGGCCGACAACCTCGAACTGCAGCTCTCGTCCATCCGTGAAGCCGGCGCGTCCTCCGCTCGTACGGCCGGCGACGACGTGCGCGGAGGTGAGCAGGAAGCCGTCCGGGGTGAGAACGACCGCGCTTCCGAGCCCTACAGGAACGTATCCCGCCCGCGACCGGCGCATGACGCGGAGGCTCGCGACGGAGGCGGAGACGCGCTCCGCCACGTCCACGACGAGGCGAGAGTAGGCGTCGAGCGCCTCGTGCTCGGCGACCTCCGTCATCCGAGCGTCACCTCGACCTTGCGCTCGTCCGTCCCGCGCACGAGCTCGAGCTCGATCGGCGCACCCGACGACGCCCGGTCCAGCTGCTCGTACAGATCGTCGATTCCGCCGATCGCCTTCCCGCCGACGCCCACGACCAGGTCGCCCTCCTCGACGCCTGCGCGAGCGGCGGGACCGTCCTCTGCGACGGCGCGGACGAGGAGCCCATCGCGTTCCGGCAATCCCACCGCGCGCCGCAAGCGGCGCGCGACGCGCGGCGGGGCGAGCGCGAGACCGAGGGTTGCGCGGGACGGCGAATCCCCGCGCGCGAGCGCCTGGACGTGCTCGCGCAGCTCCTGAGTGGCGGCGATGGCCATGATCAGCCCGCCCTCGAGCCGGATGGTGTTGATCCCGACGAGCTTCCCCTGCCGGTCGACGACCGGGCTGCCCGACGAACCGCGGGGGAGCGGAGCCGTGTGCTCGAGACCGTCGCGCCGCCGCCTGCCTCGCGGACCCCGAAACCCTCTCCCGGTGGACGAGACGAATCCGAGCGTCGCTCGCAACCCGCGGCCGCCGGGGTTCGCCACGGCGACAACGGCGGCGCCGATGCCGGGAGCGTCGTCCGTCCACTCCAGCGGCTCGACGGCCTGCGTGGCTGCGGAAATGACGGCGAGATCTCGCTCGGCATCGAGACCGGTCACCGATCCCACTGCCGTGCGTCCGTCGCCGAAGCGCACCTGCACGTCCTCCCTGCGAACGACATGTGCGTTCGTCAGGATCGTCCCGTCCCCGATGACCATCCCCGAACCGAACCGTCCAATGCCTACGACCCTCGGGCCGATCTCGTCGGTCAGCCGCGCAACCAGCTCCTCCACGTCCTGCAGCAGTCCATTCATTTCGACTCCTCTAGGTAACTTGCGAATTGCAAGTTACCAGCGAGGCGTACGATGACCGACGTGCACGCCGAAGGGACCCCGCTCGCCGAGGCCGCCGCACGCGTCGGCGATCGCTGGACGCTCCTGATCGTGGAATCCCTCCTCGATGGGCCTCTGCGCTTCGCCGACATCGCGGGGCGGATCGGCATCGCCTCGAACATCCTCTCTCAGCGGCTGAGGCGGCTCGAGCAGGACGGAGTCGTCCTCGCGCAGCCGTATTCGGAGCGGCCACCGAGGTTCGAGTACGAGCTCACGGCGTCCGGGCGCGAGCTGGTCGGGGCGCTGCGGCTGCTGGCCGACTGGGGCGCGCGGCATGCCGAGGGGCCGGAGCCGCTCCGGCACGGCGCGTGCGGAACGCCGCTCGAGGCGAGGTGGTACTGCCCGACGTGCGCCCGCGCGGTGGACGACGACGAAGCGACGGACGTGCATTTCGCGTGAGGAGAGTCATCGTGCTCGGCGCGGCCGTCGTGCTCGCCGGTTGCGGCGGACAGGAAGGGCTGCAGGCGGGAGGAATCGTCCCGCGACTCGAAGCCGTCGGGGTCGAGCCGGAGTCGCCGCAGCCCGAACCGCCCGGCGTCCTCGAAGTCAAGTCGACCGTCTACGACGTGCCCGGAGGCGTCCTCCACGTGTTCAACTTTCCGGACGAGCAGGCAGCGAAGGCCGCCGTCGCGCGTATAGAGCCGGACGGCTACACGATCCAGAACACCGCGGGCATCAACCAGTCCGTGGACTGGGCTGCCCCGCCGCACTGGTACAGGCAGGGCAACCAGATCGTGGTCTACGTCGGCACCTCCTCCAAGGTGACCGACGCGCTTGAAGAGGCTGCCGGCCGCCAGTTCGCGGGCGTGTAGTCCGCACACGAAAGCGGGGCCGTGGTCGGCCCCGCTCGCAATCGGTCGATGTCCGGGTTCTTAGTGGACGGGGTTCGCGTACGTGATCACGCTGATCTGCGTGAGGTGCCCATCACGGCTGACGAGCACGCCCTGACCGGGCGCCTCGACGATTCCCATCGCATTCGTATTCGTCGAGTCGAGGTGGCCCGTCCCCCTGCACGAGTGCGTCGTCGTCGACAGCGTTCGCCCGCTGTCGGTCGGGTCGTAGATGCAGAGCAGCTGGTCGTAGTCGCCCTGGTTCGGATGCTGGTTCGAGCTCGGGCTGCTCGTGTAGTCCATGCACGTCCCCAGGTTGGCGTTGTTGAAGTTCTCGTCCTGGTGATCGAGCCCGAAGTCGTGCCCGATCTCCTGGCATGCGACGAACTGGCGGTACGCGGGCGTGTTGTACGTCGAGCTGTTGAAGTAGGTGTCGTTCAACTTCGTCGTCGCCTGTGCGATGTGCCCTCCCGACGTCCAGATGGTCGCAACGCCCAGCCAGCCGTTGTTCCCATAGGTGTCGTTGCAGACCTGGATCTTCCCGGAGACCGCAGGGCAGCGCCTCTTCGCCGTCCCGGTCGTCTTCGAAAGATTCAGAACCGACGAGCTGTTCCAGTCGCCGGCCGCCGTGTTCACGTACGAGGTCCAGTTGGACGATGTCGCGTCAATGACGGTCAACGTGAACGGGTTCGCGGTGCGGCCCCAGTGGTAGCTGCCCCACGAGTGATTCGCGGATGCTGCCGTGGCAAACGCGCCGACCAACACAGCGGCGCCGACGGCAACGAGGGTGCGTCGAGCCATGAATGCCCTCCTGGACGAGTTGACCGGCGGATAGTAGGACGACGCCGGTGCTCGTGCAACAGGAGTTCGCGCTCAGGCCAAGAGCTTCTTGTGCCGCTCCAGAGCAGCAAGCAGCTCGTCCACGTCGTCCGTTGAGTTGTACGCGTGGGCGGAGATGCGCAGGTTCGAGTCGCGATCGGAGGTGACGATTCCCTCCCGGCCGAGTGCGCGGACGAGTTCGGGTGCGTCGTCGGAGCGGACGCAGACGAGCGCGCCGCGTCGCTTCGGCCGGCGCGGCGTGACGACGGTCGCGCCCAGCTCGTCCAGCCCCTCGATCAGCCGGGCGTTCAGCGCGTTCACGTGCTTGCGCGTGTCGGCCACGCCGATCTCCTGCATGAGCTCGATGCCCGCGATACCGGCGTAGATCGCCGGGATTGGCGGCGTCCCCGACTGGAAGCGGCTGGCGCTCGGAGCGGGCGAGTAGTCGCGGTGGTCCATCTCGAAGATGTTCTTGTCCGCGAACCAGCCGGTCGCCGTCGGCCAGACGCGCTCGACCACGTCCCGGCGCGCGTACAGGAACGCGAGGCCGGCGGAGCCGAGCAGGTACTTGAGGACACCGGCGGCGAGGAAGTCGACGCCGAGCTCCTCGACGTCGAGCGGCAGTGAGCCCGCGGTCTGGTACGCGTCCAGCACGACGAGCGCGCCGCGCTCGTGCGCGATGCGCGCGACCTCGGGGACGTCCACGCGCGCACCGTTTCGGTAGCACACGTGCGTCACCGAGACGATCGCGGTGTCGTCGTCGATCTCCCGCTCGAAGCGGTCGAGGGGAAGCTCCCCCGCGCCGTCGGCATCGATGTGGACGACGCGCGCGCCGCGCAGCTCCTGGGCGTGCCAGATCTGGCCGACCGTGGGGAACTCCCAGTCCGTGGTGACTATCTTCGAGCGGCGGGCGTAACGCAGGCCGGTGGCGATCGCGCTCAGACCCGCCGAGACCGAGGTCGTCACGGCCACCTCGTCGGGCGCGGCGTTTACCAGCCCGGCGAAGGCGGCGCGCGCGTCCTCGGATTTCTCCACCCAGTAGTCCCACGGCGCACCGCGCTCGTCCCAGTCCTCCAGGTAGTTCTCGTACGCGGCGCGCACGGAATCGGACAGTGCGCCCTGCGAGCACGAGTTGATGTAGATGCGGTTCTCGAAGATCGGGAACCGGTGCCGAATGCGATCCGGAAGTGGGCCCACTTGCCGCGGGCGCTCGCGCGCGGAACCGTGCCCGGCGCCCTCACCGTTCGGCTGGATCCCGCGGATCGCCCGCTCGATTCGGCTGCTCATCCAGGGAATGTTCGCTTAATGGCCGAGGTACGCCTTCTTCCCAAACCCTCAACCACCCTCAAGGGTGCCTGGCACCGGGGCATGTCTCTATCGGCCAAGGTAGGCCTTCTTGAGGTCTTCGTGCTGAAGGAGCTCCTTGGCCTCGCCCCGCAACACGACGCGGCCGGTGGACAGGACGTAGCCTCGGTCGGCGATGGACAGCGAAATGTTCGCGTTCTGCTCCACGACCAGAATGGAAACCCCGGCCTCGTGCACCTGCTTGATGATGTCGAAGTTTCGTTCGACCAGGATGGGTGCGAGCCCCATGGAGGGCTCGTCCATCAACAGCAGCTTGGGGCGCGACATGAGGGCGCGGCCCATCGCGACCATCTGCTGCTCGCCGCCGGACATCGTCCCCGCCAGCTGGTTGCGGCGCTCGTGCAGCAGCGGGAAGAGCGTGTATACGCGGTCGAAATCCTCCTTCGCCGCGCGGCCGCGCAGATAGGCGCCCATCTCGAGGTTCTCTTGGACGGACATCGGCGCGAACAGCCGCCGGTTCTCCGGGACGATCGCCATCCCCTGCTTGATCCGGTAGCTCGTGTTGCGCTGCGTGACGTTCTCGCCCGCGAACTCGACCGTCCCGTTGCGCGGCTGGACGATGCCGAGGATCGTCTTCAGCGTCGTCGACTTCCCGGAGGCGTTCCCGCCGAGCAGGCAAACGAGCTCGCCCTCCCCCACCTCCAGGTCGAGGCCGGAGAGGATGTGGATCTGCCCGTAGTAGGTGTCGATCCCGCTAAGCCGGAGCAGCATCGGTCTCTTCCTCCGCCCCCATGATGCCGAGGTAGGCCTCGATGACGCGTGGGTCGGTGGCGACCTGCTCGAACGAGCCTTCCGCGATCTTGATCCCGTGGTCGAGCGCGGCGACGCGGTCGGAGATCCCCTCGACCACGTGCATGTCGTGCTCGATGACGAGGATGGTGTAGCCGCCCTCGTCCCGCAGCTGCCCGATCAGCTCGGTGATCTCGTGCGTCTCGACGGGGTTCATCCCCGCCGCGGGCTCGTCCAGCAGCAGGATGCGCGGCTCCGTCGCCATCGCCCGTGCGATCTCGAGCCGGCGGCGGTTCGCGTAGGAAAGGCTGTACGCCGGCTGATCCCACCGGTAGCCCATCAGGCGCTTGCCGAAGAACGCGAGCTTCTCCTCCGCCAGTTGGTGGATGGCGCGCTCTTCGCGCCGCATCGCGGGCGTCCGGAGGATCGAGCGGAACGGTCCGGCCTTCGTGCGGCCGTACTGCGAGGCCATCACGTTCTCCTTGACGCTCATGTTCAGAAACAGCCGCAGCGTCTGGAAGGTGCGGGCGACGCCGAGCTTCGTGATCTTGTACGGCGGCAGGCCGACGAGGTTCCGCCCGTCGAGACGGATCTCGCCGCCGTCCGGCCGGTAGATGCCGGTGATGAGGTTGAAGAGCGTCGTCTTCCCAGCCCCGTTGGGCCCGATGACCGACACGATCTCGCGCTCGTTTACGACCAGGTCGAGCCCGTCGATGACGCGCAGCCCGCCGAAGGCCTTCGAGACGCCGTCCAACTCGAGCAGCGGCGCCACCATTAGACGATCTCCACCCGCGCGGTGCCCAACAAGCCCTGTGGCCGGGCCTGCATCAAGGCGACGAGGAGGGCGCCGAAGAGAATGAGCGCGGTGACGGCAGGGTTCTCGGCGAGGACGTTCTCCCACACGACCGCGACCCAGTAGAGGGTCGGGATCAGCGCGATCGTGCGCCACCAGCCCCTCAGCTGGCTACAGGTGATGATCGCGGCCACGAGGATGATGTACGCCCACGTGTCGAAGGCTGGATGGCCCTCGGGAATGATCACCCAGTGCTCGATTCCGGTTCCCGCCGAGCCCGCGTCGACCGCCGAGCCGGCCGTCCACGAAGAGTCGATTGCGCCTGCAACGGCATGGACGACGAAGCCGAGCACGATCGTCCCGCCGACCACCGCCGCGAGCTTGCTCCACGGGCGGATCTTGGCGACGACGAGGATGATGACCGCGTAGAACAGCCACCGCTTGAACTCGGGGATGTCGTTCTGCGGCGCGAGGAACTGGAGAGCGCCGTTGATGACGATCGTGCCGATGAGGACGCCGGCGATGCTCCCCAGGCCGCCGAGGATGATGATCGCGTACAGGATGATCAGGAGCGAGACGTCGAACTGCCCGGCCACGACGCCGGTCTGAATCGCAGCGAAGATGCAGCCGACCAACCCCGCCATCGCGGCGCCGAACACGACCGCGAGGATCTTCAGCCGGAAGACGGGGATGCTCATCGCCTCGGCGGCGAGCGGGTCCTCACGGAGCGCGCGCCAGGAGCGTCCGGTGCGCGACTCGCTCAGGAAATAGAGGGCGGCGGCCGCTACCGCGAACGCGATCAGCAGGAAGAAGTAGTACTGCCTGATCGAGTCGAGCTCGTACCCGAAGAAGTTGAGCGGGTCGAGCCCGGGGATTCCGTTCGGCCCGCCGGTGAGCCCCTCGCCTGCGACATGGGGATTCGCGACGCCGACGAACGCGACGAAGGCCTGGCCGAAGAAGAGCGTGACGATCGCGTAGTAGTCCCCCAGGAGCCGCCGCGACGTCAGGCCCAAAAGGAGGCCGAAGAACGCGGCGCCGACCATGGCGACCGGGATTGAGAACTCGGCCTGCCAGTGGATGTCGTAGTGGTTCGAGGAAAGGAGCGCGTAGGTGTACGCACCGATCCCGAAGTACGCGAAGTAGCCGAGGTCGAGCAGACCGGCGAAGCCGACGATGACGTTGAGGCCGAGGGCGAGGAGCGCGTACAGGAGCGTGAACAGCCCGTACGAGAAGAGGTCGCCCTGGTTCATCCAGAACGGAAGCGTCGAAGCGAGCGCGACGAAGACGAGGAGCTTGGCGGAGTCTGGAGCCCAGTTCCAGCCGCTGGAGATGAGGCCGCTGAGCCCCCGCTGCTGCTCGCGGCGCTCCTCGGCGGACGCGACCCACTCGTCGACGCCGATCTTGGTTTCTTCGACCGCTTCCGGGACTTCGCTCATACCTTCTGGATCGCC
>Ga0126307_10002753_pt1 | contig 11932 bp, 6 predicted proteins | sample Plot28_FD_89955 | JGI IMG/M metagenome (GOLD analysis project Ga0126307, IMG submission 89955) | Serpentine soil microbial communities from UC McLaughlin Reserve, CA, USA - Plot28 | ecosystem: Environmental > Terrestrial > Soil > Grasslands | place: USA: UC McLaughlin Reserve, Lake County...
ACCAGTCGGGGGCGGGGGTCGGGGCGCGGGCGGTCGGCGGTGGGGTCGAGGCCGGCGCGGCGCAGCGCGTCCGCGATCGCCCCTGACGATGCCGGGCGACCCCCGCCTGCCGACCGGCCGCCGTCGCCCCGGACGTCCCGACCCGGGCGGTCCCGATCGGCGCCGTCCGGTCGGCGCGGGCGGGCGGAGCGGTCCCGGTCGGCGCGGTCCGGCTCGCCGGCGCGGCCACCCCGGTCGCGGTCCCGGTCCGCGCGGTCCGGTTGGCCGGCGCGGCCGGAGCGGATCCGGTCGGGGCGGTCGGCGCCGGCGCCGCGGGCGGGGCGGCCGGCCCGGGGCGTACCCGGTCCGGCGGGCTCGTCGTCGAGCCGGAGGGTGAGGCCGATCCGGTTGCGCGGCACGTCGACGTTGACCACCTTGACCCGGACCACGTCGCCGGACTTCACCACGTCCCGCGGGTCCTTCACGTACGACGCCGACATCGCCGACACGTGCACCAGCCCGTCCTGGTGCACGCCGACGTCCACGAACGCGCCGAACGCGGCGACGTTCGTCACCACCCCCTCCAGCACCATCCCGGGCCGCAGGTCCGCCACCTTCTCCACGCCCTCGGCGAAGGTGGCGGTGCGGAAGACCGGCCGCGGGTCCCGGCCCGGCTTCTCCAGCTCGGCCACGATGTCGGTGACCGTCGGCAGCCCGAAGGTCGCGTCCACGAAGCGGGCCGGGTCCAGCCCGCGCAGCACCCGGGTGTTGCCGACCAGGGAGCGGATGTCCACCCCGGTCGCCGACACGATCCGGCGGACCACCGGGTACGCCTCCGGGTGCACGCTGGAGGCGTCCAGCGGGTCGTCCCCGCCGGGCACCCGAAGGAAGCCGGCGCACAGCTCGAAGGCCTTCGGCCCGAGCCGCGGCACTCCGGTCAGCGCCCGCCGGGACGGGAACGGCCCGTGCGCGTCCCGGTGCGCGACGATGCTCTCGGCCAGCGCCGGCCCGACCCCGGACACCCGGGTCAGCAGCGGCACCGAGGCGGTGTTGACGTCGACGCCCACCCCGTTGACGCAGTCCTCGACCACCGCGTCCAGCGACCGGGACAGCATCGCCTCCGGGATGTCGTGCTGATACTGCCCGACCCCGATCGACTTCGGGTCGATCTTGACCAGCTCGGCCAGCGGGTCCTGCAGCCGGCGGGCGATCGACACCGCGCCGCGCAGCGAGACGTCGAGGGCGGGCAGCTCCCGGGAGGCGTACGCCGACGCGGAGTAGACCGACGCGCCGGCCTCGGAGACGACGACCTTGGTCAGCCCCTGCGAGGCCTCGCGGGCAAGAAGCTCGCCGGCCAGCTTGTCGGTCTCCCGGGACGCGGTGCCGTTGCCGATCGCGACCAGCTCGACCCGATGCGCGCGGGCCAGCTGGGCCAGGGTGGCCAGCGCGGCGTCCCACTGCCGGCGCGGCTCGTGCGGGTAGACGGTGTCGGTGGCGACCACCTTGCCGGTGCCGTCGACCACCGCGACCTTCACCCCGGTGCGCAGGCCGGGGTCGAGCCCGAGGGCCGGCCGGGCGCCGGCCGGGGCGGCGAGCAGCAGGTCGCGCAGGTTGGCCGCGAAGACCCGGGCGGCCTCCTCCTCGGCCCGCTGCCGCAGCCGGACCCGCAGGTCGACGTCGAGCCGGACCAGCAGCCGGGTCCGCCACGCCCAGCGGACCGTGTCGAGCAGCCAGCGGTCCGCCGGCCGGCCCCGGTCGACGACGCCCAGGCGGGCCGCGACCCGGGTCTCGTACGGGCTCGGCGTCTCGTCGGCCGCGTCGAGGTCGACGGCGAGCACGCCCTCCTTCTCGCCGCGGAAGAGCGCGAGGATCCGGTGCGACGGCAGCCGGGTCAGCGGCTCGGAGAAGTCGAAATAGTCGGCGAACTTCGCGCCGGCCTGTTCCTGCCCCTCCCGCACCCGGGAGACCAGCCGGCCCCGCGACCACACCAGCTCGCGGAGCGGACCCACCAGGTCGGCGTCCTCGCCGACCCGCTCGGCCAGGATCGCCCGGGCCCCCTCCAGCGCCGCGGCCGCGTCCGCGACGCCCTCGCCGAGGAAGTCCCCGGCCGCGGCCAGCGGGTCCCGGGACGGCGAGGCCAGCAGCAGGTCGGCCAGCGGCTCCAGCCCGGCCTCCCGGGCCAGCTGCGCCTTGGTCCGCCGCTTCGGCTTGTACGGCAGGTAGACGTCCTCCAGCCGGGCCTTGGAGTCCGCGCCGAGGATCTGCGCCTCGACCGAGGGGTCGAGCTTGCCCTGGGCGCGGACCGACTCGACGATCACCGCGCGGCGCTCCTCGAGCTCGCGCAGGTAGCGCAGTCGCTCCTCGAGCGTGCGCAGCAGGGCGTCGTCCAGGCTGCCGGTGACCTCCTTGCGGTAGCGGGCGATGAACGGCACGGTCGCCCCGCCGTCGAGCAGCTCGACCGCCGCGGTGACCTGTCCCGCGCGGACGCCCAGCTCGGCCGCGATCCGCCGGTCTATGCCCGCCTGTCCCGGTGCTCCCACCGGCCGAACCCTACCGGCGGCTCAGACCCCGCCCGCGATCCGCAACACCGCTCCGGTGGTGTACGCGGCCGCGTCGCCGAGCAGCCAGGCGATCGCCGGGGCGACCTCCTCGGGCTCGCCCGGCCGGCCGAGCGGGACCCGTTCGGCGACCCGGTCCGGGCGGCCCGGCTCGCCCGCGTCGGCGTGGATCCTGGTGCGGACCACGCCGGGGGCGACCGCGTTGACCCGGATCCCGTCGGCGGCCAGCTCCTTGGCCAGCCCGACGGTCAGCGCGTCCACGCCGGCCTTGGCCGCCGCGTAATGGACGTACTCGTGCGGCGAGCCGAGTGTGGCCGCGGACGAGGAGACGTTGACGATGGCCCCGCCCGGGCCGCCCCGGCGCCGGGACATCACCTGGGCGGCGCGGCGGGCGCAGAGGATCGCGCCGAGCAGGTTCACGTCGAGGACCGTGCGGATCAGCTCCACCGGGGTGTCCGCGAGGTCGCCGATATGGCCGGTGAGGCCGGCGTTGTTGACCAGACCGGTCACCGGGCCCAGCTCGGCCGCCGCGGCGAAGAGCCGGTCCACGTCGCCGGCGTCCACCACGTCGGCGGCCACCGCAACCGCCCGGCCGCCGCCGGCGGTCACCCGCTCGACGATCCGCTCGGCGGTCGACCGGTCGCGCCGGTAGTTCACGACGACCTCGTGGCCGGCCGCGGCCAGGTGCAGCACGGTGGCCGCGCCGATGCCGCGGCCCCCGCCGGTGACGATGGTGACCATGCCCGGAGATCCTGCCCAGCCGCGGTGGAGGACGGTGAAGCGGGTGGGGCGCCGGGCGGCGCCCCACCCGCCTCACCTCAGCCGGACGGGGTCACGTAGACCGTCACCGTCGCGGTGGCGGGGTCGTAGGTGCCGTCGAGGCCGCCGTCGGGCACCCAGGCCAGGTCGTACTGGAAGGACAGGTACGGGTCGACCCGCGGCGGCGCGTCCCGGATGGTGAAGGTCCCGGTCCGCGACGTGGTCACGGGGCTCAGCACGACCGCGTTGCCGTCCGGGTTCCAGCGGGTCACCCGGATCTCCTGCCCAGCGAGCGGGCCGGTCCGGCTGCCGGCCAGCGTGCCGGTGATCTCCACCCGCTGACCGGGCCGGAGGTAGTAGTCCGCGGCCTGCGCGTCCAGCGACGCCGGCTGCTTGTTCACCCAGCCGTAGATATCCGTCGAGGACGCCTGATGGGTGGCGTCGCCGTCCCAGCTGACGACGTACCGCACGCCGCCGGCGGCGGTCTGCGTGTCGGTGAACCGGAACGAGCACACCTCGTCGGTGGTGATGTCCGGCCGCTGCTCCTCCGGCCCGTCGCCGACCTGCCGCCGCACGTGCAGGGTGGTCGGGCCGGCGCACTCGCCGACGTCGAAGGAGATCCCGCCGGCCACCACGTACGGCTCGTTGACGTACGCCGGCCAGTCCACCAGCCCGGTGATCAGGGACGCGGTGGAGGACACGTTCAGCGAGTGGCTCGCCTCGGTGGGGGCGTACACCGTCGAGCCGAACCAGCGGACGGTGTAGACGTACTGGCCGCCCTCGGCCGGGGTGTCGGTGAAGGTGAACGTGCCGTCGGCGGCGAGGTCGATGTCGCCGATCCAGTCGGTGCTCGTCCGGCGGTTGTTGGAGACCGTCCGGTACATCTGCGCGGGGGCCGGGTTCGTCGGCGCGACCCCGTCGACCGCGACCCGGCCGGTGAACGTCAGCGGCTGGCCGGCCTCGCCGCTCTCCGGGCCGGTGAGGGTCGCCGTGGACGGCCGCTTCGCGACCGGGACCACGGTCCCGCCTTCGCTGCCCCGGTACGACGCGCTCCCGGTCCAGGTGAGCTTGTAGGTCGCATCGCCGCCGACCGGCGGGGTGTCGTTGATCGTGAAGCTGCCGTCTGCCGCCGTCGTCACGGCCGGCAGCGAGACCGTCCCGGTCGGCTCCTGGTGGCGGGTCACGGTGAGCTGCTGCACGCCCGGCGAGCCCCCGTCGGCACCGGTGAGCCGGCCGGTCAGCGTCAGCGGCTCCAGCGCGGTGCCGCCGTCCGCCGGGGCCGTCAGCGCGATCGTCGAGCCGGGCAGCGTGGCGCCCTTGACCACCCAGAGGTCGTACGTGTTGGCCTGCCAGTTGCGCACCACGCCGGCCACGTCGCCGGCACCGGAGAAGGCCAGCGTGGCCGGGACCAGCTCGAGGTCGGGCACGTCGGTCTGGAGAAGCGTCTCGGCCGTGGCGGTCTCGTGCACCGACAGCTCGGGGGCCGCGCCGCGGCCGGCGGCCAGCTTCGACCCGTCCGGGCTGAACGCCACCGCGCTCGGGTAGTAGCCGATGCCGTCGCCGTAGCTGCGGACCTCGGCCAGCGTGGTGGTGTCCCAGCCGACGTGCCGGTACGGGTAGCCGGACGCGGTCACCAGCAGCTTGCCGTCCGGGGACAGCGCGAGGTCCTGCAGGTTGGACGCGTCGCCCCAGCCCGGCGGGACGCTGCCGCGGCGGGTGGCGGTGCCGTTGGCCCCGATCGTCCAGACCCAGGCGGTCGCCGGGCTGAGCCCGCGCTCGCCGAGGGCGAGGACGTTGCCGGCGACCGCGATCGCCGGCGCGCCGTAGAGGCCGCTGTCCACGACGACCGGCACCGGGTTCTTCGCGGCCGGGTCGACGCTGAGCACGCCGCCGCCCCAGGAGTCGCAGCCGTAGCCGACCCACAGCCGGCCGCCGGACAGCACGAGGTTGGACGGGCACGGGTAGGTGGCGGCCAGGTAGATCCGGCGCACGATCCGGCGCTTGGCCACGTCGATCTCCGCGACCTGGTTGGCGTCCCGGAGGGAGACGTAGGCCCGGCTGGTATTCGGAATGAGCGCGATCCCGTACGCACCGGGCAGGCCGGTCATCGTGCCGGTCACGGCGCCGGCGGTGTCGGCGATGACCAGCCGGTCGACGGCGGCGACGAGGATGCGACCGCCGTCGGCGGCCACGTCGGCGACGCCGGTGACGCCGGGGAGTGGGGTCACCGCGTCGGCGGCGTGCGCCGCCGGGGCGGACAACACGGCGGTGCCCAGGGTCACGGCGGTTGCGGCGACCAAGGTGGCGGCGCGCCGCAGTGGTGCCGCGGCCGCGCGGCGCCGTCGAGCGAGGTGCATGGGTCCTCCGGGACGGAACCCTCGTCGCACCAACTCGCCCGCCTGAGCCGGCCGCCCGACGGAAGCCGGTGGCCGAGAAATGTGGTGGATGTGCCGACGGTGACGTTACTTGCGGGCGGACCGAGCGCAAGCGGCGAGACCGAACGGTGACAATCCGGCGGTCAGCCGACGAGCGGAGCGATCGCGGCCTGGAGCAGCCGACCGACGTCGCCGAGGCGGTGCCGACCGTCGCGCACCACCACCCGCCCCTCGACGAGCACCGTCCGCACGTCCGCGGCCGTCGCGGTCAGCACGACCTGCTCCGGCGAGCTGCCCGCCGTGCGCGCCGAGTCCAGCGCCACGGCCACCAGGTCGGCCCGGGCGCCGACCTCGATCCGGCCGGCGTCCGGCCAGCCCAGCCCGGCGTGGTCGGTCAGGGCGGTGAGCAGCTCGGCCGGCGCGAACCGGCCGCGCTGCCGGCTGACCAGCCGCTCGTGCATCTCCAGGGCGCGGGCCTCCTCCAGCAGGTCGACCACCGCGTGCTGGTCGCTGCCGAGCGAGAGCGCCGCCCCGGCGTCCCGAAGCGCCCGGGCCGGCCCGATGCCGTCGGCGAGATCCCGCTCGGTGGTGGGGCACAGGCAGGCGGTCGTCCGGGACCGGCCCAGCGTGGCCACGTCGGCGGCGGTGAGGTGGGTGGCGTGCACGGCGGTGGTACGCGGGCCGAGCACACCGCAGCCGTCGATCAGCGCGGTCGGCGTGCAGCCGTAGTAGGCCAGGCAGGCCTCGTTCTCCGCGGGTTGCTCGGACAGGTGCACGTGCAGCGGCCAGGCCGGGTCGGCGTCCCGGACCACGCCGATCGCCTCCCGCGGCACCGCGCGGACGGAGTGGATCGCGGCACCGACCCGCATCCCGGCCGAGGGGCGCAGCGCGGCCACGCGCGCGGCCCAGCCCTCGGCGTCCCCGTCGCCGAACCGCTCCTGCACGCCAGCCAGCGGTCGATGTCCGCCGGCGTCCAGCCCGCCGGCGAGGTAGCAGGTGTCGAGCAGGGTGAGCCTGATCCCGGCGTCGGCGGCGGCCTGGCGCAGGGCCTCCGCCATCGCGTTCGGCTCGGCGTACCGGCGGCCACCGGGCCCGTGGTGCAGGTAGTGGAACTCCCCCACCGTGCTGATCCCGGCCAGTGCCATCTCGGCGTACGCGGCCCGCGCCAGGGAAAGGCAGCCGTCCGGGTCCAGCCGGCCGGCCACCGCGTACATCAGCTCCCGCCAGCTCCAGAACGTCCCCCCGCCGCCGTGCGTGCGCCCCCGGAGCGCGCGGTGGAAGGCGTGGCTGTGCGCGTTGGCGAAGCCGGGCAGCAGGACGCCCGGCAGCCGGACGGCGCCCGCGGGGATCGTCCCGGGGACCACCGCGGTGAACCGGCCACCAGCCACCTCGACCGCCACGTCGCGGGCCGGGCCGCCGGGCAGCAGCGCGTGCGGCGCCCAGTACCTCACCGCGCCCGGGCTCATCCGGCCAGCTCCTCGACCACGGCGGCGAGCGCCTCGACGCCGGCTAGGCAGTCCGCCCGCTCCGCGTGCTCGGCCGGCGAGTGCGACACCCCGGTCGGGTTCCGCACGAAGAGCATCGCCGCCGGTACGCCCGCGGCGGCGAGGACGCCCGCGTCGTGACCGGCGGCGGTGCCGAGCACGGGGGCGTCGTCGAGCAGCCGGGCCAGCCGCACGACCAGGGCGGCGTCGAAGCGGGTGTCCGGCGTGAACGACTCCTCCCGGATGGCGGCCCCGGCCGCGCCGGCCACCTCCCGGGCCACCTGCCGCACCCGGTCCGGGTCGGGACCGCGGGCGTCCAGCCAGGCGGTGACCTGCGCCGGGATCGCGTTGACGCCGTTCGGCTCGACCATGACCTTGCCGACGGTGGCGACGCACCCCCGCTCACCGGCCGACCGGCGGGCGGTGGTGATGGCGGCGGCCAGCGCCAGCATGGGGTCGCGCCGGTCCGCCAGCCGGGTGGTGCCCGCGTGGTTGGCCTCGCCGGCAAGGTCGAGCCGCCACCGCCCGTGCGGCCAGATGGAGGAGCCGACCGCCACCGGCCGGTCCAGCTCGACCAGCCCGCGGCCCTGCTCGACGTGCAGCTCGACGAAGGCGCCGACCCGGCCCAGCGCCTGCGGGTCCGGCCCGACCGCGGCCGGGTCGCGGCCGGCTCGGCGCAGCGCCTCGGCCAGCGTCACCCCGTCGCCGTCGGTCAGGCCGAGCGCGCGGTCGCGGTCCAGCGCCCCGGTCAGCAGCCGGGACCCGGCGCAGGCGACGCCGAAGCGAGCGCCCTCCTCGTCGGCGAAGGCGACGATCCCGACCGGCCGGCCCGGCACCGCCCCGCGCTCGCGCACCGTGTCCAGCGCGGCGAAGGCGGACACCACGCCCAGTGGGCCGTCGTACGCGCCGCCGTCGGGCACCGAGTCCAGATGCGAGCCGAGCACCAGGCCGGGGCCGGCCGCGTCCGGCGAGCCCCACCAGGCCCACAGGTTGCCGACCCGGTCGGTGGTCACGTCCAGCCCGCGGCGCGCCGCCTCCCCGGCGAACCACTCCCGCAGCTCGGCGTCCACCGGGGTCCACGGGTACCGCCGGTAGCCGCCGGAGCCCCGGTGCCGGCCCAGCGGCGCCAGCGCCGACCACATCGAGTCGAAGCCCACCCCGGCATTGCCCACCCCGGCATTGTCAGCCGTGCTCGACCACCGCGGGCCGGGAACCCGCCGGCAGCCACAAATCCGGGCCGCTCCGCGGCAACCGCCAGGCCGTTCGCGGCCGTCGGGATTACCGGCGCCTACCGACCCGGCAGCACGAACCGCGCACCCGCTCACCGACCGCTGACCGGGCTATCCGGGCCGTCGTCCGTGCCGCCCGCCACGTTCCAGCGGCGGTAGAGCGCATTCGGGTCCGAGCGCGGCCGGCCGGGAGTCGAACAACCCCGCGTCGTACGCGTCCGACCAGCGGCGGAATGCCCTTCGAGCTATGCGCAGCGATGAAGTGGACCCATCTGCCAGTAGCTGGTGGTCTGTACGATCAGGACCCAGAACGTCTCCGGAAGTTCAGCATCATCTTCGCCGCCCAGGAGAAGTTCGAGGCAGAGCAGCGGCGTAAGGAAGAGGCAAAGAACAGATGCGGTCGGCGAGTTGCCGGTCGCTAGGGTCAATGTCCTGAGGAGACAACCGTGCCAAAGTTCACCCGATGGCTGGTCGCCCCAGTCATCACGGCGCTGGCCCTCGTGGGCCTCGTCGCAACGCCGGCGCAGGCAACGCCGGTGGCTCTCGGGCCGTTCACTGCTGCTGCCGATGCCTACACGGCCGACAACGCAACCAGCACTACCTTCGGCACGACCGATCCTCAGTCGTGCTTCGTCAACGACAGTGCGCCGGCCCGGCGCTGCTACCTCGCGTTCACCGTTTCGGGGATTCAGGCCGGCGACACTGTCACCTCGGCCTCGGTGCTGATCCGCAACAAGGGCGGCGGCGGCACCAAGACCGTAGAGATGTTCGCGACTTCGTCGTTCAGCGAGAGCAGCATCTCGTGGGGCAGCCAGCCGACGCTGGGCGCTCAGCAGGGCAGCGCCACCAACCACGTCTTCCAGGCCGACTCTACCTTCGCGGTCAACTCCGGCGTGATCACCGGCAACGGCACGTACTACTTCGCGCTGGCGCCGACCAACGTCTCGAGCGGACTGAACTTCTACACCAAGGACAACACGGTCGGCCAGCCGGGACCTCGGCTCTCGGTGAACATCAACCGGCCGCAGGCGCCGGTGGCTGCGCTGAGTCTCCCTGCCACGACCAGCTCCGTGGACTCCGTGACGGCCGACGCCAGTGGTTCGACCGACCCCGACACGAACACTCTGACCTACACCTTCGCCTGGGGTGACGGGAGCACGACCGGACCACAGGCCGGCCCCACCGCCAGTCACCTGTACTCGATCACCGGCAACTACACGGTCACGGTCACCGTCTCGGACGGCTCACGGAGCGACACCGAGACGGACACGATCCAGTCCCGGCCGGAGTTCGGCTCCAACGCCAACGGCAAGTTCCGCAGCACCTACGACCCGATCAAGGTACAGCGTGTCTTCGGCGGGACCACCCCCTCGACCGTGACCTGGGGGACCGGTGACCTGGCGGCGGCGATCACCACGGTTGTCTCGATCAAGCCGAGCGTCGCCTCCGTCAACGCTGGCACGGTCGACTCGGCCTGGAGGACCTGGGCCGGGACCATCCCGACCGACCGTAAGGTCCACATCTACCTGTGGCACGAGCCGGAGAACGACGTCTACACCTTCGGTACGTTCACCGCGGCGCAGTGGCGGGCAGCCAACATCCACCTGCGCAGCGTCATCATGGCGAACAAGCCGGCCGGGGCGGACGTCTCCTGGGACATCGACCTCATGTCCGCCACGCTGAACACTGCCGGCCGCAACTGGCAGGACTTCTGGCCGGACAACGACACCAACTTTGCCAACGGCTCGCCGTACGTCGACGTGCTGGCCTGGGACAACTACTGGGGCGGTGGTGACGACAACGGCTACCCGACTCGCACTGTCGGTGGGGTCACCGTCTTCAACGACGTCTTCTACCGGTTCGGTACCAGTGGACAGCGGGACATCTTCGCCGTCAACGCCTCGGTCAACACTCCAATGGGGATCGGCGAGTGGGGCTACGACGACGACGCCACTCGTGTGACGATCCTCCAGCAGATTGAGAAGTTCGCCATCTACGGTGGCGGGCCTGGGCCGGTCGGCACGCAGCCGAGCAGCACGGCGCATCCGCCGGTCTCCGTCGAGTACGTAGCGTACTTCGATGTGGATGACACCATCGCCACGACTGGCGATCACGACCTGGACCGCACAGACGGTGCGGACCGGAGTGAGTGGGAAAGGATCGTGGCTGCATGAAGAAGCTCCTGCTGAGCCTCGGGGTCGCCCGCCACACCACGCGCCGCTCGTCCCCAGCTCCCGGGCGATCCCGGCGACCGAGGCGTGCTCGCGGCGCAGCTGCCCGATCGCCCACCAGCAGGCCCGCCTCGTCAGCAGCGCCCGCGGCCGGGCCACGTCCTCGTGCTGCTCGGTCCACGACCGGGCCGGGCACAGCGGCTCGGTGCACCGCCAGGTCCGCTTACGCCATACCAGCCGGACCGGCCGGGCCGGGGACGCGCACGCCATCGGACCGGCCCGGACCGGGACAGCGGAAAGCCGGCCGGAATCGACCGGCCGGCTTTGCGCTGCAGGGCGGCAGCGGCTAGGAGTTGGCCTCCTGGAATTTCGCCACCAGGTCGGCCGGCACCCGACCGCGCTGGCTGACCTCGATGCCCTGCGACTCGGCCCAGGCGCGCACGGCCTTCGGGTCGTAGTCGCGCCCGGCGCTGGCGGACCGGCCGCCGCCGCGGGCCGACCGCCCGCCGGCGCGGGAGCTGGCGCTCACCCTGCGGCCGGCCGACACGTACTTGCTTATCGTGTCCCGCATCGCCTTGGCATTCTTGTCACCGAGGTCGATCTCGTACTCCTGCCGGTCGAGGGCGAAGCGCACGGTCTCGCCACGGCCCTCCGCAATCGGCTTGCCGTCCAGGTCGTCGGTCAGCTGGACAATAGTGCGCTGTGCCATCGTCGTGTCGCCTTTCGTTCCGTACCGAGGGATTGTCGAGATAATGAGCCGTAAAGCCCGTCCCGTCAAATCGGCCGCGCCCCCGGCACCGGGCTTTGCTTTGACCGACACCCTTGCGACGCCTATTCGGGCACCCGTGGATTCCCCTTCCGCGGTCGGAAAGGCCCCGCTCAGATGCGGACCAGCGCGCAGCCGACGCCGCCGTCGAGCCCGAGCGAGGTGAGCAGGCAGGGTCGGGCCGGCTCCCCGGCGGGGCGGTCCCGGCCGGCCACGGCGAGCGCCGCGGCGAGCTGGAAGGCGCCGAGCGCGCTGACCGAGTTGCCGGTGCGCTCGGACGCGACGACCCGGCGCGGACCGGCGCCGACGACCTCGTCCACCGCGGCGAGCTCGGCCCGGTCCAGGTCGCCGTCGCCGCTCCGGGCGAGGCTGACCAGCCAGAGGTCCGCCGGACCGACCGCGGTCCGGGCCAGCAGCGCCCGCACCGCCCGGGCCAGCGCGGCCGCGGTCGCCGCGGGGTCGGCGTCGCCGCCGGTGCCGCCGAACTCGAAGCCCACCAGCTCGGCGACCGCGCCGGCACCGGCGGCCCCAGCGGCGCGGCCGGGGCCGGCCGGCCCAGCGGCGCGACCGGGACCGGCGAGCCCAGCGGCGTCGGGGTCATCGGCGGCATC